>Ga0255338_1004247_pt1 | contig 15230 bp, 15 predicted proteins | sample MeOH1_35cm_T4_19_FD_203715 | JGI IMG/M metagenome (GOLD analysis project Ga0255338, IMG submission 203715) | Sandy soil microbial communities from University of British Columbia, Vancouver, Canada - MeOH1_35cm_T4_195 | ecosystem: Engineered > Artificial ecosystem > Sand microcosm > Unclassified ...
CGAAGATGTTGGCGTACTGCTTGTGGCGCAGGGTGGCCGGGTCGACGTCGACCCAGCCGGCGGCGTCCGCCAGCGGGCTGACGCGCACGAAGTCCGGCGCCTTCTGCGGCGGCACCGCGTGCAGCAGGTCGAACTCGCGCCGCAGCAGCTCGCTGGTGCCGTCGGGCAGGGCGCGCCTGAAGGTGGCCTGCTGCGCCGGGCCGTCCACCGCCACCAGGGTCTCGCCGAAATTGAGGTGGATGCCGTAGCGCTCCACATAGCCCATCAGCGCCGGCACATAGTCGGCCACGCCGAACAGCACCGCGCCGGCATTGCAGAACTGGATGTCCATCTTGTCCAGCACGCCGGCGCGCCGCCAGGCGTCGGCCGAGAGATACATGGCCTTCTGCGGCGCGCCCGCGCACTTGATGGGCATCGGCGGCTGCGAGAACAGCGCGCGGCCGCCGCCGTGCCGGACCAGCTGCTGCACCAGCCGCCAGGTGTAGGGCGCCAGGTCGTAGCGGTAGTTGGAGGTGACGCCGTGGCGGCCCAGGGTGTCGGCCAGGCCTTCCACCGCGCCCCAGTCCAGCTTCAGACCCGGGCAGACGATGAGCTGCTCGTACTTGACGACGCGGCAGCCGTCCAGGATCACCACATTGCGCTCGGGCTCGAAGGCCGCCACCGCGGCCTTGATCCAGGCCACGCCGCGCGGCAGCACCGAGGCCATGGTGCGCGCCGTGTGGGCCGGCTCGAACACGCCGCCGCCCACCAGGGTCCAGCCGGGCTGGTAGTAGTGGACGTCGGCCGGGTCGATGATGGCCACGTCCAGATCCGGCCGGCGCGCCAGCAGGCTGGAGGCCACGGCGATGCCCGCCGCGCCGCCGCCGACGATCACCACCGCATGCGTGGCGTCCGGGCTGTCGATGGGCGTGCGCCCGCCGTTGACGATGCGCCGCACCACGCCCTTGAGGTCGTAGCCGGCGCGGCTGGCGCGCTCGATGATGTCGGGCAGCGGGCGCTGGCCGGCCTGCGAGAGCGCCCACAGCGTGGCCGAGCGCGTGCCGGTGCGGCAGTAGGCCAGCACCGGCTTGGGGCATTCGGCCAGCAGGCGGCCGAAGGCCAGGCCCTGTTCGTCCGTCACCTTGCCGGACTCCACCGGCTGGTAGCGCAGCAGCAGGCCCAGGCCCGCGGCGGCGCGCTCGATCTCGTGCACGCCGGGCTGGTCGGCGCCCTCGCCGTCGGGGCGGTTGCAGATCAGGGCCCGGAAGCCCTGGGCCGCCAGTTCGGCCACATCGGCCGCGGTGATCTGGGGGCTGACGCTCAGCTCCGGGGTCAGTACGCGCAGGTCCATGGCGCTTGTCTCCTGGTGTTTTCTTCTGTCGGGGCGGGTGGGGCTGCTCAGAGCGCGTTGAGCGGGATCTTGATGTAGCGCTTGCCGTTGTCCTCGGGCGGCGGCTGCTCGCCGGCGCGCATATTGATCTGCACCGCGGGCAGGATCAGCGTGGGCATGGACAAGGTCGCGTCGCGCGCCTGGCGCATCGCGACGAACTCTTCCTCGCTGATGCCGTCGCGCACATGGATGTTGCTCGCCCGTTCCTCGGCCACCGTGCTGACGTACTGCAGCTCGCGGCCGCCGGGCAGGTAGTCGTGGCACATATAGAGCTTGGTCGCGGGCGGCAGGCTCAGCACCTTGTTGATCGAGCGGTAGAGCGTGCGCGCATCGCCGCCGGGGAAGTCGCAGCGGGCGGTGCCGTAGTCGGGCATGAACAGCGTGTCGCCGACGAAGACCGCGCTCTCCTGTCCGTCGCTCACCACATAGCTCATGCAGGCCGGGGTGTGGCCGGGCGTGTGCAGGGCGCGGGCCTGCAGGCCGCCGATGTGAAACACCTCCTCGTCGTCCAGCAGGCGGTCGAACTGGCGACCGTCGCGGGCGAACTCGGGCCCGGCGTTGAAGAGCGTGCCGAAGACCTGCTGCACCGTGGTGATCTGGCGGCCGATGGCCGTCTGACCGCCCAGCTGCTGCTTCAGATAGGGCGCGGCCGAGAGGTGGTCGGCATGCACATGGGTTTCCAGGATCCACTGCACCGTGGCGCCCAGCTCACGCACGCGCGCGACCAGCTTGTCGGCGCTGGCATGGGAGGTGCGGCCGGACTTGGGGTCGTAGTCCAGCACGCTGTCCACCAGCGCGCATTGGCGCGTCTGGCGGTCCAGCACGAGGTAGCTGAGGGTCCAGGTGTCGCGGTCGAAGAAGGCCTCGACCTGCAGGCGGGGGCTGGTGCTCATCGATGTCCTCCGGCGGCTCAGCGGCGCGGGCAGGTGTTGATGCCCAGCAGCGTGTACAGCGGGCACCAGCCCAGCGCCCCGGTGAGCAGGGGCACCACGCCGATATAGGCCCAGGGGCCCAGTACACCGGTCACGGCCATGGCCAGCAGGGCCAGGCCGGCCAGCACGCGCAGCCCGCGGTCCAGCGAGCCTTCGTTCGTCTTGACGATCTTGTTGTCCATCGCAGTCTCCTTCCAGTGGGGGGGTGAGGCCGGGAGCGGCCCATGCGGAGATTGGCACCGTCAGCCCACCCCGCAGCTGTTCCATATCAAGTGCCGTGCCAGCCCCGCGCCGCGGCGGCAAGTGCTTGATATGCAAGGGGTTTGGCCGGAATGCTGGGGCGCAGCGGCTGCCAGTGCCGGCCGCGGTACTGCCAGATTGGCAGCGCTGACAGGGCTTGGCAGAATCCGTGCCATGAGCGACGACGACACCTCTCCCGCCCGCGACCTCACGGCCCGCCCCCAGGTGCAGGCCCTGATCTCCTTCCTGGAGCACGAGGCCCAGCCCATGATCGTGCTGGACACCGACTACCGCATCCTGGCCGCCAACACCGCCTACCGGCGCCAGTTCGGCGCGGTGCAGAAGCCCTACCTGGGCCGGCATTGCTACCAGGTCTCGCACGGCTACCAGGTGCCCTGCGACCAGGCCGGCGAGCATTGCCCGATGAGCCGCGCGCGCGAGACCCGCGGCCCCGACCGCGTGCTGCACATCCACCACACGCCGCGCGGCCCCGAGCATGTGGACGTGGAGCTGCGCCCCATCCTCGACGAGGCGCGCGAGGTGGTGGCCTATGTGGAGCGCCTGTGCACCCTGCGCAGCGCCTCGGCCCGGCCCAGCGCCGAAGGCCTGGTGGGCCGCTCGGCCGCCTTCAACGCGGCCCTGGCCGCGGTGCAGCGGGTGGCGCCGTCCAGCCTGCCGGTGCTGCTGCTGGGCGAATCCGGCACCGGCAAGGAACTCTTCGCCCGCGCGGTGCACGAGGCCAGCGAGCGCGCCGCCGGCCCCTTCGTGGTGGTGGACTGCTCGGGCCTGACCGAGACCCTGTTCGAGAGCGAGCTGTTCGGCTACGAGAAGGGCGCCTTCACCGGCGCCCAGGCGCGCAAGAAGGGCCTGGTCGAGACCGCCCAGGGCGGCACCCTGTTCCTGGACGAGATGGGCGACGTGCCCCTGTCCATGCAGGTCAAGCTCTTGCGCCTGATCGAATCGGGCACCTACCGGCGCGTCGGCGGGGTGGAGACCCTGCAGTCCGACTTCCGCCTGGTGGCCGCCACCCACAAGCCCCTGGAGCAGATGGTGGCCCAGGGCCTGTTCCGCCAGGACCTGTACTACCGCATCGCTGCCTTCCCCATCGTGCTGCCGCCGCTGCGCGAGCGCCGCGAGGACATCCCGATGCTGGTGGACTCCTTTCTGCAGCGCGGCCGCGGCTCCTTCAAGGAGCGCCTGCAGGTCGCCCCCGAGGCCATGGTCCGGCTGCAGGCCCACCCCTGGCCCGGCAATATCCGCGAGCTGCGCAATGTGCTGGAGCGGGCCAGGCTGTTTGCGGATGACGGGGTGATACGCGCCAGGGATCTGCCGGCGGGCCTGGGCCTACCCGCCGCGCCCGGCCTGGGCCGGCCGGGCGTTGCCGGGGGCAGCTATGGCGTCGTCTATGTGCCGGCCGTGGGGACGGCCAGCGGCGCGGCCGCGTCAGGTGGCGGTCTCCCTGCACCGCGGGGCGCCGCCGCCCACGCGCCCTATGGCAGCCCGTCCCCGGTGATGGACGACGCGGCCCTGCGCGAATGGATCAGCCAGTTCGCCGGGACGCGGCGCGAGATGGCGCGGGCGCTGGGGTGGAGTGAGCGAACCCTGTACCGGCGGCTGCGGGAGTTGGGGGTGGGGTGATACGCGGCGTGTTGGCCCTTCGGATGGCGGCTTCAGAAGGGCTGCTAGCGACCCATAGCGGCATCTCATCCGTCTCGAGTTCGTTGCTGGAATGCAGTCAAACGTCGAGCGGATGACTACGCTGTTGGTAGTGCCCCCGGCACGGACCAGCACGAGGCAATCCTCTGACAACGTTGCGGCGCAAAAATCGAGGCTAACGCCACGCGCCATCGAACGGTTTGCACGAGCCGCTTACGGCTGTATAAAATAACAGTCATGGATGCATTTGCTCGCCTTGCAGAGCGGGGGCCATTGCTTGATGGCCCGGCGCATCAGCACTACGTATCGAGGTTCTACCTGAAGGGTTTCGCCGAGAACCGGCGCGTGGCCGTGTACGACAGAAACACAGGCGTCGTCGATTCCATGACGCCGAAAAATGCTGCCGCCCTTGAGCACTTTTACACCTTCATTGACGAGAGCGACCGGCAGCGATTCGAACTCGAAGCTTTGTTCGGCATCGTGGAAAGTCGTGCCGGGACTGCATTGAAGTCCGCAATCTGTAGATCGCAACTCAGTTTTGAGGATCGTGAGTACCTCGCATTGTTCGTCGCCATGCACGCGATTCGAACACCGGCTGCCCTTGCAGAATCGCGTAGCGTTCGCGAAAAGGCCGAGCATGCGAGGTTGAAACTCACTGTTTCGAATGAAGCCGCCGCGTTCAACCTACTCAAGGAGTCAAAGCCTACTGACACGTCCGAGGCAGAGTTGCGCAACCTCGCTGCGAAGCTGTTTGAAATGGTCAGCGGCAATCACTTTCGCATCAGTGTTCCCGACGAAGCCGCGCGCGCAACTGCGCTCAAGACATGGGATACCGTCGCCCGAACGCTCTTTGAAAGAGACTGGACCGTTGTTCACGCACCCAGTGGTTCCGAATACATAACTTCCGATTCCCCGGTCGTGTTGTCACCGCTGCCTGACACGGAACACATGCCGCTTGGCTACGGGTCGCTTCACGCGCACGTTCTCTTCCCCCTGTCACGCACTGCGGCGCTGGTCATGAACGGAGACGAGCGCCGCATACGGCATGTCGACGTACGGCCAGAGTAGGTCGAGCATTTCAATAGCGCGATAGCCGCCGACTGCTATCGCTATGTGATCAGCAGCAGTGCCAATCTGCTGCACAAGACGACCGCGCCGCTCAACCTGACCGGCACACGGTGGGTGCCCCGCGTAGATGTCGGGATTGAAGTCTCACCGGGTGGAGATTTGCCCGCCGTGTTCATCAAGGGACTGGGCAAGCGCCCTACGGTGGCGGTCTAGTTCGGTCGTCAAAGGGCGCAGGACATCAGTCGTGACGCGAAACTGGCGGTTCGGTATTCCCTGCGGTGGCCTCACGCCCGGAACCAGCCGCTGACGAGAACCCGGTTATGGCCGAACGCCGTCCTCGTGGTGAACCCATACATAGACGGGCACCTTGACCAACTGCCTTCTCCACTGCCACCCATCGCTCTGCCAATCTGCCACTCTGGCAGTCGCTTGACATCCATCACGCCACCTCCGCCGCGCTGCCAAGCGCTTGATCCGCAAGCGTTTTCCCCTTGCAGCCCGCTCTGGCACGAGTCTTGAATTGATCGGGGCATGAACCCCGCCGAGTCAGACTCACGTTTGCTGCGCCACCTGGGATGGGTGGTCGCGCTGAAGCTGCTGGTGCTGGCGGGGCTGTGGCAGGCCTTTGTGGCCGATCAGCGCGTGGCGGTGGATGAGGCCACCGTCGCCACACATCAACTGGGCGCCCCGGCCGCCGCCGTGCAAGCCGTGGCCCATGCTGCCGCGTCCGCCCCCGGCCCCAGCACAACAACCCCTCTGGATGGAGAACGCCCGTGATCTCGGAGCAATTGGTGGACCTGTCGCGGCTGCAGTTCGCGGCCACGGCCATGTATCACTTCCTCTTCGTGCCCCTGACCCTGGGCATGGTCTGGCTGCTGGTCATCATGGAGAGCGTCTATGTGATGACCGGCCAGCTCGTCTGGAAGGACATGACGCGCTTCTGGGGCAAGCTGTTCGGCATCAACTTCGCGCTGGGCGTGACCACGGGCATCACGCTGGAGTTCCAGTTCGGCACCAACTGGGCCTACTACTCGCACTATGTGGGCGACATCTTCGGCGCGCCCCTGGCCATCGAGGGCCTGATGGCCTTCTTCCTGGAGAGCACCTTCATCGGCCTGTTCTTCTTCGGCTGGGACCGGCTGAGCCGCACCCAGCACCTGATGGTGACCACGCTGATGGCGGTGGGCACCAATCTCTCGGCGCTGTGGATCCTGATCGCCAACGGCTGGATGCAGAACCCGGTGGGCGCCGAGTTCAGCTACCAGACCATGCGCATGGAGATGACAGACTTCTGGGCCGTGGTCTTCAACCCCGACGCCCAGGCCAAGTTCGTGCACACGGTCTCGGCCGGCTATGTGACCGGCGCGATGTTCGTGCTCTCGGTGTCGAGCTGGTACCTGCTGAAGGGCCGCGACGTGGAGTTCGCCCGGCGCAGCTTCCGCGTGGCCGCCGCCTTTGGCCTGGCCAGCGTCTGCTCGGTGATCGTGCTGGGCGACGAGAGCGGCTACACGGTCGGCGAGGCGCAGCAGACCAAGATGGCGGCGCTGGAGGCGATGTGGGAGACCGAGCCAGCGCCGGCCGGCCTGAAGCTGATCGCCGGCATCAACGAGGCCCAGGCCCGCAATGACTGGGAGGTCGAGATCCCCTGGCTGATGGGCCTGATCGGCACCCGCTCGGTGAGCAAGGAGATCCCGGGCATCCGCGAGATCAAGGCCAAGAACCGCGAGCGCATCCTCAGCGGCGTCGTGGCCGTCACGGCGCTGGAGGCGCTGCGCAAGCAGCGCGACGACCTGGCCGCCAAGGAGCTGTTCGAGCGCCACAAGGCCGACCTGGGCTTCGGCCTGCTGCTGAAGAAGTACGTGGTCGACGTGCGCCAGGCCTCGCCGGAGATCATCGCGCGCGCGGTGGACGACACGGTGCCGCGCGTCACGCCGATGTTCTGGAGCTTCCGCCTGATGGTGGGGCTGGGCTTCGCGATGCTGCTGCTGTTCGGCCTGGCGTTCTGGAGCACGCTCAAGTCCCGCTGCCGGCAGCAGCGCTGGCTGCTGAAGTGGGCGCTGTGGATGCTGCCCGCGCCTTGGATCGCCTGCGAGCTGGGCTGGGTGGTGGCCGAGTATGGCCGCCAGCCCTGGACCATCTACGGCGTGCTGCCCACGCATCTGAGCGTGTCGACCCTGAGCGTCAACAGCCTCTACGGCTCGCTGGCCGGCTTCGTCGGCTTCTACACGGTGCTGCTCATCGTGGAGGTCTACCTGATGCAGAAATTCGCCCGGCAGGGCCCGGGCAGCCTGGGCACCGGCCGCTACGACATGGAGCCCGCCGCCGCGCATCACCACGCCGGCGCGGCCGCCGCCTGAGGAGCAAGACACCATGCTGGACTATCCAACCCTCAAGGTCATCTGGTGGCTGCTGGTCGGCGTGCTGCTGATCGGCTTCGCCATCATGGACGGACACGACATGGGCGTGGGCACGCTGCTGCCCTTCGTCGGCCGCGGCGACGAGGAGCGCCGCGTCGTCATCAACACCGTGGGCCCGCACTGGGACGGCAACCAGGTCTGGTTCATCACCGGCGGCGGTGCCATCTTCGCGGCCTGGCCCCTGGTCTACGCCACTGCCTTCAGCGGCTTCTACTGGGCCATGCTGGCCGTGCTGTGGGCGCTGTTCTTCCGCCCGGTGGGCTTCGACTACCGCAGCAAGATCCACGATGCGCGCTGGCGCAGCAGCTGGGACTGGGGCCTGTTCGTCGGCGGGGCGGTGCCGCCGCTGATCTTCGGCGTGGCCTTCGGCAACCTGCTGCAGGGCGTGCCCTTCGAGTTCGACGACTACCTGGTGTCGCGCTACACCGGCAGCTTCTGGCAGCTGCTGAACCCCTTCGGCTTGCTGTGCGGCCTGGTCTCCAGCGCGATGCTGACCATGCACGGCGGCATGTACCTGGCGCACCGTACCGAGGGGGCGATCCAGCGGCGCGCCGCGCGCGCGGCGATCGGCGCGGCCCTGCTGATGGTGCTGGGTTTCGTCGGCGCGGGCCTGTGGCTGCGCTTCGGCGGCATCGAGGGCTATCTGATCACCTCGGCCCTGGACCCGGCCGCCATGCCCGATCCGCTGGCCAAGACCGTGGTGCGCAGCGCCGCGGCCTGGTGGCTCAACTACGCGCGCCAGCCCCTGCTGTGGCTGCTGCCGGCGCTGGGCATCGCCGGCGCGCTGCTGGCGGCCGGGCTGGTGCGCGCCGGGCGCACGCTGTCGGCCTTCGTGGCCTCGGCGCTGGCCATCGTCGGCGTCATCGGCACGGCCGGCGCTGCGATGTTCCCCTTCGTGATGCCCTCGTCCTCGATGCCGGCGGCCAGCCTGACGGTGTGGGACAGCGTCTCCAGCCCGCTGACCCTGGGCCTGATGCTGGGCGCCACGCTGATCTTCATGCCGCTGATCGTGCTCTACACGGCCTGGGCCTACCGGGTCATGCGCGGCAAGGTCACGGTGGCCCATGTCCGCGCCAACGAGCACAGCGCCTATTGAGCTGGGCGCAAGACCGGAACGAAAGAAAGCAAGTAAGGAGCCGACAACGATGTGGTACTTCGCCTGGATGCTGGGAGTGGGCTTTGCCGTGCTGCTGGCCATCATGAACGCCATGTGGGGCGAGAACGAAGCGGCCCGCCTGGCGGCGCGGCGCGCCGACGCCGCCTCCGCTGACGAGGGCGCCGGCTCATGAGCAGGCCCGCGACGGCCGCAGCGGACGCGCCGCGCATCCACGGCCTCAGCCTCGCCGCGGCGCTGCTCATCATGCTGGGCGGCACCCTCTATCCGCCCCTGCTGGCCGACGCGCAGGGCCGGGCCGATCACGGCCTGGCGCTGGCCCTGTTCTGGGCCATGAGCGCCGGCTTCGTGCGCGGCGTCGGCTTCGTGCCGCGCCGGCCGCTGGCGCGCTGGCTGTTCTCGGGCTGGGCCTGCGCCGCCGCCCTGCTGCTGGCGGCCGTGCTGATGGCGCGACCCTGATCGGCGACGCCGCTGCCTATTTCATCCGTGAGGCCAGGTTGATCGTCGGACCGGCCACCATGAAGGCGCCGTGGCCGCGGTGGTGCAGGGTCTGCGCCGGCGCATGCCGCGGGTCGACCCAGGCCGCCAGCACCTCCAGCACGAAGAGGCCGTAGCGCTTCACCATCCGCGTGTCGACGACCCGGCACTCCAGGCTGACGGGGCATTCCGCGATCAGCGGCGCCTCGACATGCCGGGCCGGCGCGGCGCTCAGGCCGAGGGCGCGGAACTTGTCCCGGTCGCGCCCCGAGCAGTTGCCGCAGGCCACGACCTGGGGCGCCAGCGCGGCGTCCGGGATGTTCAGCACGCATTGCCGCGTCGCCTTCAGCGCGGCGAAGCTGTGGTTGTTGGGGCTGACGATGCAGCCCACCAGCGGCGGCTCGAACTCCATCATCGTGTGCCAGGACTGCGTCATCACGTTCGCGACGCCCTTGTGGGCGGTGCTCAGCAGCAGCACGGGCCCGGTCTCCAGCAGGCCGTAGACCTTGGACAGGGGCCAGGCCCGCTTGCGCAGCGGCGCGCGGGGCGACCGTTGGGCGGGTGGAGAAGGCGGGACGGGTGCCATGGCGAGGACCGATTCTGCGCCCGCCGGTCGCGCCGGCCACGCCGCCGCTCGATCGGCGCTTGACCGGGCGCAAGCGCGTGGTGGGTCCGGATAGCTGCCGGCGGCCCTCCCACCTGCGGACCGGAGGCACGCGCGGCCGCAAAGCGGAGTATGGTTGTTCTTCGTCCTGCAACGGCCCAGGAGGTGCTCATCATGCCGACCCGCAGCGAAAGGAAGAGCGAGAGCAAGAAGAACGAGCGCGTGCCGCGTTCTGCGCCCGGGCGCGCGGGCCTGTGGCCGGTCCTGGCGCTGTCCTCGGCCCTGCTGCTGCTGGCGCCGCCCTCGGCCCGGGCCGAGTTCAGCCTGCAGATCGGTGCGCCGGGCATCAGCATCGCCATCCAGGTGCCGAGCTACCCGCGCCTGATCCGGGTGCCGGGCTATCCGGTCTACTACGCGCCCCAGGGGCCGGCGAACTACTTCTTCTACGACGGGCTGTACTGGATCTTCTTCGACGACAACTGGTACGCGAGCAGCTGGTACGACGGGCCCTGGTATCTGCGCGAGCCGGCCTTCGTGCCGCTGTTCCTGCTGCGCGTGCCGGTGCGCTACTACCGCCGCCCGCCCGCCTTCTTCCGCGGCTGGCGCGCCGATGAGCCGCCGCGCTGGGACGAGTACTGGGGCCCCTCCTGGCCGCACCAGCGCGAGAACTGGCGGCAGTGGGACCGCCGCGCGACCCCGCCCCCGGCCCCCTTGCCCGCCTACCAGCAGCGCTACAGCGGCCGCAACTATCCGCGCGAGCCGGAACGCCAGCAGGCCCTGCAGGCCGAGCGCTACCGCTTCCAGCCGCGCGAGCCCGCGAACCCGCCGCTGCGCGCGCGGCAGCCGGGCGGGCAACTGCCGGGCGGGCAGCAGCTTGGCGATACCGTGCCCCGCATCAGCGTGCCGCCGCCGGTGCGGTCCGAGCGGTCGGAACGGCCCGAGCGACCCGAACGAGCACAGCGCTCCGAGCGGGTGGAGCAGCAGCAGCCGGCCGCGGCGCCCGGGCCAATGCGTGGGGCCGAGCCGCTGCGGCCATCGCCGCCGCATCCCGGCGCTCAGGCGCCCGCGCCGCGCCAGCCGCCGGCGCCGCAGGCCGAAGGGGGGCGCGGCCGCCCGGGCCCGGATCGCGACGACAGGCGCGGGGAGAAGCGCGAGGACAAGCGGGAAGACAAGGGCGACGACAACAGGCGCCACTGAGCCGGTGCAGCCCCGGGGCGGGGCTGCCCGATTCCCCTTCATTGGATACGGCGAGGTCCCATCATGAGCACACGCAAAACCCACAAGAGCGGCGATGACGATGCCGGCGCTGCCGCCGTGCCCGAGCCGGCGGACGAGCCGACGCTGCTGCTGCGGCCCGATGGTTATTACTGGGTGGCCGAGGATGGCCGCCAGGAGTTCGGCCCCTTTGCCACCCGCGAGGCGGCCTGGGCCGACATGAATGCCGGCCTGGGCGGCGGACGCGGTCCCGACGAAACCCTGCCCGATGCCGAGCAGGCCATCGGCATCGCCGACTGGATCGATCCGCAGACCGGCGAGCCGGCGGAAGGGCCGTCGCCGCCGCATCTGGACCCCGATTGAGGCGCCGGGCCGGCCGGCGAGCGAGAGAGCAGGGCCCGGCCGGCTCCCGGGCTCGCCGGATGTTTTAATGAATATTCGTTCGCCTATAATCGCCTCGTGAAACTCAAGGACGACGACAAGCTCAGGGCCATCGCCCGCGCCACCTTCACGCTGGTCGAGCAGACCGGCCTGAGTGGCCTGACCATGGCCGCCATCGCGCGCGAGGCGGGCCTGGCCACCGGCACCCTGTACGTCTATTTCAAGTCCAAGGAAGAGTTGCTGACCGGGCTTTACGAGCAGGCCAAGACCGAGACGGCCGCCAGCCTGATGCAGGGCGACGACCCCGGCGCGCCCTTCCGCAGCCGCTTCCAGCGCATGTGGACGAACTGGCTGGAGCACCGGCTGAGCCACTATGCGCAGGTGGTGTTTCTCGAGCAGTATTACAACTCGCCCTGGTTCAGCGAGGAGAGCCGCCATCTCTCGGCCCGCCTGATCAAGGACTGGGTCGACCTGATCGAGCAGGCCAAGGCGCAGCAGATCCTCAAGGACGTGCCCACGCCGATGCTGATCGGCAGTTTCGGCGGCTCGGTGCGCGAGACCGCCAATCTGCTGCGTTCCGGCACCTTGACGCGCAGCGACGCGCATATGAGCATGGCCTTCGGGCTTTGCTGGGACGGCATCAAGGCCTGATCCGCTTGACCAAACGCAAGCCGAGGGCTATCGTTTGGCCGAATATTTGTTCACCCGGAGGACTGCCCTCATGAGCACGCTTCACATCAACGGCCAGGACCGCCAGGTCGATGCCGATCCCGCCACCCCCATCCTCTGGGCCCTGCGCGACAACCTGGGCCTGACGGGCACCAAGTTCGGCTGTGGCGCGGCGCTGTGCGGCGCCTGCACCGTGCACCTGAACGGCCAGGCCATCCGCTCCTGCGTGACGCCGATCTCGGCGGCGGCCGGGCAGAAGATCACCACCATCGAGGCCGTCACCGCCGGGGCCGACAAGGTGGGCAAGGCCGTGCACGCGGCCTGGGTCAAGCACGATGTGGCGCAGTGCGGCTACTGCCAGAGCGGGCAGATCATGTCGGCGACCGCCTTCCTGAAGAGCCTGCCGCGCGGCAAGCAGCCCAGCGAGGCCGAGATCGACGCGGCCATGGCCGGCAACATCTGCCGCTGCGGCACCTATGCGCGCATCCGCGCCGCGGTGGCCGATGCCGCCAAGTCGCTGGCCTGAAGGGGGAACCATCATGCATTTCGATCAAGCAAGCTTCGAGCTGCCGAAGAACCTGCAGGCCCTGCTGGCCACCGGCCAGCAAGGCGGCGCCGAACCGGCCGGCCTGGCGCGCCGCAGCTTCCTGAAGCTGGGCGCGCTCGGCGGCTTCGCCCTCGGCGCCTTCCCGCTGGGCACGCTGGCCCAGGAGGCGGCCAAGCCCGGCGGCGCGACGGCGCTGAAGCCGCTGCAGCAGCCGCTCGCCTTCGTCCGCATCGACAAGGACGGCACGGTCACGATCACCATCAACCGCCTGGACTTCGGCCAGGGCGTGCAGACCGCGCTGCCGATGATCCTGGCCGAGGAGCTGGATGCCGACTGGTCCAAGGTCCGCAGCGTGCACGGCAGCAATGACCCGGCCTATATCGACCCGGTGTTCGGCATGCACATCACCGGCGGCTCGGGCTCGATCGCGCATTCCTACACCCAGTACCGCGAGCTGGGGGCGCGCACCCGCGCGATGCTGCTCGGCGCCGCGGCGGCGCAATGGGGCACCGATGCCGCGGGCCTGCAGACCCGCAGCGGTTTCGTCATCGGCCCCGGCGGCAAGCGCCTGAGCTACGGCGAGCTGGCCGAGGCGGCGATGAAGCTGCCGGTGCCCGAGAGCGTCGCGCTGAAGAATCCCAAGGACTTCCGCCTGATCGGCAAGGCCACCGGCCGGCTCGACGCCGGCGCCAAGTCCAGCGGCCGGCAGAGCTATGGCATCGACATGCGCCTGCCGGGCATGCTCACCGCCGTGGTGGCGCGCCCGCCGGTGTTCGCCGCCAAGCTCAAGTCGGTGGACGACAGCGCGGCGCGGGCCATCAAGGGCGTGAAGGCGGTGCTGCGCGTGCCGGTGGACCGCGGCGGCGAGGGCGTGGCCGTGATCGCCGAGGGCTACTGGCCGGCCAAGCAGGGGCGCGACGCGCTCAAGCTCGAATGGGACAGCAGCGCGGTCGGCAAGGTCGACAGCGCGAAGCAGTTGGCCCTGTACCGCGAGCTGGCCGGCCAGCCGGGGCCGCGCAAGTTCGATGCCGATGTCGCCGCGCTCGCGGGGGCGGCCCACACCATCGAGGCCGAGTTCGTCTTTCCCTATCTGGCGCATGCGCCGATGGAGCCGCTGAACTGCACCGTCAGCCTCAGTGGCGACAAGGTCGAGCTCTGGATGGGCTCGCAGATGCCGGGCCTGGACGGCATGGCGGCGGCGGCCACGCTGGGCGTGCCGCCGCAGAACGTGCAGGTCCATGTGCAGATGGCCGGCGGTGGTTTCGGCCGCCGCGCCATCCCCAGCAGCGACTATGTGGTCGAGGCCTGCGCGGTCGTCAAGGCCGCGCAGGCGGCCGGCATCACCGTGCCGATCCGCACGCTGTGGAGCCGCGAGGACGACATCAAGGGCGGCTACTACCGCCCCATGCATCTGCACCGCGCCAAGATCGGCTTCGATGCCCAGGGCCGCATCGGCGCCTGGGACCATGTGATAGTCGGCCAGTCCATCATGGCCGGCACGGCCTTCGAGCCGATGATGGTCAAGAACGGCATCGACGGCACGGCCACCGAGGGCATGAAGGAGCCCTACGAGATCCCGATGCGCCTGACCGTGCATCATCCCCAGGTGAACGTGCCGGTGCTGTGGTGGCGCAGCGTGGGCTCCACCCACACGGCCTTCGTGATGGAGACCCTGATCGACGAGATCGCCCGCAAGACCGGACAGGACCCGGTGGCCTACCGCATGAAACTGATCGGCGAGCAGCATCCGCGCCACAAGGCGGCGCTGCAGCTGGCGGTGGACAAGTCGGGGTATGGCAGGAAGAAGCTGGCCAAGGGCCGCGCCTGGGGCGTGGCGGTGCACGAGTCCTTCCAGTCGGTGGTGGCCTATGTGGTCGAGGCCTCGGTGAAGAACGGCGTGTCGACCTTGCACAAGGTGACCGCCGGCGTGCACTGCAACCTGGTCATCAACCCGCGCAGCCTGGAGGCCCAGGTGCAGGGCGGGGCGCTGATGGGCCTGTCGATGTGCCTGCCCGGCGCCGCCATCACCCTGAAGGACGGCGTGGTGGAGCAGAGCAATTTCGGCGACTTCGCGGTGCCGCGCATCACCAGCATGCCGCAGATCGAGGTGCACACCGTGCCCAGCGCCGACGCGCCCACCGGCATGGGCGAGCCGGGCCTGCCGCCGCTGGCGCCGGCCTTTGCCAATGCGGTGGCGGCGCTCACCGGCAAGCCGCTGCGCGAGCTGCCCTTCAGGCTCGCCTGAACGCCGGGTTGAATGCCGGGCCACAGCGGCACCGCCGCAGTGCGCTGCCCGGCGGCGCCGGCACCAGCGCGGGTCCCCGCCCCGCTGTTGGCGCAAAAAAAGAGCCCCGGGGGCGACCCCGGGGCTGAATCCGTCCATGAGGGACGGAGGAGACAATCACTGGCCATGTTGCAGGCAAGCTCCGTGCCAGCCAAGGTCCGTCCGCTGGCTGTGGCCGTCCCGGTCAGCCGGCCCCCATCATCACCTCCGGCATGGCCGCGCGCACGGTCTCGATGAAGCGGCGCAGCCGCGCCGGG
>Ga0255338_1004248_pt1 | contig 15217 bp, 13 predicted proteins | sample MeOH1_35cm_T4_19_FD_203715 | JGI IMG/M metagenome (GOLD analysis project Ga0255338, IMG submission 203715) | Sandy soil microbial communities from University of British Columbia, Vancouver, Canada - MeOH1_35cm_T4_195 | ecosystem: Engineered > Artificial ecosystem > Sand microcosm > Unclassified ...
CTCGGTCCCGCCCGTCGTGAGATAAATTTTGGACCGGGTGGGGATCGAACCCACGACCTTACGCTTAAGAGGCGTTTGCTCTACCGCTGAGCTACCGATCCGTCGGAGAAGGATGATAGCAAAATCCGGAAAATAAATCCAACTCTTGACGCCGGGGCCTCGGGAGGGTACTCTTGGGGGGATGAGCGGGTTAACAATTCCGACACCGTGCGGACGCGTCCCTCCTTTATAATCGTAGCAACCATGAAATATTGGATCTTCCAGAACAATCAGGTGCTGGGCCCGTACGCGCCCGACGAGATGGAGAAGATCTCGGTCTTCTCTCCGGAGAGCCTCGTCTGCCCGGAAGGCAGACGGGGGACCAGCATGGGCGATTGGCAGCGCGCCGGCATGGTGCCCGACCTCTCCGTGGCGCTGGTGCGCGCGAGCTCGCACGGCGGGAAGACCTCGGTGCTGTCCATCGCGGGCCTGCCCCCGGAGCCCACCCTGAAGGACCTCGCCCAGCTCGGGAGCATCCAGGAGAAGGTGGCCGTGCTCGAGGAGGTCGTGCTCCAGCTCCAGGAAGGCCTGCGCGCGAAGGACGCGGAGCTGTCCTCCGTCCACCAGGAGCTCGCCGGGAAGAGCCGCGAGGCCAGCGAGATCCGCAGCGAGGCCGTCGCGCGCCTGCGCGAGTCCGAGGAGCTCAAGCGTCAGATCGCCGGGCTCGAGGAACGCCTCGCCTCCGTGCGGCTTCTGAGCGAGACGCTCGACAAGGCCGTGGAAGAGGAGAAGCGCGTCGAGAGCGACGTCGAGAAGCAGGGCCAGACCTTGACCGACCTCGCCAAGGACGTCGAGGAGCTCCGCCGCCAGCTCGAGGAATCCAAGGCCCGCCAGGCCGAGCTCGCCGCCGAAGCGGCCTCCGCGGCCGCCGCCGCGGCCGCCGCCGCGGCCGCGAACGCCAGCCGCCCTCCGATGTCGCCGATGTCCTCGCCCAAGCTCGGTCCGGCGCCGACTCCGCTGACCGACATCGCGCCTCCTCCTCCGCCGCCGCCCGCGCCTTCCGCCGCGAGCGCCGAGCCCGTTCCCGTGCCGGCGATGGAGTTCCCGACGAACGAGGCCGCGCCCCTGCCCTCCTTCGATGCCACGATGCCCTCGGCCGCCGCCGCGCCGCAGGGCGCCCCGAACTTCGATCCGATGGCGTTCGCCGACGCCCCCGGCTCGCTCGCGCCCGACGCGGCCCCGCCGGCCGCCGCCGAGGCGGAGCCGTTCGGAGTCTCCGCGCCGCCGCCTCCTCCTCCCGCCAAAGGGAAGAAGGCCCTTCTGATCGGAGCCGTCGCCGGCCTGGCCGCCCTCGGCGGGCTCGCCGTCATGGGCGGGTACGTCCCGGGCCTCGTCAAGCCGAAGGCGCCGCCGGAGGTGCTGGAGCCGGCGCCCCTGCCGCCGCCGGAGCCGGCGCCCGTGGCCGTCGCCGCGCCCGACCCGCGCGAGCTCGCGGTCGCGTTCGCCAAGGCCTGGCCGCTGCCCGGGGACCGCACGCTCGAGCGCGCGCTCGAGGACCTCGCCCCGTCCGCGGGCAACCTCTCGCCGTGGATGGCGGATCCTCTGGCCGGCAGCCGCGTCCAGGTCAACTACTTCGCCCGCAGCTCGGCTCCCGGCGCGCCCACCATCGCCTACGAGTTCGAGGTGGACCTCGACGGCAAGACTTTGATCGGCCGCAACGCCGCCGCCAAGTCGGTGCTGACCGGCAAGGCCGCGGCGCCGCCCGCGCCGCCGAAGCCCAAGCCCGTGAAGGTCAAGCCGAAGGCGCCGGTGAAGAAGGCCCCCGAGGAGGACACGCTCGATTCGATGCTCGGCGACGAGCCCCCCAAGGGCGGCACGACGCTCACCGACACCGGCGACGCGGCCCCGGCGGAGCCCTCCCTCGACGAGCCCGCCGAGGCGCCGGCCAAGGCCGCCCGCCCCAGCCCCGCGAAGCGCGCGGCCAAGGCGAAGGGCGGCAAGGCCCCGGCCGACGCGGCGCCGGCCGACGAGACTCTGTTGGACGACCTGTTGAAGGAGTGACATGGACCTAGTCCCAGGACTCAAGCAGCTCGAAGGAACGCTGGCCCTGACGGCCGACCGCATCAACGTCGTCAAGTCCAAGCTCGAGGACCTGCTGTTCCGCGCCCAGAAGATCTCCGCCGCGGCGAAGAACAACATGAAGGACAACGACACGATGTACGGGTACGACCTCCAGAACTTCCGCCGCGACCTGCGCACGTTCGGCATGGACCTCACGGGCCTGACCGGGCTGCTGGCCGGCATGGAGCGCATCGCCGAGTACGACGTCGCCGCCGGCAAGTTCGCCACCGGCGTGATGCGCGCCGCCTCCCGCGTCTCCAACTCGATGAAGACCCTGCACGACATGTCCCTGCTCGCCCACCAGCACATCCGCCAGAACGACCAGAAGATGCTCGCCTGGTACATCGCGCAGGAGATCGAGGAGATGATGCAGAAGTGCGCGGGCCTGCCCGCGATCGCCAACAAGATCGTGATCCTGACCACGACGGAGAAGCCCGGCACGCAGCCGCCGGCGGCTCCCGCGAGCCCCGAGCCGCCGAAGCCGGCCTGAGCCCCATGGACCTACTGCTCCGCCTCCTCGAGCGGCGCGTCATCATCGCGGGCGCGGTCGTCCTGGCGGCGGTCTGGGTCGGGGGACGCTGGGGAGGCTACGCGCAGGGCCGCGCCGACCTCATGATGCACCCTCCGGCCCCGGTCGCCTCGCCGCTGGCCGACGACATCATCAAGACCTCCGAGGCCCGGGAATCCGCGAAGCTCAAAGGCCTGCACCGGACCGTCAGCGCCGAGATCGCGGCCGCGAAGGCCAACGGCTTCAACGTCGACAAGTTCCAACGCCTCGCCGACAACGCGCTCGGCCTGGACACGCCGGCGTACCGCTCCGCGGCCATCGAGCGCCTCAATAAGCTGCGCCTCGCCATCCCGCAGAAGAAGGAGTCCTTCCGGCCGGCCGCGGCGGAGGACATGAACCCCGACCTGTTCGACACGCCCCGGCCGAAAGGCAAGGCCGCGCGCCGATGAGGAAAGCGGCTTCGGTCCTGCTGGCGTTCGCCTGCGCCCTTCCCGCGCCGGAGCCCGCCCGCGCGGCCGCCGACGCCGCCGAGGCCGTCTCCACGGCGAGGGGCGCCTTCCTCGCCGGGCGATACGAGGACGCCGAGAGCGCCTGGCGCTACCTGTCCGAGCTCGGCGTCGCGGCGCCCGAGCCGGAGATCAACCTCGCCTTGACCTTGCGCGACCAGGGCCAGCACGAAGCGGCCACGGCCCAGTGGCTGAAGGCCTCGCTCCTGGAGGGAGCCGACGGCTTCTCCTGGAACCAGCGCGCCTGGTCCTACCTCGCGACCGGCCGGCAGCGCGAGGCGCGGGAGGCCTTCACCAAGGCCATCGACCGCTCCTCGACGACGGCCATGCAGGCCGAGGCCAACGTCGGCCTGGGGCTGTCCTACATCCTCGACGCCAAGCCCAAGGCCGCCGAGGCCCCGCTGCGGCGCGCGGGCATCTCCGGGCCGTACGCGATCTCCGTCTCCGCCCAGCTCACCGCCGAGGCCGCGCTGATGAGCGGGGACCGGCAGACGGCGCTGACCTATCTGCGCCAGGCCGTCGACGTCGATCCGGCGAACAACGAGGCCCTGCGCGGGCTCGCCAAGGCGCTCGCCGAGGCGGGAGACAACCGCGCCGCCTGGCGCGCTTACAAGAAGGTCCTCTCCCTCGACGCGAAGGACCCCGACGCGCGCAAGGCCTACGACAAGGCCGGCCGCTTCATCACCGGAGACCTCGACGCGGCCGCCGGCGTCCGCCGCATCGCCCGCCCCGTGCTCGACCCCGACCGCACCGACACCCCCGTGCCCACCGCCGCCCGCCCGATCCGCGTCGGCCTGTTCGGCGCTCCCGACGGGCGGCCGGCGGTGATGACCCGCGCGTACGTCATGTCGAACAGCCCCTTCAAGGTGAACTCCGTGTCCCACGGCGTGCTGCGCGACAACGGCCGGCCGTTCGACCAGTGGGAGATCGACTTCCGCCCCGAGAACGGCCTCGTCGAGGTGCGCGACGCCTCGCGCAACATCCTCTTCACCTCGAAGACGCCCTTCTCCTTCGTGCCCGACGCCAAGCGCGGCTCCATCCTCATCAAGACCGCCAAGATCACCGACCAGATCGGCGTGGATCCCGGGGACCGCGAGGTGCGCGGGGCCGTCGAGGTCGTGCCCAACCCCTGGGGGTTCCGGCTCGTGCAGGTGGCGCCCATCGAGCAGTACCTGATCGGCGTCGTCTCCCTGCTCCTGCCGATCGACAGCCCGCCCCAGGCGCTGCGGGCCCAGGCCGTAGTCTCCCGGACCGCGGCCTACTGGGCGACGGAGAACCGCGAGGAGACGCTCGAGCGCTGCGACCTGCTAGACGACGACTCCACCCAGCGCACCATCGGCGTCAGCGGCGAGATGACCTCCGCCGCCGAGGCCGTGGTCGACACCGAGGGGCTGTTCCTCGCGCTCAAGGGACGCGCCGCCCGCGTCCTCCAGCACGTCGACAGCGGCGGCACCACGGAGGACGGCTCCGAGGCCGGGGAGCCGGGGCTCGAGCACCTCGTCTCGGTGCAGGACTCCGCGCACCCGAGCATCCCGTGGCGCACGCCCGTCGAGCTCGAGCGCTACACCCACGAGTCTCCGCCCCAGGGCCTGTTCAGCGAGGCCGCGGCCGTGGCGACGCCCAACGCCACGCGCTGGATGCGCGTCATCGACGCGCGCGAGATGCGCCTGCGGGTCGAGCGCCGCAAGGACCTGGGCACGATCCGCCGCGTGCGCGTGGCGGGGCGCACCGCGAGCGGCCGGGTGCGCGCCCTCGAGGTGATCGGCGCCGACGGCTCCGCGCTCTACACCGGCCGCAAGGAGATCGACGAGCTCCTGGGCCCGAACTCGCTGCGCTCCACGCTCTTCACCGTGCAGCCGCTGATGGACGGCAAGCGCCTCTCGCGCCTCATCCTCTGGGGCGCCGGCACCGGCTCCGGGCTCGGCTTCCCCCGCGGGGGCGCCCTCGGCCAGGCCGCGCTCGGCGTGCCGTGGAGGGAGATCGTCCGGCACTACTTCCCGCGGCTCGAGGTGAAGGACTTCCTCCATCCCGACGCCCCGAAGGCCGCCGTTCCCGCCGCCGTCGGCCCCTACAAGCGCAAGCTCGACTTCCACAAGAAGCCCAAGGGCAAGTAGTATCATGGGCCCCATGCCCGTCAAGGTCCTCCACCTCGTCACCCGCCTCGACCTCGGCGGCGCCCAGCAGAACACGCTGCATACCGTTCGTCATCTGGACCGCGCGGCGTTCGAGCCGGTGCTCGTGTGCGGGCGCGGGGGGATCCTGGACGACGAGGCCGCCGGCGACCCTTCGTTCCGGACGGTCTTCGTCGACTCGCTCCTGCGCGACATCCACCCGTTCTACGACCTCCTCGCCCTGCTCGAGCTGACCAAGGTCCTGCTCGCCGAGAAGCCCGCCGTCCTTCACACCCACAGCTCCAAAGCCGGCATCCTCGGCCGCCTCGCGGCCGCCCTTGCGGGCGTGCCCGTCGTCGTCCACACCTACCACGGCTTCGGCTTCCACGACCGCCAGCCGGCGTCCGTCAAAGGCCTGTACGTCCTTCTCGAAAGGCTCTGCGCGCGCTTCACCGACGCCTTGGTGTTCGTCTCCAAGGCCAACATCGCGTACGCCGCCGCCCACGGCATCGTCCGTCCCGAGGACGCCGTCCTGATCCGCTCCGGCGTCGCGCTGGCGGGCCTGCCGGCGACCGTCGACGCCGCGAAGCTCAAGATGTCCGCGGGCATCGGCATGCACAAGCTCCTCGTCGTGTCGGTCGGCAACCTCAAGCCCCAGAAAAACGCCGGTGATTTCGTGGCCGCCGCGGCGAAGGTCCTCGCCGGCCTTCCCGAGGCGCGCTTCGTCTTCCTCGGCGACGGGCCCCAGCGCCGGGCGCTCGAGGCCCGCGTCTTCGCCCTCGGCCTCGAGGGGAGGATCCTCTTCCTCGGCTGGCGCCGGGACACGGCGCAATGGCTCGCGTCGGCGGACGTCTTCGCGATGACCTCCCTCTGGGAGGGGCTGCCCCGCGCCCTCGTCGAGGCGATGAGGTCCGGACTGCCCGCGGTGTGCTACGCCACCGACGGCGTCACCGACCTCGTCAAGGACGGGGAGAACGGCTTCATGGTCGAGCCCGGGGACCACGCCGCGCTGGCCGCGCGCGTGACCACCTTGCTCCAGGACGAGCCTCTCCGAAAGCGCCTCGGCGCCGCGGCGGCGGCCTCCATCGGCCCCGAGTTCGACATCGACGGCATGGTCCGCTCCCAGGAGGCGCTGTACGACCGCCTCCTTCGGTAGGCCCCTCGGCGTCTTCCTCCAGGGAGGGGGGGCCCTCGGCGCCTGGCAGGCGGCCGCGCTCGAAGCCCTGGTCGCCCGGGGCCTGCGCTTCGAGGCGGTCATGGGCTTCAGCATCGGCGCCATCAACGGCTCCGCCCTCGCCTTCGACCGCCTGCCCGAGGCGATGACCCGCTGGCGCTCCCTCGGCGGCGGCGCCCTGCGCCTGAGCCCGCGCCTGAGCCCCTTGTCCCTGTTCTCGGCCGAGCCCCTGCGCGCCTTCCTCGACGCCGCGCGCGACGAGGCCGCGGCCAAGGCCGCCCTGCGCGCGGATTTCACCATCGTCACCGCCTGCCCGGCCGAGGGCGCCCCGCTCAACGCCCGCTTCACGCCCGGCGGGCACGGCGGCTGGGACGGCCCGCTCGTCGAGCACGCCGCCGGCAGCTGCGCGATCCCGCTCGCCTTCCCGCCCGTCGAGCTCGAGTACCGCGGCCGGCGCCGGCGCCTGGTCGACGGCGGCGTGCCGATGCCCCTGCCGCTCGACCTCTCGCCGCTCGCCGCCTGCGCCGACGTGCTCGTCCTCGAGATGGTCCGCGCCGACGAGGTCGGCCGGCGCTGGTGGACGCCGTGGCGCGACCTCGACCAGCGCTGCCGCGACGCCGGCCGCGGCCTCGTCGACGAGGGCCTGCAGCCGCTCCTGCGCTCCGACCGCCCGCCCCGCGTGTTCCGTCTGGCGCCCTCCCGCCGCCTCGAGCCGATGATGCTGGATTTCCGGGCCGCCGGCCTGGCCAAGCTGCTCGCCCACGGCGCCGAGGACGCGGCCGCGTTCCTCGCCGATCCGGCTTCTTTCCAAGTCCGCTAAATTGCTTTAATTCGCTGCAATGGATATCTCGCGCCGTTCCTTCATCAAGTGGGTGATCGCCGGCGCCGCCACCGCCTCGCCGTTCGGCTGCGCCCCCGGCGGCAAGGATAAGGGCCCCTCGCCCTCCGCCATCCCCGCGGCCCGGCTCGGCAGCGAGGAAAAGAAGGTCTGCCACGACGTGCGTGACGGCCTCCTCAAGTCCCTCCCGCCGCCCTCCCGCAACCTGGACGTCGTCGTCGTCGGCGGCGGCACCTCCGGGCTGGCCGCCGCCGAGCGCTGCTTCGGCAGCGACTTCCTGATGCTCGAGAAGGACGACCACTTCGGCGGCAACTGCTGGACGGAGACCTGGGAAGGCCTGAACTACTGCACCGGCTCGGCCTGGCTCGCCCTCGAGAACGAGGAGGTCAAGGCGCTGTTCAAGCGCTGGAACGTCAACCCTCCGATCATCAAGGGCAACGACTCGGCTCATTTCGACGGGAAATGGATCAAGGATTTCTGGAACTCCGACCCCGACTATCCGAGCTACGGCCAGCTTCCCTACTCCAAGACGGTCCAGGAGGATTTCCGCCGCTTCATCCGCGAGACGAAGAAGATCGACCGCGTCAAGGACGCCGAGAAGCTCGACCGCATGACCTTCGCCGACCTGCTCGCCGGCTACGATCCCCACATCCAGGCCTACTGGGACACCTTCGGCCCCTCCAACTGGGGCTCCGCGACCAAGGACACCTCCGGCCTCGTCGGGCTCAACGGGGTGCACGAGTGGGCCCCCTGCGAGCGACGCACCTTCGAGGGCGGCCTCGGCATGATCACGCGCCAGCTGTTCGAGAACTTCCCGGCGGACCAGAAACACCGCTTCCTCACCGGCGCGACGGTGATCTCCGTTCGCCGGGAGGGCAAGCGCGCCCTCGTGACCTTCATGAAGGACGGCCGCCCCGAGACGGTCTCGGCCAAGGCCGTCGTCATGGCCATCCCCAAGTACATGGCCCGACACGTCGTCGCCGACATCCCCGAGGACCAGGCCAAGGCGATGAAGGCGATGCGTTACGCGCCCTACCTCGTGCACAACCTCTGCTTCGACAAGGTCGTCTGGAACCTCAACTACGACAACTGGGCCGTCGGCGCCCGCCACTTCACCGACTTCATCCCCGCCGACTGGGTCACTCACGCCGACGGGGGGGACCTGAACCGCAAGCAGGTCATCACCGTCTACGCGCCGAAGATCGAGGCCGCCCGCCCCGACCTGCTCGACGACGAGGAGGTGCTCGAGGAATCCCACGCCACCGCCAACGAGCTCATCGAGATGTTCCCGGGCTGGGCCGACCACCTGCGCGAGGTCCGCACCTACCGCCGCGGCCACGCGATGCCGATGTCCGCCCCCGGCTCCCTGTCGCGCTTGCAGCCCGTGACGCAGCGGGACATGGCCCCGATCTACTTCTCCCATTCGGACAACTGCGGCCCCGTTTCCGACATGTACGAGGCGGCGCTCGGCGCGATAAAGGCAGCGGCCAAAGCGTTGCAACACGTGTGAGCTTGACGGTCTGATTTCAGTCATAATAGAGACACATAGAGAGGATCACATGCCCAAGTACACCGTCCCCGCCACCGGAACCAAGATCGGCTACAAGAACGGAAAGCTCGAAGTCCCCGACAATCCGATCATCCCCTTCTTCCCGGGAGACGGCACCGGCCTCGACCTCTGGAAGGCCACCAAGATCGTCCTCGACGGCGCCGTCGAGAAGGCTTACGGCGGCAAGAAGAAGATCGCCTGGATGGAGGTCTACGCCGGCCTCACCGCCCTGAAGGCCTACGACAAGGACACCGTCCTCCCCGAGGAGACGGTCGCCGCGTTCAAGGAGTTCCGCGTCGGCCTCAAGGGCCCGCTGACCACCCCCGCCGGCTCCTTCAAGTTCGTCTGCCTCGACTGCGCCGCCGAGCTGATGGACCGCCCGGCGACCTGCCCGAAGTGCAAGTCGGAGTGGATCACGCCCCGCTTCCGCTCGGTCAACGTCGGCCTGCGCCAGAAGCTCGACCTGTACGCCTGCGTGCGCCCCGTGCGCTGGTTCAAGGGCGTCCCGTGCCCCGTCAAGAACCCCGAGAAGCTCGACATCGTCATCTTCCGCGAGAACACCGAGGACATCTACGCCGGCATCGAGTTCCAGCAGGGCACGCCGGAGAACAAGAAGGTCTACGACTTCCTCACCAACGAGATGAAGGTCAAGATCCCGTTCCCCGACTCGGGCATCGGCATCAAGCCGATCTCCAAGACCGGCTCCCAGCGCCTCATCCGCATGGCGATCAAGTACGCGATCAGCCACAAGCGCACCTCCGTCACCATCGTGCACAAGGGGAACATCCAGAAGTTCACCGAAGGCGCGTTCCGCGATTGGGGCTATGAAGTCGCCAAGGCCGAGTTCCGCGACCAGATCGTCACGGAAGCCGAGCTGTGGGACGACCTCAACGGCAAGATGCCGGCCGGCAAGGTCCTCATCAAGGACCGCATCGCCGACCAGACCTTCCAGCAGCTGCTGCTCCGCCCGGACGAGTACAGCGTCATCGCGACGCCGAACCTGAACGGCGATTATCTCTCCGACGCGGCGGTCGCGCAGGTCGGCGGCCTCGGCATCGGACCGGGCGCCAACATCGGCGACGGCGTGGCGATCTTTGAAGCCACTCACGGAACTGCCCCGAAATACACGAACAAGGACATGGTCAACCCGGGCTCCCTCATCCTCTCCGGCGTGATGATGCTCGAGCACATGGGCTGGCAGGAAGCCGCGGACCTCATCATCAAGGGCCTCGAGGCGACCATCGCCGCGAAGACGGTGACCTACGACTTCGAGCGCCAGATGACGGGTGCCACGAAGATCAAGTGCTCCGAGTTCGGCCAGGCGATCGTCAAGAACATGGGCGGCGTCGCGGTCAGCGCGTAAAGCTCGCTCCTTAAAAGAGGCCGGCGCTCGCAAGAGCGCCGGCCTTCTTTTTTTTTAACTGTTTCCGGAAACGGTTAAAAACGCTAGAATCGCCGCCGTGAGCGCCAAACCGTACCTGTCGGCCCTGATCCCGGTCTACAACGAAGAGGAGAACCTCGCCGCCCTCGGCGAGGAGGTCTCCTCCGCGCTCAACGCCCTCGGCAAGCCCTACGAGGTCATCCTCGTCGACGACGGCTCCAAGGACCGCTCCTACGAGGAGCTGCTCAAGCTCGTCGAGAAATACCCGTCCTTCAAGACCGTCCGCCTCGGCCGCAACGCCGGCCAGACCGCCGCGATGCTCGCCGGCATCCAGCACGCCTCGGGCGAGCTGATCGTCTGCCTCGACGCCGACATGCAGAACGACGCGCGCGACGTCCCCAAGCTCATCGCGAAGCTCAACGAGGGCTACGACTGCGTCTCCGGCTGGCGCAAGGACCGCCAGGACCGTTTTCTCGACAGGAAGCTGCCGTCCATCATCGCGAACAACTTCATCTCGTACGTGACCGGCGTGCACCTGCACGACTACGGCTGCACGCTCAAGCTGTACCGGGCCCAGTACCTCAAGCCGCTGCGCCTGTACGGCGAGATGCACCGCTTCGTGCCCGCCTTGGCCGGCTTCCTCGGCGCGCGCGTGGCCGAGGTCCCGGTCAACCACCGCGCCCGCACGCGCGGCGTCTCCAAGTACGGCATCTCGCGAACCTTCAAGGTCCTGCTCGACCTCATGACGGTCAAGTTCATGGACTCCTACCTCGGCAAGCCGATCTACCTGTTCGGCGGCGGGGGCGTGCTCATGGGCCTGCTCGGCGTGGCCTTCGGCCTCGACACCCTGTACAAGAAGTTCTACCTGAACATCTTCGTCAAGGACCAGCCCCTTTTCCAGATCGCGATCTTCTGCCTGCTCATCGGCTTCCAGATGGTGCTCATCGGCCTCCTGGCCGAGATCCTCGTGCGCATCTATTACGACCTCAAGGACATGAGGCCGTACTTCGTCCGCGAGACCGCGGGCTTCTGACCTCGGTGTCGGCGCGGGACTGTCCTTATTGACCTACTAACGGTTTGTTAGTAGCCTCAGGGACATGATCCGAGAGCTCCTGGGCCACAGCGACTATGTCAGGGTGCTGAGCGCGCTCGAACGCCGTCCGATGCGTTTCGGCGCGCTCCAAAGGGAGCTTGAGCTGCACCCACCCCAGGTCGCCCGCGCCCTCAGATTCCTGACGAGATCCAAATTGATCGCGCTCACGGCCGCCGACACCGCCACGGGGATCTACCGCCCTGTTTACGCGCTCACGGACCGGGGTGAGGCGTTGAGCGAGGTTTTCATGGCTTTCGTCCTCGCCCTCAATCGCCGTCGTTCCCGTCTCGGCGATGAATGCCTGTCCGACGTCCGCGTCTGGTGGCACTGACACGCCGAACGCCCTTCGTCAATTCAAACGCGGGCCAAAAAGGGCTATACTCCGCGCGCATGGGTAAATTTTTCGCGCTCGTCATCGCCGTCGTCACCGTCGTCTGGCTCGCGCCGATGTGCGCGAACCTCCCGTCCGACCTGTCCACGCTCTCGGCGCCCGTCGCGCCCGCCGCCCCGGCCGCGCCCGTCGTCTCCACCGTGACGGCCACGGCGCCCGCGGCTCCCGCGGCGCCCGAGCCGGTCCCGGAGCCCAAGCCGGCGGCCGTGACGGCGCCGGCCGCCGTGCCGCTGTCGCCCGTGACCATCTCCACCTACCGCTCCCGCTCGAAGTTCCCCGTGGAGGGGGAGAGCTACATCGTCTCGGTCCTGCGCAAGAACCACTCCGAGGTCCGCGCCGAGGGCGTGCGCCTGACCGTGGCGGCCCTCGTGAAGGGCGAGGTGATGGAGCGCGCCGAGAGCGGCCCCGGCCAGAGCATCGCGCCCGGGGCGAGCTCCTATTTCGCGCTGCCCGTCACGACCGAGGTCTTCGACTACCTGCTCGACGGCCCCGAGGACAAGCACAACTGGCTCGAATGGGTCCTGACCTACCGCCTCGCGAGCGACCCGCCCGGGGAGACGCGCTGCTTCGGCCTGCGCGCCCTGCCGCGCCGGCGCGAGCCGTCTGGCCTCACCTGGGTCCAGCTCGGGCAGACGCGCAAGTGCGAGCCGCCCGCCCCCTGATCGGCGTTTAGTGCTGTAATACTCCCGGCCCCCCGCGCGAATACTCAGTGACGGCGCTGACGGGGGTCACATGCCGACAGAGATGAGCGACAAGCCGACCGCGGAATTCGCCGAGTTCTACGCCTCCTGGTTCGACCGGGTCTACAACTACGCGCGCGGCCGGACCGGCTCCGCGACGCGGGCCGACGAGATAGCGGCCGACACCTTCGAGAGGGCCTTCCGGGCCTGGGGCAAGTTCGACGCCAAGAGAGGGGACCGGCGGACCTGGCTGTTCACCATCGCCTTCCGGTCCGTGGCCGACCACTTCCGCTCGGAGAAGCGGGGCGTCTGGTCCAGCCTCGAGCTGATCGAGCCGGCCGACTCGGCCAAGGGGCCGGCCAAGGAGGCCGAGGCGGCCGACGAAAAACGGCTGCTGACGCAGGCCCTCGACGGGCTCGAGGACGAGGCGCGCGAGGTGGTGTCGCTGCGCTTCTTCTCGGGGATGACGAACCGCGCGATCGGCGACCTGCTCGGGCTGTCCGAGTCGAACGTCGCCGTGATCCTGTTCCGTTCGATCCGCAAGCTGCGCAAGAATTTTCCCGCGCTGGAGGCCTGATCATGGACGAAATCATGGAAGCCGAGCGTTTCAACAAGGAGCTGGACAAGATCCTGTCGGGGCGCCCCGTCGCGGCCGACCTCGATCCCGAGCTCGCCAAGGACCTCGCCTTCGCGGCGAAGCTCTCGGCGCTGGACTACAGCAAGGAGAGCCGGAGCAAGAACCCGGCGAAGGCCAAGATCCTGGCCAAGGCCGAGGAGAACCGCCTGCGCGGCTTCCTGCGGCGCGTGGGCGTGCGCCCGCTCGTACTCGCGGCGGCGTCGCTCCTCCTGATCCTGGCCCCCCTCGCGATGAAGTGGATCGCCTCGGAGGAACAGAGCCTGCTGTCCATGATCAGCGGCACGGCCAGCCTCTCGCTTGATTCGGCGGACGCCTCCCAGGCGTTCGGATCGGGAAGCTCGCCTTACGAGAGCGGGAACAACAACATCGCGGCCGGAGGAGCCATCGGCGGCGCCGCGGGGATGAACCTCGTCAGGCAGAGCCCCGGCTTCCGCGGGACCGCCGGATCGAGAGGGCCCAGCGGCTTGGACGGGAGCAAGAAGGCCGGAGCGAACGCCGGCGACGCGTTTTCAAGGACGGGAAGCGCCTTGAGCGGCCTGAACTCGTCTGCCTCCGAGCAGATACCCATGAGCGCCCAGCCGCTGCCGGTCGACCGCGAAGGCTACTCCTTGATCCAGGAGAACCCGTTCCAGAAGGTCGCCGACCATCCGCTCTCGACCTTCTCCATCGACGTGGACGCGGCGTCCTACTCGAACGCGCGGCGCTTCCTCAACGGCGGGACCATGCCCCCGGAGGACGCGGTGCGCCTCGAGGAGTTCATCAACTACTTCAAGTACGCCTATCCCGAGCCGCAGGGGGAGCACCCGTTCTCGATCACGACCGAGGTCGCGGCCTGCCCCTGGAACGAGACGCACAAGCTCGTCCGCGTCGGGCTCAAGGCGAAGTCGATCGCCAAGGAGAACCTGCCGCCGAACAACCTCGTCTTCCTCATCGACAGCTCCGGCTCTATGGCGGGGGAGGACCGCCTGGGCCTGGTCCAGGCGGGCCTGCGGCTGCTCGTCGAGCAGCTGCGCAAGGAGGACCGCATCTCGATCGTGACCTACGCCGGCTCGGCGGGGCTGGTCCTTCCGTCCACCTCGGGCGCGAAGAAGGCGGACATACTCGCGGCTCTCGACCGGCTCTCGGCCGGCGGCTCGACCGCGGGCGGCGCCGGCATCCAGCTCGCCTACAAGGTCGCCGCGGAGAACTTCATCAAGAAGGGGAACAACCGCGTCATCCTCGCCACCGACGGGGACTTCAACGTCGGCGTCACCAGCGACGGGGAGCTCACGCGCCTCATCGAGGAGAAGCGGGAGCACGGCGTGTTCCTGACCGTGCTCGGCGTCGGCACCGGGAACTATCAGGACTCGAAGATGGAGCAGCTGGCCGACAAGGGCAACGGCAACTACGCCTATCTCGACGACATCATGGAGGCTCAGAAGGTCCTGGTCAAGGAGATGGGTGGGACCTTGCTGACGCTCGCCAAGGACGTGAAGCTCCAGGTCGAGTTCAACCCGGCGCGCGTCTCGTCGTACAAGCTCATCGGCTACGAGAACCGGGTCCTCGCCGCCCAGGACTTCAACGACGACAAGAAGGACGCCGGCGAGCTCGGCGCGGGGCACACGGTGACGGCGCTGTACGAGGTCGTGCCCGTCGGCGTGAAGGACGACGCGCTGCCGTCGGTGGACCCGCTCAAGTACCAGGCCCCGGCCGCGCCGGCGCCGGAAGCGTCGGCCAGCAAGGAGCTTCTGACGGTCAAGTTCCGCTACAAGAAGCCCAACGAGACGAAGAGCCTCCTGCTCTCCCGGCCGCTGGCCGACGAGGACCGGGAGTGGGCGCAGGCGTCGCCGGACTTCAAGTTCGCGGCGTCGGCCGCGGGCTTCGGGATGATGCTGCGCCACTCGAAGACCAAGGGCTCCCTGACCTACGACAAGGTCCGGGCGATGGCCCAGGAAGGCCTGGGCAAGGACGAGGACGGCTACCGCTCGGAGATGGTGCGCCTGATCGCCAAGGCCAAGCTCCTCGACTCGAAAGAGCGCTAGCCGCAATGTTGCATAAGCGTAAGGACCCACGCTCGCGCGGGTCCTTGCCTTTTTATGACCGAATAGCGGCATCCAAGTCACGCGCGGGCAATGTCGAAAAGCCGCCCGATTTGTTATCCTAATCCATCGTCTTCTAGAGAGGAATATCACATGAGCGTCGCCGAGAGCCTTGGAGCCGGGTTGGACCTGGACACGCGCAAGATGGTCTTGGAGACCATCCGCGAGTAC
>Ga0255338_1004249_pt1 | contig 15214 bp, 12 predicted proteins | sample MeOH1_35cm_T4_19_FD_203715 | JGI IMG/M metagenome (GOLD analysis project Ga0255338, IMG submission 203715) | Sandy soil microbial communities from University of British Columbia, Vancouver, Canada - MeOH1_35cm_T4_195 | ecosystem: Engineered > Artificial ecosystem > Sand microcosm > Unclassified ...
TCGTGCACGCCGCCGCGGATATGCGCCTGCCGCTCCTCGACCACCGTGCCGTCCTTCAACGTCATGCGCACGTGGCCGGTGTAAGCCTTCGGATAGGGATTGTTCGGATCGACGACGTAACGCACCTTGGACGCGAGCGCAAGGATGCGCGGATCGCGCACGGTGTCCTCGGTGAAGGCGGCGAGCCCCGCCCCGCCGGTCACGAAAGCGACGGCCACGTTGAACGGCGTGCTGAACTTGGCCGCATAATCGTTCGCCGGGCGCTGCTTGGCGGGCAGCGGCTCCCACAAGCGATGGACGTAGCCTTCCGCGGTCTCGCACAGCACGTCGGCGACGTTCTCGGCCTCGATGCCGCGTTTCGCCAGACGCAGCGCGCAATCGACATACGGCTGGTTCATGGTGCCCGTCGCATACGGCTTGAACGTGATGCCGTCCATGTACCACTGCTCGCCCCAGCCTTCGGTCAGCACGCCGCAGTTGCCTTCGCTCGAGCGCGCGAAGGCATAGAAGAGCCCGTGCGTGCCTTCGAACACCGTGCGCGGTCCCAGAAAGCCGTGCTGGCCGAGGCGTGACGCCTGTACGCCGGTCTTCGCGGCCCAGCCCGCATGCAATCGCTTGGTCCAGGCGCCTTCCGCGAGATACTCGATGATGCCGCTCGCCATGCTGCCCGCGACGCCGAGCGCATCGACGGTCTGCTTGCGGGTGAGGCCCAGCGTGCGCGAGACGGCGAGCGTGCTCGCCATGGCGCCGAGTATGGCGGTGGGATGGAAGCCGGCCTTGTGTAGCGCTTTGGGGATGACCATGGACAGTCGGCACAACGTTTCGATGCCCGCCACCATGCCGAGGAGCGCCGCGCGCCCGTCCTTGCCGAAACGCTCGCAGGCTGCAAGCACCGCGGGCGCGATCACGGCGCTCGAATGCACGGGTCCGCCCTCGAACGTGTCGTCGAAATCTTCGCCGTGCGCCGCCGTGCCGTTGATGAGCGCGGCCGCTTCGGCGCTGTACGAGCCTTCATGCCCGAGCGCCGTGCACGAGCCGCCCGGATCGACCGACGCGATGACGGCTTGCACGTAATCGGTACGGCGTGCAGCGACGCAAAGACCGACGACATCGATGAAGAGCTCGATGGCCCGCTCCCGTACGGCGGAAGGCAGTGTGTCGATGCTGAGCGAGGCGGCCTGATCGGCCATGGATTCTGCAATGGAGCGGGCGGTGGAGCGCATGTTCATCTCGTAAAAAGTATGCGAAGCGAATAAGGATTCATGTCGTGCGGCGCACCCGGCTTTGTCATCTTCGGCTGCGCGAGTCGCCGGACGCGTATTGTAACCACGTCGTGTCGCGGCCACGCGACAGGCCCGTGCGATGCTCTGCCCGCCCTCCGGCGCACCGCCCGTTCCTTGACTTTTCAATGTGTTGAAGGTGAAATGGCCGTCGCATAACGACAGCGGTGCATGCGTGTTTCCAGAATGTGGCGCGCGTCCGGCACACTATAAATAAAATCCGGGGACAGTAAAAAAATGATCCTAGACCACGTTGCCTTATTCGCTGTCCTCCTCGTGGCCTATTTCGTCCGCGGACTGACCGGCTTCGGGTCCGGCCTGATCTCCGTGCCGCTGCTTGCGCTGTGGCAGCCGCTGCAGCTCGTGGTGCCGCTCGTGATGGTGCTCGACTTCATCGCTTCCTTCATACTGGGCGGGGTCAACACGAAGCAGACGGACTGGAGCGAGATCAAGCGCTTGCTGCCATTCGGCGTGATCGGCGCTTCGTTCGGCGTATTCGCGCTGCTGCGCTTCCCTTCGAACCCGGTGCTGTTCACGCTCGGCTGCTTCACGATTTTCTTCGGCATACGCAACGCCCTCGGCGTGCAGCCGCAAGGTCACATCTCCGCGCTGTGGGCGGTCCCCACCGGCTTGATCGGCAGCGGCGCGGGCGCCTTGTTCGGCACCAGCGCGCCGCCTTACATCATCTACCTCACCCACCGGCTCGAGGACAAGACGGCCGTCCGCGCAACGTTCTCCTGGCTCTTCGTGCTCGACGGCGGCTTCCGCCTGATACTCTTTCTCGCCGCAGGGCTGCTGCTCCAGCGGCAGACGCAGAACGCGATCGCGATGGGGCTCGTACCCATGATCGCCGGCCTTTATATCGGCAACCGCGTGCACGTGAACATCACCCGCGAGCGGATGCTGCACGTCATCGGCTGGATTCTGGTGGGCGCCGGTGGCTCGCTCATACTCAAAGTTCTGTTATAGGAGGACGGCATGAAATTCGTACGTTATTCGCAGGGCGTTGAAACCGGCTTCGGCGTGCTGGAAGACAACAAGCGGGTTCGCGTCTACAGCGGGGACATGTTCAACTCGCCCTCGCCCACCGGACGCGTGCTGCCGCTCGCAGACGTGCAATTGCTGCCGCCCTGCAATCCGGCCGGCATGATCGCGCTGTGGAACAACTCGAAGAGCCAGATCGCGAAGTTGAATCGCGAGACGCCCAAGGAAGCGCTCTACTTCTACAAGCCGGCGACGAGTTTCGCGACCGACGGCGACCCCATACTCTACCCGGTCGGCAAGACGGAGCGGGTCGTTCTCGAAGGCGAGATCGGCATCGTCATCTCCCGCCGCTGCCGCAACGTGCAGCCCGCAGCCGCGCGCGGCGTCATCTTCGGCTACACGGTCGTGAACGACATCACCGCGCAGGACGTCGTGGGGCGCGACAAGACTTTCCCGCAGTACACGCGCGGCAAGGGCTTCGACAGCTTCAGCATCTTCGGCCCGGTCGTCGACACCGAAGTCGATCCGATGAAGCTCGTCATCCAGTCGCGCATCAACGGCAAGCTCTCCCAGGACTACCCGGTCACCGATCTCGCGCTCGATCCGTACCACATCGTCGCGTCGGTCTCGCACACCATGACGCTCTCGCCCGGAGACGTGATCGCGTGCGGCACCTCGCTCGGCGCGGATCCGATCAAGATCGGCGACACGGTCGAAATCCGCATCGACGGCATCGGCACGCTGACGAACCGGGTCGTGGCCGCTAGCTAAAGCACAAAGACGCGGAAAAGCACGATGCTGAAATCCTTCATCGCAACGCTCGCGTGCTGGCTGGGGTTGGGCCTTGCGCCGGCCGCTGCGCAGCAGGCGCCCCTTTCGTTCGGGGTGATCACGCAGCGCAGTCCGGTGCTGACCGCGCAGTACTGGAACCCGATCCTGCGTTATATCAGCGAAAAAAGCGGCGTCCCGCTGCGGTTGAAGCTCGCCAAGACCGGCTCCGAGCATTCGGAAATGATAGGCCGCGGCGAATTCGACTTCGTCTATTCCAACCACAACTTCACGCCCAGGAACCACGCGGTCGGATACCGCGTCATCGCGCGGCCGGTCGAGGACGCCATCATGGGCCAGATCGTCGTCCCCGCGGATTCCGCGATCAAGGGGCTCGCCGATCTCGAAGAAAAGGAAGTCGTCTTCCCGCACAAGGCGGCGTTCGTCGGCTATTACGTCCCGATGGATGCGCTGCTCAAGGCGGGCGTGCGGGTGAAGCCGCTCTTCGCCGGCAACCAGGAAGGCGCGATGGGGCAGCTCAAGTCCGGCCGGGTCGTGGCCGCGTCCGTCAATTCGCAGATCATGCGCGACTTCGCCGAGCGCGAGCGCTTTCAGTACCGCGTGTTGTGGAGCTCGGAGCCGTATCTCAACATCCCGATCTCCGCGCATCCTTCCATACCTGCAGACAAGATCCAGGCTGTCCAGGCGGCGCTGGTCGGGATGTCGTCCGACCCCGAAGGCCGCAGCATCCTCACGGTGAGCGCGCAGCTCATCAAGCAGCAGCCGCCGTTCGGGTTCGTGGCGGCGAGCGACAGGGAATTCAGCAATTACCGTCAGTTCTTCCGCAAGACCCTGGTGAGGGAGTAGGAGGATGCTCGTCACCGTCGCGGGTCGGATTTGGCGCGACCTCAATCTCTCAGCCCGGCTGATGACCGGATCGGGCGTCGCGCTGACCCTGTCCAGCGCGGCGCTGCTCTACAGCGTGGTGCTGAACGACGTCGAGCGCAATCGCCGCGAGCTCCACGAGAAAATCCGCTACGAGATCGAGTTCATCGCGCCCGCCATCGCCGAGCAGGCGGTGATCGGCGACTATTCCTTCATCTCCCAGATGCTCAATTCGCGCGTGGAGCAGCGGGACATCGCAAAAGCGGGCTGGGTGGACAGCATGGGAAATCCGCTGATCGCGATCAGCCCGCCGACGCCGATCCGCGCGCCACGGTGGTTCACCAAATGGGCACGCCTGCCTCATGAAGAGGTGTCCCGCGAGCTGGATGTCGGCGGACAGTCGTACGGACGCGTCTTCCTGCAGATGGACCCGATACCGACGCTCAACAACATCTGGGACAACTCCGTCGACATGATGCAGCTCCTGCTCTTCGGCATCGGGCTGCTCTTCAGCGTGACGCTCGCCATCGCAAGCAACGGCCTGCGGCCTATCATGGCGCTCGCGCAAAGCGCCGTGCGCTTCGGCAAGGGCGATTACTCCGTGCGCATCCCGCACGACGGCTCGCCCGAGATCCTCGCGAGCATCGAGGCCTTCAACAGCATGGCCGACAACATCCAGTCGCTCGTCAATTCGCTGCACGAGAACCGCAGCGTGCTGTTCGCCGAGAAGGAGCGCGCGCAGGTGACGCTCGCCTCGATCGCGGATGCGGTCGTCACTACCGACACGGCGGGCAACGTCGATTACCTGAACCCGGTGGCGGAGAAGCTGACGGGCTGGTCGCTGCCGGAAGCGGTGGGCCAGTCCCTGCCCTTCGTCTGCCGCCTGATGAGCGAGGACAGCCGCCAGCACATCGACGACCCGCTGGGCGTGCTGCTCAACAAGGGCGGACCGGGCGGCAAGATGCAGCATGCGGTGCTGATGTCGAAAAGCGGCGAGCAGCACCCGATCGAGCACTCGAGCGCGTCCATCCGCAACCGCGAAGGCAACATCATAGGCACGGTGCTCGTGTTCCGGGACGTCGGCGAATCGCGCAAGATGGCGCATCAGCTCTCATGGCAGGCAACGCACGACGCCCTCACCGGTCTCGTGAACCGCGCCGAATTCGAGCGGCGCCTGCATCTGCTCGTGGAGGGCGCCAACAAGGACGGCATGGCGCACGCCATGCTTTATCTCGATCTCGACCAGTTCAAGGTCGTCAACGACACCTGCGGACACGTCGCCGGCGACGGCATGCTGCGCGAAGTGTCGGCGCTGCTGCACACCCGCGTGCGCGAATCGGACACGCTCGCGCGGCTGGGCGGCGACGAGTTCGGCGTGCTCCTGCACGGCTGCAACATGGAGCGCGCGCTGGTCGTGGCCGAAAGCCTGCGCCAGGCGGTCGCCGAATTCAGGTTCGCGGTGCAGGACCGTGCTTTCGTGATCGGCATCAGCATCGGCGTCGTCGCGATCACCGGTGGCGGCCAGGCGGCCTCGAGTGTGCTCGCCGCCGCCGATGCCGCCTGTTACTCGGCGAAGGACAAGGGCCGCAACCGCATCCAGGCTTACTATCCGGGAGACGCGGAGCTGGTGCAGCGCCATGGCGAGATGCAATGGGTGTCCCGCCTCACGAGCGCCGTCGAGGAAGACCGCCTCACGCTCCACTGCCAGCGCATACTGGGCATACAGCCCGACGTCGAAGGCGAGCTGCATTACGAAGTCCTGCTGCGCATGGTGGACGAGTCGGGCAAGCTTACGCCGCCCATGGCGTTCATACCGGCGGCGGAGCGCTACAACCTCATGCCGGTCATCGACCGCCGCGTGATCACCATGGCGTTCGCCGCGTGCCAGGGGCTCGTCGCGAGCGGCGGGCCGCTGCCGATGCTGTGCCTCAACATCTCGGGAGCGTCGCTCAACGACGAGAGCTTTCTCGATTTCGTGCACGAGCAGTTCGCGCGCTACCGCGTGCCGCCGCACATGATCTGCTTCGAGATCACGGAGACGGTGGCCATCGCGAACCTCACCCGCGCCACGCGCCTCATACGCGACATGCGCCAGCTGGGCTCGAAGTTCTCGCTGGACGACTTCGGCAGCGGGCTCTCGTCGTTCGCCTACCTCAAGGCCCTGCCGGTCGACTACCTCAAGATCGACGGCGGCTTCATCAAGGACATGACCACCGACCCGATCGACCGCGCGATGGTGAAGGCGATCATCGAGATCGGCCATGTCATGGGCATCAAGACGATAGGCGAATGGGTGGAAAACGACAGCACGCTCGCCATGCTGCGCGAGATGGGCGTGGATTACGCCCAAGGCTACGTGATCGACATGCCGCGCCCGCTCGAGCAGGTGGTGCAGCAGCGTCTCGCTGAGGAGCTGAAGAATCTGCGCGGCCGGCGCGCCGCGAGCTGAGAGTCGCGCCTCGTTCCGCCGCTTCAACTGACGTCCGCTAGATCGGCAACGCCTCCATTCAGCGGCACTGACTTGTCAAACGATCACTAAATCCTTAGCGCCCGGCATCGTGACAGCGCGCCGCCGGGCGTTTTCCTGCTCCTCAGCGCACGACCTGAACGCCGGCTTCCTTCAGGATGCCGCGCATGCGCTCGCTGTACTCGTCGAAGAATTTCGCGAGCTCGCCGCTCTTCTGGAAGCCGTCCTGGAACTGGTTGTCCTTGAGATACTTCTTCCAGCCGGCCGTCTGCACCATGCGGGCGAACAGGTTCTCGTAATAGGCCTGCGCGTCCTTGGAAATGCCGGGAGGCGCCACGACGCCGCGCACCTGCGGCACGTTGGGCACGTCGTAGCCCGCTTCCTTCAGCGTCGGCACGTTCTCGAAGCCCGGCAGCCGGTGATCGGACACTTGCGCCAGCACGCGCAGGTTGCCTGCGCGGATGTGCTCGCCCGCTTCCTGCGGCTCTATGATCATCATGTTGACGTGCCCGCCGAGCAGCGCCGCGATGCGCTCGCCGCCGCCGGGAAAGGAGATGAACGCCCAGTTCGCTCCCGTGTCCTTCATGAGGAGCTGGCGCACGACGTTGTCGCGGCTGGTAAGCGAGCCGCCCGACTGCTTCAGCTTGCCCGGCTCCTTCTTCGCCGCCTCGATGAAGTCCTTCAGCGTCTTGAACGGCGCATCCGCTTTCACCGCGACCACCGCCGGCTCGAGCACGAGCCGCGCGATGGGCGTCATGTCCTTGATGGTGACTTTCGCTTCCTTGCGGATGAGCGGGTTCGTGAGCCAGTTGCCGGTAAAGAGCGCGATGGTGTGATCGTCGCCTTTCTTCTCCACCACGTACGCCATCGCCGTGAGGCCGCCGCCGCCCGTCTTGTTGACGATCTGCAGGCGCACCGGGGCGAGCTTCTCCTTGTCGATCAGCGTGGCGATCTCGCGGCCGAGCACGTCGGCCCCGCCGCCCGGGCCGGTATGCACGATCACTTCGATCGGCTTGGTCGGCTTGAACTCGGCCGCCGCAGGGCCCGACAGCAGCGCCGCAGCCGCAGCGACCGCCATCACAGTTGCATTTTTAAGCATGGTCTTTCCTCCTTTTTGATTATGGGACGGGCAGCTCAACCGTTTTCCTCGATCGCCTTCACCCGCCACGCGTTCGCCTGCCTGAAGAGCGGCAGCAACAGCACCAGCGCCGCCAAACATAGCATCACGGCGGAGATGGGTCTAGAAACGAGGATCGCGAGATCGCCCTGCGACATCATCAGCGACTGGCGCAGCGCGCGCTCCATGCTGTCGCCCAGCACGAGTCCGAGTATCAGCGGCGCCGCGGGATAGTCGAGCCGCCGCATGAGATAGCCGAGCAGCGAGAATGCCGCGAGCATCCACATGTCGAAGAGGCTGCCCGAGACGCTGTACACGCCCACCATGGAGATGCCGAGGATGAACGGATAGAGCAGGTACACCGGCAGCCGCAGGATTTGAGCGAACAGCGGAATCAGCGGGATGTTGAGGATGAGCAGCATGACGTTGCCCACGTACATGCTTGCGACCAGCCCCCAGAAGAGCGAGGGATTGTCCTGGATCATGAGCGGACCGGGCTTCAATCCCCACAGGACGAGCGCCGCGAGCAGTATCGCGGTCGTCGACGAGCCCGGTATGCCGAGTGTCAGCATGGGCACGAGCGCGCCGCCCGTTTCCGAGTTGTTCGCGCCTTCTGGCGCCGCGACGCCTTCGGGCACGCCGGTGCCGAATTTCTCGGGATGCTTGGAGAACGCCTTCTCGACGCCGTACGAGATGAACGAGGCGATGGTCGAGCCCGCGCCGGGCAGTATGCCGATCAGGAAGCCGATTACCGAGCCGTTCAGGAACGCGAAGCGGCACGCCTTCAGCTCCTCCCACGTCGGCAGCAGGTTGCGCAGACCCTTGGGGACCGGCAGCACTTCCGCGCCTTCGCGCCGCTCCATGTTCGCGATCACCTCGCCCACGGCGAAGACGCCGATGGCGACGATGACGAAATCGATGCCGTCCAGCAGCTGCGAATTGCCGAAAGTGAAACGCGACACGGCGGTGAACTCGTCGGTGCCTATGCTGGCGATCCACAAGCCCAGCAGCATGGCGAGCAGCGCCTTCACGAGTGACGTGCCCGCCAGCAGCACCACCATGGCGAGACCCAGCACCATCAGCGCGAAGTACTCCGGCGAGCTGAACGACAGCGCGAGCTTCGCGAGCGGAGGCGCCACCAGCATCAGCGCGATGACCCCGACGCTGCCCGCGATGAACGATGCGATGGCGGCGATACCGAGCGCCGCGCCCGCGCGCCCGCGCCGCGCCATCTGATAGCCGTCTATGCACGTGACCACCGAGGCGGACTCGCCCGGCACGTTGAGCAGTATGGCGGTGGTGGAGCCGCCGTATTTCGCGCCGTAATAAATGCCCGCGAGCATGATCATCGCGCTGGTCGGCGGCATCTGAAAGGTGAGCGGCAGCAGCATCGCGATGGTGGCCGCGGGCCCGAGGCCGGGCAGGACGCCGACGACGGTGCCGAGAAAGCATCCTACGAAACACCACAGGAGATTGCCGGGCGTCAGCGCAACCGAGAAACCGTGGAGCAGACCGTCGAAGATCTCCATTTCAGAATCCCAGCATGCCGACCGGCAGCGACACTTCGAGCGCGACCGGAAAAACGACATAGAACGCGGCCGCTCCCAGCACGCCGGCCGCGATCCCGGTCTTGAGCGGACGGCCGTACATCACACAGACGATGAACGCCGTCAGCAGCGCGAAGCTCAGCAGGAAGCCGAGCGCATGCAGCAGCGCGGCGGAGATGGCAAAAGCGCCGCAAACCGCGAGCGCGCGGCCGACCTCGTTCCACTGCACCGGCTTGCCTCCTTCGCCCGCTCGTCCCTTCATGAAGGCGGCAACCACGAGACCGAGCGCAAGCGCGATGAGCGCCGCGCCGTACCAGAACGGAAAGAATCCCGGCCCGGGGCCGTCTGCGCCGAGATACTCCCAGTGCATCGCCTCCGCCACCACATAGCTGCCCAGCGCGGCGAGCACTGCGCCGGACCAGATGTCTGCGCTTCTCATGCGCGGATCTCCTCGTCGTTCGCTGCAGGCCGCGCCATGCGGCCTCGCTTTTTTTCGAGCTTTTTGATCGGCCGTGGACGCTCGATCCCTCGTCCTCGCCTCCTGCCCCGAAGCAAAGAAGACGCGTGCCGCTCCATGCGTTGTCAGCCGCCGAGCGAAGACGGCCGGACGGGGGAAGCAAGTGTAGCAGAAGGGGGCGACGCGCCCCTTCAATTGAGCTCGTAGCCGGCCGCCTGCAGACGCGGCTTGAATGCGGGCGCGGTCAACCGGCCGATGAAATCGCGCGCAAGGTCCGGCGCCGCCGCTCGCGCCGCCTGCGCGACGGTGTACGTGGCTTTCATCTGGAATGCATCGGGGAAAGGACCGACGTAGGCGACGCCCTTGTTGGCGAGAATCTCGCTCACCTGCGTCATGCCGATCTCCATCGCGCCCCCCGACTGCGCGAGCCACTTCATGGCCGCGTAGCCGTTCGGGAAAACCTGCAGGCGGTCCTTGACCTCACCGCTTACGCCCAGGCCCTCGAGCAGCTTCATCACGACCTTGCCGGCGGTGGCGACCGCGGGATCGGGAAAGACGATGCGACTGGCTGCGAGCAGGTTGCCGCGCAGCGCTTCGACGCTCGATACGTCGGGCAGCGGCGTGCCCGCGCGCACCGCCACGCCGGTCCCGACCTTGCCCAGATCGCGCACGGAGGCTGCATCGACGTGTCCGCTCGCGACGAGCTCGTCGATCAGTGCGCGGGTGAGCACGACGACGTCCACCGCCTCGCCGCTCACGACACGCGCCTTCATCGCGCCGACGGCGCTGAACTCCGCGGCCACATCGTTGCCGGTGTCGCGCTCGAACGCCTCGATGATCTGCTCCATCACCGCCTGCGCCGCACCGGCGCTCAATATCCGCAACGTAGCCATGCCTGCCCTTTCGCTGTGCGTAGGTCCGGGTGCCGCGCGCGAACCCGCTTGAGTCCCTTGCGCAGCGACTGGTGCCGCCTGCCGCTGCGTGCGCTCGGGCCGGACGGAAAGTGCGGTCTTGGTATGCAGCGGAATGCGGCGGGAATGAAAAAATTCTAACACAGCGCCGCCGCGCCCCCGGAGCGCGGGTTCACGACGGCCGCATATCGCTCATCTCCCACGGCTCGCGCCGCGCTTGCTATGATGACGCTCGCCGGTATCGATCATGAGACAGCTCCACGTCGCCAAGCACGCTCCCGAAGCGCATCTCGTGCGCGGCTTTCTCGCTGCGCACGGCATCACGGCGCAGGTGCGCGGCGAGTTTCTCACCAGCGGCTGGGGCGAGCTGCCGGTGGACGTATGCTCGGTGTGGGTGCACGACGACCGCGACTACGAGCGCGCACGGGAGCTGCTGATCGAATTCCTTGCGGGAACGCAGGCGCGCCGTTACAGCGGCGAAGCCTGGACCTGCGGCAACTGCGGCGAGCGGCTCGAAGGACAGTTCACGCAATGCTGGCGCTGCGGCGCCACGCGGCCCGGCTAGCAGAATGTCGAAAGGGGGCGACGCCTCCTTCATAGTCCCGGAGCATAAAGTCGTCGAGAGCGACGGAAAGCGCAGGGATCACGCAAAAAGGTACGTAGCGAGCGCGCTACGACGCGAGCGAGCGCATCACCTTGTAGAGCGCCGCCTTCGCTTCGAAGCCCACGCCCGGCACGTCGGGCATGCGGACGTAGCCGTCCTCCACCGGCGTGTCGTCGGCAAAGCCGCCGAAAGGCTGGAACACGCCCGGGTAAGACTCGTTGCCGCCCAGGGCGAGTCCCGCCGCGATGTTGAGCGACATCTGATGCCCGCCATGCGGGATGCAGCGGCGCGAGGACCAGCCGTGCTCGCGCAGCATCTCCAGCGTGCGCAGATACTCCACGAGACCGTACGACAGCGCGCAATCGAACTGCAGCCAGTCGCGGTCCGGCCGCATGCCGCCGTAGCGGATCAGGTTGCGCGCGTCGTGCACGGAGAAGAGATTCTCGCCGGTGGCCATCGCGTGCTCGTAATGCTGCGCGAGCTCGGCTTGCAGCGCGTAATCCAGCGGATCGCCCGCCTCCTCGTACCAGAAGAGGCCGTAGCCCTGCAGCGCCTTCGCATACTCGATCGCCGTGGGCAGATCGAATCGACCGTTTGCGTCCACCGCCACGCGCTTCGCGTCGCCGGTCACCTCGATCACCGCCTCGATGCGCCGCACGTCGTCGGCGAGCGATTCGCCGCCGATTTTCATCTTCACCACCGAGTAGCCGAGATCCAGATAGCGCTTCATCTCGTCCTTGAGCGCGGTCGTGTTCTTGCCGGGATAGTAGTAGCCGCCGGCGGCATAGACGAAGACCTTCTCGTCCTTCTCGCCGCCGCGATAACGCTCCGCGAGCAGCCGATAGAGGGGCTTGCCTTCGATCTTCGCCACCGCATCCCATACCGCCATGTCGAGCACCCCCACCGCCACCGAGCGCTCGCCGTGCCCGCCGGGCTTCTCGTTCGCCATCGCGCACGCCCAGACGCGGTGCGGGTCGAGATTGTCTCCGGCATCGTCGAGCAGCGACGCCTGCGGCGCACTCATGAGGCGCGGTATGAAGCGCTCCCTGAGCAGTCCCTGCTGCGCATAGCGGCCGTTCGAGTTGAAGCCGTAGCCGACGACGCGCTTGCCGTCGCGCACGACGTCGGTGACGACGGCCACCACGCTCGCCGTCATCTTGCTGAAATCGATGTACGCATTGCGTATGGCCGATGCGATCGGCACGCTTGCCGAGTGAATTGCCGTGATTCTCATGACCTGGTCGTTTGCCGTATGGAAAGTTGCCCGCGCGCGAACCGCGAGGCATTCTAGCACGTGCTATGATCGCGCCCGTTTCCCCGCCAGGACGCAATCATGGCAAAGAATTCCGCCGTATCCCCGCTCATGCAGCAACTCTCCCGCTACGTCTCGCGGGCAGCGAGCCGCAAGCTGCCGGCCAGGGTCGCAGAGCGCGCGAAGCTCCATCTGATCGACACGTTTGCCGCCATGGTATCGGGCTCGCGTCTCATGCCGGGTAAGCGCGCGATCGCCTACGTGAAGCCGCTCGGGGGCATGCCGCAATCGGGCGTCGTTGGCACGCGCATCGTCACTTCGCCGGTGCTCGCCGCTCTCGCAAACGGCATGTTCGGCCATGCCGACGAGACCGACGACACTCACCCGCCTTCGCTCACGCATCCCGGCACGAGCGTCGTGCCCGCAGCGCTCGCCATCGGCGAAGCGCGCCGCCTTCCGGGCGAGCGCGTCCTGCGCGCGATCGTGCTCGGCTACGACATCTGCTCGCGATTGCTGCTCGCGCTCCGGCCCATGCCGTTTCTGCGCTCGGGCCATCACGCCGGCGCCTTCGGACAGGCGTTCGGCGCGGCAGCCGCGGCGGGCGCGCTGCTCGAGCTCGATCCGCTCGCCGTGCGCTACATGCTCTCGTATTCGGCGCAGCAGGCATCCGGCCTGTACACCATGTTCCGCGATCCCGAGCACATCGAGAAGGCGTATGCGATGGGCGGCATGCCGGCGCACAACGGCACGGCAGCAGCGTTGATGGCGGCGACGCAATGGACCGGCGTGGAAGACGTGTTCTCGGGCGAGCGGGACTTCTTTTACACCTTCGCGCCCGAAGCCGACCGCGAGGCGCTCGTCCGCGGGCTGGGACGCGATTACGAGGTGCTGCGCGCGGCGATCAAGCGCTGGCCGGTGGGCGGACCGATACAGGGACCGCTGCACGTGCTGCACGATCTCATGCAGGAGCACCGGTTCGGCGCCGACGACGTCGTGCGGCTCGTCGCCCGCATGCCGGACAAGGAGCTCGAGATCGTCGACAACCGCGACATGCCCGACATCTCGGTGCAGCACCTGCTCGGGCTCATGCTGGTCGACGGCGAGGTGACGTTCCAGAGCGCGCACGATTTCGAACGCATGAAGGACCGCCGGATATTGGCGCTGCGCGAGCGCATCGAGGCGGTCGGCGACGCAAGCCTCACCGACGTGGAGCGGCGCTGGCGCTGCGTGATGGAAGTGCGGCTCAAGGATGGGCGCACGCTCCGTCATCAGACGATGGCGGCGAAGGGCAGCTTCGAGCACCCGCTCACGCGCGCCGAGGAAGAGGAGAAAGCGCTCGACCTGCTCGCGCCCGTTCTCGGCAAGCCGCGCAGCCGTGCGCTGCTCGACGCACTGTGGAACATCGAGAAGCTGGGCGACGTGCGCAAGCTCCGCGCCTTGTACCAGAGGTGACCCGAGAGGCGGTACGGCGTGGAGTGGTGAGTGGTGAGTGGTGGCGCGCCGCACAGGGGCGCGCTTATTCACGATTCACCATTCATGTCATTCGGCTTTGATGCCCTGCTCCTGGATCACCGCGGCCCACATCGCCGTCTCGCGCTTGATGCGCGCGGCGAGCTCCTGAGGCGTGCTCGTCTCCGGCTCCAGGCCCTGACGCGCCATCGCCTGCTGCACGTCCGGCATGTCGAGCGCTTTCACGGTCGCGTCGCGCATCTGCTTCACGATCGCAGCCGGCGTGCCGGCGGGCACGAGCAAGGCGTACCACGAGCCGACGTCGAATCCGGGGAAACCCGATTCGGCGACGGTCGGGAGCTCGGGCGCCACCTTGGAGCGTTTCGCGCCCGTCGTCGCGAGCGCCTTGAGTCGTCCCGCCTTCACTTGCGGCAGCGATGCCGCGACGCTGCCGAAGATGAGCTGCGCTTCTCCCGCTAGCACGGCCGCTGCGGCGGGACCGCCGCCTTTATAGGCGATCGGCACCATCTGTATGCCGGCGCGCTTCTTGAATAGCTCACCGGCGAGATGCAGCGGGCTGCCGACGCCCGCGGTCGCGTAGTTGAGCGATCCCGGCTTCTGCTTCGCGAGAGCGATCAGCTCTTTCACGCTGCTCGCCGGCACGCTCGGATGCACCACGAGGATGTACTGAGCGGTCGCGAGCAACGTCACCGGCTGCATGTCCTTCTGCATGCTGAACGGCAGCTTGTAGAGCGTCGGATTGACCGTCAGCACGGTGCTGAAGCCTTCGAATACCGTGTAGCCGTCGGGATTCGCGCGCGCGACGGTCTCAGCCGCGAGATTGCCGGCCGCGCCGCCGCGGTTGTCCACGACCCACGGTTGCCCCAGCAGCTCGTGCATCTTGGGCGTGATGATGCGCGCGAGCGTATCGGCGCCGCCGCCGGGTGCGAACGGCACGAGCAGACGTATCGGCCGCGTGGGGTACTTGTCCGCCGCCTGCGCGGGCTCTGTCGCGCCCGAGAGGCAGCCGATTGCCATCATCAGCACAGTCATTCCGGCGCCGCCGTATCCCACACGTCGTTGCCGCATCGTCTTCTCCTCGTCCGCCGTGGCTGCTGATAGGTGTTATTTGAGGAAGTCGCGCACGTCGCGCTCCTCGCGCAACTGCCACACGCGCTCCACGATCTTCTTCATCTCGTCGGCCTTCGCGCCGCCCGCGTAACCCGCGAGCCGCGACGCCTTGTCCTCGAGCTCGGCACGGCTCAACGTGTTGTCCGGATCGCCCTTCGGCGACGCGATCTTCTGTTCCAGCGTGCGTCCGTCGCGGATGCGCACGGCGACCCGCCCCATCCAGCGTCGCGGATAGGCGTTGTCGATCTCGCTGTCGAGCTCCATCCTCACCTTGTCGTGGAATGCGCGCACGCGCGGCTCGGTCAACGCTGCCTCGGTGAAATCGGCAAGCCCCGCGCGCCCATAGAGCGCGATCAGCGCCA
>Ga0255338_1004250_pt1 | contig 15214 bp, 13 predicted proteins | sample MeOH1_35cm_T4_19_FD_203715 | JGI IMG/M metagenome (GOLD analysis project Ga0255338, IMG submission 203715) | Sandy soil microbial communities from University of British Columbia, Vancouver, Canada - MeOH1_35cm_T4_195 | ecosystem: Engineered > Artificial ecosystem > Sand microcosm > Unclassified ...
CCCTTTCTCCACACTTGAGGGGAAACTCAGCACATCCGTCGTCATGTTTTTCCCGCGGTGCTCGCGGTTGAGTTTTCTCATGCCACGATCATCGACATAAGTCAGCGATACACCCTGAGCCTGTGGAGCGAGGCGATCCCGAAGGCTATGAAGCAGCTTCCCAAGGGACTGCTCACCAGGCCCGCGCATTTTGCTCCGGCTTGACCAATCGATCTGGAAGGGCAGCTTGGTCTCAGTCATGGCCGGCTCCTGTGGAAGATCAGTCAAAGGGGATTCATCATGGGTGCTATTGACCCATTCGTCAATGTCTTCATTCTAGGTGCATGAATTACATCGATTGTTCACTGTTCAGATGATAGATCTGGTGAATGAATAATCCAGACTGAAATGTCACAAAAATGTTGAATACAAAGAAGAAATGAGTGGTGTGAAGAGCTTTCAATGCTCGATGGCCATCCCTGGCATCCTGGGGGCATGGATCCCCGCCTGCCTGCCGCCCTGTCCGCTCCCCTGCGCCGCTATCTCGTGCTGCTGGACCGCTGGAACCGCACCCACGCCCTGACCTCGCTTCCCCAAGCTGAGCGTTGGGAAGAATTGATTCTGGATGCCGTCGCGATCCTGCCCTTCCTGGAGCCCCTTGCCCCGGGCAGCCGGGTAGCCGACCTGGGCACCGGGATGGGCTGCCCGGCGGTGGTGTTGGCCCTGGCCCGGCCGGATCTGGAGGTGTTGGCGGTGGATGCCTCCGCCAAGAAGCTGGCCTTCGTCCGCCAGGCGACCCTGGAACTCCCGGTGCCCAACCTGAAGCCGGTGCAGGGCCGCCTGGAGGATCTGCCGCCTCTGGAGGCGGACCTCGGGACGGCCAAGGCCCTGGGCTCCCTGGAACAGCTGGTGGGCTGGTGGGCCCGCCACGGGAAGGCAGGCGCCCCGTTCCTGGCCCTGAAGGGGTCGGACTGGTCCGGGGAGCCGCTTCCGCCAGGATGGGAGGCCGCGCCCCACCCCTATGCCCTGCCCACCCGGGGGCAGCGGGTGGTGGTGGCCCTCAGGCGCCAAAACGGCTGAGGCCCCCGGAGGGGCCCCAACTGGAAAATCGCTCCTGGCTCAGTGAGTCAGGGTGTCGCCGATGCGGATCTCCTCGGTGGTCCGGAGCAGGCGGCAGGTGGCGGTCTGGCTGTCCGTGCGGATCACCAGGGCCTGCCCGACGTAATGGGTGGTGGTTTCCGTGGCGCTCTTCCGGTCGCCGTCCGGCCCCACGGGGAAGGTTTTGATGCGGACCGCCAGCAGCACATCACCGACCTTCAGGCCGTCATTGGTGCCCTTATCCACGATCACCATGTCGCCGATGGCGGTGTGCTGGTGAGCATCGCGGGCGAAGACCACCGCAGCCGAGCTCGGGGCCACCTTCACGGGGTCGGTGGTGTCGGTCCTGAGCTGGAGGGGCAGGTTCGCGGGTTCGGTGAACCGCACCAGATGGTCGCCCACCTCCACGCCGTCCAGGCAGCGCTCGATGATGGCGACCGATCCCTTGGACTGGGGAGTCACCACCCGGATGACACCCACCTGCTGCACCACGTCACCCAGCTTGTGCTTGGTGATGGGGTGATGGACTTTGCGGGCCACGGTCTTGAGGATGAGGAACCGGTCTCCGACCTTGACGCCCTGCTCGCTGCCACCGTTCATGTAGACGGTCTCGCCCTCCGCGAGGAGGCGGCGATCCTCGCTGCGGTTGGCGGTCAGGGTGAAGGCGCCCTGGTTCTTGTAGTGGGCCTCGGCGCCGTCGGCAGCGAAGAAGGGCAGCTGGATGAAATCCTGGAAGCTGAAGCCAAGCTCAGGCCGCCGGAGGGCGCTGGGATCCGCCCGTCGCCGGTCCGGCTGGAGGTCGGAGACCGCGCCAGGAACGGAGTCGGCGGTGGCCACGGCCCGCGTCAGGTCGATGATCAGGGGGTCCCCAGGGTAGATCCAGTGCGGATCCTTGATCCACTGGTTCAGCTCCCAGATCTGGGGCCAAGCGTAGGGGTTGCCAAGGTACTTGCCGGACAGGTCCCAGAGCGTGTCGCCCTTCTCGACGATATGGGTGCGGGAGCCTTCGGGTACCTTGAGTTCCTTGGGATAATCCCATTTCGAGCTGTGGGTCTCGACCTTGATCGTGCCAGCGGGCTCCTGGGCTACAAGGCTGGGAACGGCGAGAGCCAGGGCCACGAAGAGACCGGGCGCCATCGCGAAAGTGCGCCGCCGGCCGACAGACAGACGATTAGGCTGGTGCATCAGGGACCCCCAGGGGATTAGGTGGTGCTGATTATAGGTCTTCGACGCGGATCATATCTGAAAATAATGCCAAGCGGTTGCGAACTTCATCCTGGGATATCTGCTCGAGTCGTTCCGTGGAGAACTGCTCCACGGTGAAACTGGCCATGACCGACCCCACGAGGGTGGCGTGCTTGAGAGCGGTGACATCCGTCCGCTCGATCCAGGCCAGGTAACCCAGGAAGCCCCCGGCGAAGGTGTCCCCGGCGCCGGTGGGGTCGAAGACGTTTTCGAGGGGGTACGCCGGGGCGGCGAAGATCCCATCGGGCGTGAAGAGGGCCACGCCGTACTCCCCGCGCTTGACCACAAGGGTGCTGGGGCCGAGGGCCCGCACTTTCTTGTAGGCCTTGATGAGGCTGTATTCCTGGGTGAGTTCCCGCACCTCGGCATCGTTCACCAGGAGGATGTCGACCTCCCGGAGGACGGCATCCAGGGCCGGGCGGGCCCCGCGGATCCAGTAGTTCATGGTGTCCAGGGCGATCCAGCGGGGCCGCCTGGTCATCTGACGCACCACGTCCAGCTGAAGTACCGGATCGATGTTCCCAAGGAACAAATAATCGCATTCGCGGTAGTTGGCCGGCAGGTCGGGCTTGAAGTCGGCGAAGACGTTCAGATCCGTGGCCAGGGTCTTGGCCTCATTCAGGTCGTAGCCGTAGGCCCCCTTCCAGTGGAAGCTCAGGCCTTTGACCTTCGACAAGCCCGCCAGATCGATGGGCCGGCCCTCGAAGACGCGCATCTGGTCCGGGCCGAAATCCTCACCCACCACGGCGACGATCCGCACGGGGTGGAAGCGGCTGGCGCTCAGGGAGAAGTAGGTCGCCGAACCACCCAGGGCGCGCTCGCGGCGGCCAAAGGGCGTCTCCAGATCATCAAAGGCCACACTGCCAACCACCAACAGACTCATCGGGGGGACTCCCTATCGCTCGAATCAGGCACTCAGATCAGGACTGGGGCTGGGGCGGGGTGAAATAGAGCAGCCAGGCCTGGCTGCCACCCATGGGCACCGGCGCCTGGGCGTAGCGCGCCACCATGGGCGTCTCGCCGGAAGCCAGCAGGGCCATCAAGCCCTCATGAAGCTTCGGATCCGGGCCCAGGATGACCTGGAGGCTGCGCCAGCCCAGCAGGAAGCCGTCCCCCAGGCGATCCTTCAGGCGGTCCATCGCGTCCTGCAACGTATGCCCCCGCAAATCCAGCATGCCATCCACCTCGATGGCCATGCCGGCCGCCAGCTGGAACCGGACGGGAGCGGTGGAGGGTGCGAGCGTGCCCGGGGGTTCTGGGGATGGCTCCGCCTGGACGGATTCAGCCCCGGTAACTGCGGGCGGAGGGGGCGCAGCTGCCGTCGGGAGGGTGGCCGGGGGCGCCGGGGACGCGGGAAGGGCGGGTGCCTGGGCCTTCGGGACGGCCGTGGGCTGAGCCGGGGCGGCCTGCGTCTTGGGGTCCCGGGACAGCGGCTTCAGGCCTTTCAGATCCTTGAGGGCCTCTTCGAATGTTTCGGGCGGGGCGGCGGGCGGGGCGGCGGGCGGGGCGGGTGCACCCGAAGGGCCTGGGGCAGGCGTGGCAGCCGCCTTGGCCGGACGGGGGGCCGCTGGTTTCAGGCCCATGGCCGAAAGGAAGACCGCGTCCTCATCATCCATACTCTTGGGTACCAAGGGTTTAGGCGCGGGTTTGGGCGGGGGCTTGGGTGCAGGAGGGGCCTGCTCCTCCGGTCCCAGCTGCTGCTTCAACTTCGCCAGATCCTGCTTCCACGCCATGAACCATCCTCGTCCTGTCCAGAGTAGGCCATCGTGGCCTCGGCCCAAAGCCTGCTGTTGCAATCCCGCATCACCCCGAGGCAAAACGCCGCGATCGCGAGGGGTCTTCAACCGGAGTATGCTGCGCTGGATCCAAGGATTGACGCCACCTGCCGTAAGCTGGCACGTCCTTCGCTCCGTAACTACCATGTCCCACCCACTGGAGGCCCCATGCGCCGAACCACGATGCTCCTGCTGCCCCTGCTTCTCGCTTCCGGCGCCGCGCTGCAGGCCCAGAGCCCGCACATCGGCTTCAGCCTGAACCTGCTGTTTCCCACCGGGGAGTTCGCCAGCAAGACCTACCCGGCCTACTACAGCCCCACCGCCGGCTACACCATTGCGCCCCAGAAGGAAACCTACGACGTCGGCCTTGGCGGCAGCTTCACCGTCAGCTTTCCCGTGGACCGCACCCTGGCCATCCGCCTGAACCTCAGCGGGTCGGCCGAGGACGGGACCAACCGGGCCGCGGGCGAGACCACCATCAACCTGCGGCATTCCCAGTTCAACCTGGGCGGTGACCTGCAGATCTTCCCGGAGGGCACAGCCTTCCGACACCGGGGGCTCTACTTCGTGGTGGGGCTCTCCGCCGACTTCGAGCAGTTCGACCGCAGCTTCGGGGATCCCCAGTACGACTACACCGACACCACCCGCAAGAGCCGGATGGGCGGCTCGATCGGCATCGGGCACAGCTTCGGCTATGACGCCGGGGCGCGGTTCACCATGGAAGCCACCTTCCACAAGACCCTCACCAGCCACGACGTCGAGGCGGGCGACCCCCCTCCCACCGACTTCGTGAAGGTCGGTTTCGGCTTCGTCTTCTGAACGTCCCACTCCACGAAAAAGCGGCCCTCGCGGGCCGCTTTTTCGTCAGGGGAGCCACTCACTTCTTGGGAGCGGCCTTCTTCTTCCGGGCCTTGGGCTTGGCCGGCTCGGTCGCCTCTTCCTTGCCCAGGAGGCCGTTTACCAGCCGGGTGACGTCCTTGTTGGCCGGGTCGAGCTTCTGGAGGCGGCGGGCATAGGCCAGGCGCTCCTGCTGGGGGCGGGCATCGTCAGCCTTGACCTGCTCCACCTTCGCCGACACAAAGCGGGTGGTGCCGCCAGCTTCGGCGATCTCCGCCTTCTCCCGGTCGAGAAATGCCTTCCAGTCCGCAGCGGCCTTGGTCGTGCTGGCTTTGGTCTGGCGCAGGCGTTCGACAATGCCGTCGATGTCCTTCAGGGCACGTTCGCTGTGGGCGATGGCGGCCTTCTGTTCATCCATGAAGATCTTGAGCTGCTGGCGGGCCTTCAGCTGGTCCTGGTTCAACCCCGGGGCCTCATCCAGTTCCCTGAGCCGTGGGGCCTGCTTATCCATGGCATCCCGGAATTCCCGGAGTTTGACCTCGTGGTCGGTACGGGTCCTGGCCAGCAGGGGCTCAGCGGTGGCCAGATTCTCCTCCGCAGCGGCCTGGGCCTTCTGGAGGTGGACGACCGCCTCCTCCCAGCTGCCTTCGGCCACACAGGCGCGGGCCGCCAGGCTGCGGAGGGCCGCCAGGGCGTGCATGTCGTTGTAATCGGAGGGATTGACGGTGAGGCCCTCCCGGCCCAGGAGGGCCTCCACCCCGCGGCGGACGGTGGCGGCGTCGCCCCGGTCCAGCTGGAGCTCCCAGGGGCCACGGACTTCTTTGAAGCGGTCCGTGAGGCTCTGGGCGCCGAGATTGGCGACCAGGGCGCAGGCAAGCAGGATTCCGAGGCGGCTCATGGTCGCTCCCTCCGGTACATATGCGGCATGGTCACTTCTTCTTGCCGGCCTTCTTGGCGGGCTTGGCTTCCTTGGCGAAGGGCTCCTTGCCCTCTTTCAGGTTCGCCAGGGCCTTCGCAGCACCCGCATTTCCGGGATCCAGCACCAGCAACCGGTTCAGGAAGGCGGCCTGGGTCTGGGTGCCGTTCAGCTTGGTGACGTTCTCGCGGTTGCGGAGGACCGCGTCCACCCAGTTCTTCTTCCCGACGATCTTCACCTTCTTCATCACCTGCTCGGTGTTGAACTTGGTGATCTCGTCATTCTGGCTGGCCAGGACCTCCTTGGCCTTGGCGACGGAGGTCTCGGCGGCCTTCACCATGCCGTCGGTCTCTTTGCGGTTGTCGGCGAGCACTTTGGCCACCTTGGGGGCGTTGGCGATGTTCTGCCTGTGGACCGGCAGCGCGGCGTTGATCTGGGCGAGTTCCTCTTCGTCCTTGGCGATCTTGGCGCCCCGGGCATTGAACTCGTCGGCTTCCTTCTTGGCCAGCTTCTTCTTGCCGGACTTGAGCTCCTCGTACTCAGCCTTGAAGGCGCTGATGGCGGGCTCAAGTTCCTTCTTCCGGGGCTCGCCCTTGGCGATGAAGTCCTGGGAGTCCTTGGCGGCCTTCTCCCACTGGGCGGCGATGGGGGCCTGGGCCTTGTCCAGATCCGCCTTGACCGCCTGGGCGGTCTTGAGCCGCTTCTGCTGGATCTCGATGGCCTTCTCCCACTGGCCGGCCTCGGAGGCGGTATTGGCCCAGAGGCGGTAGAAGGACAGGAGGCCCTGGGCATTGTCCATGCTCTGGCCGATGGTCTGGAGGTTGGTGCCGTTGAAGGCGGGGCGCTCGGCGGGGATCATGCCCTCCACCTTCGTCATGGCCTCCTGGGCCTGGAAGGTCTTGAGCATCTGGTTGATCGCCGGCAATTCCGCGTTGAACCGCTGGGTCAGATCGGTGGGCGCGGGGGCCTGGGCTACCAGCACCACCGCGGGAAAGAGGAGGAAGGGCATCGGGCGCATGGGCACTCCACAAAAGTCCAGGATCCAGGGTAGCGAAAAGGCCCCGGCGCTGTCCGCTCCAAGGGCAATTTGTGATGGGGTCAGGCGCCGCCGCGTTTTTCCTCGAGGTCCATCCAGGCCTCCTCCAGAATCTCCAGGGCCGCCTTTACCCCATCCCGGTCCCGCAGGGCCTGGTGTCCGGAGCTGTCGGCACGGAGGAAGGCGGAGGGGTCGGCCAGCAGCCCATCCAACTCGGCCAGCCGGCTGTGGAGAACATCCAGCTCCAGCTCCACCTCGGCGAGGCGCCGCTGCTCCTTCTGGGACAGGCCCGGCTTCCGGGCCCGGGGGACTTCCGCCCGGGCGGTGGCGCGGGGCCCCTCGGCCTTCGGTGCCTCCTGGGCGGCCGCCCGGGCCTCCCGCAGGCTGCGCACGGTGGAGGGGGCCCCCTCGTAGAGTTCCCACCGCGGGGTGCCGGCGGCGTTCCAGGCCAGGGTGTGGGTGGCCACCTGGTCGAGGAAGAAGCGGTCGTGGCTCACCAGCAGCAGGGTGCCGCCGAAGCCCAGGAGGGCCTCTTCCAGGTTCTGGAGGGTGGGGATGTCCAGGTCGTTGGTGGGCTCGTCCAGCACCAGGAGATCCGCCGGGCTCAGCATGGCCTTGGCCAGCAGGAGCCGGTTCCGCTCGCCGCCGCTGAGGGTGGCGGCCGGGCGCGCCTGCTGGTCCACCGGGAAGCCGAAGCGGGTGAGGTAGACATGGGCCAGCAGCGTGCCGTTCCCGGTGTCCACCACGGCGGCACGCTCGGCGAGGTTGTCGAGGATGCTGCGGGCTCCGTCGAGCTCCCCGCGCCCCTGCGAGATGGTGGTGGCGGCGAGTTTGGGATGGCGGACGGCCTCGCCGGCGGTGGGTTCCAGCTCTCCCAGCAGCACCTTGAGCAGCGTGGACTTCCCGCAACCGTTGGGTCCCAGCAGGGCGATGCGCATGCCGCGCTGGAGGCTGAGGTCGAGGCCGTCCAGCAGCTCGGCGCCACCGGGGTAGGCGAAGCGCAGGCCTTCCGCGCGGATCAGGGCATCGCTGCGGTTGCCGCCGGCGGCGAAGGCCAGACCCTGCCGGATCTCCAGGCGGGTGCGGTCCTCCACATCGTCCTTCAGGTCCAGCACCTCCTGGATGCGGAGCTTGGACTTGCGGGTGCGGGCCTTGGCGCCGCGGCGCAGCCAGGCCATCTCGCGACGCAGGCGGTTCTGCATGTGCTCTGTGAGCCGTGATTCGCGGAACTCCCGGTCGGACTTCTCCAGCAGGTAGTCGCTGTAGCCGCCGTCGTAGCTGCGGAGGGCGCCGTCCTCCAGTTCGAGCATGCGCGTGGCCACCGCGTCCAGCAGGTGGCGGTCATGGGTGATGAGGAGGAGGGCACCGCCATAGGCTTGGAGCCAGGCCTCGAGCTTCTCCACCTGGTCCGGATCCAGGTGGTTGGTGGGTTCGTCCAGCACCAGCACATCGGGCTCCTTGAGCCAGGCCTGGGCCAGGGCCACGCGCTTGCGCCAGCCGCCGGAGAGGGACTCCACTTCGGCCTCGAGGTCGTTCAGGCCCCAGGTGGTGGCCGCCGCCTTGAGGCGCGGCTCGAGGTCCCAGCCCCAGCGCTCGATCTGGTGTTCCACGCTTTGCAGTTCGTCAAGAAGCCGGGCCTCCGTCTGCCCAGTGGCCCCGTGGAGGGCTTCGTGGATCGCCTGATGGCGGGTCAGCAGGATGGCGTGGTCCGCCAGCGCGGCCTCCAGGGCCTGCCGGATGCTGGCGCCCGGCGCGAAGTGGGGCTCCTGGCTCAGGCGGGCGATGCGGAGGCCCTGGGTGATGACCACTTCCCCGGAATCGGGGATTTCGTCCCCGGTCAGCAGCCGGAACAGGGTGCTCTTGCCCGCGCCGTTGCGGCCGATGAGGCCGACCTTCTCACCTTGGAAGAGACCGAGGCTCAGTCCGTCCAGAATGGCTGTCGCGCCATATCGTTTCGTGACATTGATCAAACTAAGGGCGATAGCGGGCAAGAAGGGCTCCTACGACCTTCCAGAATCCCATGGATAGGGTGATGCTTGCCCGCAAAGAATCCGTGAGGTCGCCATGTCCCTGCAGGAAGAACTTCAGATGTCGAAACTCCCCGCTCCGGGAGTTCAGTTGATGCTCCAGCTGATGCTGACGCGGGAAGCCGTCGTCCGCGTTCAGGAGCGGCTCTTCGAGGCCCACGGACTGACCATCCAGCAGTACAACGTCCTGCGCATCGCCCGCGGTGGCCCGGTCAAAGGCCACCCCATCTACGAGATCGAGCGGAGGATGATCTACCGCTTCGCCAACGTGACGCGACTGGTGGACCGGCTGGAAGCGCAGGGGCTGCTCAAGCGGGTGGCGGATCCCAAGGATCGCCGTGTGAGCCGCGTGGTCATCACCCCCAAGGGGCGCCGCCTCATGGAGCGCCTCGACGAGCCCGTGCGGGTCATGGCCGCGCAGCTCACCAGCTGCTGCGACGAACAGGAGTGCCTGAACATCTCGCTCTGGCTGGAGCGCCTGCGGGAGCACTGCACCCAGCAGGAGGGGCTTCAGGAGGAACTGGTGGGCGCCATCAACTGATCCAGCAGCTGGTAGGCGGCAACCTCTGATACACCGTCCAGGCACAGCCAGCGCCCCTGCCCCAGGTCCATCCACAGGCGCCGGGCGGCCGGATCCCACCAGCCTTCCCGGAAGGTGCGCGGGCCCGCCAGGCGCCGATTCCCTTTCAGTTGGGCCTGCCCGGGGTGGGGGACGGCCGCCACAGTCCAGGTCCGGTTCAACGTGAGGATGCCGCGGTCCAGGTGCCATCGCCCGCCCGGAAGGCGCAGGCGGCTCCCGTCCGAAACCGTCACCTGATCGCCTTCGATGCGGGTGCCGGCGCCCCAGGGTGCCGCGCCCTCGCGTTCCGGGATCCAGCGGACGCCCGAGAAGGCCAGGGCGGCGCTCTCCCAGCCCACGCTGCCGAGGTCGGCGAGATCCGTGTCGCCGAGCTTGATGCGGAGGGCCGAGGCGGGCGCCTGGTTGAAGGTGGGGTCCACGGGCACCCAGCGGGCGCCCAGCTTCACTTCCACCCAGAAGTGCAGGCCCAGGGTGTCACCCAGGCCCACCCAGCCGGTGACGCCGCGGGCCGGAACGCCCAGGCGCCGCAGCAGGGCCACGGCCAGTACGCCGTGCTCGGTGCAGTCGCCCCGGGGCGTGCGGCAGACCTCCAGGGCCGAGGCGAAGCCCACGGTGAAATCCTTGTCGGTGATCCAGTCGAAGACGAAGGCGGTCACGCGCTTCGCCACCTCCCAGCGCGGCAGTCCCTGGGGCAGGGCCAGGCGCCGGAGGAGGCCGTCGAAGGCGGGATCGCGGAAGGGCACCAGGGGGCTGGGGGCCAGGTAGCGGGCTTCGTCGTTCGTTGGAGTTCCCACCACCGGGGGCTGGGCGGCCTCGGCGGCGCTGGGCCCCGCCGCCCGCACCAGGCGCCACCGGCCACCGGGGAGCCGGGTCTGCTGGGCATCCTCCGGCAGGGTGGGCACGGGGCCCTCGGCCCTCAGCGTCAGGTTCCGCAACCAGGGTTGGAAGGGGTGCGGCGGCAGCGGCTGGAGGGTGCGCTCGAAGAAGCCTTCCGCGTCGCCGGTGCGGGCCTTCGGTGGTGGGAGCTCGGCGCGCTGCATCAGGATGGCGAGGCCACCGAGTTCGGTCCTCTGGCACAGCTCGCCCGCGCTCGGGGAGATCCAGGCTTCCACGGGTGCCGACGAATCGCCCTGGGTTTCCTGGCCGGTGAAGCGCACTGCGTCCGGGAAGCCCGGCAGCGGATCCGGGCCGGTGGGCTCAAGGGTGAGGGTGCTCCACTGCTGGACGGGGAAGGAGAAGGTGATGGCCTTCACGGGACGGCGCAACCGCGCGGCCTCCATGAGACGGGCGTCGAGGTCCTCGGGCCAGAGCACGGCCCCGGCGGGCACCTGGGTGCGCAGCGCAGCGCCGTTCAGGGGATGGATGCTCAGTGAGCCCGGGTCCGCGGGCGACCATTCCGCCCGGCCTTCGAAGGGCTCCTTGGAGAGTTGCAGCCGCCATGTGAAGGCCATCGACCCATCCGCAGCCCGCCGGGCGGTCTGATCCACCTCCTGGCGGATCTCCTGGCCCAGGCGCGTAAGGGACATCCACTCGCGGTTCCGCACCTCGCGGACACCCCCCAGGTTCCTCGCCTCCTGGGAGGCGCCACCCACTTCCTGGCCGCCCACCCACTGGCGGTAGGTCCGGGTCGGGAGCTCCTGGGCGACCAGGATGATCCCGCTGAGGGCCGCCATGAAAAGGGGGGATGCACGCATCCCCCCAGTCTACCGGTGAGCACCCGGCGGGTCAGTCGGCCAGCCCCATGGCCAGGCGGAGGTGGTGCATCCGTTCCCGGCGACGGGCCTGGGTGGAGGCCCGCAGGTCGGCAGCCCGGGCCTGCTGTTCCGGCGTCAGCACGGCCCGCACTTCCTGGCGGAGGGCTCGGCTCGCCAGCAGCAGGTCGAAGCGGGCCGTCGAGACCTTGTCGTGCAGCGCACGGAGCTGGGTCTCGGGTGTGGCAGGATCCTGGAGTGCGGTCTGGAAGGCGGTCTGGGCCTGCCGCACAGCGTCCCGGCGGGCCAGCAGGTCTGGCCGGTGCTTCTCGCGGAGGGTCTGGATGCTGGTCTGCTGCGCCTCGGTGAGGTTCAGGGCCCTGGCCATCCGATGACCCTCCCGGGGCCCAGGCGCGGGCTGGGCGAGGCTGGGCAGGGCGGCGAGGGCCAGAATCGCGAGGGACCGGAACAGGGATTTCATGAGCATCTCCTTGGCGGGGCCTCAAGAGCCTCGCTAGGTGAGACACGGCTCCGACCGGGAGGTTGAATCCGGGCAGACTGGGAGGGTGATCCGGACCTACGCCGCCATCGTGCTCAAGGCCGTCCCCTTTGCCGAGGGCGGGGCCGTGGTGTCGTTCCTTTCCGAGCACGGGGAGCGCTTGTCGGGCCTGGCCAAGGGCGTGAAGAAGCCCACGGCCAAGTGGGTGGCGGCCTTCGAGCCCATGAGCATGGTGCGGGTGAGCTTCTTCGGGAAGGAACAGACCGATTTGAAGCGTGTCACCCGGTGTGAGCTGGCCTTCAGCCCCCTCACCCTGGGGCACCTGGAGTGCAGCCTGGTGATGGCCTGCCTCGCGGATCTCTTTGATCGGGTGGCCCAGGGGGGCGTGGAGGACGATCGCCTCTACCGCCTGCTCAGTGCCTGCGGGCGGGCCCTCAAGGCCGACCCTGACAATGCCCTGGGCATCCTGGCCTACGCCGAGCACTGGCTGCTCCACTGCCTGGGCCTGCTGCCCCATCCGAGGGTCTGCGGGCGCTGCGGGAACGAGACCGCGCCCCTGGCGCTGCTCAGCCCGGAGCAGGGCTGGTGCTGCACGGCCTGCACCCCGGTGGACCCCGTGGAGGCCCTACCTCCCGGGGCGCGGGAACACCTGCGCCGGCTGAGGACCCTGGGCGCAGAGACGGCGCCCCGCCTGGACCCGGCCGACGAGGCCCAGGCCGCGATCACAGCCCTCCTGAGGGCCCGCCTGCTCCAGGAACTGGGAGGCAGCCTGCGGAGCTACGAGGTGTTGTGGCGGACGGTCTAAACTTTTCCAACCAGGCCCCAGCGCCGATGGGAGGCCATGGCTTGAGGTTGGGCATGGGGCTGGACGGGTTCTTCGTGAGACAGGGTGAAATCCGCCGCTGGGTGGCGGATCTCGCTGTGCTCCCCTTCCTGGGAGTCACGGCCTACCTCCTGTTCAGGGTCTCGGCCTCGCTGCGGCCGGGCGAAGCCGCGATCCTGATGATGGCGACCGCCGGTTTGGTGCTCCTCGGGCGGCGGTGGTACGCCTGGCAACGGAGCCTGGCCCCGGAGAGCCTTCTTTCCGACTGGGCCAGCCGCATCCTCCGGGGCGACCGCACGCCACTCGTGCCACCGGCAGGTCTGGGGAGGGAAGCCCACCAGGTGGTGGTCGCCTTGAATGCCCTGCTTGAGGAAAACCGCCAGAATGGCGAGCGGGTGGAGTCCCTCCACCTGGCGGTCACCCGGGAATGGACCGAGCTGGATGGCCTGCTGGCGCAGCTCCAGCAGCAGTCGATCGAGGATCGGACGGCCCGGACCAGTGCGGGGGAACGGCTGGCGACCTATGGTCAGGAACTGCGGGAGGCCATGGAGGGCTCCCTGAAGTTCGACCAGATCGAGCTGGAGCAGCGGCTCCGGGCGGGTCAGCACCGCCTCCAGGGGAAGGCGTTCCGGATTGCGCTCGAGCAGGCGCAGGCCCGGCTGAGCCAGGTCGAGGCTCTGCTGAAGGAACTCCAGGACACCTTCCCCCGGTTGCAGAAGGAAGAAGGTGCGCTGAGCCGTCTGGCGGGCGCCGGGGTTCGCCAGGGCGCGCGGCTGGACCTGGCGGTCAAAGGTCTGGTGGCCCATACACCGAGGCTTCTCGAGGAGATGAAGACCCGGGCGGAGCAGCTCCGGCGGTTCCGGACCTTCGCCGATGGGGTGAGGGATCAGGCGGAGGCGCTGACCCGGCGCATCGAGGCCTTCCGGGTCGAATCGCAGCGTCGCATTGTCGCGTTCGGGTCGTTCGGTGGTGCGCAGGGGGCCATCCACGCCATTGGCCAGGCGGCCCAGCAGACCGGGCTGCTGGCGGTGAACGCCGCGATCCTCGCGCAGCAGGGTGGCGGCGGGGCGGGCATGCAGGCCATCGGAGGGCGCCTCCGCGGCCTGGCCGACCAGACCTCGCAGGGGGCCGCGGACCTGGAGCGCGCCCTCAACGAGCATCAGCGGGGCATGGAGCGGGAGGGGGCCGGGCTGTGGGATCTCCAGGAGGTGACCCGGCACCTGAGAACGGGCATCCAGGAACTCCTCCATGTGGCAGACCAGCTGGATCGGCAGGGACTGGATCTGGAGCGGGCCCTGGAGACCCAGGTCGGGCTGGTGGAGCAGGTGGGGCAGGCCTCGGAACGCGCGGAACAGTCGCTCTACGAAGTCGGTGAATGCTCGTCGGCCATCCAGACCGCTCTGGGCCGGCAGTGGAGCGTGGAAGCCAAGGCCATGGTCGAGGTTGGCCAGTTGTCCCGGACCGGGAGTCACATGGCCGAAGTGGGCCGCGAGCTCTCCCGGATTAGCCGGAAGAATGTCGACGAGATCTGGGAGATCCTCGGGGGCCATCAGAAGCTGCGCCAGAGCGAGGCCTACCGCCAGCTCGTCTCGGGCGAGCTGGCGCGCCCGCTGGGGCCGGGCGGAACCGCGGAGCCCGCCTGGAACCGCGCCACCTGGGCCCGGGCCCAGCGGCACGCGCGCCTGCTGGAGGGGGAAGGCCGGCCGCAGCCCCTCGGCCGCCTGGATCCGGCGGGCGGGGTGCGCCTGCTCCTGCTCGGCCTGGATGCCCTCGATCGTCCCGAGCCCTCCACGGTGGGGGACTGGTCCTGCGACCCGGATGGGCGGGTTTGGCGACTGGGGCTGATCGAGGAGTTGAGGACCGAAGACCATCGACTCTCCCTGCAGGAGGTCCTCAGGGAGAGCTCCCTGGGAAACTGCCTGCCCGGCACGGATGTACGGGTCGCCGCAGACGGCGTCGACCTCCGGCTGCCTTTCCCCTACCCCGGACTTCCCGTCTTCCTGGCGGGCCTTGGGCTGGAGATGCCCGTGGATTCCGCGGAATGGAGCGCTTCGTACCGGGAGACGGGAACGAGGGTGGTACCGGTGCAGCGGCTCCTCTGGTGCGGGCCGGACATGGATCCCGCCCAGCGGGCTGGGCTCATGCACCTGGTGCATACCTGGCTGCGGGACGACCCGCAGCATGAAAACTTCATGCCCTGGCTTCCGTATGGGGGACACCGCCCCCCGTGTCCCTGGCTGGCGGAGTCCGAGGTGGATGGCGCCCTCGACGGGCGGCCCAAGGTCCGATGCGTGGGGCTGGGCGCTGAGTCCATGAGCCTCCACCCGCTGCGGGATCGCCTGATGCAGGCCGGGGCGGAGGCCGGAGACGGGGGGGCCATCCTCTGTGCGGCCCGCCTGGACCATGCCCATCCCGAGGCCCTGCTCCTGAGGCTCTTCCAGTCAGGATCCGGCCTGGCGGATTCCCCCCATCCCGAGCTGGCCCCCTTCCGCTCCCGCTTCCATCGGGACGTGCTGGGCGGGGCGGACGGCAACCCCTACCAGGCCGCCTGGAAGCTGTTGGAGGAGCTCCAGCGGAAGGGCTGGGCGCTTCCGCTGCCTTCGGTGTGAGGGCGTGATGGAATCGCGACCTTAGAGTGCCTAACAAAACTCCCACGGGGCCGCGCGAGGGTCGCCGGGCGAGCGAGGCGAGGAACGCGAGGAGACGCG
>Ga0255338_1004251_pt1 | contig 15213 bp, 16 predicted proteins | sample MeOH1_35cm_T4_19_FD_203715 | JGI IMG/M metagenome (GOLD analysis project Ga0255338, IMG submission 203715) | Sandy soil microbial communities from University of British Columbia, Vancouver, Canada - MeOH1_35cm_T4_195 | ecosystem: Engineered > Artificial ecosystem > Sand microcosm > Unclassified ...
GATAACGAGGGCTAAAAAAAAGACCGCCTCCCGGTACTGACAAACAACATGTGCTGCGTGGATCGGCGCTGGCCACTGGGGCTTGTTTCGGTTTGCCGGGGTGGTGCAGCGGCGTCCATGGATCGAATATTATCTACTACTAGATAGATAAGCAAGGACTTTTTAAAGAAATTACGATGGCGGTGGCCCCCGTGCGGGCCACCGCCGTGCCTGGCGAAGCGAAACCCGCTGAAATCAGCGTTTGCCGATCGTGAAAGTGATCTCGCCGACCCCTTCCACCCCGCCCGTGACCGCATCGCCGGGGTTCAGCGCGCCCACCCCGGCCGGTGTGCCGGTGAAGATCAGGTCGCCGGGGGCCAGCGCCACGCTCTCGGAGATATAAGCGATCACATCGGCGACGGGCCAGATCAGTTCGTCGAGGTCGCCCTGCTGGCGCGGCTCGCCGTTGACCTTGAGCCAGATCGCGCCCTTGACCGGATGCCCGATCGCGCTGACCGGCTGCAGCGGGCCGCACGGGCCGGACGCGTCGAACGCCTTCGACCAGTCCCAGGGGCGGCTCATCTTCTTGGCCACGTCCTGCAGGTCACGGCGCGTCAGGTCCACGCCGACCGCATAGCCCCACACCAGGCCCAGCGCCTGCGCCGGGGTGACGTGTGTACCACCTTTGCCGATGGCCACCACCAGTTCAATCTCATGGTGCAGGTTGTCGGTCAGCGGCGGGTAGGGCACGGTGCCCTGGGCCGGCACCACGGCATCGGCCGGCTTGGTGAAGAAGAACGGCGGCTCGCGGTCCGGGTCCTTGCCCATCTCGCGCGCATGGGCGGCATAGTTGCGGCCGACGCAAAACACGCGGCGGATGGGGAAACGGGCCTGGCTGCCGGCCACGGCCACGCTGGCCTGCGGGGCGGGCTGGATCACGAATTCGGTCATGTCTCGCTCTGGTATCGGTGGGGGGTGAAGAATCTATTTGGCGGATCTACTTGGCAAACACCTGGCTCAGGTCGCCAAACGCCTTGAATTCCAGCGCGTTGCCCGACGGGTCCAGGAAGAACATCGTGGCCTGTTCGCCCACCTGGCCCTTGAAGCGCACATGCGGCTCGATCACGAACCGGGTGTTGGCCGCGCGCAGCTTGTCGGCCAGCGCCTCCCACTTGTCCATGGGCAGGATGGCGCCGAAGTGCCGCACCGGCACATCGTCGCCGTCCACGGCGCTGGTGGCACGGTGGCCGCACTCGTCCGGCGACAGGTGCGCCACGACCTGATGGCCGTAGAAGTCGAAATCGACCCAGGCGTCGGAACTGCGGCCTTCCGGGCAGCCGAGCAATTCGCCGTAGAACTGCCGCGCGGCAGCCAGGTCATGGACCGGAAAGGCAAGGTGGAACAGGGGAATGGCGCTCATGGGGCAATCCTTTCGAAGCATTCGGGGGCAGGGACGTGCGGAAGCGTCGTTGATTGTAATCAGCAGAACTCGTAATATGAAACGAATGATTTCTGGGCTCAGCATCAGAATTTTCGATGTAGAGACGCCCGCGAGACGACCTTGATCCGATACTTCAGAACCTTCCTGGTGGCTGCCGAGACGGCCTCGTTTTCCGCCGCCGGGGCCCGGCTTGGCCTGACGCAGTCCGCGGTCAGCACGCAGATCCGCCGGCTGGAGGAGGATCTGGGCTGCACGCTGTTCGAGCGCTCGGGCAAGTCGGTCGCGCTGAGCGAGGAAGGCCGGCAACTGCTGCCGGACGCCACCCGGTTCGTGGCGCTCTACGAATCCATGAAGGGTAGCGCGCAAGCGCGGCCCGATGCGGCCCCGCTGGATCTTGGCGCGGTCTCCACGGTGCAGTCGACGCTGCTGCCCAGGGCCATGCAGCGGTTTCGCGCCGCGTATCCGGACACGCACGTGAACATCGTGCCCGGCATGTCCACGCAGTTGCTGACGCAGGTGGACGCGCGCGAGCTGGACATTGCCGTGCTGGTCAAGCCGCGGCTGGGCATTCCGCCCGAGCTGAAATGGGTGCCGCTGATCCGCGAGCGGTTTGCCGCCATCGCGCCCACCGGCTCCCCGACGGACCTGAAGACGCTGCTGGCGACGGTGCCGTTCATCCGCTACAACCGCCATTCCACCGGCGGGCAACTGGTGGATCGCTACCTCAAGCGGCATCGGCTGTGGGTGCGCGAAGGCATGGAACTGGACGAACCCGCCGTGATTCTGCAGATGGTGGGCCAGGGGCTCGGCTGCGCGATCATCCCCGCCGACCTGGTGCCGCTGCGGCAGACGCCGAATATCGAGGAGGTATCGATGCCAGGCGCGCCGATACTCCGCGAGATCGGTGTGCTGGTGCGCCAGTCGGCGCTCAAGCGCGCACCGGCAACGGCGCTGATCGAGGCGTTCGTGGCCGAGGGCGCCCAGTGGCAGGCGGGGCAGGCAGGGCAGGCCGCCGACCAGACGATCCGCCCGGACGACGGCGCCGCCACGGCGTGAAGTCCGCTCCGCCGCCGTGCACCGCGCACCGCCTGCGGGCAACAGCGGCACCGCATTTGTGCGCTGCGAAAAATAGGGGGGGAAGTGGCTTTATTCCTTCGATTCGAGGCCGATACAAAGTGCAAACAGTCCTCGAAAACAAGGAGCATCGTGGCCGCATTCCTCTCTCCTGCCGTGCGTCTGATGGCGCGACTCACCATCACGCGCAAGCTCGTTCTCCTCACCATCCTGTTTCTGATTCCGCTGTGCGGGGCCCTGGTTGCCGTGCTGAGCCAGTCCGTGCAATCGATCCAGGCCACGCAGGATGAACTGCGCGGCCTGGCGCTGGTGGGGCGCGCGCTCGATTTCATGCGCGAGACGCAGGTGCGCCGTGGCGCCGCCAACGGGCTGCTGCTGGGCAACGCCACGTTCCGTCCGACGTTCGAGGCCGCCAACGGCAAAGCCGGCACGCACCTGGCCGCGCTGCGCGACGAAGCGGCCCGCGTGGCTGCGTTCGGCCTGACGCCGGACGTGGCAAAGCTCGGGGAGGGCTGGGACCAGATCCAGAAGCTCGGGCTCGAGACGCCGGCCGCGCCGCTGTTCGCGCGCCACACCGCGCTGGTCAAGCAGACGCGGCTGTTCATCGGCGACGTGGCCGACCGTACCTCGCTGGCGCTGGACCCCGAGGCGGGCTCGTACTACCTGATCAGCCTCATGGTCGGGCCGACGCCGAAGCTGGCCGAACTGAGCGCGCTGGCGCGCGGCCGTGGCGCCGGCATCATCGCGCAGGGCGGCTATTCGGACGCCGCCCAGCAGGCCGACCTGGCCGCGCTGGCCGAGCAGATCCAGGACGGACTCGAAGCCGTGCGGCGCGACATCGCCCGCGCAGGGCGCGGTGCGCCGGCGTTCAAGGATCGCATCGACGCCGCCGCGAAGAAGCTTGGCGCGATGGACAACTTCTATCGCACGCTCAAGGTCAGCATGCTCGGCGCCAGCGGCATCGCGATCGATGCGAAGGCGTATTTTGCCGAGGGGACGGCGGCGATCGAGGCCGTGTCCGCCCTGAATCAGGAATTCGCCGCGCTGGCGGCCGAGATGCTGGCGCAACGCGTGGCCGCGGACGAACGGAAACTGGCGCTGCTGGCCTGCATCGCGCTGGTCACCGTGGGCGGCGCGCTCTATCTGTTCGCGGGATTCAGCCGCGGCATGCATACCGACGTGGGCGACGTGGCGACGCTGGTCGAACGCATCAATGCCGGCGACCTGTCCGTGCGGATCGCGGTGCAGGGCCGCGATGAACTGAGCGATGTGAAGCGGCATCTGATGTCGCTGGTGGAAACCTGGCGCGGCATCATCGGCGAAACCAAGGACGGCGCCGAGCACGTGCTGGTGGCCGCCGGGCAGATCGCGCAGGGCAATGCCGACCTCTCGCAGCGCACCGAGGAGCAGGCGTCGTCGCTGGAGCAGACCGCCGCCAGCATGGAGGAACTGACCGCCATCGTCCAGCAGAACGCGGGCAACGCCAACGAGGCGAGCACGCTGGCCGCCGAGGCGTCGGCGATTGCCGTGGCCGGCGGGCAGTCGGTCACCCGCGTGCGCGAGACCATGGGCGAGATCGAGGCCGATTCGCGGCGCATCGTCGAGATCATCGCGGTCATCGACGGCATCGCGTTCCAGACCAATATCCTGGCGCTGAATGCCGCCGTCGAGGCGGCGCGCGCGGGTGAGCTGGGGCGCGGCTTCGCGGTGGTGGCCAGCGAGGTGCGCACGCTGGCGCAGCGCGCCGGGCATTCCGCCAAGGAGATCCGCACGCTGATCTCGCAATCGGCTGGTCGCGTCGCGGCCGGTACCGCGCTGGCAACGGAAGCGGCCGTCACGATGGAGAACATCGTCACGGCCGTGCAGCGCGTGACCACGATGATGGACGAGATCAGCCGCGCATCGCGTGAGCAAAGCGGCGGCATCTCGCAGGTGAACCAGGCCGTCACGCAGATGGACCAGGTCACGCAGCAGAACGCGGCATTGGTGGAGCAGGCCGCCGCGGCTGCCGAGGCGTTGCAGGAACAGGCGCTGCGCATGGAGCGGAGCGTGAGCGTGTTCCGGCTCGCGGCCCGACCGGTTGCCTGATCCCGTTATCGCGGCGCCACACGGCGTGGCACCGCGGGCGGCGGGGCCATCGCGCCCGCTGTGCCTGGTGCTGCGGATGGCGTGGATGGCGCGGGCGTGCCGCGTTCAATGCGCGCGGGCCGCAGCGCGGCCATGCCATCGCCGATGTTGAGCGCCTGCCCGTTCTCGTAGCCGGTGGAAACCGCTTCCAGGTAGCCGGGCGAGAACTTCTGCTCGGGCGTGGCCGAAATGGAGGGTGCGGGCTGCGCATAGGCGGCGGTGTGTGCGCAAAGCGCCAGCACGCGCAGCAACAGGATGGCGCCGCGCAAGCCGGACAGCCGGACAGGCGGGGGGCGAAGCAGGCCGGGACGCAACGGCGCGGCGTCTGTGGGACGCAACTGCGGTGGGATCTTCATGATGGTTCTCCGAAGGAGCTTTCGCTCCGGGTGAAAAGACGAGCATCGGCGCCGCGCTCGATGCTGCTTTCCGCAGAGAACATGCCACCATCATTTCGGCCACGGGCGGGCAGGCCGGGGCACTTTTACGGTTGAATGCGCGCGGTTTCGGCCAACACGTCAGGGCGGGCCGTTGGCGTTGACCCAACACATCGCCACGTCAGATCCAGACGTCGTTGCGCGCCGTGCGTTCGCCGCCTTCCTCGCCGGTGTTGCGCACGCCGCGCGGCTCGATCAGCAGCATGCGCACCTCGCCATCCGCAAACGGCTTGTGCTCCACATCGCGCGGCACCACGTACATTTCGCCGGGGTTCACGTCCACGTGACCGTCGCGAAAGTCGATCCGCAGGTGGCCGTCCAGCACGATGAAGGTTTCGTCGGTCTCGGCATGGCGATGCCAGACGAAGTCGCCCTCGATCCGCACGATCTTGAACTGGTAGTCGTTCATTTCGGCAATCACACGGGCCTGCCACTGGTCGGAGAACAGGGCGAGCTTCTGGGCGAAGTTGATGGCGCGATACGGCGTGGCGGGCTGGCTCATGGGGCGCTCCTTGTCTGACAGGAAGGATGGAAGATGGCCGCCAGTCTGCGCCGCCGGGCGGGGCGGCGTCTTGTACGAACGTGCAGGGACCGTTACGCGGTTACGCGGTTACGCGGCCCAGCGTGCGCAGCCAGCGCGCCGGCGTGACCCCGAAGGTCCGCCCGAAATGCCGCGTCATGTGGGCCTGGTCGGTAAATCCGGACCAGGCCGCGGCATCGGCCAGCGTCTGCCCGGCGGCCATCAGCCGGCGCGCCATGTCGAGCCGCCGCATGGTCAGGTAGCGGTACGGGCTCGTGCCGAACAGCACGCGGAAGTCGCGCGACAGGCGCCAGCGGTCGCGCCCGCTGGCGGTCTCCAGTTCCTCCAGCGTCACGGTGCGGTCCAGGTTGTCGAGCATGAACGCCCGCGCGATCTCGGCGGCGCGATAATCCACGGCCTGCCGTCCGCGCGGCACACTGGCCGCCGCGGCGAGCGCCTGAGCCAGGTCGAAGATCGCGTCGTCTTCTTCCAGCGGATCGATGGGGCAGTCCATCGCGCGCAGCAGCGTTTCGCTGGCGGCGAACAGTCGTGGATCCTCGGAGCGCCCGCCCGCGATGAACGGTAGCGGCCGGCCGCCCAGCGCGCGCTGCACCAGTGACGGCTCCACATAGATCATCCGGTACCGGAAACCCGCGTCGGTGCCGGCCTCGCCGTCATGCGGCTCGTCCGGGTGCAGCACCATCGTGCCGCCCGGCGTGCTGTCGCACAGGCCGCGCCGGTAGTGAAAGCGCTGCACGCCGGCCAGCGTGCGGCCAATGGCATAGGTGTCGTGGTGGTGCATGTCGTAGCCATGACCGCCGATGAATGCCTCGATCCGCTCCATGCGCTGCGCGGACGGGTCGCGCCGCATCCAGTCGCGCCGCCCCGGCAATACCACGTCATCCATGAGAGGCGGTATGGCCGTGGGGCGCGTGCGAATGCGTGTGGGTGTGGTCCGCGCCGGCCGGCGCCCCGAGGTCGGCGCTGCAGCTTGGCGAGGAGGCGTCATGGCTGTGCGGCTCGAGCGCGCCGGGCACGCGCTGGCTCGACAGGCCGTCGGCGCGCAGCCACGCCACCGTGGCTTCCGCGGCACGATCGATCAGCTCGCCGCAGCGCGTGTAGTCATAGGGCGAGACATCGAGCGGGCAGAGCGGCGGCACCACGGCGATATGGGCGTGGCCGGCCCAGCGTTCGAGGTCGTGCACCAGCTGCCGCGCCACCAGCAACGACAGCGCGTTGAGCGCGTGCTCCACGGCGCCGCGCGGCGGGCGGCGCTCGGCGCACGTAAAGCCGGCCGGCAGCACCACGATGCGCGTGGCGCCGAGCCGCACCGCGGTGGATATCGGCGTGTTATTGGCCACGCCGCCGTCGATCAGCGCGCGGCCCTCCACCTGCACCGGCGGGAACACGCCGGGAATGGCCGCGCTGGCCAGCACCGCATTGACGATATTGCCGGACGAGAGCACCACCTCGTCGCCGGTATGCATGTCGGTGGCCACCACATATAGCGGCACGCTGGCCTGTTCGAGCCGCGTCTCGCCGAAGTGGCGCGCCAGCAGCCGCCGCAATCCGAACGATTCCACCAGGTGCCCGCGCCGGCCGCCCAGCATGCCGAGCACGCTGCGCCACGACCAGGGCAGCACCTCGGCGCGGCGGATGCTGCGCCACAAGCCTTCCAGCCTTGCCGTGCCCTCGGTGTTCGGGTGGCACGCGAAATACGCCCCATTGATGGCGCCGGCCGACGCGCCGATCACCATGTCGGGCGCCAGGCCCCAGTTCACAAGTTCCCGCAACATGCCGACCTCGATGGCGCCCAGGCTACCGCCGCCGGCAAAAACAAACGCTGTCTTTTCCATGGTTTGGCTCGCGGCGCACCGTGGTCCGCGCAATCGTAGGGAATCTGTTCGTGGCGACAGCATAGGCCACTTTCGGGCGGGAGCGAAAGGGCCAGTTGGCACGGGTAATAACGCAATTAACCGCCAAGCGTTTACCCAAACCGTTTTTGCCCGCCCGCCCACCAACGTGGAAGCGGGCTTGCAGGATGAGGGGGAGCGATCAGAGGCCGGCCGGCGGCGTTTCCGGAATCTGGTTGCGCAGGCTCACGCTCATCACGTTCCAGCCGCGGATCGCCGCGATGGCATAGGACAGCTCCGCAATCTCCTGCTCGCTGAACTGCTCGCGCAGCGCGGGCCAGGCGGCGTCGGTGTGGTCCTGGTGGGGCAGGGCATTGACGGCCTCGGCCCAGGCCAGCGCCGCGCGCTCGCGCGCGTTGAAGAACGAGGCGGGGGCTTCGTGCCAGCCGGCAATGGCGTTCACGTGGCGCGGGTCCATGCCCTGCTTGATCAGGTCGCGCCAGTGCATGTCGATGCAGACACCGCACCGGTTTATCTGCGACAGGCGCAACTGGATGATTTCCACCAGGCGCGGACCCAGCGAGCTTTGCTTGACGGTGCCGGACAGGGCAATCATGGCCTTCAGGTTGGCCGGCGCGAGTTGGTAGAAGTTGATGCGCGATGCACTCATGATGGTTCCTTTTCGGTCGTTCAGGGTGATCGGCCGGCGCCCGATGCGCTGGCCTTTCCCTGTAAGACGTACCGGGAACCGGGCTTGTGACAGATGCCTCGAAAAAACTTCAGGAGGCCCGCGCGTGCGGAGAAGGTCAGGCCGCCAGTGGCACCGGCGCGGCACCCTCCACCGGGGCCGGCTGCGGCAGCATCGTGCCGTGGTCGCGGTAGTTCACGTGCCACGCGAACGCTTCTTCCAGCAGGTGGGGCGTCTGGCCGCCGCGTGCCTTGGCCCGGCGGAAGTAGTCCAACAGGCCGTCCCGGTAGGCCGGATCGGCGCAGTTGTGGATCACCTGCAGCGCGCGCTCGCGCGGCGCCAGGCCGCGCAGGTCGGCCAGGCCGTGCTCGGTCACCAGGATGTCCACGTCGTGCTCGCTGTTATCCACGTGCGAGACCATCGGCACGATGCTGGAGATGCGGCCGTCCTTGGCCACCGACTTGGTCACGAATACAGACAGGTACGCATTGCGCGCAAAGTCGCCGGACCCGCCGATGCCGTTCATCATGTGCGTGCCGCCCACGTGCGTGGAGTTGACGTTGCCGTAGATGTCGCACTCGAGCGCCGTGTTGATCGTGATCAGGCCCAGCCGGCGCAGTATCTCGGGATGATTGCTGATCTCCTGCGGACGCAGCACCAGCCGGGACTTGTAGCGCTCGATGTCGTCCAGCACCCGGCGGTACACGGGGCCGGACAGCGTCATCGACGAGGCCGATGCAAAGCGCAGCTTGCCGGCGTCGATCAGCGAGATCGTGCTGTCCTGCAGGACTTCGGAATACATCGTCAGGTCGTGGAATGGCGAATCCGCGAGCCCGTGCAGCACGGCGTTGGCGATGGTGCCGATGCCCGCCTGCAGCGGCTGCAGCGACGGCGAGAGCCGGCCCGCCCGCACTTCGCGGTCGAGCAGTGCGTTCAGATGTCCCGCGATCATCCGCGTCTCGGCGTCGGGCGGCAGCGCGTTGGACGGGCTGTCGTCGCGCTCGGTGATCACGATGGCGGCAATCCGCGACGGATCGACGGGAATGTAGGGCAGCCCGATGCGCTGCTCCACGGCGATCAGCGGAATCGGCTGGCGGTACGGCCGCGCCACCGGGAACGCGATGTCATGGAGCCCCTCCAGCTCGATCGGCATGTTCAGGTTGATCTCCACGATCACCTTCCGGGCCATCATCGCGAAGCTGGCCGAATTGCCCACCGAGGTGGTGGGCACGATGCCGCCGGTCTCGGTAATGGCGGCGGCTTCGATCACGGCGATGTCCACCGGGGCAAGCTGGCCGCTGCGCAGTTGTTCCACGGTCTCGCCGAGGTGCTGGTCAATGAACATGACCTCGCCGTCGTTGATCTTGCGGCGCAGCGTGGCATCGGCCTGGAACGGCAGCCGGCGTGCCAGCACGTTGCTTTCGGCCAGGATCTTGTCGATGTCGTTGCCCAGGGAGGCGCCGGTGATCAGCGTGATCTGCATCGGATCGGTCGCGGCGCGGCGCGCCAGCGCGAACGGCACCGCCTTGCAGTCGCCGGCACGGGTGAAACCGCTCATGCCTACCGTCATGCCGTCCTGGATCAGCGTAGCGGCTGCGTCAGCCGACATGATTCTGTCCTGCAGGGCGGCCAGGCGAATGCGATCACGGTACATCTTGTCTCCTTCCTTTATATCGGGGGCTTGGTGCAGGCAAGTGTATCTACCGCGAAGTATTCTCACCATGATTTAAAGGTATCAAAACCAGTCGTTTTTTTCATGGATGGACGGGTCGACGTTGATTTGCCGGTTCCGCCCCGACAGCTTCGTCGTACAGTAGAGCGCCCGAGAAAAATGAACCGGGCCACTCATTCCGAAACCCTCGATGCAAGGAGCACCATCATGCGTTTCATGATCATCCGCAAGGCCGATGCCGAGACCGAAGCCGGCGTCATGCCCGGCGAGCAATTGCTGGCCGACATGACTGCCTACAACGCCGAGCTGGTCAAGGCCGGCGTGCTGGTGGCGGGCGAGGGCCTGCATCCGACATCGCGCGGGGCGCGCGTCAAGTTCTCGGGCGGCAAGCCCACCGTGATCGCCGGTCCGTTCCCCGAGGCCAGCGCGTTGATCGCCGGTTTCACGATGATCGACGTGGGTTCGCTCGAGGAAGCGCTGGAATGGGCGCGCCGCTGGCCGGCTTCGGACGGCAACGGCGCCGCCGAGCTGGAAATCCGCCGCGTGTTCGAGGCCGACGATTTCGGCGAGGCGTTCACGCCCGAACTGCGCGCGGAGGAAGAACGGCAGCGCCGCGCCGCCGGGAAAGCGGGCAAAGCCGGCAAATCGGCAAACGATTGAGCGCGCGGCTACCTAGAATCTTCATGTGTGTTTCGGCGCCACGCCGGCTACTATCACAACCAGCAGTCTCGTCCGTTCCACATTTGGGGGAAAGCATGGAGATGACGCAAGCCACATCGGATGCCGACGCCAACCCGGACCCGGTTGGCGAGCAGGGCGGCCACGAGCCCGTGGTTGGGCTGGATGCACCGTTCTCGATCCTGGAGACGCGCAGGCACCAGATGTTCCCCACGCTGACGGCGGCCGAGATCGAGCGTGTGCGCCGCTTTGGCACCGTCGAGTCCTGGAAGGCCGGCGAGACGCTGTTCCGCATCGGCGATCCGGGCCGCGGCATGCACCTGGTGCTGACGGGCCGCTTGCAGATCATCCAGCGCGACGGGCTGGGCAACCGCTTCCCGATCACCGACGAGGGCCCCGGACAGTTCCTGGCCGAGGTGGGCACGCTGAGCGGCAAGCCGGCGCTGGTCGATGCCGTGGCGCTGGAAGACACCACCGCGCTGGTCGTGCCGCCCGAGCGGCTGCGTGCGCTGCTGGTGGCCGAGGCCGACCTGGGCGAACGCATCATGCGCGCGCTGATCCTGCGCCGTGTGGGCCTGATCGAACGCGGCGGCGGTCCGGTGCTGGTGGGCAAGGGCACGCAGCCGCTGCTGCTGGCGCTGCAGGCATTCCTGCGCCGCAACGGGTATCCGCACAAGGTGGTCGATGTGGAGACCGATCCCGACGCCATGGCGCTGCTGGATGTCAGCACCGCGCCGCAGAGCGATTTTCCGATGGTGATCTGCCCCGATGGCAGCGTGTTGCGCGCGCCGGACGAAGGGCAACTGGCCTCGTGCCTGGGCCTGGTGCCCGAGTTCGCGCCGGATCATGTCTATGACGTGGTCATCGTCGGCGCCGGCCCGGCCGGGCTGGCCACGGCGGTCTACGCGGCGTCGGAGGGGTTGTCGGTCGCGGTGATCGACTGTCGCTCGCCGGGCGGCCAGGCCGGCGCCTCGGCGCGCATCGAAAACTACCTCGGCTTTCCCACGGGCATCTCGGGGCAGGCGCTGGCGGGCCGCGCGCTCGTGCAGGCGCTCAAGTTCGGCGCGCACCTGGCCATTCCGCTAGAGGCGCGCGCGCTCCATTGCGGCGAAAACCCGATCCGGCTCGAACTGACCGACGGCCGCATGATTCCCACGCGCACCGTGGTGATTGCCAGCGGCGCGCAGTACCGCCGCGCGGAGATCGAATCGCTGGAGCAGTACGAGGGACGCGGCGTCTACTACTGGGCCTCGCCGGTCGAGGCCAAGCTCTGCAAGGACGAGCACACGATGCTGGTGGGCGGCGGCAACTCGGCGGGGCAGGCGGCGGTGTTCCTGGCGTCGCACGCGGCCGAGGTGCACATGCTGGTGCGCGGCGAGGGGCTCGAGGCCACGATGTCGCGCTACCTGATCGACCGCCTGAAGAGCCTGCCGAACGTCCACCTGCACACGCACGCGCAGATCACGGCCATGGAGGGCGATGGCTGGCTGTCCACGGTGCGGTACAAGGAGCGCGCGCGCGGACCGGACTGCATCGCCGTGCCGATGCGCCACGTGTTCCTGTTCATCGGTGCCGAGCCCAACACGGAATGGCTGCGCGCGTGCAATGTGGAGACCGACGCAAAGGGTTTCGTGCTGTCCGGCTACGAGGCTCATCAGTCCTGTACCGAGCGCGCCGACTACACGCTGGAGACGAGCGTGCCGGGCGTGTTTGCGATCGGCGACGTGCGATCGGGTTCCACGAAGCGGGTGGCGGCCGCAGTGGGCGAGGGCGCCGCGGTGGTGGCGCAGATCCATCGCTATCTGGCGGGCCTGCAGGCGGCGCAGGCGGTATCGGCGGTGGCGTAGCACAGAAGCGGATGCGGGCCGCTGCGCCGTGCGAGTGTCCCGGATTCGTGAATTGAAGGCATCAATGTCGTGCTGATGGAGGTATCCGGGCGCGAAATTTCATGGTTACACTGGCTTGGCTGGTAAACAGCCATCGACCGGATTCGAATCCGGCAGGCCACAGGAGACAACCATGACCCCATCGTTTTTCCGTGCGGCGGCACTCGCCGCCTGCGCCATGCTGGCTGCCGCCGCGCCCGCCCTGGGCGCCGACAGCTATCCCAGCCGGCCCATCCGCCTGATTGTGCCGTTCGCGCCAGGTGGCAGTGTCGACATCGCTGGGCGGTTGATTACCGACGCCTGGGGCAAGCAACTCGGCCAGCCCGTGGTGGCGGACAACCGGGCCGGCGCGTCGGGCAATATCGGCATGGACCAGTTGGCGAAGGCCAAGCCGGACGGGTACACACTGGCGATCAACAACGTGGCGCTGGCCGTCAATCCGTCGCTGTTCGCAAAGCTGCCATTCGACACGGAGAAGGACTTCGTGTCGGTGGGCACCATGGGCACGTCGCAGCATGTGCTGGTGGTGACCAACAGCCTGTCGTCAAGGAATGTGAAGGAACTGGTGGCGCTGGCGAAGGCGCAGCCGGGCAAGCTGAGTTTTGGCTCGGCCGGCTCAGGCAGCACGTTCCACATGGCGGCCGAGTTGTTCAAGTCGGAATCCGGCACGGACATCCTGCACGTGCCATACAAGGGCGGTGGTCCGGCCATGGTCGATACGATTGCGGGCCAGGTGCAACTGAGTTTTCCGGTGCTGTCCGCCGCGTTGCCGCAGGTGCAGGCCGGCAAGCTGCGCGCGCTGGCGGTGACCGGCCCGAAGCGGTCGCCGCTGATGCCCGACGTGCCGACGATGGCCGAGGCGGGGCTGCCTCACTATGCTTTCGAGACGTGGTTCATCATCAGCGCGCCGGCCGGCACGCCGAAGGCGGTACTGGAGAAGCTGAACCAGACGCTGAATGCCGCGCTGGAACAGCCGGAGCTGAAAGCCCGGCTGCTCAGGGAGGGCTTCGAACCGCTGACAATGAGCCCGGCCCAGGCCGACGCCATGTTGCGCAAGGAGATGGTGCGCTGGTCCGCCCAGATCAAGCGGGCGGGCATTACACCCGAGTAGACGCCACACGCTTGACTTCGGTCGGTGTTGGATTTTGATCCCAATGGCCTGTTTCACATCGCCCTGCGGGCGCTGCGAGTCACTTTCTTTGTCCCCCTCCATGTCAGGATAGTTGTCGTCCCGCCGCCTTTCGATGAAGGACAATGGAGGGCGGTAGCGGGTGGAAGATGAAACGCTATCCGGCGGATTACCGGGAGTGGGCGGTTGAGCAGATGATGCCGCCCTTGAACCGATCGGTTGTGGAGTTGGCCAAGGAGACGGGCGTCACGACGGTGAGCCTGCGCGCGTGGCGCAACGCAGCCCGAGAGCAAGGAAAGGTTGTGCCAGGGAACGGCAAGCAGAGTGACAAGTGGTCCAGCGCGGACAAGTTCCGGGTGGTGCTGGAGACGGCGCCCCTGAGTGAGGCGGAGCTGTCTGAATACTGCCGCAGGAAGGGCATTCAGCCGGAGCAGATCCGGCAGTGGCGCGCCGCCTGTGAACTGGCCAATGAGAAGACGCCGGCCAAGCCTGGCCTGGTGCAGCGCCGCGAGGAACAGACTGCGCAGAAGCGGATCCGAGACCTGGAGCGCGAACTCAAGCGCAAGAATGCGGCGCTGGCGGAGACAGCGGCGCTGCTGGTGCTGAGAAAAAAAGCCGAGGCGATCTGGGGAAGGGACGAGGAGGACTGATCAACGTCTCGGATCGCCGCGAAGCCATTGCGTTGATCGATGAAGCGGTTCAGAGCGGTGCGCGCCAATCCAGCGCTTGCGAGGAATTGGGCCTGAACGAGCGCACCTTGCAGCGCTGGCGCCATACGCCTGAGGATGGGCGGCCGGGCGCGCAGCGCCCGGTGCCGGCCAACAAGCTCAGCGAAGCGGAGCGGCAGGCTGTGCTGGCTGCGGCCAACCAGCCCGGCTACGCCAGCCTGACGCCGCACCAGATTGTGCCGAAGCTGGCTGACGAGGGCCTCTATCTGGCCTCGGAATCGACGTTCTACCGCGTGCTCAAGGCCGAAGGCCAAGGGCGCCGGCGCGGCCGCAGCCACAATGCCAAGCCCCGAGCGCCGACCACGCACCGTGCCGACGGACCGAACCAGGTGTGGTGCTGGGACATCACTTGGATGCCCACCACGGTGAAAGGCCGCTTCTTCTACTGGTACATGATGCAGGACCTCTACAGCCGCAAGCTGGTAGTCAACGAGGTGCACGAGAGCGAATCGGTCGAGCACGCCAGCCGTCTGCTCGCACTGGGTTGCCTGCGCGAGCAGACCGCAGGACGGCCGCTGGTGTTGCACTCGGACAATGGCAGTGTCATGAAAGGGATGAGCATGCGCGCTGCCATGCAGGACCTGGGCGTGGTGCCCTCGTACAGTCGCCCGCGCGTGAGCAATGACAACGCCTACGCCGAAGCGCTGTTCCGCACGGCCAAATATTGCCCGCTGTGGCCTGAGCGGCCGTTCGATACGCTGCAGCAGGCGCGCGAATGGGTGCACAGGTTCGTGCGCTGGTACAACGAGGAGCATTGCCATAGCGGTCTGAAGTACGTCACGCCAAACCAGCGGCACCGAGGGGAAGCGCCGCGCTTGCTGGCGCAACGCACGGCGGTGTATCTGGCTGCGCGTGCGCGGCAGCCGCAGCGCTGGTCGGCGGAAATCCGGGACTGGGACTTGGCACCAGAGGTCTACCTAAACCCGGAGCGAGCTGGGTTGGAGCCTAGGCAGTACCGGGAAGCTGCATAACGGCGGACGCGACAACTACCTTGACACACGCCG
>Ga0255338_1004252_pt1 | contig 15212 bp, 12 predicted proteins | sample MeOH1_35cm_T4_19_FD_203715 | JGI IMG/M metagenome (GOLD analysis project Ga0255338, IMG submission 203715) | Sandy soil microbial communities from University of British Columbia, Vancouver, Canada - MeOH1_35cm_T4_195 | ecosystem: Engineered > Artificial ecosystem > Sand microcosm > Unclassified ...
TCCGTAATTTTTTATGATCGCGTCAAGGAAGGTTGCAGCCAAAGTGTAATTCTGCTGCTTGAATGCAATCTTGTATCGCATGTACAGAATATCATCAGCCAGTGAATGTGTCGGATATTCGGTTTCGATCGAATCGAGATAAAGATTTGCTTCCCTGAATTTATTCTGGAACACCATCAGGTCGGCTTTTGCAAACAGCATGAGCGGTGCGGGATTACTGTCGAGCGCAAGATTATCAGTAATCAACATCGACATATAAATCGCATCGTTTGCAATCAAACGCGATGGTGCTTCTTTGAGAATGCTCAGCTGTGTTTGTGCCCAATGGAAATCGCCGATGTAGAAAGCCACTTTCGCATTACGCAGCTTGGCTTCCTGGCCGATCGGATCCATCTTGAAGACTTTTTCCACCTGCGAGTACCGCAACGATGCTTCCCATACCTGTCCGTCGAGCAGCAACACATCACCCAATTCCAGTTTCGCCCAGGCCAATCTTCCCGGTTGAATACCCGGAAGAACAATCGCTTCTTCCAGTAATGCAATTGCATCCTTCGTCTTGTGCAGATAAAATGCCTGGAGGTGCGCCATCATTACCATGAGCGACAATGTCTCCGAGTTCTTGCCGAGTTCTGCAAGCGTTGACTGCATTTCTGCTTCAACCGATAGTAAATCCTCCTGCGTGTAGGTGGCTGATGAAGTAATATCCTCGTAGCGGGTATTTACTTTTTCAATTCTCGCGCGATTGTAATTTGCTTTCGTCGGACCCAATGAAATCACATAATCGTAAGCATCGGCAGCAACCGAATACTGACGGTTCAGCCGCGCTGTTTCCGCCAGGTCCATGATTCTCCATCCTTCGAGATTATCGCGCTTGTCCACTGCTTTCGCCTGTATCAGTGCTCCCGCGAAATTATTCTCCTGCATGTAATACCACATCAGCATCTCGTTCCAGATGGTCTTGTCCGGATACTTCTGCGAACGTTTGATGAGCTCTGTTTTCAGGATATTCGAAATCTTGTTCTCCGGATCTGCGTCAAGCTGTACCTGCAATAAATCCTGCACCTGCTTTTTGTATCCGTCTGAAATCTCCAGCAGGTCGAGATATTCTGTCACCATCATCGTGTAATCTTTCTTGATGGTGTACACTTCCGCCAGTTCAATATTGAACGAATAGGAATTCTTCATCACTTTCCTTCCCTGCTTCAGCGCATCAATGGCGTAATCAGTTTCATTGATTGCGAGAAAAGCATCGGAAATTTCGATCACCTGTCGCGGTGATGTTTTGTCGGAGATTCCATCCACCGCAGCCCGGAATTCCTTTTTCGCTTTATCCTCGTCTCCCTGGGCACGATAAACGCGACCCATGTCTATTTTGTACCGGAGATCCCAGGCCGCTTTTGCCTCCTGCTTCCTCACCGTCTTTTCCGCCTTCTTGAAATTCTTCGTGAAGAGAAGACAATTCAGGTAGTAGTTATAGTAAAGCGCAATCGGATTTTTGTTGTACAGCTTCTCGTAGTACACCACTGCCTTGTCGTATTCACCAGCCTGGTAATACTGCACAGCTAACTGCTCATCAGCGGAAAGCGGCACAACGGTGGTGTCGTCCTGTGCATGAAGTTTTACCTGCGCGAACAGGATGAGAAAAAAGAAAATACCGAGTGCCTTCTGCATAATCAGGGTTCCTGGACTGTTGTCAACTTCGAACTCATCCGCAGAACGAATGCATTTACTTTCGGCAAAAGGGTGTCGTACGATTTACGGGTGTTATCCAGTGTAGATTTCAATTCCTGCACATAACTGTTGATCACCGATACCTGTGAAGATTCGTGCACTACACTCGCCTTTCCGTCGATACCTTCCGCCAGTGAATGATTTTCAAGATCATGTTTAAGGTTATCAAGTCCGCGGCTCATGGAATCAATTGCGTTGCTGAGTCGTGCTGCTTCTTCGTTCACATGGCGGTATTTATTGCCCGTTTCCTTGTACTCTGTCAATAACAAGGCTGTGCTGTAATCCAGTGTATCAGCCAGTTTGTTCATGTTGTACTGAATGAACTTGCTGTTATTCGCAATGTCTTCCGAACGCCTGGTAATGTCAGCTGTATTGAATGATGCAATCACAGAATCAGTGGAAGACAACACTTTTTTGAGGCTGTCGATTGCCGACAACTCATGCGTGAAATCTTCCCCTTTACAAGTTACGAGAAGCAGTCCGATTAAGCTCAGGAATAGGAGATGCGCTGTCCTCATTCAGATTGTAATTAACTTTTTTTAGCTGTATGCAGTGCCTCACCCACCCGTTCACTACAGAAACTTTCGCCGTGTCCGGCTTGTCAGTGTCATCCGATCTTATCGAATCCGGTATATGCCTGCAGCACTTTCGGAATATTGATTCCGTCCGGAGTCTGATTGTTCTCTAACAACGAGGCAACAATTCTTGGCAAAGCCAATGCAGAACCGTTCAGCGTGTGCGCCAGTTGCGGTTTCGCATCTCCTTCACGGAAACGTAATTTCAGGCGATTGCTCTGGAAGGTTTCGAAATTAGAAACGGAACTTACTTCCAGCCATTTTTCCTGCGCGGCAGAAAAAACTTCCATGTCATAAGTCTGCGCAGAAGCGAAACTCATATCGCCGCCGCACAGCAAAAGCGTACGGAACGGCAGTCCCAGTTCCTTCAGCAGTCCTGCTACAAAGTTGCGCATGTCTTCCAGCGTCTCATATGATCTGGAAGGATGCGTAACCTGGACAATTTCTACTTTGTCAAACTGGTGCAGACGGTTCAGTCCACGCACGTCTTTTCCATAAGAACCTGCTTCGCGGCGGAAACAGGGAGTGTATCCGCAATTTTTTACCGGAAGATCTTCTGCCTTCAGAATTACATCGCGGTAAATATTTGTGATCGGAACCTCGGCCGTAGGAATCAGGTAAAGATCATCGATCTGCACATGATACATCTGTCCCTCTTTATCCGGAAGCTGTCCGGTACCAAATCCCGATTCCTTATTCACCATGATCGGCGGCTGCACTTCGAGATACCCGGCAGCAGTTGCTTTATCGAGGAAATAATTAATCAGCGCACGCTGTAATCGTGCACCCTTTCCTTTGTACACAGGAAATCCTGCGCCCGTGAGTTTCACGCCGAGTTCGAAGTCGATGAGATCGTATTTCGCAGCGAGATCCCAATGCGGAACCGCTTTGTCGTGCAGCTTCGGAATTTCTCCGTGCGTAAAAACTTCTTTGTTGTCTGCAGGCGTTTTTCCCGGAGGAACATCTTCATTCGGAAGATTCGGAACCTGCACCAGCAATTCATATTGCTCCTGTTCGAATTTGTCCAGTACTTCCTGCAAAGTTTTTTCTGAAACCTTCAGGGCCACACTTTTGTTTTTCACATCATCGGCTTCCGCTTTCTTACCGGCTTTCATGAGTTCACCCACCTGGCGCGCAAGAATATTCGCTTCTGCCTTCAGTGTCTCGAGTTCAGTAAGGGTTTTGCGCCGCTCGGCATCAAGTCGGGCGATTTCATTGATAAATTTCGGTCCGTCGAAGTTCTTTTTCGCAAGGCGGCGGATTACTTCGTCTTTGTGATCACGGATGGTCTGTAACTGGAGCATAGTATTTTATTCGAGGGCGTAAAATTACACAAATACAGGCAGTTCCATTGGCAATAGCAGCGATTATTGAGTCCGGCAGGAGGAATATGGCTGCAAAACAATGCATGAAAAATGACATGATTTCCCTCCAAAAACGCCCGTTCATTTTCTGTCAGAATTTTTTTTACACGGGAATTGGATTCGACAGGTATTCGTTCTAATTTGGAGTAAATAAACCGCGGTTGCCAGACCCCGACCAACCGACAAACCCATGAAAATGAAATTAGCGTTACAAAGTATTGTTCTGCTTGCTGTTTTCTGTGTGCAACAAGCAGGGGCCCAGAATGTAGCAATCAACGGAACAGGTGCCGCTCCTGCTCCTTCTGCAATGTTAGATATTGCTTCGACCACCACCGGACTCCTTATTCCGCGAATGACTTCAGCCCAGCGAATTGCAATTGCTGCACCCGCCACAGGATTGAAAGTGTATGATACCACTACCGGAACATTCTGGTATTTCAATGGTGTGGTATGGGTGGAAGAACTTTCCGGAACGAATGGATGGATGCTTGCCGGAAATACACTGGCCGGTACCGAATGGATGGGTTCAGTGAACAATCAGCCCGTGCGCTTTGTAAGCAACAACCTGGAACGTATGCGTATTCTTGGCGCGGGCAACGTAGTGGTTGGTGCTACTGCGGCCGTTTCAGGATTGGACCTGTTTGATGTAGTGGGTACTGTTGCCAGTCCTTATGCGGTGAACGGTTATGCTGCAGGAAATGCAAGTGGTGTATGGGGACAAGGCGGAAGTGCTACCGGATTCGGAGTTATCGGGCGCAATACGAATGCCAGCGGAACAGGTGTACTGGCGGCAGGGAACAACGCCGCACTAACTTACCTCGTTGCAGGATCGGGTGGTTCATTTAACGGAACAGGAACCGGACTCGTAGGTTGGGCAACTACTGCAGCATCCGGAACAGGCATAGCCGGAAGCGGAAACAACTCGGGTGTAACAACGCTTGTTTCCGGTTCGGGTGGAGCATTCCGCGCCACTACCACCGGACTCTTTTCTTACAGTACAACAGCCGGTGTTGGAGAGGCGGTCTATACGAATCAGTTCGGAAATATTGTTCGCGTGAATTATTGGAGCGGTGCTACTCAATTCAAAATCGCCGGAGCCGGAACCATGCCCGTGGCGTGCGCCGTAAAGGACGATAACGGAGTTGATCGCACCATGTACTGTTCTGAATCTCCGGAATTCTATTTCGAAGATTACGGACAAGGTCAACTGGTGAATGGCCGCGCGCACATTGACATCGATACACTTCTGGCGAAGCACATTATCATAGACGATAAACACCCGCTGAGAGTTTACATTCAGATCGAAGGAGATGAAAACTGTAAAGGTGTGGTCGTGAAAAATAAAACGGGCAACGGATTTGATGTTGTGGAAATGCAGGGAGGAAATTCCAACGCAACATTCCAATGGCACATCGTATGCAACGTGAACGACGTTGATCTGGGTAACGGACGGATCTCGCACCTGGCCGATGTCCGGTTTGCACCAATGGGAGAACCGCATGAGCAGATCGATCAACCTGCCGCAGTTGCCCCTGTTAAACCGGGAACTGCCGAAGCAGGACAGGCTCCTCAACCAGCACCGGCTCCAGCGAATAAACCGAAATAAGTTTCCGGTTTCCGGCAGTACGCTGTCCCTTGTTCCCTGTTGAGTTACTATTTAAACAAAGAACCAGAAACTACGAACAAACCGGAAACAGGAAACTTTTGATCGAAGCATAACAAAAAGAAGAGCCTGATCGAATGATCAGGCTCTTCTTTTAAAACAGTATTCGTTTCTGTACTACTCTGCAGTAACAGGAGTAACTGAAACATACGAACGGTCATCGCGCTTCTTTGTGAACTTCACGATACCATCGGTTAGTGCAAAAAGTGTATGGTCTTTCCCCATACCCACGTTAGGACCGGCAAAATGACGTGTCCCACGCTGACGAACGATGATGTTACCAGCGAGTGCAGGTTGTCCACCGTAGATCTTAATTCCAAGACGAGGCGAGCGGGATTCGCGGCCGTTCTTTACTTTACCTTCACCTTTTTTGTGTGCCATGACAATTATTGTTTGTCATTCCGTGTCATACCGAGCGTAGCCGAAGTATGACGAACAGAATTACGGTTTAGTCTTCTTTTTTCTTTTTGGTTGTTTTCTTCGCTGCTGCTTTTTTCGGAGCTGCTGCTTTCTTTGGAGCTTTCTTCGGCTTCTCTTCCACTACCTCTTCTACTACTTCCGATTCTTCCTCCTCCGGTGTTGCGTAAACGCGCTTCACATCTTTGTTGCGTGAACGCTCTTTCAGCTCAAGCATAGATGCTGCTTCGATCTTCGCATCTTCAGCGCTGAGTTTTTCTCCTTTGCCAAGCACAGCCTGGATAAGAAGCTCAGTGAGCTGCTGACGGTGACCGTTCAGCTTGCGATAACCTTTACGGCGTTTCTTTTTGAAGACGATAACTTTATCGCCCTGGAGGTGTGATACAACTTTCGCTGCCACACGCACCCCGTCAATAACGGGTGAACCAACGGTAACCTTACCGTCGTTGTCTGTCAGAAGGACTTTAGCGAACTCTACGTTCTCACCTTCTTTAGCCTCGAGGCGGTGCACAAAAACACGTTGTTTTTTTGCCACTTTGTACTGGAGCCCGGCTATTTCTACGATTGCGTACATGGTGAATTGTTTATTAGTTTTTCCCTAAAAAGGGATGCAAAGATAACCAGATTTAGGTGAAAATGAATATGCTAATTTGCTAATCTGCTGATTTGCTAAAACGAACCCTCAAAATCGACGATTTCACGCCAAAAACGCCGCTACCAGGGTCGTCATAAGCCGATTATTTTCCGCACTTTTTGACCGGATTTAGGCTATTCCCAGTCAACGCACTGTGCACCAGGCAGACCAGCAGTTGTCTTCAGCAGATCAGCAAATCAGCACATCAGCACATTTATCCTGGGGCTGTCGAAGGGTTACTTCGGATCCGTCTTCACCCAAACGTACACCACTTTCTTACTGTTGCGGTCCACGTTAATCGTGTAGTTCGTCAGATAATCTTTCCCGTCGTAGGTATAATTCGCGCTGTACATTTCCAGGTCCGGATCATCCACACCATTCGTCATACGGAACCCTGCAAAATCTTTCACCGGATTATCTCCCCGGTAAATTGAATCGTTATAAGCCAGCACGTCATAAATCTGGTACATGTCTGCATCAGGCATCATGGAATTATCCTTGAGTTCCTGGATTGCGCTCGTATCCTGCGCAATGCACGCCTCAAACATTCCGTCGGCAATTGTGCGGTACGCGCCTTCATTTTTCAATGACTCAAGATCAAAGAGATACTCGTACTGCATGTCGCTCTTCGTTGTGGCACCGATTTTCAGGTGTGTTTCTCCCTCGAGTTCTTCCGGTTTCATCTCCTTGTAAAAATCCAGCGCCACCTGGTTGGCAATGCGCTCCCGCTCCATATCTTCCAGCGTATTGGCACATCCTTCGAACTTCAGGGTCGTCATTGTGATCGACTCACCATTCGTAGTTTCCGTTGCAGTTCCGCAAATCACGCTCTTTGCCTGCATATCGTCGACGTAATTATCTGCCGCCTTCATTTTGTGTTTGAAGGCTTCTGTGCAGGAAGTTGCAAATGCAGTCAGGGCAATTGCTGAAAAAATGAGGGCTTGTTTTTTCATGATCAGATATGTTGTAAAATCATTTGTTCCACTTCCGGTGTATCCCACTTCTGTTCAATACCGGGAATCGCTGCCATCACTTTTTTCATGATGACATCCTGCTCCACTCCTTTTTCGAGCGCGAAAGAATAACGGATATCGGGACGATAGGTAACCATCGTGTATTGAGGAATCCATTTATCCGGATGCTTCTCGCTGAACCAGGCTTCAATTTTTTTCTGGAGCAGAAATTTCGGATCCGCAGTTTTGTCGCGCATCTCCGTGAAATTTCCGATGGCAAGATCAGCCACTGCATCACCGTCCGGTTTACGCAGCAACTGATATTCTTCCATGATGCTGTGCCAGTTCTCCTTGTGTTTATCAATGAGTTCATTCAGCACCACACAATCCTCGAATCCGCAATTCATGCCTTGCCCGTAGAAAGGAACTATTGCATGAGCTGCGTCACCGATCAATGCAAGCTTATCATCGAACGTCCACGGGAAACATTTCACAGTAACCAGTGATGATGTAGGATTGTTCATGAAATCATCAATCAACGTCGGCATCAACGGAACCGCATCCGGGAAAACGCGATTGAAAAATTCCACAACCTCTTCACGCGTTTTCAGTTTCGCAAAAGAATTTTCTCCTTCGAACGGCATGAACAGCGTACACGTGAATGTACCGTCGATATTCGGAAGCGCAATCATCATGAAACTCTTGCGGGGCCAGATGTGCAATGCGTTTTTCTCAATGAGAAATTCACCGTTGGGCCCGGCTGGAATGTGCAGTTCCTTATATCCGTGCTCAATGTAAAACTGGTTGTAGGTAAACCGGTCGTGCCCCAACATAGCGCTCAATCGTGCAGCAGAGAATGCTCCGTCAGACCCGAAGATCAGATCAGAATTCACGGTTGTTTCTTTGTGCGTTGCTTCGTTTATGAAAGAAGATTTTCCTGCGCGCGAATCAACGCCTGTGCAACGTTCTTCGAAATTGATTTTCACATTCGGCATGGTTTCCGCCAGATCCATCAGCATCATATTAATGCCGGCGCGTGAAACAGAATTGATGGCCTGGCCCGCTTTCCCGTAAGGCTGAAATCCTGTTGTGCCATCCTGGTTGTGCAGAAAACGTCCGTACATAGGAATTGCAATCTTGCGGATCTCATCAGCGATACCCACTCCTTCGAGTCCCCGGAAACCACGATCACTCAACGCAAGGTTAATGGATTTTCCCGCGCTCATCTTGTTCTTGCGCATGTCGGCACGACGTTCGAAAACGTTTACGTTGTATCCACGCTTCGCCATGTAAATGGACAAAAGCGATCCGACAAGGCCCGCACCGATAACTGAAACATTTTTACTCATAATTCATTGTATTCTGAATCACAAAGAAAATCAATTCCGCGTGAAAGACAGTGGTTTATTCTATATTTACTTGCCTGATCTGCCATTGATGAAATCAATCGTGAATTATCTGCTCGTGTCATGTTTACCACTGACAGCGGTCCTGTTTTCCGCTTGCGGACCTGACCTGAAAATTGAACACGGCACTGAATTTCACCTTGCATTACCGGATGGTACTGATGGTACAACAACTGCAAAAGCAGTCACAATACTTGAAAACCGCCTGGCCGCTTTCGGGTTGGACCAAGATGATTTTGATGTGATTTCAGATGCGGGAATGATCAAAGTGCGGGTGTCCGGCCGGGAGATCAAAAACGTAGCAGCTTTGCGCAGACTTCTGCAATCGACGGCCCACCTCACGTTCCGCTCAATGTATGATCTTACGGAAATCAGCGAAGAGATCAACCAACTGAACAACATGCTGACTGAGTATCCAATGGGCGATTCAACACGTCTTGCATCGTCTGGCTTGTGGAGATACTGCCGAATCGCGTATGATGTATCACAGCAAAGCACCGGTATGCCGATGCCGATCATTTTTTATGTGCTTCCACAGGACACTGCGGCGATGAATGCGATTCTGCGCCGGGACAGTGTTGCCTCCCTGTTCCCTTCCGATCTTGTATTCATGTGGGGCAACGGAATGATCGATCCGTCCGGGGAAAAATATCTCAGTCTTCTGGCGTGCAAAACCGGAAGAAATTACGAAGTCTCCGGAACGCATGTTGCCAACGCAGAAGTTCAGGAAGATGACATGTCCGGATCACCTGTAATAAGCATCACCTTCGATGCAACAGGTACAACCGAATGGTCCAGGTTAACCAAATCCTGTATCGGTCAATGCATAGCGATTGAGGTGGATGGCTATGTTTACAGTTTCCCAACCGTTCAAGGTGAAATTACGGGAGGAAAAGCACAGATCTCCGGTCCGGAACCGGATGACGTTACAAATCTGTCGGATTTATTGAAGAGTGGTAGCTTGCCAGTGCCTTTGAAGATTGTCAGTGAAGAAAATTTTTAGCCTTTCATCGCTTCTTCCAGCTTCTCCCCGAATCGCCATACATCCTCAAACGAATTATACAGCGGTACCGGCGCCATGCGTATCACATTCGGTTCCCGCCAGTCGGGCATTACTCCGTTCGCCATCAGTGAGTCAAATAATTTTCTTCCGTATCCGTGAGCAATTACACTCACCTGGCAACCGCGTTCGTTCCAGTTGCGCGGTGTAATGATCTCAAGGCAATTATTGTGCTTGCGCGAAATTTCATCGATGATGAATTCCAGGTAACCGGAAAGTTTCACTGTTTTTTCGCGCAACTTTTCCATGCCCACCTCATCGAAAATTTCCAGGGCCGCGTTATGTGCCGCCATTGCGAAAACCGGCGCATTGCTCAACTGCCAGCCTTCTGCTCCGGGAATCGGATTAAAACCTTTTTCCATTTTGAAGCGGGACGCTTTGTCATGGCCCCACCATCCCGCGAAGCGAACGAGTCCTGAATTCCCGTGACGGGCATGCACAAATGCGCCTGCTACGCTTCCCGGTCCGCTATTAAGATATTTGTAACTGCACCAACAGGCGAAGTCAACATCCCAATCGTGCAATCGCAATACAAGGTTTCCTGCACCGTGTGCGAGATCAAATCCGGCGTAGGCTCCGACAGCATGAGCTGCTTTCGTGATGGCAGCCATATCGAACACCTGTCCGCTGTAGTAATTCACTCCGCCGATAAATACCAGGGCAAGTTCATCCTTGTGCTTTTGAATTGCCTCATAAATGTCTTCGTGCCGGACCGTGTGCTCTCCTTTCCGCGGAGCTACTTCAATGATCGCATCTTCCGGGTCGTATCCATGAAACCGCACCTGCGATTCCAGTGCATACTGATCAGAAGGAAATGCTTTTGCTTCGCAGAGAATTTTGTAACGCAACCCGCGCGGACGATAAAACGAAACCATTAACAGGTGAATATTTACTGTGAGCTGGTTCATGCACACCACTTCCGGGGGTTTTGCGCCAACTAATCTTGCCGTTTTATCTGTAAGCAATTCGTGATAAGGCATCCATGGTTTGTTCGCCGCGAAATGTCCTTCTACTCCGTGCTTCGCCCAGTCGTCGAGCTCTGCGATGATTGCTGCACGCGTAGTTACCGGTTGCAGACCGAGTGAATTGCCCGTGAGATAAACAACGTCTTCACCGTTATGTTGCGGCACCAGGAATTTCTGACGATACGACGCCAGGGGATCGTTGCGATCACATTCCTGTGCAAATGATTTTGAATTCCGGAATTGCATACATGTTTTATTCAGCCCAAAGATAGTATTGTGAACAGTTTCAACACTCCGCAATGGGGACTTTATTGCCCACGTGAGAATGATGTAAGTCATCGGCTTAGTTATGTAATCATAAGAACGGAGACCGTACTCACCTTTGTCCTGTCTTCAGACGCAACATCAACGTACTGAATTATCGATAGAGATAAAGGACTGCACAATGGGGTGATGTACCCGCACCAATTTCAAACAAACACCAGAATAACATGAAAAACCGATTATTACTTCTTCTTAGTCTGACGCTGGTCATTTCCGCGCAGGCACAATCTGAACAGCGACCCTGGAGCTTCGGATTACATGGCGGCATTACTCAATACAACGGCGACCGTGGACAGAATTTCTACAAAACAAAACAGGCAGGCTACGGCTTTGCCGGAGCTTCGCTCTCGCGTTATATTTCTCCTCACTGGGATGCTTCAATTTTTCAGACCTATGGACAGATTGGCAACAACGAAGCACTTTCTGCCTGGTCAACTGAAGAAGACATAGCTACCAGCTATTTCCGCACACAGTTAAGCACAACCAGTTTGCTGGTCCGTTTTCACCTGGTGACGCCGGAACACAATATCCGTCCTTACCTGTTTGCAGGTGGCGGAATCATCATGTACGAGAAAGATTATTCAATCGCACATCAGCGTTTTGAAGGATCGATTCCGACTGCAGGAGTAGGCGCAAACCTGCGTCTTACAGATTTTGTGAAACTGCAATTGCAGGAAACATTCATGTACACCACAACCGACAACGTTGACAAAACAATCGGTGGTAATTCGAACGATGGTTATCTCTATCACTCTGTTGGCCTGATCTTCGAATTCGGAAGAATGCAGGATGCAGATGGCGATGGCGTTGCTGACAAGAAAGACAACTGCGCTTCAACTCCGGTTGGTGTTGCTGTTGACCAGTTCGGCTGTCCGCTTGATGGCGATAAAGACGGTGTTGCAGATTACATTGACGAATGCCCGGCACTTGCCGGACCTGCTTCTCTGAAAGGTTGTCCTGATGGTGACCTTGACGGAATAGCTGACAAAGATGATCGTTGTCCTGATGCATTTGGCCCCGTAAGTTCAAAAGGATGTCCCGATGCTGACAAAGACGGCGTTGTTGATATCGACGACAAATGTCCCGGAACAGCTGCAAAATATAAAACAGATTTAACGGGTTGCCCGATTGACACTGATGGTGATGGAGTCTATAATGAAGATGACCGTTGTCCGACTATCGCAGGTTTACTGGCATTCCAGGGCTGCGCAGATACAGACAAAGACGGAGTGTCAGATCTTGATGACCGTTGTCCGGCAGTAGCAGGTACAATTACTAATAAGGGTTGTCCTGAAATTGCGAAAGAAGATCTCGTGAAAATTACTTCCATCGCGAGCAAGATCTATTTCGAAACAGGCAAAGCAACTTTAAAGGCAGAGTCTTATGCGCAGCTGGATGCTCTTGTACTGATACTTAATAAGTATGAAGGTGCGATTCTTGTTATCGAAGGTCATACAGACAATGTCGGTGAAGATGCATACAACATGACTTTGTCGCAGCAACGTACCGATGCGGTGAAAGCTTATCTGATGTCAAAAGGTATCATGGAATCACGTCTTGTAGCTTACGGTTACGGTGAGACCAAACCGATTGATGACAACAACAAAGCTTCAGGCCGTGCAAAGAACCGTCGTGTTGAATTGAAAACAACCTACGAGGTTCCGGTGAAATAACATTCGATAAGTTTGGGAGTCAGGCATTGTGGATTGGTGCTCCCGGCAAAATGGGAAGTTCGGACTTGTTCCGCGCTTCCCTTTGCTTTTTCATCGCATTGCTATTCCCTGAATTCGTCTCCGCTGCTCCACAAGTCTGGGGAATAACATCAACGATGTGACTTACACGAATCTTCCCATATCCTGCTTTTCCCCTGAAAATGACGACCCCGCTTCGATATTAACCGGTGGTTCACGATTTGGTTGAGGTGATTACCTGGCGGCAACTTAAACTAAACATCATGAGCAAGAGATTCATGTTTTCAGTCGGGCTGGCAATGGTGATCGCCACTTTACACGCACAAACCGACGAACGTCCGTGGAGCATAGGTTTACACGGAGGTCTGACACAGTATAATGGTGACCGGGGACAAAGTTTTTATTCACTTCAGCAAAACCCGTATGGGTTCGGCGGAATTTCATTCTCCCGTTATCTTTCACCGCACTTCGATGTATCACTTCGCGGACAGCGTGGACACTTCAGTAATACAGAAGCTCTCTCTTCGTGGAGCACGCAGAAAGATGTTCTCAATTCCAATTTCAAGGCGCAGTACAATCAGGTGAACTTCGTTCTTCGCTATAACATCCTCCGGCCGGAAGCAACAGTGAGACCGTATATTTTCGCAGGTGCCGGCCTGATTGTGTTTGAAAAGAAATACACCATTCCGCATCAGCGCGTAGAAGGTGCCCTGCCGAATTTTGGTGCAGGTGCAAATTTCCGGATCAATCCTTTATTGAGCCTGCAATTGGAAGAGTCGTTCTCTTACCTCACAACAGATGCAATTGACAAAACAGTGGGCGGCCCTACAAACGACATGATGCTCTCTCACACGGCAGGCCTGCTGTTTGACATTGGTAAATTGCCGGATGGAGATGGAGATGGTATCATCGATAAAAAAGACATCTGCAGCGGCACGCCAACCGGTGTAGAAGTTGATGCACACGGGTGTCCGCTGGACAGAGATAAAGACGGAACAGCCGACTACATCGATGATTGTCCGGATCAGTTCGGAACCATTCCGCTTGCCGGATGTCCCGACTCAGACCTGGATGGTATTGCCGACAGAGAGGATCGTTGTCCTTCCGATGCGGGGACCACTGCAAATCGGGGTTGTCCTGACACCGACAAAGACGGAGTAGTTGATATGGACGACAAATGTTCAGGAACCCTTGCGAAATATAAAGTTGACGTGAACGGATGTCCGCTTGATACCGACGGCGACAAAGTATTCAATGAAGATGACCGTTGTCCGTCGCTTGCCGGCACACTTGCATTGTCAGGTTGTCCCGACACCGACAAAGACGGAGTATCAGATCTTGATGACCGTTGTCCGAATTCTGCCGGGACGCTGTCAAACAAAGGTTGCCCTGAAATCGCGAAAGAAGACCTTACGCGTATCAACGTAATTGCAAGCAAGATTTACTTCGAAACTGCGAAAGCAACCCTCAAAACCGAATCCCTTGCACAGCTTGATGCATTGGTGCTCATCCTTAATAAATACGAAGGTGCGATTCTGATTATCGAAGGACACACCGACTCAGATGGTACCGATGAATACAACCAGGATCTTTCACAGCGCAGAACACAGGCAGTAAAAGATTACCTGATGTCAAAAGGTATCATGGAATCACGGTTGGTTGCAATCGGCTACGGAGAATCTAAACCTATCGCAGACAACAAAACTTCTGCAGGAAAAGCGAAAAACCGTCGGGTGGAATTGAAAACCACTTACGAGTATAAAGTTCCTGAAAAATAGATCGGAGTCGGGATTAAAATCACGCTCCACATGACCAGAGATAAGGAAAGGCGGTGAGCAATCATCGCCTTTCACTTTTCTCGCACTTCCGTCTCCTATCTCCCGACTCCCAACTATCTTTGCCCCCGATGAATAACAAACGTTCCGAAGAACTCTTCGCTTCTGCCAAAAAATATTTCCCCGGTGGGGTCAACTCTCCCGTCCGCGCTTTCCGTTCTGTAGGCGGTACTCCGCTATTCATTTCCAAAGGAAAAGGTTCACGCGTATGGGATGCAGACAACAATGAATTCATCGACTACTGCGGTTCATGGGGCCCGTTGATCAACGGGCATGCACACCCTGAAATCATTTCCTCAATCACGAAAACGGTGCAGGACGGAACATCGTTTGGTGCACCGACACAGTTGGAGAATGAATTGGCCGAACTCATCCTGTCTAACAATCCGTTCATTGAGAAAATACGTTTTGTCAGTTCAGGTACAGAGGCAGTGATGAGTGCCATCCGTCTCGCCCGCGGATTCACCGGCAGAAACAAGATTCTCAAATTCGAAGGATGTTATCACGGTCATTCCGATTCACTCCTCGTGAAGGCAGGATCGGGGTTGGTTACATTCGGCAATACTTCTTCTGCAGGAGTTCCGGAAGCTTTCG
>Ga0255338_1004253_pt1 | contig 15208 bp, 15 predicted proteins | sample MeOH1_35cm_T4_19_FD_203715 | JGI IMG/M metagenome (GOLD analysis project Ga0255338, IMG submission 203715) | Sandy soil microbial communities from University of British Columbia, Vancouver, Canada - MeOH1_35cm_T4_195 | ecosystem: Engineered > Artificial ecosystem > Sand microcosm > Unclassified ...
GCCCCGACAGCTAGTTATCATCGTTTACGGCGTGGACTACCAGGGTATCTAATCCTGTTTGCTCCCCACGCTTTCGCACCTCAGCGTCAATACCAGTCCAGTGAGCCGCCTTCGCCACTGGTGTTCTTCCGAATATCTACGAATTTCACCTCTACACTCGGAATTCCACTCACCTCTCCTGGATTCAAGCGATGCAGTCTTAAAGGCAATTCCGGAGTTGAGCTCCGGGCTTTCACCTCTAACTTACAAAGCCGCCTACGTGCGCTTTACGCCCAGTAATTCCGAACAACGCTAGCTCCCTCCGTATTACCGCGGCTGCTGGCACGGAGTTAGCCGGAGCTTATTCTCCCGGTACTGTCATTATCATCCCGGGTAAAAGAGCTTTACAACCCTAAGGCCTTCATCACTCACGCGGCATTGCTGGATCAGGCTTTCGCCCATTGTCCAATATTCCCCACTGCTGCCTCCCGTAGGAGTCTGGGCCGTGTCTCAGTCCCAGTGTGGCTGATCATCCTCTCAGACCAGCTAAGGATCGTAGCCTTGGTGAGCCTTTACCTCACCAACTAGCTAATCCTACGCGGGCTCATCCCTAGGCGATAAATCTTTGGACCGAAGTCATTATCCGGTATTAGCTCAAGTTTCCCTGAGTTATTCCGAACCTAAGGGCAGATTCCCACGCGTTACGCACCCGTGCGCCACTAGACCCGAAGGTCTCGTTCGACTTGCATGTGTTAGGCATGCCGCCAGCGTTCGTTCTGAGCCAGAATCAAACTCTCAAGTTAATGTCCGACCAAATCGCCCCGAGGGAAAACCCGAAGCAGCATGGCCGGCTTCAAGGAGCCGTTCCTGCACAAATACATATTACTGTGGATATGTAAGAGGACATATAGGAACGGCATAATTTACCGATCCACCGAGGCCTTAAAACCCTCGGCGACCGGGGCCGCCGCCCACATGTCCCTTCATCTAAACCGACAATGTCAAAGAGCCGACGCCTCATCCTCCCCCGTTTTGATCCGGGGCACCGGAGTTACCGATGGATGAGACGCGAACGAGGCGGAACCAGAAGGCCGCTGCCCCGTCGGTGAACAGCCATATATGGAGGAGATTTCCTACCGTCAACAGCTATTTTCGAAAACTTTTTGAAGCTTTCTTCCGACGGTCGCTGGCGTGAAGCCGTGAGCCCCGTCGGTGGGCGCCATATGCTGAGCGTTGTGCCGCCCGTCAAGTGCCGCTTTTGAAAACTTCCGAAGTTTCCGGCCCGGTCGCCCGGGCTCCCGTTCCCCGCAGCAACGGAAAAACGGCATGAAGCCTAAGCCGGGATTAACCCCCTGCATGTAAGGCTCCACAGGAACGGATATAGGCGCTGGAACCGGGTCTACAAGTGGCAACCACGGCAAAAGATGAGGAAAGTGAACGGCTTGGCTTGACCGCACGGGTGCGCGGGGCGGTCATGTGGCGCTCCGGCGCCCAAGTCGTCTCGCAGCTCATCATGTGGGGCTCGACCTTCCTCGTCATCCGCATCCTCGATCCGCGCGACTATGGCCTGTTCGCGATGACCCAGGTGGTCTTGGTCTTCCTTCACCTGATGAACGGCTATGGCTTCGCCAACGCGCTGGTGCGCAACGCCTCGCTGACTCGCGAGCAGATCGCGCAGGCGTTCGGCCTGCTGATTCTCCTCAACGGCGGGCTCGCGCTCGCCCAGATCGCGATCGCTCCGCTCGCCGCCGTTTATTTCCGCCAGCCCGAGGTCGCGACTCTGCTTCGGGCGCAGGCTCTGCTCTATGTCGCGACTCCGTTCACCGCCTTGCCGACCGCTTTGCTCAGTCGGCGACTCGATTTTCGTCGCCAGGCGCAGGCCGCGCTGATCGGCGCGATCGCCGGCGCCGGCACCGCGCTCGCCGCCGCCACCTCGGGCTGGGGGGTGTGGACCCTGGTCGCCGCGCCGATCGCGATGTTCTGGGCGCAGGCGGCGGCGCTGACCTGGGCGGCGCGCTCGCTGGTCCGGCCGAGCTTCCGCTTCACGGGGGCCGAGGCAATGGTCCGCTACGGCAGCGCGATGGTGGTGGTGCAATTCTTCTGGTTCATCCAGAGCCAGTCGGACGTGTTCATCGCCGGCCGCGTGCTCGCCCCGCACGACCTCGGCGTCTACACCACCGCCTTGTTCCTCACCCAGATCGTGTCGAGCAAGTTCATCCCCCCGCTCAACGACGTCGCCTTCGCCGCTTATTCGCACATGCAGGCCCGCGCCGACGCGATCGCCTTCGCCTTCCTTCGCGCGGTGCGGCTGATCATGCTGATCGTGATGCCGTTCTACCTCGGCCTCGCGATCACCGCCGAGCCGCTGGTGCTGACGGTGCTCGGCCCGAAATGGGCGGAAACCATCCCGCTGGTCCGGCTGCTCGCGCTGGCGATGCCGTTCATGGCGCTGCAGATATTGTTCGTGCCCGCCAACAATGCGCTGGGCCACACCAAAGTTGCGGTTCGAATCGCGCTCGCCGGCGCGCTGGTCATGCCGCTCTCCTTCATGGTGGGGATAAGATTCGGCACGATCGGCCTCGCGTGGGCGACGCTCGCCGCCTTCCCGACCCTGACCGCGATCACCGCCTCGCTGTCGATCCGCGTGATCGGCGTCCGAATCGCCGAGCTGATACGCGCGGTGATGCCGGGGCTGGTGGCTTCGGCCGCGATGGCGCTCGTGGTGTTCGCCGCCGATTCGCTGCTGCCGCCGCTGCCGGCCCAGCCACGCCTGGCGCTGCTCGTGCTGACCGGCGTGCTCGTCTACGCCGGGCTGTTGCTGCTGTTCGCGCGGCCGCTGGTCGACGAAGTCACCGCCCTGGTCCGCAAGCCTGCTCCCGCGATCCGCTGAGCGCGAACCGCACTTTGCTTCGAAGCGGCACCGGCCCGCTCCCCCACCCTGCCCCCCAATCCATGATAACTTGTTGGGGGGCCGGGGTGGGGGAGCGGGCCGGTGCGGGCTGTCAGGCGGAGCCTGACCCAACAAACTACGCCTGGGTGATATAGGTCCGCAGCGCTTCGGCTTCCTCCTCGATGCGGTCGATGCGGAATTTGACGAGGTCGCCGATCGAGACGATGCCGATCAGGCGGCCTTCCTCGACGACCGGCAGGTGCCTGATCCGCCGCTGCGTCATCTGCGACATGGCGGCGAGGACGCTCACATCGCGCGTGACGGTGATCGCCGGCGCGGTCATCACCTGCGCGACCGGCCAGCCGAGCATTTCCGGGCCGTCGCTGCGCAGGCAGTAGATCACGTCGCGTTCGGAAAAGACTCCGGCGACACCGCCGTTTTCGACCACCGGCACCGCACCGATCCTTTTTTCGGCGAGCAATGCGATGGCTTCGGCGACCGAGCTGTTGCCGTCGATGCTGACGACACCGCCGCCTTTGCGCGCGAGGATCGCCCCAATCGTCATGTCCGGAGTCCTTTGCTTTTCGCCCGACTCGGTCTTGATGATCTCATGGGCGAGGGCCAAAGGGAAGCATGCCCCGACCCGATCCGACGCCCCGCCAAACCGAACGGTCCGCGCAGGCCTGGGCGCGCTACCGCAGCCTGATGAAATGGATGGCGGTGGCCGCGCTGGTCGCGGTGCTGCTGGCCTTGATCTACCTCAAATCCTCGGTCGGGCCCGTGCCGCTGCCGATGCTGATCGCGACGATCGCCGGCGTCGGCTTCTCGGTGCTGCTCGGCACCGCGCTGATGGGCCTGGTCTTCCTCAGCAACGCCTCGGGCCACGACGATGAGGCGAGCGGCAAGGACGGCTATGACGACGGCTATGAGGGGGGTGACCGCCGATGACGTACGCTACCCACCGCGACCCGATCCTGCGGGTGATGCCGCGCCCGGGCGACATCAACGCCAACGGCCATATCTTCGGCGGCTGGATCCTCTCGCAGATGGACATCGCCGCCGGCGTCGTCGCCTCACGCCGCGCGCAAGGGGCGGTGGCGACCATCGCGATCGAGACGATGAAGTTCATCGCGCCGATCCTGCTGCAGGATCTGATCTCGATCTACGCCGAGGTCGAACGGGTGGGGCGCACCTCGATTGCGATTCGGATCGAGGTGATCGCGACCCGCGACCGCGGCGCGACCGAGATCAAGGTCACCGAAGGACTGTTCACCTTCGTCGCGCTCGACGACAACCACCGCCCCCGGCCGCTGCCGGCCTAAAGCAGAGGCCGATCTAACTCGCCCGCTTCATCCGATAGCGCAGGCTCGCCGTGCCGTTCGCCGGCACCATCACCGACCAGAGGGGACGGCCGTTTCTGCGCCCGAGGCGCGCGCGAGTCGCCGGTTCGAACACCTCCTCCGCAGCGGTGCCGAACTCGGCCTCGAAGCGTACCGGCCGCGGCTGATCGTTGCTGACCGTCAGATCATATTCCGCGACCTTGTCGCTATTGGCGGTCCGGGTGACTCGAGCGATCACCCCGGTCGCCTCGCCCAGCCGGATCTCGACATCCTCGCCGATGGCGCGATCGTCGATCGAGCCTTCGCCGATCAGCACCGGCCGCGCGCGGCCCGCGCCGAACAGCACGACCCCGCCGGCAGGAAGCGGCAGGCCGAGCCCCTCCTCCTTGCGGTTGCGCGTCTTGAGGATTCGAACCGGGCGGAACAATTGGGCTTCGGCCGAAGGAGAGATCGAGGCACGGTAGAAACTCTCCACCTTGACGCTGCCGCGGTCGAGCAGAGCCACCTGCTTCTGGCTGTTCGACGCCACCGTGACCGGCTGCGGCACGCGGTAGAGCTTGAGGTCGCCCAGTTCCTCCTGCTCGACCATGTTCACGCTCCGCGCAGCCGTCACAACAATTGCCTCCTCGGCAATCGCCATCATCGGCGGGGGCGGCGGAGCGGGCGGCGTCCCTGCGTCGCCGAAGTCGCGCTCCGGTGCGATGTCGCTCGTCGTGCCGGCCGGCCAGCATTGCAGATGCAGCCCGCCTTCGGAAGCAAGCTCCCGACCGCCGCCGCCCTGGCGATTGGGGCGGCCGGCTACAGTCTGGGTCTCGGCGTCGACGAAGCTCGTCTCATCGCCGTTGGCGAGCGTCACCCAGGCGAAGAGCGAAATGCGATCGCCGGCAGGCGAGAGCGTCGCGACATAATTGGCCTGCCAGTCGAAGCCGGTGGCGAGATAGGACAGGGTCACCGTCGCGCTCGCGGCGCGCGCGCTCCGCGTCCGCACCGACAGGGTCGGTCTGGCCGAAAGTCCCTCCGGCACGCCCGGATAGACGATGGTCTCGGCGAGGCCGGTGCAGCGCAGCGCCTCATAGCCCTCCGCGGTCTGCAGCACGACCGCACCTCCCGCACCGGTGCGGACCACCGCCTCCTGTTCGCGCACTGCGCCGGTCTCGCGCGAGGTGCGCCGGAGGTGGACCCTTTTGCCGAGCGTGCGGTCGAGCAGGCTCGCGGGCGAGAGCAGATAGGCATCCTGATTCTTCTCGACGACGCCGTCGGGAAGACCCGTGACGATCGCGCTCTCGGGAACGATGCCGCCGGCGACTCCCTCGAAACGAATGTCGCCCTCTCCCGCCGGAATGGCGACGCGCCGCCGTTCGGTGATCAGCGCATAGCCATCGAGCCAGGCGAGATTCATCGCCTCGCCGCCGCTGCGCTGCGGGTTGCGATAGATGGTCACCGCCACCGCGTCGGGGCCGGGCGAGGTGGTCACCGATTGGGCGAGGGTGGGCAGCGCGAGCGCGCAGAGCAGCGCCGCGGCAATCGCCCGCACGGCCGCCCGACCGCCGAACCCCGCCATCTGCCTAGAAACGCGTATCGAAGGTGGCCGTGACCGTCGCGCTGCCGTTCGCCGGCACCGGAACGTGCCACAGCGTCTCGTCCGACGAACGCCGCTCGCTCTTGAGGCTCTCGCTGATGATGCGGGTGTCGTCCCAATAGCTGTCGAGCCCCGCCTGCGAGACGTCGACGGTCACTGCCTCCGGGCGGGCGTTGGTCAGAGTGTAGCGCATCGTCGTCCGCCAGCGATCGCTGCCCAGCCGCTCGCGTCGCTCGACCACCGGGTGGACCTTGACGTCGAACGCCTCGCCGGTCTTGAGCCCGAGCTCGGAGCCCATCGGCGTGTGGCCGATCGCGCTTTCGCCGATGAACTGCGCGTTGCCGCGTGCGTCGCGCATATAGACGCGGACGATGCCGGCGGGCAGCGCGTCGCCGAGACCCTGGTCGCGCGAGGTCGAGAATTTGAGGACCGTGTCGGCGCTGCGGGCTTCCTCGGCAGTGCCGAGCCACGCATTGCGATACTCATAGCCCTTGCGTCCCGGGGCGCCGGCGACGTCGAGGAAGCTTACCTGCTTGGTCTGGCGATTGGCGATCGTGGTCCGCTCGGCGAGCGGATAGAGATAGAAGTCGCCGAGCCGCTCGCGGCCGGCACTCTCCGTTCCGGGGCGGCGCATGCCCCCCGGCGGCGGCGGCGGGTAGCCGCCCCGGCGATAAGCCTGCTCCTGCTGCTGCACTTGCCCGGCGACGAGCAGGGTATCGGCATTGGCGAACGTGGTGCCGGTGTTGTTGGTCAAGGTCACCCAGCCCTGGACGTCGATCCGGCCGGCGCGCTCGTCGAACAAGGTGACGTAATCGGCCTTCCAGCCGAGGCCGGGCGTCAGATAGCTGAGCGTCAGCGGCCGCGAGCCGCCGCGGGCGCTTTCGACCGTCACCGACAAGGTCGGCCGCGCCCGCAGATTCTCGGGCACCTTGTCGAAGATCACGCGCACCGGAAGATTGTCGTCGCGCAGCACCTCGATGCGATCGCCGATGCGCAGCACGACTCCGCCATTGACCGCAAGCACGGTCGCCCGCTCGCGGGTCTCTGCGCCGGTGGCGGGATTGGTGCGCACGATCGTGATCGTCTGGCCGACCGCTTTTTCCATCAATTTCTGCGGCGAGAGCAGGTCGAAATCGAAATTCTGCTCGACGATCTCGATGCCTTCGCCGTTGAGCGTGACCGTTTCGGGGCGGATCTGCCCGGACACGTCGGGGAATTCCTGGCGCGAACGCCCCGGCCGCAGGTCGATCTCGCGCCGATCCTGCACCAGCGCGAGATTGTCGTTGTAGATGGTGACGGCGACATTGCCCTGCGCCGTCGCGGGGAGCGCGGCCCCCTGCCCGCCCTGAGCGAGCGCCGGCGCGGCAAGCACCGCCGAAAGCAGCAACAGGTTACGCATACGACCCTCCCGATATTCTGCCTCGAACATGTTACACTATTACATCACTGTCAACGGCTGCCTTCGCTCGAGCCATTTCGGCGCAGTCGGCTGACTCTCCTTGCTCCGCCGCCGGCGGTGATTAGGATGCAAAGCGAGGTTGGTCAGGAGCCCGCCATGCGCGTCAATCGAATCGACCACATCAATCTGCGCACCTCGCTGCTCGAGGAGACGTCGGTCTTCTACGAGAGCTTGCTCGGGTTGAAGCGCGGCCGCGCGGCCGGGATGGACCAGTCGCGCAACGCCTGGCTCTACGACGAGGAGGGCCGGCCGATCGTCCACGTCAACATGCCGGCGGACGGCGAGCGCGAGCTTTCGGGCGACGACACCGGCCGGGTGCATCATATCGCGCTCGACTGCACCGGCTATGATGCGATGATCGCGCGGCTCGACGACCTGCAGCAGGCTTATCAGAGCAATGTCATTGCCGAGATCGGGCTGCGCCAATTGTTCGTGATGGATCCCAACGGCCTGCGACTCGAGCTCAACTTCTGGCCCGAGAAGACGGCCTAGAGCAGCCCGGAAGCGTCGTCCCACCCGCGCAGATCCCCCACCGTCGGTGCCGAGAAAAGCCGTTGACGGCTGCAAGTGCGACATATAATTTCTAAAAAATACGTCGTAAAACTGCACTGTATTTTGCATCGAGACCAGTATTGGCCGGTGACGGGCCCGATGCCGAGCGAAATTGGATGCGTGCCGCCGTCGCGGCAACATGACCGAGCCGCCGATTGTGCTGCTCGGAGACCCTTTTGGACCGCATGTTCAGTCCCTGCCGACCGGCGGAATGGCTGCCGGTGCTAGAACAGAGGAGTTCCCATGTACGCTCTCTCTTTCATGTATCCGACCGAGACCGGTGTCGATTTCAACTGGGATCATTACACCAACGTCCATCTCCCGCTCGGCGCGGGCCTTACGAAGAAGCTGATGGGGCACAACATCAAGCAGATGATCGTGCAAAGGGTGCGCGGCGCGGGCGAGCCAGGCAACAATGCCCCTTATTACGTGCTGTGCCACGCGATGTTCGACACCAAGGACGAGGTCGACAAATTCGCGACCTTGTTCAGCTACCCGGAAGCCAGGACGCGGCTCACCCAGGACTGGCCCAAATATACGCCGCACGATCCCGAGGCGATCGTCTCCGAATGGATCGTCATGGACAATATCGACGAGATGATCGCGCGCTTCGAGAACGAGCTCGAGCCGGCGGAGCCCGCTTCGGCGACCGCCGCCTGACAGGATGAAGCGGCCGTCCCGCCGGTCGCTCGCACCGGGCGGCAGGCGCAAGGCGAGCGAGCGAGGAACCGCATGACGCAATATTCAGGCCGATCTTTCCCGAGCCGCTTCGCCGCGCTCGAGCCTTATAAAGATTTCGCGCGCGAGACCGAGCTCGACCGCGCCGAGACGATCAATGCCCGTCCGTTCAGCGAGATCGTCGTCTTTTACGACGCGATGCTGCCGCTGCTCCCGGAGGCGCTCGACTATCTCAACACGTTCGACGTCAAGGCCTTGCCGCGCGAGGAGGCGAACCTCCTCCGGCTTTGCCTTGCCATGGTCGAAGCCTCGATGGCGGTCGAGCTGTTCGAGGATACCGACCCCAAATATCTGATGCCGATCAGGCGTTTCTTCCCCGAGCACGACAGGTGGGCGGGGGATGCGGCGAAGGCCGGTGCGAGGGCCGCTGCCTGACCCGGCGCGCTCGTTGAAGTCGAGGAGGCGAAATTGGATCTAGCCGAACAGCCCGTGCTTTTCATGGACCGTCATCCCGAGATGGAGCGGACGCCGGTTCCGACCGAGCCCTATGTTTCGGCCGACTTTTTCGAAAAGGAGCGGGAGAAGATCTTCCGGCGGACCTGGATCAACGTCGCGCGCGAAACCGATGTGCCCGAGCCCAACGACTATCTCGTCCGTGAGGTCCAGATCGCCAGAACCTCGGTGCTGATCGTCCGCGGCAAGGACAATGTCGTCCGCGCCTTCCACAATATGTGCTCGCACCGCGGCAACCCCGTCGCCTGGGACGAACGCGGCAAATGCCGCGGCGCCTTCACCTGCCAGTTCCACGGCTGGGTCTACAACACCCAGGGCGAGCTGGTGTACGTCGCCGACGCCGACCGCTTCTTCGGCGTCGATCCCCAGCAGAACGGCCTCACCCCGATCCACTGCGACGTCTGGCAGGGCTTCATCTTCGTCAACTTCGCCGAGCGGCCGAGCGAGACCCTCGCCGGCTATATGGCGCCGATCACCGCGGGAGTCGCCGGCTATCCGTTCGCCGACTACAGCAAGACCTATTGCTACAAGGCCGACGAGGCGGTGAACTGGAAAACGCTGGTCGAGGCGCAGCTCGAAGGCTGGCACCTGCCGACCCTGCACGCCAAGACGCTCGCGAAATCCGCGACCAACATCGGCAAGCGCTTCACCCACAGCGCGCTCGATTGCCTCGGGCCGCACGGCTTCGTCTCGACCTTCCCGCCGGATGTCTTCAATCCCTCGCCGGTGACCGCGATCAGCGGCCGCTACGGGGTCGGCACGTTCGACGCGTTTGCGGTCGACAGGGAGGGCGACAAGGAGGGGAGCGACGGGTTCAAGCTCAACGGCGCATTCGACCTCTACCACGTCTTCCCCAACCTCTACATCGGCCTGCTCAACGGCACTTATTTCACCTACAATATCTGGCCGGTCGCGGTCGACCGCACGATCTGGGAAATCACCGGTTATTTCCCCACCGCACAGAATGCCGGGCAATTGTTCGCGCAGCAGGTCGGGAGCATCGCCTTCCGCGACACCTTGCGCGAGGACGGCTTCACCCACGAGCGGATCTGCAGCGTGATGAGCTCGGGCGCGAAGAAGCAGCTCCACCTCCAGGACGAGGAGATGGCGATCCGCAATTTCATGAACGCTGTGAACGCCTACGTCGCCGCGCGACCCTCTTGATCCTCCCCTGCTTCTGCAGGGGAGGAATGGAGAAGGTCTTACTGCCCAGCTGCCTCGGGCTTCAGGAACACGTCGTCGCCCTCGACGACCAGCTTGTAGGTCTTGACCGCGCTGGCGCACGGCAGCTGGGCCGGCTTTCCGGTGCGGATGTCGAACGAACCATGATGCAGCGGACAAATGATCTGCCCGTCCTCGATCAGACCGTCGGACAGCCGCGCGGCGCCGTGCGAGCAAAGGTCGTCGGTCGCGTAGAGCCCGTCCTCGAGATGGTAGACGGCGATCGGAGCTCGGCGGGGGACGGGGATGCGGCGCACTTCATTGACCGGGATGTCGTGGGTCTTGCAGAGAAATCGCATCATTGCTCCGTCGAGGAATCTTGCCGCGGTTGCGCCCGGTTGGCGAGCGGAGAGTCGTAGAAGCCGCTTGCGGCTATCCAGTTTCCAAAATATATCGCGATGATATTTACATTGCAATTTCGATCGAGTCCGGACGGCCCGCTTCCCGTCTGAAATCCGAGCCAGCCGAGCGCATGGAGACGAAGATGGCGACTTACACCAAAGCAACCTTGCCCGACGTTCAATTCTCCTCGCACGTCTGGGAGATCCTCGACAGCCTCGACGCCTCGCTCGGCGGGGTCGAGAAGGCGCTGGCGCTTCCTCCGGAATGCTACACGTCGGACGAATGGTTCGATTTTGAGCGGCGCGCGATCTTCGATCGCGACTGGCTGGTGCTCGGCCACCACAACCGCATTCCCGAGCCGGGCGATTACATGTCGGTCCACATCAACGGCGAGCCTTTGCTCGTCGTCCGCGGCGCCGACGACCAGATCCGCGTGATGTCGGCGGTCTGCCGCCATCGCGGACACGTGCTCGGCGGCCAAGCCGGCAACACCATGTCGTTCACCTGCCCGTTCCACGGCTGGTCGTACGATCTCGAAGGAACGCTCACCAGCGCGCCCGAGATGAACGGCACCCTGCCCTTCGCCGAGCTGCAGCGGACCGCCTGCCTGCCGGTGTTCCGTTCCGAGATCTGGAACGGCTTCATCTTCGTCAATCTGAGCGGCGAGGCCGCGCCGCTCGCGCCGCGCCTCAAGGGCCTCACCAAGCTGGTCGCCAATTATCAGATGGAGGACCTCGCCGCCGGACCGACGGTCGACTGGGCCGACAATCCGTGGAACTGGAAGTTCATGCAGGAGAATGCGCTCGAGCCCTATCACACCCGCTACCTGCACAGCGGCATTCACGATTTCGCGCCCTCGGATCGGGTGCGCTGGACCGAGTGGGACCCGAGCGACGATGCCGCCATCTACCGCGCGGTCGGCTTCACCCACATCGACGGCGGCTTCAACCTCGCCAACAAGGCGCTGTTCCCGCCGCTGCCGACCTTGACCCTGGAGGAGCGCCAGCAGGTGGTGTTCGCCGGCGTGATGCCCAATCTGTTCCTCGGCTGCACCCCCGACGTGGTCTTCTATTATCTGATCATGCCGCAGGGCGCGGGCAAGATCACGCTGCGGGTGGGCGTGCTGACGACGTACGAGAATATGGCGTTGCCGACCGCGGACCTGCTGATGAAGGGCACGGTCGAGGGCGTCGGGGTCTACAACGACCAGGACACGCTCGCGAACACCCAGACCCATATCGGCATGCAGTCGCGGGTGGCGCCGCGCTCGCGTTGGGCGCCGAACGAGAAGACGCTGTGGCAGATCAACGAATGGCTGATCAAACGATACAAGGCCTATGGCGACGAACTGCGCGGGATCAGGATGGCCGCGGAATAGGGGGGAATAAAGGTGGCAACTCAAACGACCGGACCATTAAAGGCAGGCGATCTGGCGGCGGCGCTCGAGGCGATCAGCCGGCTTCAGCGCGAGGTCGATTGGCTTCGCTCGAAGGCCGACATCGCCGATCTGATCGTCAGCTACGCCCGCGCCTGCGATCGCGGCAACGACCCGGTCATGTTGCGGCCCTTGTTCACCGACGATGCGATCTGGGAATGCGCCGGCTTCGGGCGCTACCAGGGCGGCGACATGGTCGCGGCGGCGCTCAAGGGCATCGCCGGCGAAAAGATCTGGTGGTCGCTGCACAACATGATCTCGCCGCAGATCGAAATCCTCTCGCCCGATACTGCCAAGGCCTTCTGGTATCTGTGGGAAGCGGCGACGATCCCGAACGAGCACAGCGGCGACCCGGAAGCCTATTGGATCGGCGGCACCTATGATGCCGCGTTCCGCAAGGTCGGCGGCAAGTGGCTGATCTCCGAGATGGAGCTCAAGCTCAACATGGCCAGCCCCGCGAGCCACGCCTGGGTCGAGAAGCGCTTTCCCGACGGCACCCGCAAGCAGCCCTATTTCAAGATATTGAAGGAGGGCACTTATTATTGGTGCGCCTGCGGCAAATCGGCGACCCAGCCCTTCTGCGACGGCTCGCACAACGAGGCCGGCCGCGTCAAACCGCAGGAATTTACGGTGGCCGAGGACGGGCTGCAGGTGCTGTGCGGCTGCCGCTATTCGAAGACCAAGCCCTATTGCGACGGCTCGCACTTGAACCTCAAGCTCAAGCCGAGCGGCGCCGCGGGTGCCGGCTGATCGAGCGCTTTACGCTCAACCGGGCCGCTCCTATAGCCGGGCCAATGCTTCCGGAGGTTCGGGCAGGTCGGCCCGGCGCGCCTGTGGATTCCATGTCGCGTGGCTCGCGCCCGGTCGCGACACTGGCGTGTCCCTCGGCGCAAAGGAGCTTTGGCGAAGGTATTTCAAGTGGATGAGCATTCATCTGAGGCAGCGAGAAGCCTGCTGCACCACTCGCACCTGGCGGTGGTGGATTCGGAGGACAAGTTCGCCGAGTTCGAGTTCGCGATCCACCATATCTGGGAAGCCTTCAGCCGCTGGTCGTCCGAAGTCCATGCTTATGTGAGCGCGCAGCACTTGCCGGTCCAGGACGTCTCGGTGCTGCAGGTGATCCGGATGAACGAGCGGCCCAAGAGCGCCGCCGACATCGGCAAGTTCCTCAACCGCGACGACAGCGCCAACATCCTCTATGGGCTGCGCAAGCTCGAGAAGGCCGGCTTGATCGAAAAGACCGGCGGCCCGGTCCGTCAGACCGCCTATCGGGTCACCGAGCGCGGCCGCGCGGTCACCGACCAATATGCCGCAATCCGCCGCAACTTCCTGCTCGCCAACGTCGTCTCGGTCGCAGGATCGGCCGAGATCCTCGAGCAGCTGACCAAGAACCTCTGGCTGCTCACCGGTTTCTACGAGCAGGCCGCGCGCAAGGTGTCGATGATGAGCCTGTCGGGCGACGTCGTCGCGCCGCTGATCGGCTCGCCCGCGCCGGCGGCCAAGCCGAAGAAAAGCGCTCCGCGCAAGAGTGCCGAAAAGAAAGCTCCGGCAGCCACGCGGCGCGGCGCGAAAGCTTAGGACGGCCGCCCGCAGCTTTCGCGGCCCAGGCGTCCTACCCCAGCACCGGCGCCTTGCGCGCCTTGGTCAGCGCCTCATAGGCATAAGCCAGCCGAAGCAATGTCGCCTCCGAGAAGGCGCGGCCGAAGAAGGTCAGCCCGACGCCGCGGCCGTCCGTCTTATATCCCGCGGGAATCGCGATCGAGGGATAGCCGGCCTTGCCCAGGATCTTCGCGGCGCGCGCCTGCGGCACGACCAAGGCGTCGAGCTGATACTCGTCCATCACCGCGTCGATGCCGGCCGTGCGCGAGATCATCACATCCTTGAGCCGATCGGCATGGTAGCTCGGATCGTCGGTCCCCGGCATCGCCGCCGCGGTTTCGAAAAGGGCCTGGCCGTAGGGCATGCGGACATCGGGGTCCTCGCGGTTGAACGCGATCAGATCGTCGAGCGATTTGACCGGCGCGAGCGACCCGAGCGCCTCGAGGAAGGCGTTGAAGCCGGATTTGAACTCGTTGCGCAAGATGCTCGAGCGGATGTCGGCGACCACGCGGGCGGTCGGGATGTCGGCGGGATCGACGATGATCGCGCCCGCCTCGCGCAGCGCGCGCAATGATTGCTCGGTGATGCGCAGCTCATCCTCGTCGAGGCCGTCGAAATAGACTTCGCGCGGGACGCCGATGCGGGCGCCGGCCAGGCCTGCTTCGTCCAGGCCCGCGGTATAATCGGTCTCGACATGGCCGGCCGCGGCGAGCGTCTGGGGATCGTCGAAGTCGACGCCGGCGATGACGTTGAGCAGGATCGCGGCGTCGCGCACGTTGCGCGTCATCGGCCCGGCGACGTCCTGGCTCATGCAATTGGGGACGATGCCCGCCCGGCTGACGAGCTGGACGGTCGGCTTGAGCCCGACCAAGGAGCTGGTGCAGGCCGGATCCTGGATCGAGTTGATCGTCTCCGAGCCGATCGCCGCCGCGCAAAAGCCCGCCGCGACCGAGGCCGCCGGGCCGGTGCTCGAGCCGCCGCCGCGGCCATATTCGAAACCGTAGGGGTTCCGCACCTGGCCGGCGATCGCGCAGAAATCGGAGGCCATGCGATCGGACATGACGTCGGTGAATTCGGTGTGGTTGGCCTTGCCGAGGATGATCGCCCCGGCCTGGCGCAGCCGCCGGACGACGAACGCATCGCGCGGCGCTTCGAAATTGGCGAAGGCGATCGAGCCGACCGTCGTCTTCATCCCGTCGGCGGTGCCGATATTGTCCTTGACGATGATCGGGATGCCGTGGAGCGGCCCGCGCAGCTTGCCCGCCGCGCGCTCGGCATCGAGCGCCTTCGCTTCGTCGCGCGCGCGCGGATTGATCTCGCGCACCGCGTTGATCCCCGCCCCCGCGCGATTGTGCTGCTCGATCCGCTCGAGATAGAGGTCGACCAGCTGCGCAGCGCTGAGCTTCCCCTCCGCCTGCGCCGACCGGAGCTCCGCCAGCGACATCTGAACCACGTCCATCGCTTCACCCTCCACAATATTTGATTAAATGATCCGGCCGGCGTGCAACCCAGCCCCTGCTGGCGGCCATCAGCTTTTCAGCCCGAACATGAGATCCATGACGTTCGTGCCGGTCGGAGCCGCAGGGAGCAAATCGCCGCTCGCCGCGAGGAAGCGGCCGGC
>Ga0255338_1004254_pt1 | contig 15206 bp, 7 predicted proteins | sample MeOH1_35cm_T4_19_FD_203715 | JGI IMG/M metagenome (GOLD analysis project Ga0255338, IMG submission 203715) | Sandy soil microbial communities from University of British Columbia, Vancouver, Canada - MeOH1_35cm_T4_195 | ecosystem: Engineered > Artificial ecosystem > Sand microcosm > Unclassified ...
CACGCACTTCCTCGCGGCGCGAAGGCGCTCGCTCGCGCCTTATGCGACCGACGCCGAGGCGCGCCGCGTGATGATCTGGATGATCGGCTCGTCCGTCGGGGTCGCGGCCTTCCTCGTCGCCAAGGAGACCTATCCGGACTTCGCGACGGCGCTTCGCCACGCCGCCTTCAACGTCGTCTCGATCGCCTCCACGACGGGATTCGCGTCGGTCGACTTCGCGCAGTGGCCGATCTTCGCGCCGATCTTCATGATCTTCCTGTCGTGCTTCGCGACCAGTTCCGGCTCCACCGGCGGCGGCATCAAGATGGTGCGCGCCGTCGTGCTCTTCAAGCAGGCCGTGCGCGAGATGACGCGCATCATCCACCCGAAGGCCGTCCTGCCGGTGAAGTTCGGCGAGCAGGTGATCGAGAACAACGTGATCTTCGCCGTGCTCGCCTTCATGCTGATGTGGGGCGGGACGGTCATCGTGATGACGATGCTCCTGCTCGCGAGCGGCGTGGACGTGGTGTCGGCCGTCACCGCCGTGCTCGCCTGCATCAACAACATGGGCCCGGGGCTCGGCGTCGTCGGCCCGGCGACCAACTACGCCGTCCTCACCGACTTCCAGACCTGGGTCTGCACGCTCACGATGCTTCTCGGGCGGCTCGAGCTCTTCACGATGCTCGTGCTCTTCACCCCGGCGTTCTGGCGGAAGTAGGCCGGAGCGCGCCGAGGACGGCGCCGGCGAGGGACCACGCGAGCAGCGCGTTGTGGCGCACGAGGAAGTCGTCCGTCATGTTGCGGATCGCGAAGCCGGCCACCAGGACGAGCCCGAGCGTGGCGACGAGCCGCCGCGAGGCCCCTGCCGCGAGCCCGGAGGCCATTTCGCGCACCAGCGCCGCCGCCATCCACGCGAACAGGGCGAGGCCGACGATGCCGCCCTGGAGCAGGACGTTGATCGGCGTGTTGTGCGCGTGCGTGTGGTAGGGGTTGTCGACGCCCGGCGTCACGCCGGTGCGGAACTGCAGCCGCAGGATCCCCCGCCCGTACCCGTGCCCGATCCACGGCGCCTCGCCGTGCCGGCGCGCCGCGTAGTCCCACAGCGCGGGCCGCGGGTCGCGGGAGAGATGCGCCTCCGCGGCGTAGGGCGAGCCCGCCAGGCGCTCGGCGCGCTGGTGCAGGGAGAGCGCGAACAGGGCGGCGAACGCGGCCAGGGCGACCGCGGCGACGGCCATGATCGGCGCGCGCGGCGGGCCCGCGAGCGCCTCGCGCGAGAGGAAGACGGCGAGGAGGGTCATCGAGGCGAGCGCGACCCACGCGATCCGGTTGTCGTTCCACGACATGACGACGAGGGTGAGGAGCGCGATGGCCGCGAGCACGGCCTGCGCGCCGCGGGCGGCCGGGCCGGCGCGCAGGATTGCCCACGCGAGCATCGGGAGCGCCAGGATCACGTGCGTGGCGTAGAAGCCCGCGTCGCCGTGCCAGCGTTCCGGATCCCACCAGCCCGACAAGGCCATCTGGCCCGCCGCCAGGAGCCCCATGGCGGCGAGCCCCGCCGCGAGGCCCCACGCCCAGCGGTCGATCGTGGCGATGTCCGCGGTCGCCGCGAAGAACACGAGGAAGGCGACGAAGGGATAGAGGAGCCCCGGGCGCAATTCCGAGATCGAGTAGGCCGGGTCGACGCTCCAGGCGACGGAGGCGGCGCTCCAGGCGGAAAACGCGAGGATCGGCGCCAGCACCCGCCACGCGGGCAGCATCGGCCTCGGCGCCGCGCCTTTCGCGCTCGCATGGAGCATGAGCACCGCGGCGAGGGCGAGGAGCGCGTTGCGAAGCGCCGCATTGGACGAGAAGGGCAGGACGAACAGGAATGCCGCGAGCAGGCCGACGGCGGCCTTGCGGGAAGCCGGCTGCGTGTCGATCCCGGACGAGGCCATGGCTCCCGCGAGCGCCTAGACGCCGCACCAGCGGCGCATGAGCGTGGCGAACGCGCCCACGGACTGCTCGATGCGCGCCATCGAGCACCATTCGTCCGTCTGGTGCGCGAGCTTGGGCTCCCCGGGGCCGAGGATCACGGCCGGCGGGCCGCCATAGCCCGGCTTGAGCCAGGCGCCGTCGGTGGAGAAGGTGATCGTCTTCGGCGTCGGGCGGGCGTCGAAATAGGGGGCGCAGACCTCGAAGACCTCCTGCACCCATTCGTCGGCGGGGTCGGTGTAGAGCGAGGGCGTGTCGACGATCGTCTTCACCGTCGCCCCGCGCGGGCCCAGCAGGTGCTCGAGCGAATGGCACAGGTGGCCGTGGTCGATGCCCGGCACGGTGCGGATGTCCACGGTGATCTTCGCCGAATCGGGCACCGAGTTGGTGTTGAGGCCGCCGTGGATCGTGCCCACGTTGAGCGTCGGGCTGCCCATCACCGGGTGCGACCCCACCGGGAAGCGGAAGTGCTCCAGGTCGCCGATCACGCGCGCCATCTTGTTGATGGCGTTGTCGCCCACCTCGGGCATGGAGCCGTGGGCCGTCACGCCCGTGGTCTCGATCTCGAACCACACGAGGCCCTTGTGTCCCACGTAGGGATAGTTGGCCGTCGGCTCCGCCACGACGATGGCGCCGGCGCGGTCCAGCAGCTTCGTGTCGGCCAGGAACTTCGCGCCCTCGCAGCCGATCTCCTCGCTCGCCGTGATCACGAGGACCACGCCGGGGCTCCTCGCGAGCAGGGGCGCCAGCTCCACGGCCGCGGCGACGAAGGCCGCGATGCCGCTCTTCATGTCGGTCGAGCCGCGGCCGTAGAGGCGATCGCCGTCGGTCTCGCCGGCGAAAGCGTCCTTCGTCCACGCCTTGGCGCCCAGCGGAACCGTGTCGATGTGCCCGGTGAAGCAGATGGGCGGGCGGTCCGGGTCGCCGCCGATCTCGGCCACCAGGCTAGTGCGCGCCTCGGCGAACTCGTGGTAGGCGGTGCGGAACCCGGCCGCCTCGAGGATGGCGCCGAGGTGGCGCGCGCAGGCGCGCTCCATCCCCGGCGGGTTGATGGTGTTGAAGGCGAGCAGCTGCCTGGTGAGCGCCCGGGGATCGATGCGGGTCTTCATGCGTTCTTCCCTGCGGTCAGGCGCCCTTCAAGCGCCTGCGGCGCCGCCGGACCCAGTGGTTGAGCGTCTCCACGGCGACCGAGAAGGCGAGCGCGAAGTAGATGTAGCCCTTGGGCACGTGCAGGCCCAGGCCGTCGGCGATGAGGACGACGCCGATGAGGAGCAGGAACGACAGCGCCAGCATCTTCACCGTCGGGTGCGCGGAGACGAAGTTCGCCAGCGGGTTCGAGGCGATGATCATGATGATCATCGCGACCACGACGGCCGCCACCATCACCCAGAGCTGGTCGGCCATGCCCACGGCGGTGATCACGGAGTCGAGGGAGAAGATGATGTCGATGACGGCGATCTGCAGCACGACCGACTTGAAGGTCACGCCCGCCGCTCCTTCGGGGCGGTCGGGCGCATTCTCGTCGCCCTCGACCATCTCGTGGATCTCCACCGTGGCCTTGTGGAGGAGGAAGAGGCCGCCGGCGATGAGGATGACGTCCCGCCAGGAGAAATCCTTGCCGGCCACGGAGAAGAGCGGCTGCGTGAGCCCCACGATCCACGCGAGCGTGGCGAGCAGCATCAGCCGCGTGACGAGCGCGAGCGAGAGCCCGACCTTGCGCCCGAGCGCGCGCTGGCTCTCGGGCAGGCGCCCGGTGAGGATCGCGATGAAGACGAGGTTGTCGATCCCGAGCACGATCTCGAGCGCGGAGAGGGTGACGAGCGACAGCCAGATCTGCGGATCGGCGATCCAGGCGAAGGTGAAGAATTCCATGACGGGCGTCCGGTCGGCGGAACCGGTATTCTCTCACGCGTGATTGCCCGGTTCGCATTGCTTGTCGTGATGGCCGCGCTTCCCGCGGCGGCGCAGGACTACGCCCGCGAGAAGCGCTGGGCGGACGAGGTGGTGCCGGGCCTCGTGGTGGGCGATGCCGTGTGGCTGGAGACTTCCGCGGGCCGCAGGTTCCTGGCGATCCACGCCCCGGCCGCGAAGCCCCGGGGGGCGGTCGTGATCATGCACGGCATCGGCGTCCACCCCGACCACGGCGTGATCGGCGTCCTGCGCGCGAAGCTCGCCGACCTCGGGTGGACCACGCTCTCCATCCAGATGCCGGTGCAGGCGGCCGACGCGCGCTCGGAGGCCTACTATCCCGCGCTCTTTCCCGAGGCCCTCGACCGCATCGCGCGCGCCGGCGCCTGGCTCACCGCGAAGGGCGACGCCCGCATGGCGCTCGTGTCGCACAGCCTGGGTTCGTGGATGGCGAACGAGTACTTCGACGCCAACCGCGAGACGCCCTTCCGCGCCTGGGCCTGCCTCGGGCTCACCGGCGGCTACAGCCTCGCCACCTGGTTCAGCCCGCGCCCCATCCTCGACGTCTACGGCGAGAACGACCTCGAGCCTGCGCTGGACGCGGCCTGGCGGCGGCGACTCACGCTCGCCTCCGCGCCGGAAGGGTCACGGCAAGCGATGATCGCCGGCGCGGACCACTTCTACGCCGGCCGCGAGGACGAGCTCGCGCGCGCCATCGACGCGTGGCTCGGCGGGGTGCTGCGCTAGCGGCCCGGCAGGCGCATCCGCGCGCTCACAGCTTGTCGAGCGCCTCCGACCCGTCCCAGTCCGGCTTCGGCGGCTCCTTGCGCAGCTCCGCGATCCGCGCGAGGTAATGAGCGGCCACGCCGTCGTCAGCGTTCCGCGCGAGCAGGCCGCGGAAACCGGACTCGGCCGCGTCCCATTCCTGCCGCCCGTAGGCGGCCAGCGCGTCGGCCGTGGCCGAGCGCACCCCGGCGTCCTCGTCGAAGGTGAAGACGTCCACCGGCTCGCTCTTGCCCTTGACGACGATGCGGCCCAGCTGCCGCAGCGGCGTGCCGGGAGGCAGCAGGCGCGCCGTGGCGCCGCTCACGAGGATCGGCGTCCCGAAGAGCTTGTTGGCCCCCTCGAGGCGCGACGCGAGGTTCACGCCGTCGCCCAGCGCCGTGTAGTTGAACCGGTCCTCGGCGCCGAAGTTGCCCACGGCCGCCTCGGTGGTGTGCACGCCGATGCGCATGCGGATCGGGGGCAGGCCCTCGGCCGCCAGGCTCGAGCGCAGTTCCTCCAGGTCCGCCTGCATCTCGCGGGCCGCGAGGCAGGCGTGGAGCGCGTGGTCCGCGTCGTCCAGCGGGGCGCCCCACACCGCCATGATCGCGTCGCCGATGAACTGCAGGAGCGTGCCCTGGCGGCGCTTCACGATCGCGGAGGCGCGCGTGAAGTGCTGCTGCAGGATGCGGACGATCTCCTCGGGGCCGTGCCTCTCGCTGATCGTGGTGAAGCCCGCGAGGTCGGTGAAGAGCACCGTGATCGTCCGGCGCTCGCCTCCCAGCCGCAGCCGTTCCGGCTGCTCGAGCATCTGGTCCACGACCTCCGGCGAGACGTAGAGCGCGAACGCGCGGCGCAGCTCCGAGCGGTGCCGGCGCTCGGTGACGAAGGCGATGCCGCCGAAGGCCACGTAGGTGACCGCCACGGCCGCGATGGCGAGCGAGACCGGCAGCCACGTGTCGCGCTGCGCGAACAGCCACCACGAGGCGCCCGCGAGGGCGGCGCAGATCGCGGCGGCGATCGCGAGGCCGGTGAGCGGCCGCCACCGCCGCAGCAGCGCCGAGGCCAGCAAGGCGGCGGCCGCGATGACGGCGAGACGCCAGCCGACCGCGACGGGAACGACGTGGCTCTTCGTCACCGCCCCCTCGAGCAGGTTCGCGTGGATCTCGACGCCGGGAATCAGGCCCCGCGTGGAGGCGGTGAACGGGGTGAGGAAGAGGTCGGCCTGCGCGGCGCCCGCGTCCACGCTCGCCTGGATGTCGCGCCCCACGAGCACGATCTGGTCCTGGAATGCGCCGGCAGGCAGGTGCGTGTCGGCCTCGAGCGCCTGGTAGAAGGAAACGTACGGGAACGTGTGATCCGGCCCGACATAGCGCACCAGCGCGCCGGCGGGCACCTCGGGCTCCGGCAGCAGGCCGGGCGAGGCCGCGTTCGCGCGCGCGATCACCGCCTTCCAGAAGATGTCCTCGCCCTCGGGAACGCGGCGCACGACCCCGTCGCGGTCCAGGTCGACGTGCGCGAGGCCCTTGGAAGCGCCCGCAGCGATGAACGCGGGAATGGGGTCCATGCGGATCCACTGGCGCACGAAGGCCGTCTCCTGGTAGGCCATGGTGGAGGCGATCACGACGTTGCCGCTCCTCGCGATCGCCTCGGCCAGGGCACGGTCCTCGCTTTCGGTCGAGGCTTCGGACATCGTGACGTCCAGCGCCACCACCAGCGCGCCCGAGCGCTTGAGCTGGTCGATCAGCTTCGCGTAGAGGCTGCGGGGCCACGGCCAGCGCAGGCCGATCTGCGCGAACGAGGCCTCGTCGATGCCGACGATGGTGATGGGAAGCCGCGACTTCCCCGGCGCGGTGGCGACCGCGAGCGCGTCGAAGCCGCGCTGCTCGAGGCCGGTGCCCGGGCCCGTGAACGAGAGCGCGCCCATCGTCGCCAGCACGGCGGCCGCGATGGCGGCAGTCGCGCGCAGCGAGGCCGGGGCCGCCCGCTCGCCCGCGGGCATGCGCAGGAACGCGGTTGCCGCGGCGAGGACGTCGCGCATCGCGGGCTCAGAAACGCCAGCTCGCCGTGACGCCGTAGGCTTCCGAAACGTCCTTCTTGAACAGGTTGAACGCGAAGGCCTCCACCGACCAACGCTTGTCGGCGCTCTCCACGAAGACGCGCGCCTGCGCGTCCCATCCGGCGCGCACGAGGACGGTGTTCGCCTCGTCGGCGTAGCGGTCGCTTCGCCACGCGCCGGAGACGGTCACGAACGTGTTCCACCCCGGTGCCCAGGTGGCGCCCACGTCGGCGTGGTGTCGCGGCAGCCACGGGATGTGGCGCCCCGCAAAGGCGGAAGCCGTGTTCTCGCTGTCGGCATACCCGTAGTGCAGCCGCAGGCCGACGCCGTTGCCCACGAGGCGCTCGTAGGCGATCGCGCCGCGCCGGAACTTCGCCTCGCCGAAGACCGGCACGTCCTCCAGCTCACCTGGGCGCGAGGGCGGCGTGAGAACGCGGTTGCGCAGCCGGTCGAGGTTCGATTCGTCGGTGCCCGAGTTGAGCACGCCGTCGAGCGGCGAGACGAGGTTGCTCGTGCGCACGTCCTGCCAGGCGGCCGTGGCGAACCACGAGGCGGAGCCCGTCCATTCCCAGCGCGCGCCGCACTGGCGCAGGTCGCCGCCGGGGAGCACGAACTGGTCCTCCACGGGCAAACCCGCCACCGCCACCGTCTGCAGCGTGTCGACCGATGTCGGGCGGATCCACTTGAGGCAGGCCGCGCGTCCCGTGTGTCCCGCGGCGGGCTTCCAGACGATCCCGGCGAGCGGTTGCGTGGAGCGCTTGCGGTACTCCTCGGCGAGCGGCACCTCGCCCGATGCGACCACGGCCTGCATGTCGCGGTCCTTGCGGTAGTCGCGCCAGGCCACGCCCAGTTCCGCGACGAGCCGCGGCGGGCCGGCGCGCACGATCGCGCTGAGCGCCTGCGAGCGGTCCACGTCGTTCTGGTCGAGGCTTTCCAGGGGCGAGGCGTCGCCGGGCAGGTGGAAGTCCGAATCCCGCAACAGCGAGCGCGGGGATTCCAGGCGCGCGTACTCGGCACCCAGGGTGATCTCGAGAGAGCCCGCGAGGCGCCCCGTGTAGCGCGCCGCCGCGTCGCGGCTCTCGGGACGCATGCTGAACGCCGTGTTGCGCACGAACGAAAGGCCGGGGATGACCACGTTCGCGGACTGGTCGAGGTCGGCGTCGGTGCGCCCGGCGCCGGCCTTGAGCCAGATCGCCTCGCGGCCCGAAATCGCGAAGCGCGCGCCCGCGTCCACGCGGCCCGCGTGGCCGTCGATGCGGTTGAAGATGCCCGTCTCGTCCGGCCGGCCGATGTCCACGTCCAGCGAGAGGCGGTTGGCGAACAGGAAGAACGAGAGGTCGTGCGTGGGCCTCGCGCCGAGGGCCGCGGTGTAGGTGCGCGCCCGGCCGTCGAAGGCCACGTTCCTCGGATCGATCCGGGTGTCGATCGCCTCGAAGAACCAGGCGACCGGCATGCCCGAGGTGGAGAGGCCGTTGGCGCGGAGCACCGGCTCGGTGATCGAGACGTCGGTGCTGCGGGAGTAGTTCACGGCCGCGGTCGCGTGGGCGCCGGGGGCCGGCACGAGCGTCTGGAAGCGGTTGGAGGCGCCGAAGGCGAGCGGGTCGGTGATGTATCCCTGCATCAGCTCCGAACGCCGGTTGAAGGCGCCGGGATAGCGGTCGGCGAGGAACAGGTGGCTGCCCCCCCAGAACGGCAGGTACGAGTCCTGCGCCATGCTGCCGGACCACGCCTCCAGCCCCATGAAGGCGAGCGCGCTGCCCACGTTGGCCACGCCCTTCTGGTCGTTGGCCACGGCGTCCAGCGACTTGAGGAACGGCAGGCGCGCCATCGCCTCGCGCGAGGCCGCGGCGGCGGCGACGGGATCGATGTCGTCGAGGCGCACGAGGGCGGAGAGCATGTGCGGGAGCGGGTCCTTCGGATCGACCTGCGCCGCGCGGGCCAGCATCTCGGCGGCGGCCTCGTGGCGTCCGTCCTGGTAGTAGGCCGCGGCGAGGTACGCGTACGCCCGCGCGTAGCGCGGCTCGATGAGCGTCGCCTTGAGCAGCGCCTCGGTCGCCGCCTCGCGGTTGCCGAGCCGCAGCTCGAGGATCCCCAGGCCCGTCCAGGCGACATAGTCGTCGGGCTGCATCGCGAGCGCCCGGGAGAAGCGGTCGCGGGCCGCGCCGGGATCGCCGGCGATCGTCGCGGCGGTGCCTTCCTCGGAAAGCGCCTGCGCGTTGCGCGGATCGAGCGTCACCGCCTTGCCCAGGAGCGCCCGAGCGCGCCGCAGGTTGTCGCGTTCGGCTTCCACGGTTCCCAGGCCGAGCCAGCCGCGCGCGTCGCCCGCGGCGATGTCGATCGCGCGCTGGCAGCCTGCCGCCGCCTCGTCGGCCAGGCCTTCGAGGCGGGCGGCGTCGCAGAGCGCGAGCCATGCGTCGAGGGAGGCGGGCGCACGCGCCGTCGCCTCGCGTGCGATGGCAAGGGCCTTCGCGCCTTCGCCTTCGAGCAGCGCGTAGCGCGAGAGCGCGGCGGCGAAGCGCTCGTCGGCCGGATGCCGCGCGCGGCCCCTGGCGATGGCTTCCCGCGCGGCGGCAAGGTCTCCGCGATAGGCTTCGAAGTCCGCGAGCAGCAGGTCGGCCTCGGCGGGACTCGCGACGGCCGCATCGGCGTCGCGCTTGAGCCGCGCGTACGCCTCGGTCATGCCGAGCCCGCGCGTGGCCTCGTAGCGCTCCGGGTCGGCCCGCACCGACGATACCCACTGCACGCGATCGCGCGACACCGTCACGCGAAGCTTGACCGGCGCCTTGCCCTTCTCGGCCTGTGCCTGCTCGCCCCGTTGCACCAGGATGGCGCCCAGATCGTTCGAGAACTCCACCTCGCCGCTGAGGACGGAAAGCGTCGCGCGCCCGTCCGGGTCGACCGCCATTTCCCAGTCCGTGCCGCGGATGGCGGCCACCGCGGAGGGCGTCTCCATGACGAGGCCGCGGGGCGCGACCTTCGATTGCACCCAGCTGCGCCCCGCGTTGAGGTTCAGGATAGTCTTCGCGTCCGGGCCCTTGGCGGCGTCCTTGATCTGCAGCTGGCTGTTGGGGGCGAGCCGGACCTGCGTGCCGTCCGTGAGCAGCACGCCCATGCGCGACAGGTCGAGGGTGCGCACGAAATTCGTGGGGAAGAGCCGCTGCCGGACCTTGGCCGGGGTCCATCCGGTCTGCTGCACCTCGCGCGCCTCGCCCTTGCCCTCCAGGCTCACGATCTCCCCCGCAGGGTCGGCGGCGCTCGCCGCGAATGCCGCGGCAACCAGGGTCACGAAGTTGAAAAGGCGGCGCATCGGGTGCTCCTTGCTAGAACCGGTAACGGGAAAGGGTGACCTGCCGGCCGCCGGGCATCGTCATGACGGCGTTGGCCGTGCCCTGGAACTGGATCGTCGCGGGACCCGCGAGAGTCGGCGGACGCACCGGCGGCCGGTAGGCGCCGGTGAGCGTCTGGCCGTTGACGTACTGCTCCCAGTTGCTCGAGAAGACCTGCGCGTTGTCCGTCCTCGGCTTGGCGGCGATGTACCACACCGGGGCTCCGGTGTCGTCGTACATGAAACCGGCCATGAGGCCCACCCCGGCCTGCCACTCGATGAAGAAGCCGCGGCCGTCGTCCACGTCGCTCTGCCACCAGCCGTTCTCCGGCTGGTTCGCCTGCGGGACCGCGTTCACCCCGCCCACGCCGAACTCCATGCGGTTGATGGCCACGGTCCCGCCCGGCCACTTGATCGTTCCGTTGTGCGCGTCGTTGAAGAAGAGCGTGATCTCGCCATTGAGCACCGGCGGTCGCACCGGGGAGCGGAACGGCCCGGCGAGGGTCTGCCCGTTCGTGTAGCTCTCGAGGTTTCCGACGAAGAGCGAGCCGTCGAGCGACGTGGGGCCGGCCGCGATGTACCAGGTGGAGCGCCCCGACACGTCGTAGAGGTAGGTGGCGAAGAAGAGCTTGGTGCCGGTGGATTCGATCGTGTAGCCGCGGCCGTCCTCGGCGGCATTCCACCACCAGCCCGTCTGCGGCGGCTGCGGCTGGCAGACCTGGCTGCCCGGCACCGTGATCACGCTGCGGTTGATGCCGCCGCTGATCATCGCGTTCGCGTCCGGGCCGTAACCCACGTAGAAGGTGGCGCCCGCGACGCCGGAGGACGACGCGCTGTTCAGCACCTGCACGGCCTGGCCCTGCGAGGAAAGGACGTTCGTGGCGTAGGCCTGCAAGCCCGAGGCGGAGGAGACCGCCTGCAGCCGTCCCGAGCCGTCGAGCTGCGCCAGCACGCAGGCGACCGGCGCCTCGCCCGCCTTCGTCCCCCGCGACTTGCCGACCACGAAGGGCGCCGCGCCCGCGGCCGCCTTGGCCACCCGCGTCGCCGGCGCCACGGCGAAGGAGTAGACGCTTCCCGTCTTGCCGACGTCCTGCGCGCGGAATCTCACGTCCGCGGTGACGTCGGCGTTGGCGGCGGCGGCCACCACGAGGAACACGGGGACGCGACCGGCGGGAACGGAATTCGCGGCCGCGGGATCGAGGTCGAGGAACCAGTCGCCGCCCTCGATCGTTCCCGCTCCCCCTTCGCGCCGCGCGACGATCGGCGAGGGGCGGTCGACGAAGGTCCCGTCCCCGAGGCGCCCGTCGATGTTGTTGCCCCATGCGAAGGCGGTCCCGTCCTTGCGCAGCGCGATCCCGTTCCCGCCGCCGGCGGAGATCGCCGCCACGTTCTCGGCGCCGGCAACGGGCACCGGGGAGTACTGGCTGGAATCGGAGCCGTCACCGAGCTGTCCCGTCCAGTTCGCGCCCCACGCGCGGACCGTCGCGTCTGCGACGACCGCGAAGGAGAACGAGCTGCCCGCGGCGATCGAGGTCACCCCGGCGAGGCCGGGCACTTGCCGCGGTGCGGTGCGGGGCGTGTTGGTGCCGTCGCCGAGCTGGCCTTCATAGTTCTCGCCCCACGCCCACACCGTGCCGTCGCTTCGCAGCGCGATCGTGTGCCCGTCGCCCCCGGCCATCGCCCGCACGCCGTCGATTCCGGTGACGCGCGCGGGGGTCAGGCGGTAGGAGACCGACCCGTCGCCGAGCTGGCCCGAAGCGTTGTCCCCCCACGCCCACAGCGAGCCGTCGGCGGAGACGGCGAGCGAATGCACGGCGCCGGCGGCGATGGCGACGATCTCCGGCAGGCCCGACACCTGCACGGGCGCGGTCCGCAGGTCCTCCGAGCCGATGCCGAGCGGGCCCCGGTAGTTGTATCCCCACGCCCAGACGGTGCCGTCGCTCTTGAGCGCGAGGGAATGGAAATATCCGGCGGCGATCGCGCGCACGCCGGAGAGGCCCGGGACGGGTGCCGGCGTCGAGCGGCTCGACTGCGTGCCGTCGCCGAGCTCGCCGAAGCTGTTGTTGCCCCACGCGAGCACCGTGCCGTCCGACTTGAGCGCGAGGCTGTGGACCCCGCCGGCCGCCACGGCCTGGATGCCGGTGGCCCCGGGAACCGCGGAAGGCGTGGAGCGCAGGACGCGCGCCCCGTCGGCCAGCTCCCCGAAATCGTTGGCGCCCCACGCGAACACGGCGCCCGCCGCCGTCGTCGCGAAGCCGTGGGAGCCCCCGGCGGCGATCGCAGCGATCGCGGGCAGGCCGTTCACCTTCGCGGGGGAGTTGCGCCGCTCCGTGGTTCCGTCGCCCACCTCTCCGTAGTCGTTCTGTCCCCAGGCCCACACCGACCCGTCGCCGCGCAGGGCCATCGAGTGGAAGCTTCCTGCGGCAAGGGCGGTCACGCCCGACAATCCGGAGACGAGCACCGGGGTCGCCGAGGGTGTCCGCAACCCGTCGCCCAGTTGTCCGCCGTATCCGTCGCCCCACGCGCGCACGGTGCCGTCGTTGGCGAGGGCGAGCGTGTGGAAGACCCCCGCGGCGATCGCGGTGATGCCGGAGAGTCCGGGCATCGTGAAAGGCGTGGTCCGGTTTGCGCCCGATGCATCGCCCGACTGCCCCGCGTAGTTGCCGCCCCAGACGAGCACGAGCCCGCTCGCCGTCGCGGCGACGCTGTGCTCGTGGCCCGCCGCGACGGAGGCGATCGCCGGGAGGCCGTTGACGGGCCGCGGCGCGGTGCGGTCGGCGGTCGTGCCGTCGCCGAGCTGCCCCTGCTCGTTGCGCCCCCAGGCCCAGACGATGCCGTCGCCGGACAGGGCGAGGCTGTGGTTGCCTCCCGCGGAGACCTGGCGGATGTTGGCGAGCCCCGGAACCGGCTGCGGCCGCAGCGAGCTCTCGTCGTGGCCGAGCTGGCCCGAGTAGTTCACGCCCCAGGACCAGACGCTGCCGTCGCCCTTGAGCGCGAGCGTGTGTCCGGCCCCGGCGGAGATCGCGACGACTCCCGTGAGCCCGGGCACCGGCGCCGGCGCCGAGCGGCTCGTGGTGACTCCGTCGCCGAGCTGCCCGAGATCGTTGCGTCCCCACGTCCATACGGTGCCGTCGGGCAGCAACGCGACGACGTGGTTCTCCCCGGCGGAAAGGCTCGCGATCTTCGGCAGGCTCGATACGGAGACGGGCGCCGAGACCAGGAGCGTCCGTCCGAGCCCGAGCTGCCCCGAGGAGTCGTCACCCCACGCGCGCACCGCGCCGTCCGCGCCGAGCGCGAGCACGTGGCGGTTGCCCGCGCTGACGGAAGGCGTGGCGGCCTGCGCCAGCCCCGCAAGGGCCGAGGCCATCGCAAGCGCGGCGGCGAATTCGACGAGCCGGCCCATCGATCTCCGAAGGGATGTTTCGCGGGAGATCATCATGCTGTCTGCGACCGCGTTCGGCAAGGAGGTTCGCCGGGCGGCACCGGGATCCCGGCGGCGAGTGCCTCGCTTCGCGAATCCCGCGCGCTAGAACCGGTACCTCGAGAGGGAGACGGTTCTCCCGTCGGGGAGCGTCAGGAGGCCGGTGCTCGGCCCGCTGAAGTCGACGCGCACGGCGCCGACGTTGGGGTTGGTCTGGGTGGCGGGCTTGTAGGGGCCGGTCAGCGTCTGCCCGTTGGCGTACTGCTCCCAGCTGCTCGTGAGCACGCGCGCGTCGTCCTTGCGCGGCGAGGCGGCGATGTACCACACGGGGTGGCCGTCGGTCTCGTACATGAAGGCGGCGGTGAAGGACACGCCCGCCTGCCACTCGATGAAGAAGCCGCGCCCGCTCTCGTCGGCGTTCCACCACCAGCCGTTCTCCGGCTGGTTCGCCTGTGGCACCGCGTTCACGCCGCCCGTGCCGAACTCGTAGCGGCTGATGGGCACGGTGCCCCCCGGCCAGACGAGCGTGCCGTGCGTGGCGTCGCTGAAGGCGAGCGTGACCTGTCCGGCGATGGCGGGTGGCGACCCCGGCGGCTTGAACGGCCCGGTGAGCGTCTGGCCGCCGGAATAGCTCTCGAGGTCGCCCACGTAGAGCGAGCCGTCGAGCGAGGCGCTGCCGGCGGAGATGTACCAGGTGGAGCGCCCCGAGACGTCGTAGAGGTAGGCGGCGATGAAGAGCTTGTGGCCGCTCGACTCGATGGTGTAGCCGCGGCCGCCCTCGGCGGGGTTCCACCACCAGCCGGTCTGCGGCGGCTGCGGCTGGCAGACCTGGGTGCCGGGCACGGTGACGACGCTGCGGTTGATGCCGCCGTTGATCATCGCGTTCGTGTCCGGGCCGTAACCCACGTAGAAGGTGGACCCCGCGATGTTCGCGGTGGCCACGCTGTCGAGCACCTGCACGGCCTGGCCCTGCGAGGAAAGGACGTTCGTGGCGTAGGCCTGCAGGCCCGAGGCGGAGGAGACCGCCTGCATCTGTCCCGAGCCGTCGAGCTGCGCCAGCACGCAGGCGACTGGCGCCTCGCCCGCCTTCGTCCCCCGCGACTTGCCGACAACGAAGGGCGCCTCGCCCTTGGCTGTCCTCACCAGGGTCTGCGGCGCGACGGCGAAGGCGTAGACGCTTCCCGAGGTTCCCACGTCCTGCGGACGGAACCGGATGTCCGCCCGGGCGCTCGACACGGTCGGGGTGATGTTCGTCGTCACCGTCATCTCGAACACCGGCGGCGGCGGGATCGTCGCGATCGTGGTGAAGCTGGCGGTGAAGGGACCTGAAATCGTGTAGTTGTCTATTGGCATGGATAGGGTGCCGGAACTGCCGTCCCACGATCCCGTGACGAACTCGCCGCCGTCGCGCGACGGGTCCGTCGTGAACGTGCAGGTGCCGTCCGGATTCCGGTGGGTGTTGTAGCTCGACCGGCGCACGACCATGCCGCCGGAGAGGGGTCCCGGCTGCGAGAGGTTCATGCCGAATATGCCCAGCGCGTCGGCGAGCGTGTACGTGTTCGAGCAGCCCTCCTCCCGCTGGGTGAACGAGAAGTTCCCCATGCACGGGTTCTCGCCCTCGCAGGAGTACGCCGCCTGGAGGAACGCGCCGCCGGCTCCGGTGCCGGACATCGTGCCGGTGACCCGGGCGAGCCGGGACACCACGGACGCGCTGCCGGTGACGCTGACGCCTCCCGTCGCCGGGAAGACGAGTTGCGCCTGGGACCCGTTCCACGTGCCGG
>Ga0255338_1004255_pt1 | contig 15204 bp, 15 predicted proteins | sample MeOH1_35cm_T4_19_FD_203715 | JGI IMG/M metagenome (GOLD analysis project Ga0255338, IMG submission 203715) | Sandy soil microbial communities from University of British Columbia, Vancouver, Canada - MeOH1_35cm_T4_195 | ecosystem: Engineered > Artificial ecosystem > Sand microcosm > Unclassified ...
TGGCGTCGCCGCCGCGTCAAGTGTTGTCCTCGCTACGCTGCGGGAACACTTGACCCGGACGTCTGCGTGCCAAAATCACAAGCGCCCCGCTAAAGGACACTTCCGTGCACGCAACCTAAGCCGTTGGGGGTGGAGGTGAAGGTGCCGATGGTCGCCATTGTCTTGATCCCTTGGTGTCTCGGGTCGCGCCCATCGCGACCTCGATGGCGGTCGATGGATCGGAGGCGATCGGCCCGCACCCCTTGGGGCTGGAACGCAGTGGAAGACGGCACGCGGCGGTTTTTTTGTCTCGCGATGCAAAGCCGAAGGCGGCGGAAAAAAGCCGGCGACGTCCGTTGCGGGAATAAGATCGAGAGGGAGCGAAGCGAGATCGCCCTTCGGTCAGACCAGCTCCTTCGAGGTGCGTTGGGCGCGCCCTGCTGAAGACACAGGAGATGAAGGACGAGGCCGATGCCATGGCTCTTTCTTCCGGGAGCAACGGCCCCTGTTTGCGCTCGCTTGACGTGGCCCGGCCAGGACCGAGCACGCAGGGAGCCGACACGCCGCGCGGCGCACGGACATCTTCTCTGGTCGGGGGCCAAGCACAGGTCCGTGAGGGAGATCGGGACGACGGCGGCGACACTGCGTGGATGGCGCCTTGTATAGACGGCCCTATCCCGATGCTCGGCGGCAAAGGAGGCTGCCACCTCGAGCCCGGCTTAGGGAGATGCGACAGTCGGAGTCAGCGCGTCCGGCCGGATGGAGGACAGCTCATCGCCATCCCCCAGGGAGCCTGGAGGACCGCGTGTCAGGCAGCCCCACACTCCGTCTGGGACCGTGGCTGCAGGCCGTGCAGATAGGTGACGGCGCGCTGTGCGTGTGCAGCCGCCTGGAAGATCGCTCTCTTGTCGTCGGCGAGGATCTTCAACCAGCTCGCCAGGTAGGCGGCGTGGTCGGGCCGCGGTTCCAGGTCAGCGACAATTCCGAGATCACGCAGAGGAGCGTCGAACCAATCTCCGCCACGAGTTCCTCGCGCGCCTTCTCGGAATGATCCTTTGCGTAGCGGCTGAGATCTCGGCCGACGCGGCGAGGGTCGGCGCGTTCCTTGTAGGTGAGGATGCAATGCGCAAGCTCGGCGCGCAGTTCAGCGATTTCGGTGTGGATGTCGAGAACCATCTTCATGTGAAGCTCCTTCGTCTCGTTGGCGAAGGCGGATCACCGGGCGTTGGAGGGACGGGTCAGGATCGTGAAGCGACCGGCGGGGTCGGCGCGTGGGGAGCCGATTTCATTGTCGCGCGGCGGTGGCAAAATTGGGGGCACCGCGCGTCCTTGACGCGGCCTGACTGCCGGTATGATGGATGGCAATGAGAGAAAGACGGCTTGGTACAACATTGCGGCTGCATCCATTTCGTGGCGCGAAAGCGCCGTGTAACCCGCAACTGCTCAGCTCTCCGGGAAGTCGCCCGGCCAGATCTGTGCACTATGAAGGACGCGCAGAATGCGCACGAATGTCGTCGTCACGGTATAGGCAGCGACATAGGGCGTGCCGGGAATAACAAGCTCCCGCGTTCCCGGGACACGGCCGGGCCTCCCGCTTTCAGGAAACTCCACGAGGCGATGGGCCGCAGCCGAAATCCGCTCGTCGACGGCGACGGCGGCCTTCGGACTATCAGCTTCGATATGGGTGAAGATGCCGTCGCGATCAGTGAGGGCAACGGCGGACCAGACGAGCCTCATCAGCCTGCGGACCCGGCCTAACGCCGGGCCGTGGCGCGTCGGGCCGCGAAATGCGCCTCCGCTTCTTCATCCGGAACATCGGGCCGGGTATCCTCGATCACCTGCAGGACCTTGGCCCGGAACCATGCATCATGCGCTTCGCTGTTGGTGACCAGCTCAAGCGGAAGGGTACCTTCATTGGCCGTTCGGGTCAGCAGGATGCGAACGGCGTCTGAGACGGTCAGGCCCATACTCTCGAGCACTGCAGACGCCCGGTCCCTGACATCGGCATCGATGCGGGTCTGGACCAGTGCATTGGCAGTCATGTCGATCTCCCGGTCTGGCACCTGAAGTGTAATGCATTTGCATGACGATGACCAGCGCGACGTCGAATATCATACGCTCCCCGAGGAGCACTCGCCGAACTCCTCGCCAGCCAGTGAGCACCTATGCCGCCGCCTCCTGCACCGTCGTCTCGCCCTGCGGCTGCAGTCCGTGCAGGAAGGCGACGGCACGCTGTGCGTGGGCGGCGGCGGAGAAGATCGCCCGCTTGTCGTTGGCCAGGACCTTCAGCCAGCTTCCGAGATAGGCGGCGTGGTCGAGCCTGGGCTCGAGCTCGGGGACGATACCGAGATCGGCACAGAGTAGCGCCGAGCCAATCTCGGCCACGAGTTCTTCGCGCGCCCTCTCGCTGCGATCCTTCGCGTAGCGGCTGAGATCGCGGCCGACGCGGCGCGGATCCGCCGTCCAGTGCACCGATTCATGGCTGAGAACCGCCACATACGACGCCGCATCGCGAAACGTCTCGAACGACGGCATCTGGATGTGGTCGGTCGATGGCGAATAGAATGCCGCCGAGCCCCCGTGGCGGATCACGGCGCCGGTATGCGCAAAGAAGCGGTCGGCATGCTCGATCCGCGCCATCGGATCGAGAACGGGCGGCGGCGGGAGATAGAAATTCGCCGGCAGGCCCTCGATCTGGTCGACGTTGAAGACGCTGTAGGTCTTCAGGAACGGGATGTCCCGCTCCATCTCCCCGCCGTGAGCATCCGTTTCGGTCTTCGTGAAACGACTGGCGTAGATGACGATCGAGCCGGATTCGCCCTTACGAACATGGCCACCGAGCTCGACTGCCTGCTTGAAGGTCATCCAGGTCGGCGTGGCGAAGCCCCGCGCCATGGCCTCCGACCACAGCAGCAGCACGTTCATGCCGGAATACGGCTCTCCGGTATGACGCAGCGGGCGGGCGATCCGGCCGGTCGCATTCGACGCGCTCCATGGCTGGATCCACGGTCGCACGCCCTTTCCGAGATCGGCGACAATCTGCTCGGTAATCCTGGCGTAGATGTCGCCGCGCTCGCCAATCTCTTTCCTGCTCATTTTCCTGAACCTCCGTTGCGGAGGCCGCGCCGATCGCGGCCCCGTCACGGGGTCCGGTTGCCGGGGGAACAGGCGAGGCCGCGCACCCGGAGACGCCCGACCGCAGGGCGAGGCGCGGCGGGCCGCAACGAAGTGGAGGACGGCGAAGCCGTTGCGCTGATCGCCGGCCCCGGCAGGACCTCCTTCCGGGACGGGACGCGCACGGCGCGCTCTCCTCCCGTTCCCTTTCCTACCGCGATCGACTGAGGTTTGGTTGCGACATGCGAAAAAGGCCGGCGCCTGGAGGGGCCGGCCTGGTCTCATTCGAGCGATGGGATGGGCGGAGCCGAAGCTCCGCCCGGGCGCCTCAGCCGAGAGCCGCCATCTGGAGCTCGGCCGCCTTGCGGTCGACGCCCTGGCCGGCATTCTCGAGCGGCCGCTCGAAGGGCTTCCAGCGCTCGCCGACGACCTGCTCGTAGGCCGCGACAGCGCCCTCCGCCGCCATGCAGAGCACGTGGGCCTGGAGCCCCATGTCGGCCGCGAATTCGCGCTTGCGCTGCGCAGCGCTCGAGAAGCCGACCGGGCCGTCGAGATCCTCGTCGCGGGCGTCATTGGCGAGCTTGGCGGTGACGGCGCGGGCTTCGGTAACGGCGCGGGAATAGAACTGGCCGGCTCCATGGGCGGATCCGACATAGGCACCGACGATGCGCTGGAGATGGATCTGCATCGCCCGCTCGCTAAGCCCTTCGCCAAGGCTGTCGGCCGTCTCGACGATCAGTCGCAGGTGGAGCTCCCGGATTCCGTCGCTGTCGGGGACCGGAAGCCCGAAGCTTTCGGAGATGAGGATGGTCTGGTGGGCGTCGGGGCAAGCCAGCCGAACCATTTCGAGCGTGGTGCCCTTGCGGAGTTGGACGACACGGGCGGACTGGCGGGGCGCGCGAGCGGTCTTGGTCATGTGAAGTTCCTTTCCTTCGGTTTCTCCCTCTGGACCAGGGCCGGCCCTTGCCGGTCTTCCCTTCGGGTGCGGTCGCGAGAAACCGGCGAAAGGCGGATGCTTCAGGGTCCGGAGACGGCGAGGCGAGCAAAGCGGGCCTGCGGACAAGCAGGGCTTTCAGCCCTCGCGCGAGACGCGGGTCCGCTTTGCCGAGCCTGACGGGTCCGGCCGCCACGCGGCGCGGAACGCGGCCTTGAAGCGGCCGGCCGCCGGTTTACGACCGCAGCAAAACCCGAGGGGATGACCGGCAAGGGACCTGCGCCCAGGCTTCGAAACCGATATGGGAAGGCCGACATGACCCGCCGCCGCGGACCTGCTTTCCCTGTCGGCCACGACAAGGTGCAGGCGGAGAGATCGGCCGGCGTGCCCGCGCGCAGCGCCCCACATCCCGAACGCCACGGCGGTTCACGGAAGCGATTGTGAGAGAGCCACGCAGCGATCGTCGAGATGGACGGCAAACGGCGAATGCGAGATAGGCGAGGATCCGCTGCAAGCAGACGGACCGTTGGAGACAACCCGGAGGCGGGCGTCACACCGCTTCGGTTGCCTTCGCCCACACGTCCGGCCGCCACTGCCGGATGACGTCCTCGATCTCGGTCCGGTAGGCCTCGGGGTACTCCGCCACAGGTCGGCCGGCGACATAGGCGAGACCGTCGCCATGTCATGGGCGATGGCCTCGTCGACGGCGAAGAGGTCGGCGATGTCGAAGCCGCCGAGATCGACCGCGTTCCACCAGGCGAGGATGAAACCGGCGACACGGCGCGACTGTCCGGTGTCGCTGCGGGCGATGCTGAGGAGCCGCTCGAACGCGGCGCGCGTCGTCTCATCCATGATGGAGCTCCAATGCCAGCGGAAGGTTAGCGCAAGCCCGATCCACTTGCACCTCAACGCTGCGACGGCTCTCTCCTGCCGGCGAGCTTCCCCGAGAGCGCCTCGATCTCGGCGTGGCGCTCGAAAGCCAGCTGGTCGACATGCTCGCGGAACAGCCTCTCATCCGCCGGTGCCCAGCCGGCCCGAGAACGCCTCGACAGCCGGGCTTTTGCCTTTGCGGTGTTGGTCTTCCGTTCCGCTCGGTACTCGATCTGCCGCTCGATGCGAGCGAGCTGGCGGCGGACCTCGGAGCCGGCCGCTCGTGTCCGCGCGAGCGGCGCGGGCCTGCCCGAGGTGTTCATGACGAACTCCCTCGGGCACGGTGCCGCAGGCATGCAGCCGGCCACGCCGGAAAGGGGCTGATGTCAGGCGCATAGGAGGCGGGCAACGCCACCGGGGAGATCGAGGATGCGAGATCCTCGCCGGAGACGGCCCCGTCTACCAGCGGAGATTGCCCGCCCGCATTCTGCCGCGTGGCACCACTCAGGATGCCGTGCAAAGCCGCGTCGATGGCGGCGCGCGGCTCCGGCCCTGCCTCCACCAGCAGATGAACGGCCACCAGGTAGGTCGTCATGGCCGGCCCTCCCTGCCGAGCAGCGGGCGCGCCGACGGCGAGCGGATCGACAGCAGGACCGCCTGCCTCCAGGCGTCGGCGCCGGAATAGCGCCGGCGCAGCTTCGGGTGCCGGACGACAAGGAGCCCCTCCTCGTCGTCATTGGCGGCCTTCCATCCGAAGGCGGAAGCAATGATTTTCCAGGGCATCGCCGCCTCCTATCGGGCCCAGCCGAGGAAGCTCGACGGGCCGGAATAAATCCGATGGTGATCCTCATCGATGGCGAAGCCGAACGACCCACTTCGGTACTCTTCCGACGGCATGAGGAAGCGACGCTCCTCGGTGCCGGGGCCACGTCGACCGCCCATCGTGGCGACGACTTCAACCATGCCTTTCTCGTGGTTCGAGGTGATGGCCGAGATCACGATCCAGTCGTCGGCGTGCCGCTGCTCGAATGCCCGGCGATCCTTCTCGCGGGATTCTCCGGGGGCGAGGATGGTCCCGAAGATCCTCTCCCAGGCCTCCGGCCAGCTGTCCTTGATCGTCCGCTCGGCGCAGCGCCGCTCAAATGCGGTGAACAGGTGCGGGAAGGTGATGGCGACGATCGCCCAGGCTTCATCTTCCTCGTACCAACCGCCCTCGGCGCGCAGCATGGGGTGGACCACGCGGTTGCGCGCGGCCGAGAGGTGGATGCCACCGTGGCCGGCCGTGGAATGGAAGACGACATCCTCGGCGTAGAGGGTCGCGCCCTGCGACGGGCCCCAGGGCGTGCTGGCCGGCGCGCGGATCTCGCGGCGGCCGAGGGCGCGCTTCTCGCGCTGGTGCTCGGCGTTCTCCATGACCTTCGCGCAAAAGGCCGCCTCATCGGCGAGCTCGCCGGAATGACTGTGGAAATCGGCGCGCGTCCATTGCTCCATGGGGCGGCCGATGCGCCAGCCACTCGTGAGATAGAAACGCCCGTCGCGCGAGGGCAGCACTGCGAACGCGGTGTCGGCCACGCGGGCGACGGCAAAGCCGTCGGCGCTGTGGCCGAACGCCACTTCCGGAAATCCGGTGGTGGGGTCGGCAGCTTCGTTCGGAGACGCCAGCATGGTCATGCGACGATCCTCCCCTCGACGATGTCGGCGCCGACCTCGTCGGCAGTGACCTCCTCGAGCACGGCGCGGGGATAGCCATGACGCGAGAGCCACTCTTCGGCAGCCTGCCGGTGCGCAGCGAGATGGACGAGCTCGGCGCCGGGGCCGGCGCGGTCGAAGATTCGCACCGCGCCGATGGCCGGGCGCTCAAGGATCGTGAAGTGCAGCTTCGAGTCGAGCGAGAACGTCCGGTGGACGCGGATCGCGATGACGCCGCCAGCGCCATAGTCCGCCTCGTGCAGGGTGAAGCTGGCGGACAGGCCGACGCTGCCGATCCCGCGCTCCCCCTGCTTCTGGATCAGGCGGCCCTTGCTGTTGTGGGTCAGCCAGGCGGACAGCTTCCTGGTGAAGCGCTCGGGCGGCCGCGGCGTTCCGTCGGACCAGGCGACGAGAGAGCCGATCGGCGCGTTGTCGTAGATCGTGTGCGCGGACATCATGTCCTCCGTGATTGCGCATGCATGGAAAAGAAAGTGCCGCCGGCAGAGCCGGCGGCGGGATAGAGTTCGCAGTGCGGAAGTGAGCGCCGGCTATTCGGCTGCGACGCCGTAGGCCTCGTCGTCGGGCACCTCGGCCGGCTCCATGCTGTCCGGTTCGCCCGACCCCTCGTCGAGATCGTCGTCCTCGCGCGCCTCGTGCTTCACCAGCCAGCTCGCGAGCTTCGTCGCGTCGGGCGCGAACCGTGCCGACGGATGAACGAACCGCTCCTCCTTGAAGTGCTCGACGAGAGCGGCGCGGGTCTCCTTCACCTTCTGGCGCGGCAGGACGGGGGTGTCCTTGCACGAGCCTTCGAGGGCGGTGCGGGACAGGCACGAAAGGAATTCGTCCGTGCCCATGTTCGGAAGGAAGCCGTCGGCGCCGATGGCGTCGCCGGCGAGCCGTGCCACGATGCCGGAGTCGGTGCGGTTCTCCCGGCAGGACAGCACATCGATGAGGACGCCGCGGGCCGCCTGCTGCAGCGTCTCGCGGTCGAACGCGAGCTTGCCCTCAGTGCCGACCAGCCGTGCGGCATGGCGATCCATGCGAGCGTAGCCATAGACGTCGCCCGACGCGCCGGACGCAATGGAGATGTTTCGGCCGGCGAACGCCAGGACGAGCAGCGCCAGCAGCGTGTCGTCTTCGATCGGCGCGCGGGCGAGCGCTTCATGCAGCGCATCGGTCCGGAAATCTCCAACCATTTCGATGCCCTTGCGGGTCACGTCCGATCGCGGCCTGGACAGGGCGACGCCATCCTCGCCAGCCGCGCCGGCGGCCGCCCCGCCCTTGCCCTTGGCCTTCTTCGGCTCGGGCAGGCGGTAGTGCACGGTCTGCACCTTGCCCTCGCGATCAAGATACATGGCCGCGTGGTCCGACTTGCCGGGCCGGCCGTGGACCTGCTCGGCTTTGGGGGGCAGCTTCGCGCGGCCCCAGGTGTCGGCCTCGACGACGATGCCACGCTTGGGCAGGTGGTTCGACATCCACTCCTGCTGGGCCCCGAGGAAGGCCTCGACATCGGTGGTGTAGCGGCTGTCCTCGTCGGCGGAGGCGAACAGGTCCTCGACCCAGGCGATGCCGTAGGCCTTGGCGAGCTCGTCATCGAAGCTCGCGTCCTTCGCGTACATCCGGGTCTTTTCCAGACCGTTCGCGACGTTGTACCAAGCGACCTGCGGATCGGCCTTGGACGGCTTGTGCTTCTTCCAGACCTCGCGCTGCTCGTCGAGCGCCGCCGCCGCAATGGTGCGCAACTGCTTTTCGTTGGGCATGTCGCCCTTCGCCATGTGGTCCAGCATGGCCGGCAGGACATTGGCGAGAAGACGCAGCTTCTTGATCTGGCGGACCGGCAAGGCAAGCGCGACGCCGATCGCCTCCTCGGTCCAGCCGAGCGCGACGAGGCGTTCGATCGCGCGCCACTGGTCGACCGGGTTCAGCGGCTCGCGGGCGATGTTCTCCACCATGGAGCGCATCGCGCCATTGTCGTTGGCGGCGTCGTCGACGAGGACGTCGATCTCTTCGAGGCCGGCAGCGATCGCCTGGCGCACGCGACGGTGGCCGGCATTGATGATGTAGCCATTGCCTCCGCTGGTCTCGGGGGCGATCACAGGCGGCTGCACGATGCCGACGGCCTTTATGGTGGCGAGCAACAGGGCGTCGGCCTGCGGCGTGGACTTCGTCAGGCGCATGCGGTCGGGGTTTTCCTTCAACGCGCGCGGATCGACTTTCATAAGATGCATGGGGAAGCTCCTTGTGGGGTTTCGGACGCCGCCCTTTGCGGCTCCTTTCTCGTCTTCTTCTCGAAGACCTCCCCCCGGCCCGCGGAGCGGACGGGCCGGTGCAACTGCGGCCGAGCATCCCTGCCCGGTCGGCCAAGCGGGGCTATAAGCCCTGCGCAGGACGACGCGGCCGGGACTGCGCAAACCGCGGTTGAGCTTCAGCGTCGCCGGCTCGGTCGATCGGCGAACCGGATTTTTCCTGAATGCCCCTCCCTTCCTCCCCATATCGCGCCTTGAATGCCGGCCATAGTGACGCTATATTGCGTCATAACTAGCGTTATTCGGACAATAGGAGGCTCGCATGGGGTTGGCGCAATATGCGGATAACGGCTTCCTCGCGCCCCGGAAGATCGCGGTTGCGTTCCGGACCACTAGCGAGGAAGTCGCCCGCACGGCCGGGCTCGGCAAGGATGCCGTCCAGCGCAAGGACCGCGTCCGGTCGGACAAGACCCAACGCAGGCTGCGCGAGATGGTCGAGGTGATCAACAAGGTCGAGCCGCGCTTCGGTTCCACCTTGATGGCCTATGCCTGGTACCGGTCGGAGCCCCTGCCCGGATTCTCCGGCCAGACGGCCATGCAGCTCGTGCGCAACGGTCGCGTGGATGACGTGCTCGACTATATCGACGCGGTCGACGCCGGCATGCACGCCTGACGACGTGCAATATCGGGGGAAGCTCTATCGAGCGCTGAATCCGGTCTACGCGCGCGAGCCGCTGTCCGGGCGCGGCGCTGAACTCTATGGCGGGCGCTTCAACCCGAAGGGCCTGCCCGCGCTCTATGGGTCATTATCGGTGATGACCGCGCTGCGCGAGGCCAACCAGGTCGGCAATCTCCAGCCGACCACGCTCGTCTGCTACGATGCGAAGATCGAGGGCATATTCGATTGCCGCGATGATGAAGCGCTCGCGGCAAAGGGAATGGACCCCGCGGCACTCGCCGACAGCACGTGGCGCGACCAAATGAAGGCGAGCGGGGAAGCGCGGACACAGACCTTTGCTCGGCGGCTCGTTGCCGCCGGCCATAACGGCCTCCTCGTCAGGAGCTTTGCGGCCGGCGCGACCGCCGACGATTTAAACCTTGTGCTCTGGAGATGGGGCGACAGTGCCCCGACTCGTCTCGTATTGATCGATGATGAGAATCGCTTGTCGCGAGAGCGCTCCTAAGCAGCGATCCGATCGCGGGGACTCTCGACGTCGTTCGCAAGATCGGCCTCGATCTCGGCGAGCTGAGTGCGCTTCATCTCCAGCTCGTCGGTGAAGGCGAATGTGCCGCCCTCGCGCGCCTGGTAGGAAGCAAGGCGGCAGCGGGCATCGCCCAGTCGCTGCCGATATCCTTCCTGTTCCTCCTCGAAACCCGACAGCGCGTGCTCGAGCCGAGCGACGGCGCCGAGCGGCGTGACCGTGACAGGCAGATCGATCTCGAAGTCTGCGCCAGTCCGCAGCAACATTGTGGTGTAGCGGAAGCCGTCGCGTCCGACCCGCTCGCCGGAGAATTCGAGATCGAAGCCGCCGAGCGAGGCGATGACGACCTCCTCCTCCTGCTGGAGTTGGACGAGCGTCAGGATCTCCTTCATCAGAGCGCGGCCGGCGCCCTTGCGCTCGGCGTGGCGTTTCCCGGTCACGGCCATGGCGAAAGCATCGCCGGCAGTCGGCACAAGCCGCTCGATGTCTTGCCCAATCTCGGCCATGCGCCGGGTCGAATGCTCGACCTCACGCTCGGCATCGCGGATCTGGCGGCGAATGGCATGCTGGTCATCGACATGGGCGGCGCGCAAGCGATCGAGCCGGGCGATCTCGGCCTCCAGCCCAGCCTTCCGCATCAGGCGCTGATCGCCACTGGCGATGGCCTTCGCCATGGCGAACTGCGAGGCCTGCCCCTCGCCCATGTCTTCCAGCCTGCGGATCGAGGTGTCGCCGGAAAGCGCGGCGGCGATGAACCGAGCCTTGCGCTCGTTGTTCTGCCACATCGTCGCGTCCAGGCTCCCGAGCGTGGCATAGGCGAATATGTCGACGACATCGTGCTGGTTGCCCTGCCGGGCGATCCTGCCCTCGCGCTGCTCGATCTGCGAGGGCAGCCACGGGACATCGAGATGGTGCAGAGCCTTCAGGCGAAGCTGCGCGTTGACGCCTGTTCCCATGGTGTCCGAGCTGCCGAGAAGGAAGCGGACCTTGCCGGCCCGAACATCGCCGAACAATCGCTGCTTTGCATCGGATCGTTTGAAATCCTGGATGAAGGCGATCTCGGAAGCGGGTACACCCAGCCGCACCAGTTCGTCGCGGATCCAGCGGTAGGCCGAGAAGCCGCGGCTCTTCTCGACGCCGAGCGTGCCCAGGTCCGAGAAGATCATCTGCGCGGCGCCGGGCAGCTCGAAGGGCTTCCCGTCGGCCCGGACATAGGTGCTTTCCGCCGTCTCCTGCCAGATGCGGAAGGCGTTCGCGACGAGCTGATTGAGCTTGTTGCCGGGTTCATTGTCGTTGTCGGGATCGACCAGACGGAGGTCGATCGCGGCATGGCGTCCGTCGGTGATGACGGAGAGCAGGATGTCGTCACCGAGCTCGGGCGGACGGTCGCGTTGCTCGATGGCCGTGATGCGGGCGTCGAGCTGGCGCTGATAGGCCTTGAACGCCGCGCTCGGTGGCGCGGTGATGATCTGGCGCTTGCCGCCCGAGATCTCCGGGACCTTCACATAGTCGCGCAGATCGGCCGGCGTCACCACGTCGGCAAACGAGCGGAACATCGCGATCAGTTCGGGGACGTTCACGAACTGCGCGAAGCGGGTGACCGGCTTGTATTTGCCCGAAGGCTGCAGTTCGAGCTCAGTCGAGGCATCGCCGAAGGTCGAAGCCCAGGCGTCGAACTCGTGCAGGCCGCGCTCGCGCAGCGCCACGTGGCCGAGCAGCCGCTGCACGGTGAACATTTCGCCCAGCGTATTGGTAATTGGCGTGCCGGAGGCGAGCACCAGAGGCCTGCCCGGGTTTTTCGTCTCGATGAAGCGGGCTTTGACGAACAGGTCCCAGGCCCGCTGCGAGCCGTTCGGATCGACCCCTTTGAGCGTGCTCATATTGGTGGCGAAGCTGAGCTTGCGGAACTCCTGCGCCTCGTCGACGATGATCTGGTCGACGCCGATCTCCGAGATGGTGAGAAGATCGTCCTTGCGGGTCGCGAGCGCTTCCAGCCGCTCCTTCAGGCCCTCCTTCAATCGCTCGAGACGCTTGCGCGAGACGCGGTCGTCGCTTTCGACCTTGGTCAGCAGCTCCTCGTAGAGCTCCAGCTCGTCCTGGATCATCTGCTGCTCGAACGCAGACGGCACGGCGATGAAGCGGAAGGCCGAATGGGTGATGATGATGGCATCCCAGGTCGCTGTTGCCGCGCGACTGAGAAACCGGTGCCGCTTGTCCTTGGTGAAGTTGGTCTCGTCGGCGACGAGGGTGCGGGCGTTCGGGTAGAGCGCCAGGAACTCGCGCGCGGCCTGCGCGAGGCAATGGCCGGGAACGACCAGCATGGCCTTGGCGATCAGGCCCAGCCGGCGCTGCTCCATGATCGCGGCGGCGATCGACATGGTCTTGCCGGCGCCGACGGCGTGGGCGACGTAGCTGCTGCCCGACGAGATGATGCGCCAGATGACCCGCTTCTGGTGTCCATAAAGGGAAAAGGCGCCAGAGGCGCCCGGAAGCTGGAGATGATCGCCGTTGAAGGCGCGTGGCGCGATATTGTTGAAGCGGTCATTGTAGACCCGCGCCAGCCGGTCGGTTCGGTCTGGATCGGACCAGATCCAGTTCTGGAAGGCTGTCTTGATCTTGGTAAGCTTCTCCCTGGCGGCTTCCGTGTCGACGACGTTGAGCACGCGGCGCTCAGCGTCGCCGTCCTTCACGATATCGAAGATCTGCGGCACCGAGGAGTTCAGCGCATCTGAAAGAAGCTGGCCGGCGTGCCGCCGGTCGGTGCCCCACTCCGACGTGCCGGCCGCCATATATCCGAGCTGCCGGGCCTCGACGGTCCAGGATGCCAGCTCCGGCATGTGATGGATCTTGATCTCGGCGCCCATCGTCTCCTTGACGAAGGCGACGATATCGGCGGCCGGGATCCACGGTGCGCCGAGACGCGCGGTGATGTCAGAGGGCCGAAGGTCGGCCGGCTGGACGGCCTGCAATGCGGTGACATTGCGCTGGTACGCCGGATCGAGCGCGGCCGCGGCCTGCGCGGCGACGAGCTTCGAACGGACCGCCCCCGAGAGATAGGCGTCGGCGGTCTGCCAGGAGCCGTCGCCCGGATCGCGGAAGATGGCGTCGCCGAGCTCGGCGATGACATCCTCGACATCCCGGTGCAGTAGCTCGGCAATGTGGTCGGGATCGACATGGCCGCGTTCGTTGAGCACCACGGCGAGCGCATCGGCCGGCGAGGTGATGATTGGCGCCGGTGGCGGCGCGATGACCCGTTCGGTGAAGATCGGGCCGGGCTTGGCGGTGTTGCTCTCGAGGTCGTAGTCCTCGATCGACGCGACCAGCCAGCAATCAGGATCGTCGAGGAAAGGCTGGATGTTCGGGCGGCGGTGCGTCTCACGCACCGCCCCGGTCTCTTCATCCTCGCTGGTCAAGACGACGGTCGTGTTGATGGGACCGAAATCGCGCACGAAGCTCGACCAGGCGATGCGCAGCTTTACCTGTGCCGGATTCCACGGCTGGTCGAACTCTTGCGCTTTCAGCACCTCGCGGACGGCGTCGCGGATCGGGATGAGCTTTCGGATGATGCGGACGTGCTTTTCCGGAATCCCATCACCGCTGCGCCCTTTGCGCACATGGATCGCGACCGGCGCGCCGTCGACGAGCTGCATGAGGCCATGCCGGCTGTCGACGAAGTAGCTGCCCTCCCGCGCTCGGGACGCGCCGGGCAGGTCGGCGGTCGGGCTCGGCTCCTCAAGATCGGCGTCGATCGGCTCCGGATCGCCGTCATAGATGTCTTCCGGAAGGAAGGTGAGCGCGGTCGCAAGCGCCGCATCGAGATCCTCGCCGTCGCGTGGGCGGCATGTGTAGGTGTCGCCGAAGGGACCGGAGGTGAGGCCATGCGTTCCCAGCACCATGCCGGGATGGCGCGCGAACCAGCGGTTGATCCGGATCGCCGCCTCGTCATCCGTCGCGGGCCGGACCTCCTCGAGGTCGAGCCAGGATAGGTCGCCCTCCGGCTGGCCTTCCCGACGCCGGCGGAAGAACAGGATGTCGACTTGCGTCTCGGTGCCGGCGTCTGCCCGGAAACTGTTTTCGGGCAGGCGGACCGCGCCGACGAGATCGGCCATGGTCGCGATATGCGCGCGAGCCGAGCTGTCCGCCTTATCCATCGTGCCGTGCGAGGTGACGAAAGCGGCAAGCGCCCCCGGCTTCAGCCGGCTGATCGCTTTGGCGATGAAGTAGTCGTGCAGCCGCAGGCCGAGCGAGCGGAAGGCCCGATCCGAGCGCACGGTGCGGTCGGAGAAGGGCGGATTGCCGATCGCCAGGTCGAAATGTGCCGGCAGGTGGACGCGGGCGAAGTCGCCGGCGACGATCCGGGCGCGGGGCTGAAGGAGTCGGACGATCCGAGCTGTGACGGGATCGAGCTCGACGCCCGTGACATGCGACGATGCCCGCAAACCCTCCGGCATCAGGGCGGGAAACAGTCCTGTGCCGATGCCCGGCTCCAGAACGCGGCCACCGCGCCAACCGAGGCGCAGCAGGCCAGCCCAGATGGCGCGAACAATGTATTCCGGCGTGAAGTGCGCATACTGCGTGCAGCGCGCGAGCGACGAATAGTCCGCGTTGCTCACGGCTTCCGCCAACCCGGCGCCGATCGCTTCCCAGCCCTTCCGGAACCCGTCCTCGCCGGGCCGGCGAAATATCCCATTGGCGAGATCGGACGCGCCGAAGCCGATGAACTTGATCAGCGCCGATTGCTCCTCCGGTGTGGCCGAGCGCTGCGCCTGTTCGATTTCGGCGGAGAGGCGTATGGCGGCGAGATTGTCGCGGGCGCGGTCCTTCCACGAACGGGCAAGCTGGCGCGTCCCGATGAGATGAAAGTTCTCACCCCTCTCAGCAGGGGGTGCGGCGGGTCGCCGTTCAGCCGCACCGTTCCGCATGGCCGGCGCCGGCGTCGTGGGCGGTGGATCATCGTCGTCCGGTCCCTCGGTAGAGCTTGGCGCGAATGCGGTGACGCCGAGGCCGAGGCCGGACGAGAGCGCGGTGTTCCCGAAAAGGTCGAGGGTGAAGGGATCTTGCGCCATTGTGGCGACCTCCTGTGACGATGGCGCGCGCCATCGACCCCGCCGGAGGCCGGCGAAGGCGTGACGCGCTCGATGGTTGGGAAGGACGGGCCTCGCCGGCCCGC
>Ga0255338_1004256_pt1 | contig 15196 bp, 16 predicted proteins | sample MeOH1_35cm_T4_19_FD_203715 | JGI IMG/M metagenome (GOLD analysis project Ga0255338, IMG submission 203715) | Sandy soil microbial communities from University of British Columbia, Vancouver, Canada - MeOH1_35cm_T4_195 | ecosystem: Engineered > Artificial ecosystem > Sand microcosm > Unclassified ...
CACGATGCGCGCGCGCACGTGATCGAGCAGGCGCAGCGCGAAGGCCTCGCCCCACTCGCTCGTGATGTCGTGTTCGCCGCCGCTGAAGTTGCGGATCATCTCGTTGATGCCGTTCACGCCCAGCGTGGAGAAGTGGTTGCGCAGCGTGCCGAGATAGCGCTTCGTGTACGGGAACAGGCCCTGGTCCATCAGGCGCTGGATCAGCTTTCGCTTGGTCTCCAGGCTCTGCTTGCCCAGCTCCAGCAGGCGGTCCAGCGCGCCCAGCAGGCCGGCCTCGTCGCCGCGGTGCAGGTAGCCCAGGCGGGCGCAGTTGACCGTGACCACGCCGAGGCTGCCGGTCTGCTCCGCGCTGCCGAACAGGCCGTTGCCGCGTTTGAGCAGCTCGCGCACGTCCAGCTGCAGCCGGCAGCACATGGAGCGCACCATGTTCGGCTCGAGCTCCGAGTTGATGAAGTTCTGGAAGTACGGCAGGCCGTAGCGCGCCGTCATCGCGAACAGGCGGGTGGCGTTCTCCGACTCCCAGGGGAAATCGCGCGTGATGTTGTAGGTGGGGATGGGGAAGGTGAACACCCGGCCCTTGTCGTCGCCGGCCGTCATCACCTCGATGAAGGCGCGGTTGATCATGTCCATCTCGGCGCCGAGCTCGCCGTAGGTGAAGGGCATCTCCGCGCCGCCGATCACCGGCACCTGCTCGCGCAGGTCCTCCGGGCAGGTCCAGTCGAAGGTGAGATTGGTGAAGGGCGTCTGCGTGCCCCAGCGCGAAGGCACGTTCAGGTTGTGCACCAGCTCCTGCACGCACTGGCGCACCTGGTCGTACGTCATGGCGTCCTTGCGGACGAAGGGCGCCATGTAGGTGTCGAAGGAGGAGAAGGCCTGCGCGCCGGCCCATTCGTTCTGCAGCGTGCCCAGGAAGTTGACCACCTGCCCCACCGCGGACGACATGTGCCGCGGCGGCCCGGCCTCCACCTTGCCCGGCACGCCGTTCAGGCCCTCGTGCAGCAGCGTGCGCAGCGACCAGCCGGCGCAGTAGCCGGAGAGCATGTCGAGGTCGTGGATGTGGAGGTCGCCGCTGCGGTGCGCCTCGCCGATCTCCGGCGTGTAGACGTGCGACAGCCAGTAGTTGGCGGTGACCTTGCCGGCCACGTTGAGGATCAGGCCGCCGAGCGAGTAGCCCTGGTTGGCGTTGGCGTTGACGCGCCAGTCCGACTTGGACAGGTATTCGCTCATGGAGGCATGCACGTCTACCAGCGTCTGGCGGCCCTTGCGCATCGCGGCGTGCTGCTCGCGGTAGACGATGTAGGCGCGGGCCGTCTTCAGGTGGTTGGCCGCGATCAGCGTCTGCTCCACCACGTCCTGGATCTGCTCGATGTGCGGCGCCTGGCCGTGGAAGCGGAACATCAGGACCTTCCGCACCTGGGCCGACAGCAGGGCGGCCTCGTCGGCGTCGAATTCGCCGCTGGCGGCGCCGGCGCGCTCGAGCGCGTTCTCGATCTTGCGCGCATCGAAGGGCGCGCGTTCACCGCTGCGCTTGACGACTTCGCGCGGCGTGGGCTGCAGGGCTGCGTTCATGGACCTCCTCTCCGTCTTGACACTACATATAGGGTGCGCAGTATGATCTGGCACTACAGGTAGTGTTTGACGTGGCGCAAACTTGGCGCGGCCGCAGGGGCCGTGCGGGTCGGCACGGGCCCGCGTGCACGGCAGGGTCTGCCCTGGCCCGCGTGCACTTGCCGGACACTCCTACAGCGGCGCGGCCGCGGCGGCGCCATGCTGCGGCCGAGTCTGGAAACAGGAGAGTCCGCATGAGCGTTTCGAAGCAATCCCTGCTGGCCGCGCTGTTCGCGGCGCTGGCGGTCGGGCCCGCGCTCGCCGACGGCGGCGGCCACGGCCGCGACCACGATCGCGGCGACCGCCACGGCCACAGCGAGCGCCACGACCGTGGTGACCGCCACGAGGCGCGCGTGATCGAGCAGCGCATCGTGATCGCAGAGCCGCGCCATGTGCGCCGCGCCTGCCCGCCGGGGCTGGCGAGGCGCCACAACGGCTGCGTGCCGCCCGGCCACCAGCGCGTCATCGTGGGCCAGGCCTTGCCGCCCGGCGCGGTGTTCGTGATTCCGCAGCGCGTGCGGTCGACCCTGCCGCCGCCGCCGGTCGGCTACCGCTACGCGGTCGTGAACAACCAGGTGGTGCTGGTGTCCGACGGCAACCTGGTGGTCGACATCCTGCGCACGCTGGTCGGCTGAAGCCGCGTTGCACGCGCGCGCCGCGTGCGGCATAGTCGCGGGCATGGGCGAGCACGACCACGACCACGACCACGACCACTCCCACGAGCACAGCGAACTCGATGCGACGGATCTGCGCGTGCGCGCGCTGCAGACCATCCTGACGCAAAAGGGCTACGTCGATCCCGGCGCGCTGGACGCGATCATCGAGACCTACCAGACGCGCATCGGCCCGCGCAACGGCGCCCGCGTGGTGGCGAAGGCCTGGTCCGACCCCGCGTATTTCGACTGGCTGATGCGCGACGCCTCCGCGGCCATCGCCTCGCTCGGCTACACCGGCCGCCAGGGCGAACACATGGTGGCCGTGCCCAACACCGAGCAGGTGCACAACATGGTGGTGTGCACCTTGTGCAGCTGCTATCCCTGGCCCGTGCTGGGGCTGCCGCCGGTCTGGTACAAGAGCGCGCCCTACCGCTCGCGCGCCGTGCGCGACCCGCGCGGCGTGCTGGCGGAGTTCGGCGTCACCTTGCCGGCGGGCCAGGAAATCCGCGTCTGGGATTCGACCGCGGAGGTGCGCTACCTCGTCATCCCGCAGCGCCCGCAAGGCACCGAAGGCATGAGCGAGGAACAGCTCGCGGCGCTCGTCACGCGCGATTCGATGATCGGCACCGGCCTGGCCCGGACACCGCCGCCTTCGTCATGAGCGCGCCCTACACCACCCACGCCGACCTGGGCGGCCGCACCGGCTTCGGCCCCATCGTGCCGGAAGACGAGGACGTGCGCTTCCACGCCGCCTGGGAGCCGGCGGCGCTGGCCGTCGTGCTGGCGATGGGCGCCACCGGCAGCTGGAACATCGACATGAGCCGCGCCGCCCGCGAGACGCTGCCCGGGTACCGGCGCCTGTCCTATTACCAGATCTGGATGGCCGCGCTGGAGAAGCTGATGCTGGAGCGCGGCCAGCTGCTCGCCGACGAACTCGCGGCGGGCCGCATGCTGCATCCGCCGGTACCTTTGCCGCGCGTGCTGCGCGCAGAGCAGGTCCCCGCCGTCCTTGCCACTGGCTCGCCCACCGCACGGCCGGACGGGCCGGTGCCGCGCTTCGCGCCAGGCGCGCGCGTGCGCATGCGCGCGCACGGGGTGCCGCACCACACGCGCCTGCCCGGATATGCGCGCGGCAAGGTGGGCACCATCGCGCGGGTGCACGGGGCCCACGTGTTCGCCGACGCCCATGCGCAAGGCCTGGGCGAGGATCCGCAGCCGCTGTACACGGTGGTGTTCGAGGGCGCCGAATTGTGGGGTCCCGATGCCACGCCGGGCCTGCGCGTTTCCATCGACGCCTGGGAGGTTTACCTGGATTTCGCCTGAGCGCGGCTTGGCCTACACTGCCGGGCAGAACAACGATGCCCGATCCCTCCCCACCGATTCCGCAGGCCGCCAGCGAGGCCCTGGCCGCCCTGGAACGCTACCAGCTGCACCTGCGCCAGATGGCGACAGGGGGCGTGGATGCGGAGCTGTACCACCGGGTCTCCCTCGACATCCAGGAAGTGCGCCGCTGCTGCCACGAGGTGCATGCGCTGTCCGCCGGCTGGGTGGCGTTGCTGATCGCCCATGCCGAACTTTCGCAGGCGCTGTGGCGCACCGGGCATCCGCAGGACGCGCCGGCCGCGCAGGAGCGGCAGCGCCTGGCCGCGCATGTCGTCGACTGCGTGCGCGCGCTGCAGCAGGAGTGCATGGACCTGCTTGGGCGGCGCGAAGGTTGGCAGTAGCTGGGCGGGTCGAGCTCGTGCCCGACCCCGTTTGCGCTTGTTTGCGCTGAAGCGCTCCCACGTGAGCGCCGGCGCGACGCGCTGTGGCTGCTGCCGATTCGGCTGCGCTCAGGAGGCCGGGGCGAGCGCCAGCGGCGTCCGGGCCGCAGCCTCGAGCAGCGGGCGCGCTGCAGCCTCGCGCAGCAGCGGCGGCTGGCTGCGTGCGCCTGACTTCCCGTCGGCCAGGCTGAACACGCGCACGGCCTGGACCAGGCTGTCCGCCTGATCGCGCAGCGCCTGCGCCGCAGCCGCGGCCTCTTCGACCAGCGAGGCGTTTTGCTGAGTGCCCCGGTCCATCTCCGTGATGGCGATGTTGACCTGCTCGATGCCGCGCGTCTGCTCGGCGCTCGCCGCCGCGATCTCGCCCATGATGTCGGTCACGCGGCGAATGCTGACCACGATTTCCTGCATGGTGGTTCCAGCCTGATGCACCAGCTGGCTGCCCGCACCGACCTTGGCCACCGAATCGTCGATGAGGCCCTTGATCTCCTTGGCTGCGGCTGCGGATCGCTGCGCGAGCGTGCGAACTTCCCCCGCCACCACGGCGAAGCCCCGCCCTTGCTCCCCCGCGCGCGCGGCTTCGACCGCGGCGTTGAGGGCCAGGATATTGGTCTGGAACGCGATCCCGTCGATCACACCGATGATGTCCACGACCTTGCGCGAGGATTCTTCGATCGAGTCCATCGTGCCCACCGCCTGCTGCACGACCTGCCCGCCCTTCAGCGCCACTTCGGAGGCCGCCTGCGCGAACTGGTTGGCCTGGCGCGCGTTGTCGGCGTTCTGCTTGACCGTGGCGGTCAGCTGCTCCATCGAGGCGGCCGTCTCCTCCAGCGAGCTGGCCTGCTCCTCGGTGCGCTGCGAGAGGTCCTGGTTGCCGCCGGCGATCTGGCCGGAGGCCGCGGCGATCGCGTCCGCGCCGCCGCGCACGTTCGAGACGATCCGGGCCAAGCTCTCCTGCATGGCTGCGAGGGCCCGCAACAGGCGGCCTGTCTCGTCGCGGCTGGGAGAGTGCACCGGGCGCGTCAGGTCGCCCGTGGCGACGGTCTCGGCCAGGCGAACCGCTTCCTTGAGCGGCGAGGTGATCGACTGAATGCTGTAGGCGGCTACTAGCGCCCCGCCGAGAATCGTGATCGCGCAGGCCGCCACCACGATGTTGCGCGCCAGGCCATAGGCCTCACGCGAGCGCTGCGCCGCGGCGGTCGCCGCATCCTGCTCGTACCGGACCAGCTCATCGACGATGGCAATGGCCACCAGTCCGGCGGGCTCGGACTCCTTGATCATGGTTTCACTGGCAGCTTCGAGGTTGCCCTCCTCGGCCAGCCTGACGCTCTTGTTGCTCAGCGGAATGGCGGTCTTGAGCGAGGCATCCAGGCGCGCGAGGTACGCTCGTTCCTGCTCGTCCGAGATGTTGCCTGCGAACGCTTTCTTCGCGGCGCCGTAGCGCTCTCGCGCCGCAGTCATCCTGGCCTTGCGCTCCTGCAGCAATTGGTTGTCGCGCGCCTGCACCATGACCGTGATGGACATCAGGATGTCCCGGAACGCGAAGGACATGGCCGTCGCATGCGCGATCTGCGCATCGTTCTTGGCCACCAGCCGATCGAGCTCGCCCTGGATGCGTGCCATCGAGTGCACGCCGAAGGCGCCGACGATCGTCAGCAGGGTCAGCAGCACGGCGAATGCGGCGCCAAGCCGCGTTCCGATCCTCAGGTCGGCAACTCTCATCATGTCTCCTTCTGCGATGCAACTACGCTGCGCGCACTGCGCGGTTTTCTGGAACTCCGTCCAGTCTTCGCTCCCCGCGCCCGCCGCAGCCAGGGCGAGACCGGTCACAACCCCAGCCAGGCCCATCCGCGCATCTGCGAGGAAGGCATTTCGGTTCAACCTGGGGTAGTGGCTCCAGCTGGTGCTCACGGGCCATGCCGGCCGCGCGCAATTCACGCTGGATCTGTCACACGAAGCTTGTTGTTGCTATTGGAAGCATTTCGAGACGAACTGTCGAGATGGCAGTTTACTTAGGTAGTCCCACACTTTCGCCTTGCGCATTTCGCCTAAGCAGCGCAGGGCTGCGGCTTAGGCAAGCTGCCGCGGCGTGCCGTCCCGCTTGCTTCACGCCGTCACGGCAACGGCTTCGATCGCGGGATAGAACTCGCGATTCTCCCGTTCCATGCGGTCGAACACGCGCCGCAATGCGACGTTTGCCTCCGCGCGGAAGTCGGCGGAGTTCGCGGTGAGCTGCGCAGCCGTGTTCCACCTTGCCGCAAATTCGAGGTAGCTGGAGGCGATGTCGGCCATATCGGCGCGGTAGCGACGGCTCATCTCCGCGAGTGCCCGATCGCCCAGCCCCTCGACCGATGGATACAGGAAGCGATCTTCCACGGCCAGGTGCATCCGGACGACGCTGCTGAGGCTGACGAGGCGAGTCGCGATTTCCTGCGCGTTGCCTTCAACCCCTGCGCGGGACAGCCTGCGCAGGGCATTGATGCCCCCCAGGATGTCGATGTGCTGGTGCTTGTACTTGTCGATGTTCACGGGGACGCTCTTGACTGCTGAGATGGCTGCAGTCTAGCTTAAAGATGCATACTGCGTGAATCTTTAACCCTGGGCTGCTTGCACTCATTGCGCCGTCGCCGCGCCTCGCCTCGCCTGTGCATTCCCGCTAGGATGCTGCGCATGAGCCTGCCCAACCTGCCCGGCCTGCCCCGCGACCACAGTGGCCCGGTGTTCCGCGCCCCGTGGCAGGCCCAGGCCTTCGCGATGACGCTCGCGCTGTACGAGCGCGGCCTGTTCTCCTGGACCGAGTGGGCCAAGGCGCTGGCCGTGCGCATCCAGGCCGCGCCGGCGCAGCCCGGCGAGGATGCGGCCGATGCCTATTACCGGCAATGGCTGGAGGCGCTGGAGCAGGTCGTGGCCGACAAGGGCGCCTCTTCGCTCGAAGAGCTGCTGCGCTACCAGCAGGCCTGGGACCACGCCGCCGACCGCACGCCGCACGGCCGCCCGATCGAGCTGCAGCCCGGGGATTTCAGGCAGGACTAGCCTGCGGCGGCGTGGCCGCCTGGCCCGCCGCGCCGCTCAGGTCCCGACGCGCTCGCCCTTGGCGACGTACTCGAGGCACCTGCGCCGCACTTCCTCGATCAGCACCTTGTGCCGCGCATGGAAGGCGACCACCTTGCCGTTGATGCGGCTCGGCGAGCTCAGCGCCCACAGCGCGTGCGTGAGGTCCACCCGCGTGATGAGCAGCTCCGTCCAGCTCGCTGCCAGCTTGGGCAACAGCGTCGCGCGCATCTGCATCTCGTCGAACAGGTCGGAGAGCCGGCGATAGAGCTCGGGGTCCCAGCGGCGCTGCAGCAGTTCGCGCAGGCCGTCTTCGTACGCGCCGAGTTGCTGCGCGATTTCGCTCGCGATGGCGGCCTGTTCGGGAGAGTGGGAGAGCATGGGGACCGCTGCTGTGCTGGGAAGGTCGACTTTACAAGCCGTACACAGCCGCTCGCAAGACATTCGGCCGGTCCATGGATGAGAAGATTCCCTATCGGAATAATCGCCGGAACGATCCCGTACCAGCCCCTAGGCTTTCGCCTTCGCGAGGCCCAGCGGGAATAGGCCCGCAAGCTCCTGCAGCACCTGCCGCACGTCCCCGTAGTGCACGAACACACCGCCCGCGTCTTCCCACAGGTGGCGGTATTTCAGCGTGTCGTCCACCAGCACGTCGCCGTGCGAGCAGTGGTCGCGCTTGTCCGCCGCCAGGCAGGTGATGATCTTCGTGCCGGGGAAGTGGTGCGCCGCCCACTTCACCTTCTGCGCGGCGGCCCAGTTGCCGCGCGGCAGCCCGGTGAGGATGATCGGATGCAGGTGGCGCACGGCCGTGAACAGCTCGGTCGCACCGGGCATCAGCGGCAGGCCATGGAAGAAGTCGGGCGCCTCGGCCAGCCGGGCCCAGAAGCGCGCCCGGCCGTGGCGCTGCTCGTAGACGCGCGGCGGCACGCCGAACACCTGCTCGGCGCCGCGGTCGAAGTCCGCCAGCACGCCATCGCAGTCGAGATAAAGCTGTCGCTCCCGCATGCAGCGGATTCTGGCTGACCTGCGCACTGCGGCCCGTCGTCCGGGGCCGCCGCCGCCTGCGCAGCATCGCCTGACGCGTGTCAGTCGGAGACGGCTGCCGCGGCGCGCGTTCCGCGCCACCAGGCGGAGGTGCGGGCCACCACCGTGCTGCCCCAGGCCAGCAGCGCCAGCCCGAAGAACACGGTGTCGAGCGGCGCCAGCAGCCCGCCGGTGACGTGGGTGTCCATGTGGTGCGTCGAGGCCGAATACATGCCGAGCGGGAACACCATGCTCCAGTCGAGCCCCTCGGCGCGCCGCGGGTCGCGGCGCACCAGGTAGCGCCAGACGGTCAGCGCCACCAGCAGCGGCAGCCACCAGGTGCCCGTGGCCCAGTACAGGACGGTGAAGCCCTTCAGGAAGGGCAGCAGCGCCTGCAGGAAAGGCGCCTGCGCCGCGTCGGCCACCAGCTGCGCGCCGGCCAGCGTGGAGATCGCCATCGCGCCCATGTTGATCCACCAGGCCGGCGCGAGGTCGGCCGGCGCGAAGCGCAGGAACAGCACGCGGTAGAAGATCAGCGCGATGATCCACGTGTACAGCATGCCGCCGAACAGCCAGAGACCCAGGGCGAGAAAGTTCAGCGGCAGCCGCCACGGCAGCGGCAGGTGGCCCGAGAGCAGCGAGGCCGTCACCGCCACCGACTGGCAGGCCACCACCGCGAGCAGCCAGGCGCCGCCGATCGCGCGCTCTAGGGGCTGCTTGTCCTCGCTCGTGATCACGGCGGCGAACACCGCGTAGGTCAGCACGATCCACAGCAGCAGCGCCAGCAGGCCCAGCGCGCACGCGAGCGCCAGGCTCACGTCGAGCACCAGCGCGCCGCCGGCCAGCACGCCCGTGCCCGCGACCGCGGTGAAGAAGGCCGGCGCGCGCTGCAGGCTGGCGAGGTCCTCGGCGACGTCGCCGCGCCGGCGCGCCAGCCGCCACAGCGAGGCGAGCGACAGCGCCACCCAGGCGAGGACATTGCATTCGAACAGGAACAGGGCCAGGCCGTGCAGGCCCTGCTGGCGCGCGGCCACGGCGACGATGCCGGTGGCCATCACCAGCGCGAAGGAGGGAGGAGGGAAACGCACGGACACAAATCTAACCCGTACGGGCGGGAAGGAACCAAGGTGCCCCCAATTCGCGCAAGCAGTGCAGGCTGCGCGGTCACCACCTGCCCTCGCCGCCCGGGGTCCGCCTTTCTAGCATGGAGCCCATGAAGATCCACTTCCTGCTCGAGGAGCAGGTGCATTCCAGGCATTGCCCGGCCTTCGTTTCGGCGATGGCGATGCTGGCCGACCGCGGCTTCACGGTCAGCCGCGGCATTCCCGAACTGGCGCTCCTGAGTCCGGACCGCCTGAGTGCGCGGCACGACCTCTACGTGCTCGAATCGCGCAGCGAGCTGGCCCTGAGCGTGGCCGCCGTGCTGCACGACCGCGGCGGCCAGTTCCTCAATCCCTATCCGGCCTGCGCGCTGGCGCAGAACCGCATCACGGCCGCCAGCCGGCTCGCGGCCGCCGCCCTGCCCGTGCCGCGCTGCTGGGTCACCGCCGATTTCGCGCTGCTGTGCGACCTGGCCGCGGAACGGCCGGTGGTGGTGAAGCCTTACCGCAGTTCCGGCAGCGCCAGGCCCCTGGTGGCGCTCGGCCCGGACGACCTGGTCGGCATTCCGCTGCGCGATCAGCCGGTGCTGGTGCAGGAGTTCGTGGCCGGCCGCGGCCCCGACCTGCGGCTGGACGCAATCGGCGAACAGGTGTTCGCGTACGAGCGCGCAGCGGGGACGGCGGTCGAAGTGACCGCGGAATTGCGCCAGATCGCGCTGCGCTGCGGGCGCGTGTTCGGCCTGAGCGTGTACGGGCTCGACCTGGTGCAGGGCGCCGAGGGGCCGGTGGTGGTCGACGTCGACCACGCGCCCTGCCTCGGCGGCATTCCGCAAGCCGCCACACTGCTCGCGCGCCACATCGACAACGTGGCAGGCGGGCGCACGCCGCTCGCGCGCGTTCCGCCCGTGCTGCAGGGCACGCCGGGCTGGGCCGCCAGCCTGCAGGGGCTCGCGGCCTGAGGAACGGGAGAGGATCGAGCCAGGGCGCCGGCGCGAGCCCCGGCGCAGGATGTTGCGCAAGCGCGGGCGGGCGGCAAGCGCGCGGTTGAAGCCCGGGGCCGGTGACCCCTTTGCAGCAACCGCGCCGCCACCAGCCTGCCGCCTGCGGTGCCGGCCCAGAAGAATCGACACGCCAGGGCCAGGCATCGCAAGGCACAGGCATGCGCGCGCACGGATCGGCGCTGCCCACGCCGATCCGCTGCTGTAGGCCGGGGCTGTCGATCGCACCCGGAGCGCGCCTACGCGCGGTCCGCCTCCGGTTCAGGGGGCGTTCATGCCCGCGGCCCTAATCTCACCTCCATGCACATCGCATTCGACAGGAGGTCAGATTCCATGAAACCCGCTCTTCGCAAGAACGTCGCCGCCGCCCTGCTGGTGCTGGCTCCGCTGGGCGCCGCCTTCGTGGCCCAGCCGGCCGCGGCGCAATACGCCCCGCAATATCGCGTGGCGCAGGTCGATCCGGGCCGCATCACCAACCTCACGCTCAACTCGGACGCCGGCCTGGCGCCGGGCGCGACGCTGCGGCTGCAGGTGTTCGGCACGCCGGACGCGCGCTGGATGAACGCCACCCTGGGCGACAGCGGCGTGCGCGTCGCGCTGCGCGAGCGCGCGCCCGGCGAATACGTCGGCACCCACGTGATCCGGCGCGGCGAGCGCATCGACACGCGCCGGGCCATGACGGTGCGCGCCGGCTGGGGCGAAGGCCCGGTGGCCGTGGCGTTCGACTATCCGCCTTCGTTCCAGGCGCTGGCGATGGGCGCGGCCCCGGCGAGCACCGCCGTGGTGGGCGCGTTCACCATGTCGCCCGCCGACGACCTCGAGCCCGGCCAGGTGCTGCGCTTCCGCGTCGAGGGCACGCCGCGCGCCCGGGTGGCGGTGAACGTGCCGGACGTGCTGCGCAACCTGCCGCTGCGCGAGGTGCGGCCGGGCGTCTACGAGGGCCGCTACACGATCCGCCGGCGCGACGACCTCGACGCGTTCCGCGACGCCGAGGTGGTGCTGCGCAGCGGCGGGCAGCGCATCGCGGCGCACGTGAACACGGAGCGGCGCTACGGCTTCTACGACCGCTGACGCCATGCAGAAGGGCCTTCTCTCATCGTGTTGACCCGCTTGGCGCAGCGCAGGAATTCGCCCTTCAGCGGCCGGCCGTCCACCTGCAGTTCCATGGGCTGGCCGAGGTCGCCCTTGGCGACGGCGCCGATCGTGGTTCGCGGTGGTGTGGGTTCACCGAGATAAAACAAAACCCCGGAGGCTTTCGCATCCGGGGTTCGGCGCGGGATAGGAGCCTCAGCGGCTGCTGCGGCTAGAGCTGCTGCTGCGGCGCGAGCTGCTGGCGCTTGGCTTGCTGGAGCTGCTGCTCTTGCTGCGAGTCGAACTGCTCGCACTCGGCTTGCTGGCGCTGCGGCTGCTGCCGGAGCTGCTGCGGCTTGAGCTGCTCGCCCTCGGCTTGCTGGAGCTGCTGGTCTTGCTGCGGCTGGAGCTGCTCGCGCTCGGCTTGCCGGAGCTGCTGCTCTTGCTGCGGCTGCTGCCGGAGCTGCTACGGCTGGCGCTGCTCGCCCTCGGCTTGCTGGTGCTGCTGCTGCTCTTGCGACTCGAGCTGCTCGCGCTCGGCTTGCTGGAGCTGCTGCTCTTGCTGCGGCTTGGGCTGCTGCGGCTCGCGCCGCTGCCCCCGCTCGCGCTGGCGCGAGCCGAGCTGCTGCGCGACGAACTCCCCGAGGAGCTCTTGCGCGACGAACTGCCGCTGCGCGACGTCTTGGTTTCGCCGGCTTCGGCGCGCTCCTTGTTCACGGTGCGGGCCGCGATTTCGGCCGCCCGGCCCTTCTGGCCCTTCTTCTCGTAGCCTTCCTTGATGTGCTCGTACTGGCGCTCGCGTTTGCTGTTGGAACCTGCTGGCATGCTTGTCTCCTGGCAGAAGCCGATGGCGAGTCAATCTCATGCAGCCGTCCGGCCCGCCATGTAGGCGAAGAGCTTCAAACCCTGGCGGAACATTTCGACAGTGCACTCCTGCCGCGGCCGCGCGCCTTCCTTCGTTCAGCGCCGGTTCATGGTCGGCAACCGACACTTGCCGCATGACCACCAAGGCCCGCCTCGCGACCGTGAAACTCCTGGCGCAGCTCGTGGCCGGCGTGGTGCTGGCCTGCATCCTCCTGTTCGCCGTCGCCGCCGCCATCGGGTAAGGGCGGTGGCGCCGCGCGCGCCCTGCCGCTACAGTGCGCCCCAAGCGCGCTTTCCCGCCCTGCGGCGACAACCCCCGAAGGAGATCCACGATGGTGAAAGTCAGCGTCCTCTATCCCAACAAGGACGGCGCCCGGTTCGACCACGCCTATTACCGCGACAAGCACATGCCCCTGGTGCAGCAGCGCCTCGGCAGCGCCTGCCTGTACTACACGGTCGACAAGGGCCTGGCCGGCGGCGGCCCCGGCGCGCCCGCGCCCTTCGTCGGCATGTGCCACATCTACTGCGATTCGGCCGAGGCCTTCCAGCAGGCCTTCGCGCCCCATGCCGACGAGATCCTGGGCGACATCCCCAACTACACCGACCTGCAGCCGACCATCCAGGTCAGCGAAGTGGTGGTCGACCACCGCTAGGAGCCTAGGCGCGCTCGAAATCGATGAAGCCCTGCTGCGGGTCGACGGCCACCAGCCGCACCCGCAGCGCATCGCCCACGTCGGCGCCTTCGAAGCCGCGCACCAGGCGGCCTTCCAGCAGCGGCCGCGCGATCCGCACGAACGTGCCCTTGGGCGCGGCGCCGGTCACGATGGCGTCGAAGCGCTCGCCGATGCGGCCCTGCAGCAGCCAGGCCGCGGCGGCCTTGAGCACCTGGCGCTCCACCCGGTTGGCGTTGTCCTCCTGCAGCGTGCAGTGGCGGGCGATCGCCGCCAGCGCCTGATGGGAATACGGCGGCGCAGCGCCCGCCAGCGCCGCCTTCAGCAGGCGCTGCGTCACCAGGTCCGGGTAGCGCCGGTTCGGCGCCGTCGAGTGCGCGTAGTCGCTCACGGCCAGCCCGAAATGGCCCTCCCCGGCCGCGCCCGGCGCCGCGGCGGCGTACTCGCCCGGCCCCAGCATCTTCACGATGCGCAGCGACAGGTCCGCAAAGCCCTCGGGATCGGCGCGCCGCCGCTCGCACAGGAAGCGGTCGAGCGCCACCGGATCCGGCGTGTCGGGCAGCGCGACGCCGTAGCCGGCGGCCAGCGCCTCGATGCGGTCCCAGCGCCGCGGCGACTGCAGGAAGCGCCGCACCGAAGGAAAGCCCTGCTCCACCAGGAAGCGCGCGGTGGCGGCGTTGGCCGCGATCATCAGGTCGGCGATCAGGTCCTTGGCGCGGTTCTTCTCGTCGGGCCGCAGGTCCGCCAGCCGGCCGTGCTCGAACACCGGCCGCGCCGCCACCGTCTTCACGTTCAGCGCGCCGCGCCGCTGCCGCCACTGCCGCAGCCGCTCGGCCAACGCGTCGTGCAGCCGCAGCTGCGCCTGCAAGGCCGCCGACTGCGCCACCCGCGGCGGCGCCGCGGCCTCGCCGTCGAGCCATTGCGACACCGCGTCGTAGGAGAGCTTGGCGCGATTGAACACGGCCGCGCGGTAGATCTGCGCCTGCGTCACGCTGCCGTCGGCCTGCACCTGCATGTCCACCACCACCGCGAGCCGCTCCTGCCCTTCGTGCAGCGAAGTGAGGTCGGTGGACAGCAGCTCGGGCAGCATCGGGAAGGTGCCGGCCGCGGTGTACACCGAAGTCGTGTTGACGCCGGCATGGCCGTCCACCGCGCCGCCGAGGCGCACCATCGCATCGACGTCCGCCACCGCCACCAGCAGGCGCGCGGCGCCGCCCGGCAGGGCCTGTGCCACGCTGAGCTGGTCGAGGTCGCGGGTGTCGTCGTTGTCGATCGAGAACCACTCCAGGCCGCGCAGGTCGCGGATCGCGCCCTTGCGTTCCGGACCTGCGGCACGGGCGGCTTCGGCTTCCTGCAGCGCCTGCGGCGCGAAGGCCGGCAGCAGCCCGCGGGCACGCATGGCATCGACGGCAAGCTGGTGAAGGTCGGGCAAGTTCATGGGCAGTGAGCTTGGAGAGGAGTAAGCAATTTCCTGCTTCCGCAGGTCAGATTCCGGTCAGTCGTGACGATGCAGCATTGTCCCCAAGCTGCTGTTTGCCGGTGGCGTCCGGCGCCGCACAGGCAGCAACCCGCAAGCAAACACGACACTTGGTCCTGAAGGGGTGATGCAGCACCCGCTGTATCACCGTAGGCCCGGCAAGCGCCGGGCCTTTTTTTGGCTTCAGGGCGTGCGCAGCTGCATCAGCGCCTCGTGCAGCGCCCGCGCGGTGAGCGGCTTCACGAGATGCAGGTCGAAGCCCGCGGCGCGCGTGCGTTCGCGGTCCGAGGCCTGCCCCCACCCGGTCAAGGCCACCAGGCGCACGCGCTGGCCGACCGGCAGGCCGCGGATGCGGCGCGCGGCTTCGAGGCCGCCCATCACCGGCATGCCGAGGTCGAGGAAGGCGACGTCCGGCTGGAACTGCTGGAGCCGCTCGAGCGCCTGCGCGCCGTCGCCCGCCGTCGCCACCGCATGGCCCTCGGCCTCCAGCAGCAGCGCGAGCGTCTCGGCCGCGTCGGCATTGTCGTCGGCGATCAGGATCCGGCAGGGGCCGGCCGGCGCCGGCGCTTCCGCTTCGGCGCGCTCCGCCGGCAGCGCTGCGGCGGCACGCGGCAGCCGCACCGTGAAGCGGCAGCCCTTGCCGGCGCCATCGCTTTGCACCTTCACGCTGCCGCCATGCAGCCGCACCAGGCTCTGCACCAGCGCCAGGCCGATGCCCAGGCCGCCCTCCGCATGCCGCTGGTGGTCGCCCAGCTGCGAGAACAGCTCGAACACGCGCTCCTGTTGGTCCTTGGGAATGCCCATGCCCGTGTCGCTCACCGACACCTGCGCCTCCTCGCCGATGGCGCTGAGCTCGAGCCGGATGCAGCCGCCCGGCGGCGTGTACTTGGCGGCGTTGGACAGCAGGTTGGAAA
>Ga0255338_1004258_pt1 | contig 15185 bp, 12 predicted proteins | sample MeOH1_35cm_T4_19_FD_203715 | JGI IMG/M metagenome (GOLD analysis project Ga0255338, IMG submission 203715) | Sandy soil microbial communities from University of British Columbia, Vancouver, Canada - MeOH1_35cm_T4_195 | ecosystem: Engineered > Artificial ecosystem > Sand microcosm > Unclassified ...
GTTCCTTCCTGCTGCAGCCGGTGCAGCGCGGCCAGCAGCGGCTTGAAGGGGCCGGCCGACAGCGGCAGATCGGCCTTGTCTTTCTCGTGCTGTTGAAAGGCAGGCAGGCCCTGCGCCTGGTAGACGCGCTCGGCCTCGTCGCTGAACAGCACCGCGTCGCCGTCGAAGGCGATCCGGACTTCATTCGGGTAATTGTCCTGGGCCCGGGCCGAGTGGGTCGCGACGGTCGCGGCCGGAAAGCCGATGTCCAGGGCCGCCCGTACATCGTCCGGGTTGGCGGAGAGGAACAGGTTGGCGCGCAAGGGCGTGAGGTAGCGATAGGGTTCGCGTCCGCGCGTGAACACACCGCGCTCGACTTTCAGTGCATGCGATTGAACCGAGCGGAACACGCGCAGTCCGGAAACCGGATCGTTGCGCGACAGCATGACCACCTCGACCCGTTGCGCCTTGGCGTCGTTGAAAGCCAGCAGCTTCTTGACCATGGGCAGCGCCACGCCCGGCTTGGCGGGTTCGTCGAGCTTGTCGAGTTGCAGCCGCATGTAGGCGCGGTCCTTGTGCGGTCCCTGCCCGTGTTCGAATACCTTGTTCTCTTCCTCGAAGTCGAACAAGGCGCGTGAGGAAATGGCGACGACAAGCTTGCCGTCCAGTGATGCGCCCATGGTATGTCTGCCTCTTGTCTCTTGTTGTTTGTCCTGTGCCGGTGGTCAGCCAAGCCAGTGCCCCAGCAGTTCCACATCTTCCGGGAACAGCTGGCCTTTCTCGGCCTGCAGCAATTTGCCGTCGCGTCCGCGCACCAGCGTGATGGGCAGGCCTTTGGGCTTGGGCAGCACGCGCTGGACGGCGGGCGTCACGAAGCCGGCCGGGAAGGTGTAGCCCTTTTTCTGCAGATAGGCCAGCGCGTCCTCGCGCTTGCGGTCGATCGACAGCGTCAGCATCTGCAGGCCGCGCTGGCGCTGGCTAAGCCAGAGTTTTTGCATCTCGGGACTTTGCAGTGCGCAGAATGGGCAATCGCTGGCCCACCAGTAGATCACCAGCACCTGGCCTTCGGCCTGAGCCGGGCGGAACAGCGTGCCGTCGAACAGCGGCACTTCCGGCAAGGGCAGCGGGGTGCCAAGGGCGGGCATGGGCGGTGCCTTGGCCTCCAGGGCCGCCGGCGAGGGCGCAGTGGACTGCGCCAGCACGGTGCCTGCCTGGCCCAGGGCGACGGCGCCGGTCAGCACAGAGGCACTGTTGAGAAAGTGTCTGCGATCAAGGTTCATGGCTTTGATCTTAGCGCTTGCACATCAGGGCGGTATGGCGGGTGGGTGACGCGCCAGCAACTGGCCGGCCGCCACGGCCACGGTCTCGCCCTCGGCCAGCGGCTGCCAGGGCTCCTCGCTCAGCGGCACGCTGGCCAGCAGCACCACTTGCTGAAAACCGCAACCGACGCATATGCCGTGCGTCTGCAGCGGCTGGTTTTCATCATGGCACTGGCGCGTCAGCAGGTACAGACCCGGCGGCTCGATGCGGCCACTGTCCTGGATGCGCCGGTGGCCGTGCGCGAACAGTACATCGCCATCGGCATAGAGGAAATTGGCCGGACCGAGTTCCCGCAGCTCGGCGGCAAAGGTCGCTACCACGGCCAGCCGTGCCTGTACCGATGGCAGCGGCGCGGTGGGTTGCCAGAGTACCTGCAACCGCGCCAGCAAGGCGCAAAAGGCGTGTTCGGAGTCGGTTTCGCCCACGGGGTGAAACGGGCCGGGTATGAAGCGCGGTGACTGCGCAATACCGGCCAGCGTGCCGTTGTGGGCGAAGACATGGCTGCGCCCGGCCAACTCGCGTACGAAAGGTTGGGTGTTGGCCAGCGAGATGGCGCCCTGCGTGGCATGGCGGATGTGTGAGATGGCCAAGGTGGTGGGCGGCCCCTGTGCTTCGAGCAGATGCACCAGCGGGCTGTCGCTGGCGGGCGCCGGTTCGCGGTAGAGGGCGACATCGCGCCCCTGATAGAAGGCGACGCCCCAGCCGTCACGCGGGCTGCGGCCAGGGCTGCTGTGCCCAGCAAGCGCTTGCAGCGAGAAGCTCAGACCGGTGGCGTGCCGGCTGGAGACAGCAAGAAGTTCGCACATGGTTCCCCGATGTCCGAGTATTGCGTTGGATGATTCGGTCCACTATACACTGTGGGGTATGGTGTGCACGGTATGACGAGCGAAGCAGCAATGATCCCGATCAAGACAGAATCCGCCTGGCGCGGCACCTCGGATTGCCGCAACTGCGGCATCCGCGACATGGTGCTGTTCGCCGACCTCAACGAGCAGGATTTCGGCATGATCCACGCGCCGATTGACGACCTGGAATTCCGTCAAGGCACGTCGCTTTATGCCGAAGGCAATCGCGCGGCCGGCATTTTCACGCTGCGCACGGGCATGATCAAGCTGGTGCGGGTGACGGCCGATGGTCGCCTGCGCATCGTGCGCGTGCTGCGCCCCGGCGATGTGGCGGGGCTGGAGGCGCTGGGCAGCTCGCGCTACGACTGCGAAGCGGTCGCGCTGACCGATGTGTCGGTCTGCCGCATTCCGCTGGAGGTGATCCACACCCTGGGGGCCAGCAGCCCGCGCCTGCATTTGCGCCTGATGCAGAAGTGGCAGCAGGCGCTCAAGGACGCCGACGACTGGCTGGCCGATCTCAATTTCGGCACCGCGCGCCAACGGGTGTCGAACTTCATCCTCAAGATGCGCAGCCCGTCGGATGGGCGCACGGTGACGTTGTTCGCGCGTGACGACATGGGCGCCATGCTGGACCTCAAACTCGAAACCGTCAGCCGCGAGGTCAGCCGCCTGGTCCGTGAAGAAGTGATCGAGCCGCTGGACAAGCAGGGCCGCGTCTACCACCTGCGCGAACCCGAGCGCCTGCTGGAAGCCGCCTGAATTCATCTCACCGCGTCAGCGCCATGAACAGCCGGGGCAACTGCTCCGGCAGCCGTTCGATGTGGTCGATCACGGTGTACTGCCGGCCGAAGATATCGCCCACATAGGCGTCGGCTCTGGGGTCCAGGTTGATGCAGTAGCTGAAGATGGCCTGCTGCCCCATTTCCTTCACCGCCTGGCGCGCGTCCTCGATCAGCAGCCGCTCATCGGGCGCATCGACGTCGGAGGGCTGGCCATCGGTGAGCACCAGCATCAATTTCTTGTCGACCTGCTGCGCCCCGAGGTAGTGGGCTGCATGGCGCATGGCTGCGCCCATGCGGGTGGACCAGCCGGCCTGCATGGCCGCCAGCCGCGCCTTTACCGCATCGCCCCAATGCTCGCCATAACCTTTGATGTGCAAGTAGCGCACGTCGTGCCGGGTGTTGGAATGGAAGCCGGCAATCGCAAAGGCATCGCCCAGGTGCTCGATGGCGCCACCTAGCAGCGATACCGCTTCCTGGCTGAGCTCGAGGATCGACTGGTCCGAACCGCCAGCTTTCTCATTGAGGGACTGCGACAGGTCCAGCAGCAGCATGACGGCGATGCTGCGCCCGTCGGTGCGGTGGCTCATGTTGATGCGCGGATCCGGCGTGTGGCCGCTTTTGAAGTCGATGAACGAGCGCAGTGCCACATCCAGATCGAGTTCGCTGCCTTCTTCCTGGTAGCGCACGCGCAGCTTGTCCTGCGGCTTGAGCAGGTCCAGCAGGCGTTGCAGGCGCTTGGTCAGGGCACTGTGTTTGGCCAGCAGACGGTCGATGTCGGCGGCGTTGCCGCTCGGGTGCAGGTGTTCGTACAGGCTGACCCAGTCCGGCCGGTAGCTCTGGCTGCTGTAGTCCCATTCCGGGTAGTGGCGCGGCGGCAGCCCGGAGGCTTCTTCTTCCACCCTTGAAGGGCGATGTTCCTCGAACATCTCTTCGTCGTCGCTGCGTTCGTGGAACTTCCACAGGTGGCGGTTGTCGTCGCGGTAGTCGACCTCGGTGTCCTTGAAGTAGACGTCGGCCGACTGGTCACTTTGCCGCCGGGTTTGGGCGACCCAGGACAGCGCCAGGGCGGCGATCTCCGCGGTGCTGGCCTCGCCCGTGGCCAGCAGTGCATGAAAGCGCTGGACGCAGGCGTTGAGAGCGGGATCGCGGTAGCCGTGCGAGGGGGCATCGGGCGTATCCAGCAAGGCGCGCGACAGCAGGGCCAGGCGATGGCGCAGGCAGGACTGGGTGTTGGCGTTGCAGGCACCTTCCACCGGTGACGGGTGCAGGGCCAGCAGCATGCGGCGCAGCCCGGGGTAGGTGCGCATCGCCAGGGTATCGACCCGCGCATCCTCGAAGCATTCGATCGCCAGCCGCTGCAGGGGGCTGAAGTTGTCGGCAAAAATCGCCGTGCTCCAACGCCGGTGGGCCGCCATGTGCGCCAGTGCTGCGCGGTAACGGTCCAGGCCGCTGATGCCGCGGCTGTCGTCATAGACATCGGGCAGGCGGATGCCCAGCGTGTCAAAGTAGGGCTGGGGTTTACGCAGTTCGTCAAACGTCGTGGCGTAGGGCACGAGCATGGCACTGTCCAGCCACAGGCCGCGCAGGTAGAGGTCGAGCGAGCGCGTGTGGTCCACCAGCAGTGTGCCGTGGCGCTCACGCTGCAGCACGGCGCGGCTGTCGGCGGACTGCAGGCTGAAGTAGTCGCGCTGGCGCTCCGGGTGGTGGCTGTAGTTGCGCACGCCATAGGCGGCCCAGTTGCGCAGGCCGCCGATGGTCAGCAGGCTCAGCAGCTGCGGTGACTGCTGGAAGAAGTCCGGCAGGCTCGGGCTGGCATAAGTCTTGTGGACGCCGTGGATGGAGCCGGAGGTGCGCTCCATGCAGTCCAGCGCCAGGTCCAGGTAGTGCTGCAGCTGTTCGGGCGAGGGCAGTCGCCGTGCGATGGCGGCCAGCGCTTGCAGGAACGGCGTGATGGCCTTGCCGTTGGGCGATTTCCACATCGCCTGCACGGCATTCATGATGGCGGGCAGGGCCGATTCACCCAGAATGCCGGCGACTTGCGGCCACTCCTGCAGGAAGATCAGCACCGGTTCGACACCGCGGCCCATCCTGCCCAGAAAGCGGCTCTGTTCCAGGTAGGCCGCCATGCCTTCGGGCGTGAGCGTGGCCTGTGCCTCGGTCATGCAGTCCTCGAAGACGTCGGCAATCTGGGGAAAGCCGCAATCGAGTTGCTGGCGCCAGGCCTGCAGTTGCTCAGGGGATGGGGGGCCGGAGCGCACGGGGGCGGCCCTCTCAGGCAAAGATGGCGTCGATGGCGTGGTCGAGCGTGGCGCGGATGTCCGCGTCGTCGGTGATTGGGCGCACCAGCGCCATGCGGCAGGCCTCACGCGGGCTGACGCCGCCTTGGATCAGGGTAGCGGCATAGACCAGCAAGCGGGTGGATGTGCCTTCATCGAGACCATGGCCCTTGAGGTTGCGCGCAGCGGTTCCGACCTGCACCAGCCGGGCCGCCACGGTGGGGCCGATGCCGGTTTCGCGGGCCACGATGGCCGCTTCGAGTTCGGCGCCGGGGTAGTCGAAATCGAAGCCGACGAAGCGCTGTTTGGTGGACTGCTTGAGGTCCTTCATCAGGCTCTGGTAGCCGGGGTTGTAGGAGATCACGAGCTGGAAGTCGGGATGTGCCTGGATCAGCTCGCCCTTCTTGTCCAGCGGCAGCGTGCGGCGGTGGTCGGTCAGCGGGTGAATCACCACCGTGGTGTCCTGCCGCGCTTCCACGATTTCGTCCAGGTAGCAGATGGCGCCGATGCGCGCCGCCGTGGTCAGTGGGCCGTCGAGCCAGCGCGTGCCGTTGGCTTCCAGCAGATAGCGGCCCACCAGATCGGAGGCCGTCATGTCCTCGTTGCAGGCCACGGTGATGAGCGGCTTGCGCAGCTTCCACGCCATGTACTCGACGAAACGCGATTTGCCGCACCCCGTCGGCCCCTTGAGCATGACGGGCAGGCGCGCCTGGTAGGCGGCCTCGTACAAGGCGACCTCATTGGCCTGGGGCTGGTAGTAGGGCTCCTGCAGAACCCGGTAGGGGCTGGTGTCGGTCATGACAATTCCTCGTCTTCGAAAAAAAGCCCCCTGGGAGAGGAGGCGTTTCAAGTCGTGGTGCCGGGCGTGCGTTTACTTGTGCACGCCGAGCTTCTCGCGCCAGCCGGGGTAGAGCTTGTCGGCATCACCCGGGAAAGACGCGAAGGCACGGGCGAATTCGGGGTGTTCCTTGGCGTAGGCGATCGGGTCGGCGCCCGACTTCCAGCACTCGTAGGCCTGGCGCAGCGACTTGGCGCCGGCCGCTGGCGAGTCGATGTGGCCATAGGCGCCGCCGCCGGCGGTGTTGATCACGTTGCCGTGGCCCAGGTTCTCGAAGAAGCCGGGCAGGCGCAGCGCGTTCATGCCGCCGGAGATGATGGGCGTGGTCGGTTTCATGCCGTACCACTCCTGGTGGTAGGCCGGGCCGGTGTAGCTGTCGCGCTCGATGATGTAGGCGATGGCGCGGTCATCCTTCGCACCTTCCATCTTGCCGTAGCCCATGGTGCCGACGTGGATGCCGGAAGCCCCCTGCAGGCGGCTCATCTTGGCCAGCACGTAGGCGGTGTAGCCACGCTTGGCACTGGGGCTGGTGACGGCGCCATGGCCGGCGCGGTGGTAGTGCAGGTACTGGTTGGGGAAGTGGCGGCGTGCCGTGGTGACCATGCCGGGGCCGCCGACGTAGCCGTCCACCAGGAAGGCCACCTTGTCGGCATCGGGGCCGAAGGTGCGCAGGATGTACTCGCCGCGCGCCAGCATTTCATAGTGGTCGTCGGCGGTGATATTGGCCGAGAAGATCTTCGCTTCGCCGGTCTCGTCCATGGCGCGTTTCATGGCGTCATAGACCAGCGGCATGGTCTTCATCATGGGCGCGAAGACCTGGTTACCCTGGGGTTCGTCGTTCTTGATGAAGTCACCGCCAAGCCAGAACTGGTAGGCCGCCTGGGCGAAGGGCTCCGGGCGCAGGCCCAGCTTGGGCTTGATGATGGTGCCGGCGATGTAGCCGCCGTTCTGAACCGGCCGGCCCAGGATGCGCCACAGGTCGGAAATGTCCTTGGCCGGGCCGTCGAACAGCTGGATGGCGCGCGGCGGCATGTAGAAGTCGTACATCTTGGCGTGCTCGATGTCGCCCATGCCCTGGTTGTTGCCGATCGCCAGCGTCAGGAAGGACACGATCATCATGCGGCCGTCGGTGATGTTGCGGTCGAACAGGTCGAGCGGATAGGCGATCCGCATCTCTTCGGTGGCCTCGTCGATCTGGTAGACCAGGGCATCGACGCCACGCGTGAAGTCGTCGGTAGTGCTGACCTCGACGTTGGTACCGGTGGAGGATTCGGCCGCGAAGTGGGCGGCGGCTTCCAGGTAGCCATGGCCCGACTTGGGCCTCATTTTGTACGCCACCAGGATGTGCTGGCCACCTTTGATCAGGTCGGCTTCCTTGAGGCTGAGGTCGGCGTAGCGGTTGGACTGGTCCATCTCGGGTTCTCCTGTGTAAGGGGTCACCCGCCGGCCGGCGCGTATGCGCTCAGCCCATCGGGTACTGAGCGTGACTATAGGAGCTATAAGTCATAAGCAATATTCATTTTTTATGTTTTCTAAATTAGAAAATACTTATGTATTTGGTTTCAGGCCCAGGAATCGATCAAGGGGCCGCCCTGCTCGATCAGGAATTGCTTGAAGGACTTGGCCGCCGGTGAGAGCTTTTTCTGCGTCAGATGGGTGACGTACCACTTGCCCGTGATCGGCATGCCGCCAATGTCCACCAGCGCGATGTGGCCGCCGGCCAGCTCGTGGCGCACGGTGCGCAACGACAGGAAGCTCAGGCCCATGCCGGCCATCACTGCCTGCTTGATGGTCTCGTTGCTCGGCATTTCCATCGCCACTTTCAGCGGCAGGTCGTGCTGGGCAAAGAGCCGCTCCATGGCGGCGCGCGTGCCCGAGCCCTGTTCGCGCACCACGAACTCGTAGTCCTTGACAGCGTCGATGGACAGGCGCTTGCGGCGCGCCAGCGGATGGTCGGGCGCGCAGACGATGGCCAGCGGGTTGGTGGCGAAGGGGGTGGCCTCGCAGTCGAGCGTGTTGGGCGCGCGGCCCATGATGACCAGGTCGATCTCGCTGCGCGAGAGCATGCCCAGGATGTTTTCGCGGTTGTCGATGTGCAGCTTGACGTCGATGCCCGGCAGCAACTGGGCGAAACGCACCAGCAGCATGGGCACGAAGTACTTGGCGGTGCTGACCACGGCCAGTTCGATGCGCCCCTTCTTCATGCCGACGTGCTCGGCCATGCTGGCTTCCAGGTCCTTGAGCCGGGAGACGGCGGCAATGGCGTGGCCGAGGAATTCGTGGCCGGCGTGGGTGAGCTGGATGTTGCGCCCGACCGGCTCGATCAGCGACAGGCCGAAGGCTTCCTCCAGTTGGCGGATCTGCATCGAGACCGCCGGCTGCGTGACGAACAGGCGCTCCGCCGCCTTGGAGACCGATTTTTCGCGCGCGACCTCGATGAAGGTCTGCAACTGCTTGAGGGTGTAATTGCGCATGCAGCTATTCTAATCAGATTAAACTGATGATTATTCTAGCAAATGTGATTTGAGATTATGTGTCAAGCGGAGTACATTAATTTCGTCGTCACTTATTTAATTGATGGCAACGCTCTCAATCCCTTCCCTCAGCGAGGAGACGTCTATGTTGCGCGCCCTGATTTTTGATGTGGATGGCACCTTGGCCGATACGGAGAGTGCCCACCGTGCGGCGTTCAACCATGCTTTTGGCGAACTGGGGCTGGACTGGCACTGGGAGGAGGCGCTCTATACGGAGCTGCTGGAAATCTCCGGTGGCAAGGAGCGCATCCTGCATTACTGGAAGCAGGTCAATCCGGACATGAAGGCGCTGAGCGGGCACGCCGTGCAGGACACGGTGGCCCGCATCCATGAGCTCAAGACCGCGCATTACGAGGCGGCGGTGGCCAGCGGCGCGGTGGCCTTGCGGCCCGGCGTGCTGGCGCTGATCGACGAGGCCCTGGTCCAGGGCCTGCAGCTGGCGATTGCCACCACGACCTCGCCGGTCAACATTGCCGCCTTGCTGCGCCAGGCCATGGGCCCGGCCTGGCGCCACAACTTTTCGGCCATCGGCGATGCGTCGAGCGCGCCGGTCAAGAAGCCGCACCCGCAGGTTTATCTGCAGATGCTGGAGGCGCTCAAACTCGATGCCCGCGATTGCCTGGCTTTCGAGGACTCGGGCAATGGCCTGAAGGCTGCCACGCTGGCCGGGCTGGCCACCATCATCACACCGACGCGGTACACCCGGCACCATGATTTCAACCGTGCGTTGCATGTGCTGCCGGACCTGGGCGAGACCCGGCTGGCCGACCTGATGCTCTGGCATGAAGCCCACTGGGCTGGCGAGCGGCTGCTGGCTGGGGAATGATGAGGCCTTTTGTTAAAACAGTATGAAACGGCGCTGACCATGCCCTTGTCCAAACGCTCCACCCTGACGCAGTTCCTGATCGAGGAGCGGCGCCGTTTTCCCGAAGCCCGCGGGGACTTCAACGCGCTGATTCTCGACGTCGCCATGGCCTGCAAGGCCATCGCCCGTGCCGTGGCTTTCGGCGAACTCGGCGGCATGCTGGGCAACCATGAGGAGGCCTCTGGCGGTGCCGTGAATGTGCAGGGCGAGACGCAGAAAAAGCTCGACGTGCACAGCAACGAAGTGTTCATCCGCATGAACGAGCAGGGCGGCTATCTGGCGGGCATGGCCTCCGAAGAGATGGAGTTGCCGTACCAGATCCCGGCGCCGAACCCGCGTGGCAAGTACCTGCTGGTGTTCGATCCGCTTGACGGCTCCAGCAACATCGACGTCAATGTCTCGGTCGGCAGCATCTTCTCCATCCTGCGTGCGCCGAAGGTCGTGGTGGATTCGGGGCGCGATGTCACTGAGGCTGACTTCCTGCAGCCCGGCACGCAGCAGGTGGCGGCCGGCTATGCGTTGTATGGCCCGACCACCATGCTGGTGCTGACGGTCGGCAATGGTGTCAGCGCCTTCACGCTCGACCCGAACCTGGGCGAGTTCATGCTGACGCACGCAAAGATGCAGATCCCGGCCGACACGCACGAGTTCGCCATCAATGCCTCCAACAGCCGCTTCTGGGAGCCGCCGATCAAGCGCTACGTGGACGAGTGCCTGGCCGGCCGTCCCGGCCCGCGGGGCAAGGACTTCAACATGCGCTGGATTGCCTCCATGGTGGCCGAGGCGCATCGCATCCTGATGCGCGGCGGCGTCTTCATGTACCCGCGCGACACCAAGGACCCGGCCAAGAACGGCCGCCTGCGCCTGCTGTACGAGGCCAATCCGGTGGCCATGATCATGGAGCAGGCCGGCGGGCGCGCCAGCACCGGGCGCCAGCCCATGCTGGGCGTGCAGCCGAGTTCGCTGCACCAGCGCATCGGTCTGGTGTTCGGCTCGAAGAACGAGGTCGAGCGCATCGAGCGCTACCACACCGAGCCGGTCACGAGCGAGCCCGACAACCCGCTGTTTGCGCAGCGCGGGCTGTTCAGACTATGAAGTACCCCCTGAGTGCCCTGCGGGCCCTTCCCCCTGAAGGGGGACGACACCAGCGGCCCGGCCAAGCCGGTTCCGCGGTGTCCCGCGCCAAGACAAGGCTGCTGGCACTCAGGCCGTGCGACAAGAATTTTTCATCTCCAGGAGACCTCTGTGTCTGAACGTCATCCCATCATCGCGATCACCGGTTCGTCCGGTGCCGGTACGTCCACCGTGACGCGCACCTTTGCCAACATCTTCCGTCGCGAGGGCGTCAAGGCCGCCATCGTCGAGGGCGACAGCTTTCATCGCTACGACCGCCAGGAGATGAAGCGCAAGGCGGCCGAAGCTGAGAAGGCCGGTAACAAGCACTTCAGCCACTTCGGCTCCGACAACAATCTGTTTGGCGAACTGGAAAACCTGTTCGCTACCTACGCCAAGTCCGGCACCGGCCACGCCCGCAAGTACCTGCACAACGATGAGGAGGCGGCTCCTTACAAACAGGAGCCGGGCACCTTCACGCCCTGGGAGGACCTGCCGGCCGATACCGACATGCTGTTCTACGAGGGCCTGCACGGCGCCGTGATCACGCCCGAGCACAACATCGCGCAGCACCCGGATCTGCGCATCGGCGTGGTGCCGGTGATCAACCTGGAATGGATCCAGAAGCTTTGGCGCGACAAGCACCAGCGCGGCTACAGCACCGAGGCGGTGACCGACACCATCCTGCGCCGCATGCCCGACTACGTGAACTACATCGTGCCGCAGTTCGCCCACACCCATGTGAACTTCCAGCGTGTGCCGATGGTGGACACCTCCAACCCCTTCATCTCGCGCGACATCCCGTCGGCTGACGAAAGCATGGTGGTGATCCGCTTCGCCCAGCCCAAGGGCATCGATTTCCAGTACCTGCTCAACATGGTTCACGACAGCTTCATGTCGCGCGCCAACACCATCGTGGTGCCGGGCGGCAAGATGGAGCTCGCCATGCAGCTGATCTTCACGCCCTTTGTCTGGCGCATGATGGAACGGCGCAAGCGCGCTTTGGGGAGCCTGTGAAACACCCCCGTAGCGGCTCCCACCGCCTTTCCCCTCAAGGGGGCAACGCCAGTGGCTAAGGCGTTGCCTGGTTCCACGGTATTTCCCGATCAAACATTGCATGCGTCAGGTGTTCGGCTTGACGCCAGGAGTCCTTGAATGAGTACCAGCGTGAACACACCGTCTCCCGAACTCGCCCGCCGCATGGCCAATGCCATCCGCATGCTGGCGGTGGATGCCGTGGAGCAGGCCAAGTCCGGCCACCCCGGCGCGCCGATGGGCATGGCCGACATCGCCGAGGTGCTGTGGAACCGGCACCTCAAGCACAACCCGGCCAACCCGCAGTGGCCGGACCGCGACCGCTTCGTGCTCTCCAACGGCCACGGCTCGATGCTGCTCTATGCGCTGCTGCACCTGACCGGCTACGACCTGCCGATGGACGAGATCAAGCGCTTCCGCCAGCTGCACAGCAAGACCGCCGGCCACCCGGAAGTGGGCATCACGCCTGGTGTCGAGACCACCACCGGCCCGCTGGGCCAGGGCATCGCCAATGCCGTGGGCATGGCGCTGGCGGAGAAGCTGCTGGCCGCGGAGTTCAACCGCGACGACGAGGACGCCAGCTACGCCATCGTCGACCACCACACCTATGCCTTCCTCGGCGATGGCTGCATGATGGAAGGCATCAGCCACGAGGCCTGTGCGCTGGCCGGCACGCTGCGCCTGTCCAAGCTGATCGCCTTCTACGACGACAACGGCATCTCGATCGACGGCCATGTCGAGGGCTGGTTCACCGACGACACACCGGCGCGCTTTGCCGCCTATGGCTGGCATGTGATTTCGAACGTCGATGGCCACAACCCGGCCGCGCTGGACGCGGCCTTGCGGGAGGCCCGCCAGCAGGGCGCGCTGCCGCATGGCAAACCGACGCTGATCTGCTGCAAGACCGTGATCGGCCAGGGCTCGCCCAACAAGGCCGGCACGCATGACGTACACGGCGCTGCCCTGGGCGCAGCCGAGGTGCAGGCCACGCGCGAGGAGCTGGGCTGGACGGCGCCGCCGTTCGAGATCCCGGCCGACATTGCCCAGGCCTGGGATGCCAAGGAGCGCGGCGCCGCCGCCGAACGGGTCTGGCGCCAGCGTTTCGAGGCCTATCGCTCGCAGTATCCGCTGGAGGCGGCCGAGTTCGAGCGCCGCATGGCCGGCGACCTGCTGCCCGACTATGCCGCCCGGCTACCCGCATTGTTTGCAGCCGTCGCTGCCCGCGCTGACGCCGTGGCCACCCGCAAGGCGAGCCAGAATGCGCTGGACGTGCTGGCGCCGCTGGTGCCCGAGTTCTTTGGCGGCAGCGCCGACCTGACCGGCTCCAACCTGACCAATTTCAAGGACTGCGTGCGGGCCGGGCGCGATGCCTGGGGCAACCACCTGTCCTACGGCGTGCGCGAGTTCGGCATGGCTGCCATCATGAACGGCCTGGCCTTGCATGGCGGCTTCATCCCCTACGGCGGCACCTTCCTGACCTTCAGCGACTACAGCCGCAACGCCATCCGCATGGCCGCGCTGATGAAGCAGCGCGTCATCCACGTCTTCACGCACGATTCCATCGGCCTCGGTGAAGACGGCCCGACGCACCAGTCGGTCGAGCACGTGCCTTCGCTGCGCATCATTCCGGGGCTCGATGTCTGGCGTCCGGCCGACGGTCTGGAGACGGCCGTGGCCTGGGCCTGCGCCATCGAACGCCGCGACGGCCCGACGGCGCTGGCACTGTCGCGCCAGAACCTGCCGCGCCTGGCGGACCGGCCCGAGCTGGCCGAGCGCATCCGCCGCGGCGGCTATATCCTGGCCGAGCTCGATGCACCCGAGGCCGTGATCCTGGCCACCGGTTCCGAAACCATGCTGGCGATGCAGGCACACGAACTGCTGGCGTCCGAAGGCATTGCCACCCGCGTCGTCTCCATGCCCTGCACCAACGTGTTCGACCGCCAGCCGCAGGCCTACCAGGAGGCGGTGCTGCCGCTGGCCTTGCCGGCGGTGGCGGTGGAAGCGGCGCACCCCGACTTCTGGCGCAAGTACGTGGGCCGCACTGGCCGCGTGATCGGCATCGCCAGTTTCGGCGAGTCGGCACCGGCCAAGGACCTGTATGCGCACTTCGGCATCACGGCCGAGCAGGTGGCACAGGCAGTACGCGAACTGGTGCAGGCGACGGCGGCTGCGTAAGCTCGCCGGTTTTCTTTTTTGTCGTATCGACCCTATGACCCATACCTCTCCGACGGCCTTCGATCTGGTCATGTTCGACCTCGACGGCACGCTGATCGAAACCGCGCCCGAAATCTGTGATGCGGTCAACGACACGCTGAAGCACTTTGGCCTGCCTGAAGTGACGCAGGACCAGGTGGACCGCTGGATCGGCTACGGCACGCGCGAGCTGTTGATTCAGGCGCTGGCTTTTGTGCGCAAGCTCAGCGTTGATGCCGTTCGTGCTTTCGACACCCTGCCGCTGATCGCGGCTGAGTTCGATCGCCATTACCAGCGCCGCTGCGGCACGCGCAGCCACCTCTACCCGCAGGTGCGCGAAGCGCTGCAGCAGCTGCGCCAGCAAGGCGTGCGGCTGGCGGTGGTGACCAACAAGGAAGGGCGCTACACCCAGACCGTGCTGGCCGCGCACGCGCTGGTGCCGCTGTTCGACCGCGTGGTCAGCGGCGACAGCCTGCCGACCAAGAAACCCGATCCGGCCGGCATCCACAGCTGCCTGGCGCAGTTCGAGGTGCGGCCCGAGCGCGCCCTGTTCGTCGGCGACTCGTCGATCGACGTCGCCACCGCGCGTAATGCCGGTGTGCCGGTCTGGGCCTTGCCCTATGGCTACAACATGGGGCAACCGATCGAGGCCTGCGCGCCGGACCGGGTCATTGATGATTTTTCAATGCTATTGAATTGATAGCCGGTGGCGCAATGAATACAAGGGCCAAGGCCCGATTTAATTGATAAATATTCGAGGAGACTGGGGTGACGATCAAACTAGGCATCAACGGATTCGGCCGCATCGGCCGCATGGTGTTCCGCGCTGCGGTGCAGAACTTCTCCGACATCGAAGTGGTGGGCATCAACGACCTGCTCGAGCCCGACTACCTGGCCTACATGCTCAAGTACGACAGCGTGCATGGCCGCTTCAAGGGTGAAGTCAGCGTGGACGGCAACACCCTGATCGTCAACGGCAAGAAGATCCGCCTGACGCAAGAGCGCGACCCGGCCAACCTGAAGTGGAACGAAGTGGGTGCCGACATCGTGCTGGAAGCCACCGGCCTGTTCCTGGACAAGGCCAGCGCCGAGAAGCACCTGGCGGCCGGCGCCAAGAAGGTCATCATGTCTGCGCCGTCCAAAGACGACACCCCCATGTTCGTCTTCGGCGTCAACGACAAGACCTACGCCGGCCAGGCCATCATCAGCAACGCCAGCTGCACCACCAACTGCCTGGCCCCGGTGGCCAAGGTCCTGAACGACAAATGGGGCATCAAGCGCGGCCTCATGACCACCGTGCACGCCGCCACCGCCACCCAGAAGACCGTGGACGGCCCGAGCAACAAAGACTGGCGCGGCGGGCGCGGCATCCTGGAAAACATCATCCCCAGCTCCACCGGTGCCG
>Ga0255338_1004259_pt1 | contig 15181 bp, 16 predicted proteins | sample MeOH1_35cm_T4_19_FD_203715 | JGI IMG/M metagenome (GOLD analysis project Ga0255338, IMG submission 203715) | Sandy soil microbial communities from University of British Columbia, Vancouver, Canada - MeOH1_35cm_T4_195 | ecosystem: Engineered > Artificial ecosystem > Sand microcosm > Unclassified ...
GGCGCCGCCTGAGGCCGGACACTCCGGTTGGATCAAGGCCCCGCGTGGCGCCATTCGGGTCCAACGCCTGAGGCGGCCGACCACCCAGCCGCCCTCTCCCGACCTCTCCCACGACGCTCCGCGTCTGGGAGAGGAGAAGAAAAGCACGAACAACTTTGACTCCCGCCCACGCCTCATGTTCCCGTTATGTTCATGTCGCAAGCCGCGGACATCGCAGTACGGCGCCAGCAGATGCTGGCGAGGGTGGCCGAGCTCGATCTCGTCGCCGTCGAGGCCGCGCACGCCAGCTATCTGTCCGCCATCGACACCCCCGAGGAGTCCGAGAAGGGCCGCACCTACCAGCGGATGACCCGCTCGTTTCGCCAGTCGATCGCCCTGCACGAACGCTTCGATCGCAACGCGTCCCGCGAGGCGCGCGAGGAGGCCCAGGCGGCCCGCCGCGACGCCATCCTCCACCCGCCGATCGTGCACGACGAACCCCGCCCCGCTTTCCCCCGCGATATCGAGGCCGCCAACCAACGGGCCAACGAGCTGCGCACCGCGGTGCGCCGAGTCATCTGGACCGAGGGCTTCGAAAAGAGCGAGCTGGAGTCCGAACAGCGGCTGGAAGGCGAGCTCTACCGCCGGCTGGAAGACTGGCTGATCGACGAGCGCTGCGACGAGACCTTCGTCACCCGCGACCTCGACGAACACGTCGCCGACATCTGCGCCGAGATGGAGCTCAACCCCGACAACACCGCCCGCTGGCGCGACCTGCCCGACCCCGACGTCGAGGTGATCAAGAGCTGGCTCGAGGACCTGAAGGGCTACGCCGAACCGCCCTGGAAGAGCTCGGGCTGAAAGCCCGCCCCCTACGTCTCCTCTTCAAGCTCGTCATCCTCGGCCTTGTGCCGGGGATCCAGAAACGCCGGGGGTCCGCGAAGGTCCGCCACGGCGCCGCCGCGCGTCCCTTCGATCGCCTGCGTGTCTGGATGGCCGGGACAAGCCCGGCCATGACGAGCGGAGGGGGTGCCGGCCCCCCCTCTAAACATCCTCCAGCCACCCCGCCGACCGCATCTCCTGCAGGCGGGACGCCGTGCGTTCGAATTCGAACGACCCATCCCCCTCCGGATAGAGCTTCGTGGGCTCCGCGTCGGCCAGGACGATGAGGTGGGTCCGGGCCTCGTAGAGGGCGTCGATCAGGATCACCAGGCGGCGCGCCTCTTCGCGCCGGCTCGGGTTCAGCTTCGGCACGCCGTCCAGGAAGATCGTATGAAACCGCTCCGCGATGGCCACATAGTCGTTCGGCCCCAGGGCCACGGCGCAGAGGCTGGCGAAGCTGGCCCGCAGCAGCCCCCCGGCGGCATGGGGGAAATGCACCTTGCGGCCCAGCACCTCCAGGGTCTCGCCGATTTCCTCCTCCGGTCCCAGCATCTCGCGCCAGAGGGCGTCGAAGGACCGCTGGTTGTCGGGGTCGATGGGCGAGAACCAGGTCCCCGCCGCCCGCAGGCGGTCCAGCCGGTAGTCGTGCGGCCCGGCGATGGTCACCACCTCGACCTTGCTCTTCAAGAGGTCGACGAAGGGCAGGAAGAGCTGGCGGTTGATGCCGTTCTTGTAGAGCTCGTCCGGCAACCGGTTGGACGTCGCCACCAGGGTCACGCCGCGTTCGAACAGGGCCGTGAACAGCCGGCCCAGGATCATGGCGTCGGCGATGTCGGTGACCTGGAACTCGTCGAAGCACAGCAGGCGCGACTGCCCGGCCACCACCTCGGCCACCGGGACGATCGGATCGTCTCCCTTGTGCTGGCCGAACTTCGCCTTGCGGGCGGCCGGGTCGCCCTTGCGCCAGGCGTCGATCAGCCGGTGGATCTCGCCCATGAAGACGTGGAAGTGGGTGCGGCGCTTGGACGGCTCCTTCGAGGTCTCGAAGAACAGGTCCATCAGCATCGACTTGCCCCGTCCCACCGGGCCGATCAGGTAGACGCCGCGCTGGGCCTCCGGCTTGTGGAACAGCTTCTTGAGTCCGCCTCTGGGCCGGTCCGCGGTAAGATCGGCTTCCAGCCGCACCAGCGGCCGGAGCGCGGCCGCCTGGGCGGGATCCGGCCGGATCGAGCCGTCGCGGACCCGGGCGTCATAGGCGGCTTGCAGTGCGGAGGCCATCGGTCCGGCCTAACCGCGGTCCGGCCCGGGCGCAAGGAACGGGCGACGGTCGCGAGGGGTTTGAGAGTTTCCAGCACAGGGAGACGCGCATGGCCGACAAAGAAGACCGCAGCTTCCAGCCCGACCCGGATACCGATCCGCTGGCCAAGGTGGATCCGGCCAAGCTCGGCCAGCGGGACACGCCGGAGGCGGATTGGGGCGAGCCCCTGGAAGGCGAGGCGCAGTACGGCGCCAATCACCTGGCCCGCGAGGACCGTGCCGAACTGGATCGGGGGCAGGGGTCCAAGACCCGCCAGCACACCAAGGACCAGATCAGCCGCCGGACCTAGCGCCCAGCTCCTTGCGCACGAACCGGTAGGTTTCGGGCTTGTCGCAGGCGCAGGCCCGCATGCGGCCCTTGTCGTCCCACCAGACGAGCAGCGGGTAGGCGAACTTCACGCCGTTGTCCTTCATCAGCGGCGTGAGGTCGTCGACCATCTTGCGGCCCGCCTCGACGATGGCGGTGCGCGCCATGTCCCCGTCGGCGGGCGGCAGGCCCTGGGCCTTGCCCGCCTGCAGCAGCTTCCAGTCGTGAGTCAGCCAGACCTGCGCCACCTTCGCGCGCTCGGCCGGCGTGGACCTCGCCGCGCCGTTCAGGTCGCGCCGTGCGATCTGGATGACCCGGGTGTCGACGTTCTTCTTGTGCAGCCCGGCGAACTCTTCCGTCTGAAAGCGACGGCACTCCGGGCAGTCCTGATACGAGACGACGTAGAGCCGCTGGCCCTTCAGGCCCGGCGAGGCCCAGCCCGAGCTTTCCAGCAGGCGCACGATCTCCATCTGGTGGCGCGTGATTGTCTTCGGACGCCAGCGCGCCTCATAGTTCCAGAACGCCCAGCCGGCCGCCCCGGCCAGCGCCACGACCAGGACAAGGATGGCGATCAGGCGGTTGCGGCTCATCGGTGGGTCCTCCCGCGGACATCAACACCACAGGTCGCGGTTCGTTCGCGAGCTGAAAAGCCGATAGCCTGCGCCTCATGACACCTGTTTCCCTCCTGGGCCTGCCCACCGACCAGCATTCCTCGTTCCTGCGCGGAGCGGCCAAGGCGCCCCCGGCGATCCGCCAGGCGCTGTACTCCGACCACAGCCACCTCTGCGCCACGAACGGCCTGGTGCTGGACGACGGTCTGCTGCGTGACCTGGGCGATGCGCCGCTGCGCGAGGACGACGGCGACTTCGCGCGGATGGTCGAGGCTGTGCGCGCCGCCTTCGCCGAGGGCCCCTCGGTGGTGCTGGGCGGCGACCACGCCGTGACCTATCCGGTGCTGCGCGGCATGGCCGAGGCCGGGATCGCGCCGCCCCAGATCGTGCACATTGACGCCCATTCCGACCTCTATGAGGACTTCGAGGGCGACCCCTTGAGCCACGCCTCGCCCTTCGCGCGGATCATGGAGAATGGCCTGGCCGCCGGGATCACCCAGCTCGGCATCCGCACGCCCAACGCTCACCTGGTCGCCCAGGCCAGGCGCTACGGCGTGAAGGTCTTCGCGCCCCACGAACACGAAGCCGGGCTCAAGGCCCTGCCGAACGGGCCGACCTACATCTCCATCGACCTGGACGGCCTGGACCCGGCCTTCGCCCCCGGCGTCTCCCACCACGAGCCGGGCGGTCTCACCACGCGCGAGGTGCTGGACGTGATCTGGAAGACGCCCGGCCCCGTCATCGGCGGCGACATCGTCGAGCTGAACCCGGAGCGCGACCTGAATGGCATGACCGCCGTACTGGCCGCCAAGCTGCTCAAGGAGCTGGTGGCCCGGATCAGCGCCGACGCGGCGGCATAGCCCCGATGGCGGCCTCAGTCCTCCCGCGCCAGGTCCAGGACCCAGTTGTCCTCCCAGCTGCGGCCGCCGTCGACCGAGAACGACTGCACGAAGTGCGCCTTGTTGCGGCCCTCGTGGCTCCAGAGATAGCGGACGAAGATCGCCCGGCCGCCGAAGACCTCGTAGTCGTAGAGCTCGCCACGGCCGTCCTTGAACCTGCCGATGGTGGCGGGGAGCATCAGCTGCCCCTTGGCTGCGTTGATCAGATAGATGCTCCACTCGCCGCTGTCGGGATTGTAGAGCCGCAGGGTCTGGCCATCGATGCGCGTGCCGTCCTTGGTCGAGACGTCGAAGTCCTCGAAGTTGCCGCGCCCGTTCGCGATCTTCCGGGTCCTGGATGTGCCCGTGTACTCCAGCCAGGTGGTCGAGCCGCTGAGCGGCTTCTCCAGCTTGCGCAGGCTGGCCTTCCAGTCGCCGATCAGGAAGTCGAACCCACCCCAGCCGTTGGGGTCGGCGGAGCTGTCGGCTGGGGGGGTGGCCGGCGAGGCCGGAGCGCCCACCAGCGACGGCGGCGACTGGGCGAAGGCGGGTTGGGCGGTGAACAACGTTGCGGTGAGTGCGGCGGCGCGCAGGATACGGTGCATGGATGGAGCCCTCATGTCGTTGAAGAGGGCGGTTATGCGGACTGATAACTGACACCGAGCGTCAGGATTTCTCGGCGGCGTAGATTTCCGTCAGGTTTTTGGCGACCGCGGCGATCCGCGCGCGCAGCTCCGGCGGCGCCAGCACCTCCGCCTCGGCGCCCAACTTCAGGAAGTCGGAGGCGGCGTGCTCGACGGACTCGATCGGGATGGTGACCTGGGCCCAGCCGGCGGCGTCGAACTCGGTCGCGGCGCGGGCGGCGTGCTCGGCGACGGGGCTGACGTTGCAGATCGCCTTGAGGCCAGCCGGCGACAGCCGGATGGTCGCCTCGGCGTGGTAGAGCCGTTGCTCGAAATCCCGGACCCAGGCCTGCCAGTAGGCCGCAAGGTCGAAGGCGGCGGGCCGCTCGAAGGTCTCGGGCAGCAGCGCCAGGGCCTGGATGTTCGAGACGCGATAGGTGCGCGGCTTCCCGCCGGACTGGGCGACCGCGTACCAGACCCCCGCCTTCAGGGCCAAGCCGAGCGGCTCCAGGTCGCGATCGACCACGCCGGTCCAGCTGTCGTAGCGGATGCGGACCCGCCGTGCGGTCCAGACCGCTTCGGCCAGGCTCGGCAGCACCTCGGTGTGCTCGGCGTTGCGGTACCAGCCGATGGGGTCGAGGTGGAAGCGGCTGCCGATCCGGGCCGCGCCGCTGCGGCCCTCGGCCGGCAGGGCGGCCAGCAGCTTGAGCTGGGCCTGCGCCATGGCGTCGCCCAGGCCCAGGTCGGCGGCCGGGCCGGGCAGGCCGGACAGGAACAGCGTCTCGGCCTCCGCGGGGCTCAGGCCCGTCAGCCGGGTGCGGTAGCCTTCGAGAAGCTGGAACCCCCCGCAGCGGCCGCGGTCGGCATAGACCGGCACGCCGGCGGCGCTGAGGTGGTCGATGTCACGATAGATGGTGCGCACCGAAGTCTCGAACTCGTCGGCCAGCGCCTGGGCGGTCATCCGGCCCCGGGTCTGCAGCAGCAACAGGATGGAGAGCAGGCGGCTCGCACGCATGGACGGAGCCTAGCAGCCAAACCGGACAAGCGGTGTCAGCTATTCGCGCATCCTGTAGCCACGAGGCCGGCGCGCGAACCAGCCCGCCACCACGCAGGAGACCTCGCCCTTGCGGACCGTGACGGTCGTGCGCCGGCCGGGGCCGGGCTGGAAGGTCACCGTCTTGTCCGCCGTCTCGACGGTCACGGCGCCCGGGCCGCTGAACTGGCAGACGCTGTAGTTCTCCGGGCTCATGAACCCGTCCTCGCGGAACGCCGAACAGCTCACGTCGCCCAGATGCCGGGTGAAGCTGATCTCGTTGTAGGTGAAGGTCTTTGGCGGCTTGTGGCCCACGACCGAGAGCTCGGGTCGGTCGACAACGGGGCAGGCCGGTCCCGTGATGGCCCACTGCTTCTTCTCGGCCCGCGCCCCCGCCCAGGTGCGATAGACGTCGATCGCAGGAATAGCGATCAGCAGGAGCAGCATCCCGCCCAGGCCGGCGTGCTGGAGGAACACGTCGCGTCGCGACGATTTCCGCAGCGCTCGGATCTTCCCGATCATGCCGACGCTCCAAACTTACACCTGTAGAAATGTACACGCGTAATGCGCCTGGGCAAGAGCCCGCTTCCCAAATGGAGCTCCCTGGTTAAGCTCGACCGCAAAGGTCGGAGGGGACGATGACTGAGAAGCAGCGGGCCGGCTGGCTCTCGCGGCTGGCGCCCGGCGTCCGCAAGGTCCTGGGCCGGCGCGACACGCCGGACGACCTCTGGATCAGGTGCCCCGCGACCGGGGACATGGTCTATCGGCCGGACGTGGAGGCCGCGTTGTGGGTCACCCCGGCGGGCCATCACCTGCGGCTGAACGCGGCCCAACGGCTGGCGGTCACCTTCGACGGCGGCCGGTTCGAGCGCCTGCCGTCGCCCGAGGTTCCGGACGACCCGCTGGGCTTCGTCGGCCACGGCAAGGCCTACGCCGAGCAGATCGTCGCCGCGCGGGAGGCCAGCGGCGAGTACGACGCCATGGCCCTCGCCGTGGGCGAGCTGGGCGGCGAACAGTCCGTGGTGGCGGTGCAGGACTTCTCGTTCCTGGGCGGTTCGCTCAGCCGGGCGGTGGGCGAGGCGTTCATCGACGCCGCCCGGGCGGCCGTCGCCCGCCAGCTCCCGTTCGTGCTGTTCACCGCCACCGGCGGGGCGCGCATGCAGGAGGGGACCCTGTCGTTGATGCAGATGGCGCGGACCACCCTGGCGCTGAACCAGGTGAAGGACGCGAACCTGCCCTATGTGGTGGTGCTGACCGACCCGACCACGGCCGGCGTCATGGCGTCCTACGCCATGCTGGGCGACCTGCACCTGGCTGAGCCCGGGGCGCTGATCGGCTTCACCGGTCGACGGGTCATCGAGCAGACGATCCGCGAGACCCTGCCGCCCGACTTCCAGCGCGCGGAGTTTCTCATGGAGCGCGGCATGGTCGATCAGGTGGTCCGGCGTGCCGACCTGCCCAGAGTGCTGGGGTCGTACCTGAAGACCCGCCGACTGGGGCGTGAGCGCGCGGCCTGAGCCTCAGCCCCAGCTTTCCTTCGCGCCCTGCCGGCGAGGGGCCGGTGGGACGGCGGGCCGCGGCCCCGGGCGTCCGAACAGCCAGCCCTGGCCGAGCTTGACGCCGGCGCCGGCCACCCGCTGGGCCACGTCCTCGGTCTCGATCATCTCGGCCACCGTGACGACGCCGAGCTCGGCGCACAGCTCCGACAGGCGCCGTAGCAGGATCACGTCACGCGGGCGGGTCTCGAGGGCGCGGACGAAGCGGCCGTCGAACTTGACGATGTCGACCTCCAGCTCCCGCAGGTAGTCCAGCGACGCAGACCCCGCGCCGAAGTCGTCCAGGCACACCACGTGGCCGGCCGTCCGCAAGCGCTGGATCTGGGCGTTGGCCGTCGGGAGGTCGGAGAGCCGGTGGCTCTCGGTCACCTCGAGCATGAGCCGCGGTCTAAGGGTCGGGAAGGCCACTGTCGTGAGGAGGACCTCGTCAACGAAACCGGGCGATTCCAGCGAGAACGCGCTGACGTTGGCGGCGATGCGGGTTTCCGGCGGGGACTCCCGCAGCGCGGCCATGACGGTCTTCACGATGGTGAGGTCGAACTCGACGACCAGGCCGAGTTCCTCGGCCAGCCTGATGGTTTCCGCGGGGCCGCCGCCGCCTTCGAAGCGCGTCAGGGCCTCATAGTGGTGCACGCCCCTGCTCCTGAGGTCGACAACGGGCTGGTAGACCAGCTCGAAACGGCCTTCGCGGATCATCTCCTTGAAGCGGTTCGAGTCGGCCACGGTCTGGCGCAGCGCCGCCTCGAATCCCTGGGCGGCGGCCGAGGGGCCGTCCTCGATACAGCGGTCGAGGGCGTAGCGGATGGCCCTCAGGCTCTCGCCCGGGGACACGGGGTCCAGGACCAGCTCACCGGACGACATCTCGACGCCGGGCCCGGCGAGCTCGCGGATGCGCACCGCCAGGGCCTCGGGGCCCCCTGGGCCGGAGCGCAGCATGGCGAACCGTTCGGAGCCGAGGTCGGCGGCGGGCGCTCCGCCGTACGAGGCCGCGCGCAGGACGGCGGCCAGCTTGCGGCGGGCGGTGTCCGCGGCGGCCGGATCCATGGCCGCGAGCGCCGGGGCGAGGCCGGTGAATTCCAGCAGGTCGACGTGCAGGGGCGTGCCGGTCTGCTCGGCGTGCTTGAGGAGGCCTAGCGCCGCCGTTTCGAAATCTTCGCGGTTGGCGAGGCCGGTCGCGTCGACCTGGACCTCCGCGGGGCTCGGCTGCCAGAGGCTCAGGGCCGCCGCCACGCCGCTGCGCTCGGGCATCTGGAACAGGGAGAGCATGGCCGGCTGGACGCCGTTGCGGCCAGCGAGGCCGATCTTGAAGGGACCGCGGCGCTCGCCGGGACGAAGGTCGTGCAATACGGCTTCGATCAGGTCGATGTCCGCCGCGTCGATGAGGTCGAGAAACCGCCCACCGGCCAGGGACTCGGCCTGGCGCCCGACCAGCTGTCCGCCGGCGCCTGTCCCGAAGACGATGCGCCCGTCCTTGGCCACCTCCAGCACCATGTCGGCGCTGGCGAAGACGAAGGCGAGGAGCTGGAGCACGCTGGGCGCGCCAGAGGTCGCGCGGCTCCGCGCCACGCTTGCCTGATCGACCCTGCTCACCGACGCTGCCATCCCGCTCCGCCTCGCTACGAAAGTCGCAGCGAATGGGGACCCGGCCGCTGCAGCACGAGGGGATAACCCGACAGTGCTTACAGGGTGTTGAACACGCGCGAGATTTATGACGGTTTCGGCGGCGCTCAGAACATCGGGTCCGGCGGCGGGCGCTTCTTCTTCTTGCTCGGCCGCTCCCACATCACCCCGGGATAGCCCTTGAGCGGCGCCAGCGGCTCGCCCAGGTAGGTCCAGTCCGCCTGCTGGCCAAGATTCATATGGTAGCGCGGCTCGCGGCCGGTGCGGGTGGTGAAGAGGGCGCGCGGGACGTTGACCATCTGCGGCGAGCGGTCGCGCTCATAGACCAGCGGCGTGCCGCAGCGGGCGCAGAAGCTGCGGATCGTGCCGGCGGTCTCGTCCTCGAACCGGGTGACGTGCTCTTCGCCCTCGACGAAGCGGAACCGGCTGCGCCAGCTTCCCACATAGGTGGCGTAGGCCGCCCCGTGCGCGTGGCGGCTGGCGGCCGAGTGGTCGTGCCAGGCCCAGCGGGCGGGGACCCCGATCTCCACCCGCACTGCGCCGCAGACGCAGGTCCCCACCGCGACCTCGCCCCTGGCCATCAGTCCACCCCTAGCCAGTCAAGGATCCGGGCGTTCGCCTCGCGGGGATAGGTGTGGCTGAGGTCCTCGATCTCTAGATAGGTCACCGCCGCCCCGGCCTGGCGGAGGTGGCGGGCGGCCTCGCGCGCCATGTCGACGGGGAACATCCAGTCCTGCACGCCGTGGACGATGTGGATGGGAAGGCCGGTCATTCGCGCCGGATCGGCGAAACTGGCCAGCATCGGGTGAAAGGCGGCCGAGACCGGGGCCAGATGGGTGAAGGGCGAGGCGGGCTCCAGCCCGCTGACGTAGGAGAATGTGCCCCCATCGCTCATGCCGGTCAGCAGGATGCGGGTCTCGTCGATGTTCCATCGGCCGCGGACGTAGGCCAGCAGCCGGCCGATGTTGGCGGTGTCCAGGTCTTCGCCGCTGATCGCCCAGGTGCGACCCAACGCCGTGGGCGCCACGACGATCGCGCCGCGGCTGCGGGCGTCCCGTAGCCAGCTCCAGAGGAAGGCGCCGCCATTGCCGCTGCCGCCGTGCAGGGCCACGACCAGCGGCCAGACGACCTGCGCGTCGTAGTACTCCGGAACATAGGCCGAGAAGCCGCCGCGGGAGTCGGGGGCGCTGTCATAGTGCAGGACGCCCGTGTGCGGCGTGGGCTCGGCGTGCGCGAGGCGGTGGAGCAGGCTCGCATCCTCGCGGACCGCCGGATCCAGGAAGAAGCGGCTGACCGGCGGCAGATTGCGGGCCAGCGGATAGAGCGCCTCCTGCGCCCGGGGCAGGTGGCGTAGCGCGCGGAAGATGGCGGTGAGGCCGTCGGCCTCCTGCGGCGCGGCGCGCAGGGCGGCGTAGGCGGCGAGGGCTTCGTTCGCCGCGGTGACCAGGGCTGTGCGGACGGGCTCGAGCTCTGGTGGCCAGGCGTCCAGCCTGTGGCCCTGAGCAAGCAGTTCGGCCTCCGGCTCGCCGACGGCGGCCATCACGGCCTCGAACTCCGGCGGATTCAGATGGCGTGCGACGAAACCCAGCCGCTCCACGGCCTGGAGCAGCGGGGGCAGGAAGGCCACCAGGTCGTCAAGTTCACGCTCTTCCAAGGAACCCTCGCGGCCGAGGATCCCAACCTAGGATGCGAGGGCGGAAATGGAAGCCTGAGGCTTGGGGGGGAAGGCCAGAACCTTGGGGACCGGCGCCTCGCTCAGCCTCAGCACGCGCTTCAGTTCGGTGATCCGCGCCGGTGGGCCCGACAGGGCGACGTCGCCGGTCTCCAGGGCCTCCGCCAGGCCCCGGTGGCCCAGCCAGACGCGGACGAAGGCTTCCAGGTCGGCGCTCAACACCACGTCCACCTCGACGCCTGGGTCCTTCAGGCATACCTCCACATCCGTGCGGCGCAGGATCATCCACCAGTAGCGTTGCGCGGCGTGGGCGCGCGGAATGCCCCGGAAGTCGAACCGCAGCACGATCTCGCGCTCCGGCAGTTCGGTGTCCACGATCTGGCGTCGCATGCCCCACATCAGCGCTATCGGGTCCAGGTCCTCGTGGGCGATGCGTCCCTGGCCGTGACGCTGGCCCCACTCCGACATCAGGCAGACGATCCCGCCCAGGTGCTCGCCGGCGGGCGTGAGGCGATAGAGCTTGCCCTGGGCCAGGGGTTCGGTGGCGATGACGCCCGCCGCCTCCAGCTCGGCCAGGCGCTGCACCAGCAGGGCGCGCGACATCAGCGGCACGCCCCCATGCACCTCGGTGAAGCGCTTGGGTCCGAAGCAGAGCTCGCGCACGATGAGCGGCGTCCATCGCTGGGCGAAAATCTCGGCCGTCTTCGCGACGGGGCAGAACTGTCCATAGCCTTTCATGCGACCTAGGGTCGGCCGTGGAACGCGGTTCGACAAGTTCATTCTTCGAACTGGAGCTGGCGCGTCGATCTGGAGGAAGACCATGTCAAGACTTCCGACTGAGGACCCCCCGATGACTATCGACCTGAAAACACCGCCGGCCATCGCCGCCACCGACTGGGCGCGGCGCGTCCATGACCTTGGCCCCCAGATCGCGGGCCGCGCCGCCGAGGCCGACGATACCGACGCCTTCGTGGCCGAGAGCCTGGCGCTGCTGAAGGCCGAGGGCTTTCACACCGCCGCGGTCCCCGCCGAGCTGGGGGGCGGCGGCGCCAGCCTCGCCGAGCTGTCGGCGACCCTGCGAGCGGTCTCGACCTATTGCGGTTCGACGGCCCTGGCCCTGGCGATGCACACCCACGCCGTGGCGCTGCCGGCCTGGCGCTGGCGGCGAACCCCAGAAGCCGTGGAAGGCCTGCTGAAGCGTGTTGTGACCGAGCGCCTGACCCTGGTTTCCAGCGGGGGATCAGACTGGCTGGACGGGTCATGCAAGGCGACGCCCGTGGAAGGCGGCTTCCGTGTCAGCGGGCGCAAGGTGTTCGCCAGCGGCTGCATGTCCGGCGACCTGCTGGTGACCATGGCCGTGCTGGACGCCCCCGAGGGGCCGACCGTCATGCACATGGCGATCCCCATGAAGGCCGAGGGCCTCAAGATCCTCGACACCTGGAAGACCCTGGGGATGCGCGGCACGGGTTCGCAGGATCTGGAGCTCAACGAGGTGTTCGTGCCCGACGCGGCGGTGACCGTGAAACGGCCGGCCGGCAAGTGGCACCCGCTGATGCACATGGTCTCGATGATCGCCTTCCCGCTGATCATGAGCGTCTATGTCGGCCTGGCCGAGGCGGCGCGGGACAAGGCGCTGGCCCTGGCCGGAGCGCGCAAGCCTTCGGCCGACACCGAACTGCTGATCGGCGAGATGGAGACTGAGCTCAGCGCCGCGCGCTTGGCGCTGGGCGACATGCTGACCTGCGCGGCGACCCAGGAGCCCGGCCCCGAGACGACGAGCCGGATCATGACCGGCCGCACGCTGGTGGCGCGCGCCGCGATCGCCACGGTCGAGAAGGCCATGGCTGCGGCCGGTGGCGCGGGCTTCTATCGCCGCACCGGGTTGGAGCGGATCTGGCGAGACGTCCAGGCCGCCCGATATCACCCGCTGCAGCCGGGTCCCCAGGCGCGCCTCGCCGCCCGGGTGGCCCTGGGCCTCCCTGTCGACGGTTGAAGCCCGATCGCCCCGCCGCCGGCTCGACCTGCGGCGGGGTATCTGCTTGCGATTCTTCAAACGGCCGTTAGACCCGTTGGGGATGGCCAAAGACTCCACAGACAAGACCGGTTCTTCGAAGGAAGCCTACGACGACCGGCCGTTCGACGCCGGCGCCATGCCGCCCAACGTTCGAGCGCCCCTGGCCCCGTACGCGGGCGCCGAGCCGCCGGCGCCTGCCTGGTTCAAATGGGCTGTGGCCCAGGAGCCGGAGCGCGGCTTCGTCACCTCGCACGGAACCCAGATCGAGACCCTGACCTGGGGCGAGAAGGGCAGGCCGGGCCTCCTGCTGGTCCACGGCAACAGCGCGCACGCCGACTGGTGGAGCCCGTTGGCGCCCTATCTGGCGAAGGACTTCCGGGTCACCTCCATGTCGCTCGCCGGCATGGGCAATTCCGAGTGGCGCGAGACCTACCGCTTCCACGACTTCGCCGACGACGCCGAGGCGGTGGCCCGGGGCACGGACCTGTACGGCGGCGGGCGCAAGCCGATCTACATCGGTCACTCGTTCGGCGGCGGGCAGGTGTTCTTCGCCGCCGCGCGCTATCCACAGAACATGCACGCCGCGATCCTGGTCGACACTGGCTTTGGTGGCCCGCCGCCCGAGGTTCTAAAGGCCGAGGCCGCGCGCCGTGAGATGCTGGCCAACATCCCGTCCGCCGACCGGCCCAGCCGCGTCTATCCGACGATCGAAAAGGCGCTGGAACGGTTCCGGCTCATGCCGCCGCAGCCGACCGAGAACCACTACGTCCTGGACTTCATCGCCCGGCGCTCGCTGAAGCGCGCGCCGCTGCCGGACGGCTCCGGCAAGGGCTGGACCTGGAAATTCGATCCCGAGATGTGGGAAAAGCTGGACCGCAAGGACGGCTTGGTCGGCGGCAAGATGCCGACGCTCGACGTGCCGATGGTCCATATCTACGGCGAGAAGAGTCGGATCGTCGAACGGCGGCGCGAAGGCGAGGCCAGCTTCCTGGACAGCCAGGTGACCAACATCGAAATCCCAGATTCCCACCACCACGTGCTGATCGACCAGCCACTGGCCCTTGTCGCGTCGCTTCGCACCCTGCTGGCCACTTGGCCGCATTGAACCCGGGGGGCGGTTCGTGTATCGCCCCCGCTGACTTCCATTCATCCGAGAGTGAAATTCCGATGGCCGGAGCTTCTTCCGACTACCAGCGCGGCACGATGGACATCGCCGAGCAGGCCGCGACCTTCAACCTGGTGATGGGCCTGACCAAGTGGGGTTCGCTCTACATCAGTGCGTCGCTGTTCTTCTTCATCCTGCTGTTCTGCACCGAGACCGGCTTCCTCGGCTCGGCCGCGGCCGCGGTGGTGATGGCGGTGCTGGGCACCCTGCTGCTGCGCGACAAGAAGACCGCCGCCGCGCACTGACGCGCTCACGGCCGACGATTTGACGAGCCTCCGCGCAAGCGGAGGCTTTGTCGTGTCTGGATATCCGGCGGAACGGCGAAACGGCGGTCGACCTGCGGGCACGGCGTTGCGGCCCGATGGGCAGCTTGATCCGCTCCTGCAAGATTGTTGCGCCGCATTGCTGCGGTGCGGCAGGATTTTTCAAACGAGCGTTCAAAACCGGCTCTGAGGGCGGCTGGACAAGGTGTGAGAACGCCCCCTATGGTCGCGCCGCAATCGGGCCGATCGGGGGATTTCGCGGACCATGGCCGTCATCGCCGTCACCAAGGAGCGCCGCGCCGGAGAGACCCGCGTGGCCGCCGTCCCCGAGACGGTGAAGAAGCTCATCGGCGCGGGGTTTTCCGTGATCGTCGAGACCGGCGCGGGCGTTCCCGCCGCCTATCCCGACGCGGACTACGCCGCCGCCGGGGCCACCATCGCCAAGACCGCCAAGGACGCGATCGGCAAGGCCGACATCCTGTTCAAGGTGCGTCCGCCGGAGGCCGAAGAGATCAAGGCGCTGAAGGCCGGCGCGATCGTGGCGGCGACGCTGAACCCCTACATGGAGCGGCCCACACTGGACGCGCTGGCCAAGCAGGGCGCCACCGCCTTCGCCATGGAGTTCGTGCCGCGCATCACTCGGGCCCAGGTGATGGACGTGCTGTCCTCCCAGGCCAACCTGGCCGGCTATCGCGCGGTGATCGAGGCGGCCGAGGCTTACGGCCGCTCGATGCCGATGATGATGACCGCCGCCGGCACCGTCGCCGCGGCCAAGGTGTTCATCATGGGGGTCGGCGTCGCGGGCCTCCAGGCGATCGCCACGGCGCGCCGGCTGGGCGGGGTGGTCACCGCCACTGACGTGCGCCCGGCCACCAAGGAGCAGGTGGAGAGCCTGGGCGCCAAGTTCCTCGCTGTCGAGGACGAGGAGTTCAAGAACGCCCAGACCGCCGGTGGCTACGCCAAGGAGATGAGCAAGGAATACCAGGCCAAGCAGGCCGAGCTGGTCTCCTCGCACATCGCCAAGCAGGACATCGTCATCACCACCGCCCTGATCCCTGGCCGGCCGGCGCCGAAGCTGGTCAGCGCGGCCCAGGTCGCCTCGATGCGGCCCGGCTCGGTCATCGTCGACCTGGCGGTCGAGCAGGGCGGCAATGTCGAGGGCGCCAAGCTGGGCGAGGTCTTCGAGACCGCCAACGGCGTGAAGATCATGGGCGTGGCCAACCTGCCCGGCCGGATCGCCACCGACGCCTCGGCGCTCTAC
>Ga0255338_1004260_pt1 | contig 15178 bp, 11 predicted proteins | sample MeOH1_35cm_T4_19_FD_203715 | JGI IMG/M metagenome (GOLD analysis project Ga0255338, IMG submission 203715) | Sandy soil microbial communities from University of British Columbia, Vancouver, Canada - MeOH1_35cm_T4_195 | ecosystem: Engineered > Artificial ecosystem > Sand microcosm > Unclassified ...
CGCCGATGAGTACGTCTATCTCGGGGCACTGCGCGGCCAGGAGGAGGTCCTGCCGGTACCCGATGTGGGTCAGCGCCACCAGCAGGTCCACCTGGGGGCGCAGCAGCACTGCCTGCTCCCGCGCGGTTTTCAGCGGATCGTCGAACCAGTAGTCGCAGAACGGTTGCGACCACTGCTTGCGGGTGAACATCGGTACCGTGACGCCGAACACGCCGATTCGGACGCCGCCACGCTCCAGGACAACGTGCGGCTGCACCGGGCACGGGGCGTTGCCCTTCGCCATGATGTTGGCGGAGAGGATAGGAAAGCGTGCCCGGTTGATCTTCAGCGGGAAGCATTCCTTACGCGGGTGGGTCTCCCGGTTTCCCAGGCACATGGCGTCGTAGCCTAGAGCGGAGACCAGCTCCAGCACCGGCTCCCCGCCCATCCGGAACCCCAGATTACCTGCGGTCACCGTATCTCCCGCGTCCAGAATCAGCGCTCCCGGATATTCCGCGATCAACTCTCGCAGCCGCTCCCGCGCACCCGCCGCCGGACCCCGCTCCGCGCCCAGTCGCCCATGCGTGTCGTTGGTATGGATGATCGTCAGGGGCATAGATGCAGGGGATAGGGGTTAGAGGATGGGGAGTGGTGAATGGGAAGGTTCAGGGTTCAGGAAGAGAATTAGGTGAGATTGCTCCAGTCGCCCGTTGGGCGGCGGTATTATCCCCAACGCCTATCCTCTAACTCCTCTACTGCTCCGTTGGTCCCTGCTCTTGCTCTTCACGGAGCCTCGCCAGAAAGCCTTCCACCGCTTCGTCCCAGCGGTTTTGTGCCTGTAGCACCCGCTCCACCACTTCCCGGACGGCGCCGCGACCGCCCGGATGGGTGGTCACCCAATCTGCGTGAACCTGAATATAGGCTGGGGCGTCAGAGACACTCACCGTCACCCCGGCCGCCTCGAACGCGGGGACGTCGTTGAGGTCATCGCCGATGTACAGCACTTGCTCCCGCGTGAAACCGAGGCGAGACGAGAGTGCCGAGAGTGCCTGGTGTTTGTTGCGTGCCCACTGGCATACCTCGCGTACCCCCAACTCGGCGGCCCGCCGCTCCACCACCGCGGAGACCCGGCCGGTGATCCAGGCGATCTCAAACCCTACGGCCCGCGCGAGGCCCAGCGCCAGACCGTCTTTCACGTTAAAGCCCTTCAACTCCACCGCCTCTCCTGCAGCGGTGGTACCCAGCAGCAGCGTGCCGTCCGTCAACACGCCGTCTACATCCATCGCAATGAGCCGAATAGTCTTCAGTTTTTCATTCAGGTCGGCATCATTCATGGTACGGCTGGGTATATGCGGTTAACGCCCGTCGAAGTGAAACTCGGAAGTGCGACGATTATAGCACGCCGGGTGTGAGGTATTACACGGCGAACACGATGGGGCCAGCCGATCATTGGAGCACAGACACTGCTCCTCCATAGGGCCAGGGAGAGGGACGATGATCACTACCGAGCGCAGGCGAAGCTGGATGCTGGTTGGCGCGCTGGCCGCCACGATCTACGGGGTTGGAAACTTTTTCCAGCCTACGGTTGTGGTCGGGGAGTCGATGTCGCCCACACTTAAGAACGGCCGGGTGATCTGGATTGACCGCACCTATTACCGGCATCACAAACCGCAGTGCGGCGAAGTGGTGGTTTTTAAAGACGATGCGGGAACCACGTACGTCAAACGTGTTTATCGCGGTCCCGGTGAGACGCTCCACTACATCGCGTCCGGATCCAGCTTCTTACTCCCCGTTCGCGAGCCGTTCGCGCAGGAGATGAAGTCCCGGTACGAGGGTGGACGCGGCATGCTGCGCATCAAAGAGATGCGTGTAGATGACGACAGCGTGTTCGTGCTGGGCGACAACTTTAACGTTTCCATCGACAGTCGTCAGATCGGGCCCGTGCCGATCCGGGCAATCATCGGACGGGCCCACCTGGCAGCGAATCCCGCCCATTCCCTGCGTTACGAGTTCGTCCCTAAGACCCTGGGTCGCTCGCGCATCAGCGTCGCTCGGTCGCGACCCGCACCGGCTCACCGCTCCCAGTTGCCGCAGGCCCGCCTGGTTTCAAACGAAGCGGTTTCCGAGGTCGCTCCCCTGGCAGTGGATGGCGCCGCCCCCGTCTTCCACACGAAATCCGTTCGATACTCTCAGCGGTAGTAGCGGAAGCAATGGTAGACGGGAAATGGGAAAATCAGGAAATGAGGCTCGGCTCTTCATTTCCTGATTTCCCCATTTCCTGTCCCCAGGTCCGTAGGCGATCATCTAGGTTGCAGGTGAGCTGCCGGAGTTTTCGGATCGGTCGCTACGTAATAGGGTGAACCTCGGGGCGAAAAGCCGGTGCTCGTTCCTACCGAACACCCACGGTGAATGGTCCGCGTCCATTCAAGAGTGGTGTGAGTCGGGCCGGCCGACTCCGCGGATTCCCGCGAAGGGAAGCCACTAGCCCGCTTCCAACTGTGTCGTGGCGCGTATCACGCCGTTGATCGCACGGACGCAGGAGGGAAACCATGGCTAATACCGGACGCAGAGAGTTCCTTCGGGATGCGGGGCTGGGCCTCGCCGCGTTAACGCTGAGCCGGGAGCCGGCGGCTGCCGCAGCCCCCCGTAAAGTAGTGCTGGGTCTCATCGGCCCGGGGGGAATGGGTACGAACCACCTCCGCATGCTCTCGGCCCGTCCGGACGTCGAGATGGCCTACGTGTGCGATCCGGATCGTGATCGGATCGCCGCCGCCACGCAGATCGTGCAGACAGCTACCGGTCAGGCACCTAAAGGCGCGGAAGACTTGCGGCGAGTGTTGGACGACCCCCGCGTGGAAGCGGTGTTCATCGCCACGCCGGACCACTGGCACGCCCCCGCCGCGATCCTGGCGCTGAACGCCGGGAAGCACGTTTACGTGGAGAAGCCGTGCTCCCACAACATCCGCGAGGGGCGCCTGATGATCGAGGCCGCCCAGCGCAGCGGCAAGCTGCTCCAGGTGGGCACCCAGAGTCGCAGCACTAAGGTGGTTCAGGAGGCGATCGAGCGCGTCCGCAAAGGTGAGATCGGCGAAGTGCTGGTAGCGAAGGCCTGGAACAGCCAGCGGCGCGGGGACATTGGCAAAAAACAGCCTTCCACACCTCCGGCCTCCATCAACTACGACCTGTGGGTCGGACCGGCGCCAATGGTTCCGTACCGGGAGAATATGCTTCCCGGCCGCTGGCGCTGGTTCTACCCGTTTGGCTGCGGCGACATGGGCAACGATGGGGTTCATGACCTGGACGTGGCGCTCTGGGGCCTGGGCGTTACCACCCAACCCAGCCGGGTCTCTTGCCTGGGCGGTAAGTACTACTTCGACGATGACCAGCAGTTCCCGGACACGCAGTACGCGGTGTTCGAATACCCCACGCCGGGCAGCTCCATTAAGAAGAAGCAATTGATCTTCGAGCAGCGGATCTGGTCTCCGTACGTTCAGGAAGGGTATGAGAACGGTGCGGCGCTCTATGGAACGGACGGAGTGCTGATCATCGGGCACGCGGAAGGGTGGAAGCTATACGGCCAACGAAACAAGCTGATCGCGGAGGGCAAGGGTCCGGCCGATTTGAAAGCACACCACGACAACTTCCTGGACTGCGTGCGCGGAGACCAGAAGAGCCTCAACGCTCCGATCGCCGCCGGCCACCTCTCGGCTTCGCTGGTCCACCTCGCCAACATCTCGGCGCGAGTGGGGCGCACGCTGGAGTTTGACCCGGTCAAAGAGACGATACTTCAGGATCCCGAAGCGAACCGTCTGGTGCGGCGTCAATATCGAGAGGGACACTGGGCTGTGCCGAAGCGTTAGCTATCTGTGCCGGTGCGCCCGTTGCACAACGCGCAGATTTCGGGGAAGGGCTCATTGCCGCCAATTTCCCACGAAAGCCGGACACTCGAAACAGGCCGCAAGTAATACCACAGATGGGGCATCCTGAGGAATAACGGTTGCAGTAGCGCCCGTTGGGGTTTATTACAATCTTGTTGCGGGGGAACGTAACCCGTATCGGAGCGGTCTCGTTTATGATGGATGAGACGGCGGAGTGACTACGCGGTGCTGCAGTGGCGGCCGGGTAGGGGAGCCAAAGAGATGAGTGACGACGCAAAAGGGATTCTGCTCGTGGTGGGCGGCGTGGCCGCGCTGTTCTTCCTCATCCCGCTGGCCATCAAGGTGATCGGCTTCATCCTCGGCTTGATGCACTTCGCGGTGGCGATTTTCTGGTTCGTTGCCATCGTGGCGGTGTTGGTCTTCGTCGTCGGGTTGGTGCGCCGCCTCATTCGCGGTTGAGGAGCTCCTGTCCATGCGCGCGGTGCTCTCATTATTCCTGGCACTCCTCCTCGCCGCCGCCGCGCATGCGTTCGAGGTCGGCGGCGTCTTGCGGGCAGTCGACGCACCGGGACGGACCATCCGGGTGACGGCGGGCGGCCAACTCCGCACGGTACGGGTCTCCGCGGAAGCGCGGATTCTGGATCGAGACGGTAAGCCGCTTCCCGCAGGTCTCAAAGCTGCGGAGCTGAGAGAAGGCGCGGAAGTCACCCTCACGGTGGAGCCGGAAGACGGCCAACCGGTCGTCAAAGCAATCCGCCTTGGGCTGCCCTCCTCCGGCGTGAACCGTGGCGGCGGCAACAACCCGGCGCGGCCGCCCGTAGACACCTCCCGGTTGCGGCCGCTGACTGACCCGGCCGCGGGGGAGTACCAGGGGCAATCCGGTGGGCTCTATCCAAGCGGGAAGAGCGTCCGGCCCGCGGCACACGAGGCGGCCGGCGTGGCCCTAGCTCGGAAGGTGCAGCCGCTGGATCCTGCTGGCAAGCCGGCGGCCGACGGAAAGATCGTGCTGCTTACTGTGGGGATGAGCAATACGAGCCAGTCGACCCAGGGCTTTCTCGCCGCGGCGGCCCGAGATACGGAGAAGAATCCCCGGGTGGTGATCGTCAACGGAGCGCAAGGCGGGATGACCGCGGCCCGGATGCAGGACCCGGCGGACGGGTCATCCGGCACTCAATACTGGACTGAGGTGGATAACCGGCTGCGACAGGCCGGAGTCACTCGCGCCCAGGTTCAGGCCATCTGGATCAAGCAGGCGGATGCCGGTCCCCGAGAAGGTTTCCCGGCGTACGCAAAGACACTTCAAGCCGAACTGGCGAGAATTGTCCGGACACTGCCGGAGCGCTTTCCCAACCTGAAGCTCACCTACCTCTCCAGCCGCACCTACGGCGGCTGGGCCAAGTCCGCGCTCAATCCGGAGCCATATGCCTACGAGTCCGGCTTCTCCGTGAAGTGGCTGGTCGAGCAGCAGCTTCAGGGCGACCCCACGCTCAACTACGACCCAGCCAGGGGGCCGGTCCGCGCGCCGTGGTTAAGTTGGGGACCCTACCTCTGGGCGAACGGAACCACCACGCGTGGCGACGGCTTCAGTTTCGAGGAAGCAGATTTCAGTGAGGACGGCACTCACCAGTCACCCTCCGGGCAGCGGAAAGTCGGCGGACTCCTCCTCCAGTACTTCAAGACGGACTCGACAACGCGAGATTGGTTCGTGAAGCGCTAGTATTACAACGACGAGTTCCTTCTTTCGGATACCACGCAGCCCTGGGTAGAACGCTGATTAGTTAGTAGTGACGCCATTCATTGCGTCGAGTCGGGCTTCAGCCCGCGACAGCGGTGGTTGAGTTCGCATTCGGCCTGGGTAGCACTGCGACCGGACGCAATGAATGGCGTCACTACTAACTTCAGCCCGCCTGCGGCGGCCTACTCAAGAACTCGTCGTTGTAATACTAGGGGTTCGGCAAGCCGGTAGTGATGAGGTGTGAGCGTGTGGGAGTATGCGGGGATGGAAGTATGGGGGATCGGCAGCAATCTCTCCCACCCCCCCATCTCCCATACGCTCGCACCTCCGTCCGGAACCGATGCCGCTAGCCCACCCCGGAGGCACGCTTGCTCGTGAGCCAGCGTCGCCAGACGCTCGCGAAGTGAACGAGTAACCACACGGCGAACCCGACCAGCGCCAAGGCAAGGAGCGCTGCGAAAATCGGAGCGACTATCGCCAGCCAGAGGCCAAGACCGCTCACCGCATCCTCTCCAATGGAGAGCGCCGTGTTACCCAGGCCTCCGTGCAAAGGCGTCAGCAAGCTGGCCTTGGCGCGAGCCACCGATTTCCCTGCGTGCACCGTGAGCGCCGGGGCGCCGCCAACCACGATTGCGAGAGCCGCGGCGGGCAGCGGATCTAGCTGAGTAAGCAGCGAGCCTGCCAGGAGGGTCCCGGCCACTGGTCGGACGAAGGTAGAGAGCCCGTCCAAAAAGTGATCCACCACCATTACCTTGTCGGCGAGGAGCTCAACGAGGGTGGCGAGTCCGAATACGATGAGGGCGTCCGTGCGGCTCAGGAACGCAAATGCGGGGTTCAGCTCCAGATAGCCCGACCTCCCGAGTAGGCCCACGACCAGTAGCGGAAGAAAGGCCCGCAGCCCTGCGCAGGCGGCAAGGCTCAACCCCATCGCAATCTGGATCACCAGCTCCATCGACATCGTTCCGCCTCCTGCGTCCGGCGCAACTGCAACCGGATCTCCCTCCTTGTTCCCCAACGCGGCCGCGCTTTACTGGTTACGAGTGAAATAGGTTTCTAGGTATTTGCTCGCTTTCCGGTCGGCGGGCCTGCGATCATCAACGAGTCCCGACTCCTGGATGGCCCGTCGTCTCTTCGCCGAGCGTACCTGCTTGTGATTGCTCTTATAGCCTCGAATCGACATCGAGAGAGTGGACGACCGAGCACTGAAAGTGCAGTCGTCGCGGAGCGCATCCGGTGCGTGAGGGCAATCAACGGCAGTGGCGTCTCGGTGTCGGTCGGCGCGGGGCCTACTCATCGCCAGCTTTGTCGTGAAGCCGAAGCGCGCTTCCCGCAACTCCGGAGAGGCTGGTACGGCGTAGCTGTCGGTCAATCCGTAGGTCCGGCCCTCGGGAATAACGGGTGGAGCGTAACTCCCGTGTACGCTCCACCCGTTACCCCACCTTCACTCATTCGCGCCGCCGGATGGATGGCGCTTCTCCAACTTCCAACGTCAGGGAGCGGCGATCTCCGTTCGGACGCACGAGCTTGATTCCGAGGCGTTCGCCCGGCTGGCGGTTGCGAAGGGCCGCTCGCAAGTCGCCGGCATCCCGGATGTCCTGGCTGCCGATATGGACGATGATGTCCTCGGTCCGGATGCCCGCGCGATCGGCGGGACTGCCCGGAGTTACCTCGGCCACGATCGCCCCCTGCTTCGTGGGCAGGTTGTACTGCTGCGCCAGTTCCGGTGTGATTGGGATATAGCTCAGGCCTAGCCATGGACGGATCACGCGCCCATGTTTCACGATGTCGTTCAGCACCTGTTTGGTGGTGTTGATCGGCACGGCAAAGCCAAGTCCGCCTGCGCCATACGGCGGCTGCACCACCGCCGTATTGATGCCGATCACTCGGCCCCCCAGGTCCACCAGGGGTCCCCCGGAGTTGCCCGGGTTGATGCTGGCGTCCGTCTGGATCAAGTTGTCCAACACCGCGCCCTCCCCGCTCAGGTTGCGGTTCGTGGCGGACACAATCCCGGAGGTAACCGTGCGCTCGAAGCCTAGAGGGTTTCCGATGGCAATGACCCCCTGGCCTACGTCGAGCGCGTCCGAGTCGCCTAGCGGGGCGGCCGGCAGATCGTTCAACGGGAGCTTGACGATGGCTACGTCTACGTTCGGGTCATCGCCCAATACTTCGCCCACCACCTTCTTTCCGGTGGCGAGGGTGATGCGCACGCGGTCCGAACCCTGCACCACATGGCTATTGGTGATGACGTAGCCGTTCTCCGAGACGATGACGCCCGAACCCAGGCCGCGGCCATTCATCGGCTGGACGCTGACCACGGAAGGCGTCACCCGGCGGGCCGACTCGATCACGTCCGGGTCGCCCAGATGTGCTCCGCGCCGGGGTGGCGCCGGGGCACCGGTCACCCGGGGCGGATCCTTTGCGCCTTCCTCCATCGCTCGGGGGCTGACCGCAGATTCCCCTTGTCTCTCCCTTGTCTCGGAAGGCCACTTCGGCGGCTCCACGTTCCGTAGAGGCTCTCTTCTTTCGGCACCCTGCAATCCGCGGTCATCCATCGATGCGAGGCGCTCGCAACCACTCGTCATAAGCAGGCCTAACGCCAGCGTTCCGGCCGCCAGAGGCCATCGTCCTCGTTCCATACGCCCACTCCCCTAGCCTGGAGGCTCACTTCACCGCAGTCAGCCAGCCTTTACCCGATCTCTGGGAAGAGCGAAACGAGTGGGAGCAGCGCGGGTGCGATCCAGGATTCGGGCAACCGGCGAGGGGCGGGAGTACCGCGTATTACGTGCTGCGTAAGGCGTAAGTAATGGCTGCCGAAGGCCAGTCCTCCCGCATCACGCAGCACGGATTACGCGCATCATCCCCGCTCTACCTGCTGGCCCGGATCGTGAAACGCACCCGAGTAGCGCAAGCAACTGGGAATCCAATCGCTCATACACTCTCCAATCGATCGTTGGATTGAAATCTATGCTTCGTTCATGTAAAGCTTTAGGATGACTACCCGGATGATTTCGGGATGCACAAAGAGAGCACGCGGAGATGGGCAAGATTCTGCTGGCCGATGATCACCCCGACATCGTGCGGCTGCTAGAGTTGGCAGTTCGTGGCCATGGTCACGAGATCTTCATCGCGCATGACGGAGCGGTGGCCCTGGAGCTGGCTCAAGCGGAGCGGCCGGACCTGGTGATCCTGGACGTGAACATGCCGGAGCTGGATGGGCTCCGGGTTCTTAGTCGGATCAAAGCGGATCCCGCGTTGCGGCAAGCCGTGGTGGTGATGCTCACCGTCCAGAACACCCCCGCAGACGTAGCGCTAGGCCTGGATATTGGCGCGGACTATTACCTGGGCAAACCATTTTCTCCCACCGAGGTCCAGCAGCTCGTGCGCCGTATCTTTCAGAACCGTGGCGCGGACGGAGGCGAACGACAGTCTTCCGGTAGTTCCGCGTAGCTTCGCGGCCGCAACGGTGACGTAGGGCGACCAATGATTGCAGGGAGCCCGGTTGGTGGCCGAGCCAGCGTAAAGTACGCGAGATGAGTTCCCTCGGCAGGCGTCATGCTGTTCGCGCCAGGGACCACGTACTCCGCGTTCGCTTCCTGCGAGCGAAAGGGATGCCACCCTTCGCGCCCAATCATTCATCTTTGGGACCTGGCTTGCCTGGAGGCAGTCGGGATTGCCGCGCTTCGGTCACAGTACCTCCGCCTGAACGGTGCCCGTGGATCAGGGTGGGCAGCACCTGCACCGCGGTCTCTGGTCTCGAAGTAGAGGGCGCGTTCCATTTCACCGTCTTGCTCGTGTGCAGGAACAATTCCCGGTCGCCGCTCGGTGGACGTTCCTCCCGGCCAACTTCAAGAAATCAGTTCTCGGGTCCCGCCAGCGGGCGATATCAAAGCAGTGATCTTTAGAAAATCGGAAGGATGTGCCGGCCGGCACGTATAACTAGCTTCTGCTGGTGATTCGTTGGGATTTTGTTAAGGAAAAAGCCCCTCAGGCTTGTGGCTGAGGTTGCAGCGCTTGACAGATACGTAGGGCGTCTTACATAATATCCGGCAGTTGCTGCCAATACGTAACGTCAAGATCCGCAGGCAGTGGCGATCCCCCTTACGTCCATTTGGTAAATCAGCGCTCTTTGCCCATACGTAACGCTAACTCACCGATGCGAATCACCCAGCGCGACGTTGCCCGGGAGGCCGGGGTTTCCCAGACCGTTGTTTCGGACGTGCTGCATGATCGAGCTCGCGGTCGGGTGAGCCCGGAAACGCGACAGCGCATTCTGGACGCAGCAAAGCGGCTGGCCTACCATCCGAATGCGACCGCGCAGGCGCTGCGGTTGGGCCAGTCTCGGCAGGTGGCTTATGTGACCAGCCGGACAGACATCGACAACTTCTCGGCTCTGGCGGAAGAGGTGGTGAGCGGGTTGGCGTCCGCCTTCGCGGAGCGGCACTTACGGGTGGTGATCGATGTCGCGGGTTCTTATCTCCAGATCCCGGAGCGCCTCCACGAATTGGTGGCGAGCGGGGTCTGCGACAGTGGGATCGTGAGAGTTTTCGAAGAGAAAGAGGCGCTCTGGTCGGCGCTGAAGCAGTTGGAGATCCCGCTGGTAGTGATTGGGCAGTGCCCGGATCCGGAGTTGATCAGCATCGCCCACGACGTCCCCGGCATCATCCGCGCGGCGGAAACCTACCTCGCGGAGCGAGGGCACACGCGCATCGCGATGCTCTCCGGACAGCGCCGGAGCCAGTACTTCCTGCTGGTGGAGGCTTCGTGGCGAGAGGGGTTAGCCCGGCTCGGACTAAGCGACCAGTGGACTGCGGAGGCGGCGGATCGAGACGCCGCCGAAGCGTTGATGAATGATTGGCTGCGGGCCGCAGACGGTCCGACCGCGATCGTGTGCCTGAATGAGCACGTAGCCTTGGGCGCTACCCGGGCGGTGGTCCGAGGCGGCCTGCGGGTGGGGAAAGATGTAGAGCTGGTCGTGATCGGCAGCACAACCCATAGCTGGCTCTATGAGCCGGGTACGCTCCTCTTTGGGACGGACCTGGCGGGGATCGGACGCCGTGCTGCGGAAGCGCTGCTGTCCTCCGTTGCAGGGCAATCGACCCCGGGTCCGGTTCGAGTGCTGCCGGAGTTAATCCGACTTTAACAACTGTTCGCAGAACGATCTGCGGCAAAACGACCATCGTGGTTCGGAGGTATCTTACTTGACACGTCGACGTGGATTCACCCTCATTGAATTGCTAGTGGTGATCGCAATCATCGCCATTCTTGCAGCCATCCTCTTCCCGGTCTTCGCCAAAGCGCGCGAAGCCGCCCGCAAGACCTCTTGTCTTAACAACCTGAAGCAGATCGGCATCGCGGTCATGGCGTACGCCCAGGATTACGACGAGACCTACCCCTACGATCCGTTCGCTCGAAACGGGTCCACGGTAGCTCTGACCACCGCGATGACCGATCCGCTCCACTGGCCGGCCCAGGTCCAACCGTACATCAAGAACGTGAAGGTCTTCCAGTGTCCGAGCAGCATTCCCATTGCCACTCCGGTTGATCAGAACCTGGGCTATTGGGCAAACGGTGCCGTGTTTGCCTCTAGCACCAATACCGGCCAACCGATGGCGGCACTGACGGCCCCGGCCGACATCGTGATGGCATTCGATGATCTGGCGAAACAGAACCGGAACCAGGTGGTGTTTCGGCCCCACTGGAACAACAGTACGACCCTGAACGATGCCGGCTCTTTCAACACGCTCGCGAATGGCACGTATCGCGACGGGCCGCACAACGATGTGGCTAACACCCTATTTGCCGACGGTCATTGCAAGGCCCTGAAGAACAGAGCGCTCGCGAACGCAGCATATTTCACGCGCGTCTGGCCCTAATCGCAACCGGGGCGAGCGGGGTACTGCCCCGCCCGCCCCGCCTCCTGACCGGCGCGTTTTCAGTTCTTGCCCTCGCGCCGCTTTAGTTGACGTTCCCACTCGCCGTTCGTCATAATGTATTTAGTGGTTGCCTTTACGTAAGGGCAGCCATCGAAGCTACTTTCTAGTAACTCCGGGTGACCTGGACCCTCCTACACTAAGTGTAGTTGGCGCTTGAGATCGGGAGACGTACCTTGGCGAAGATAACCGGGCTCTGGATCACTGCTGCCGTGACGGCGTGTGCTGGGGTGAGCGCACTCGCGGCTGCCCCTTCTATAACTCCGGTGGCAAAGCCGGATGCGAAGGGTGCGGAGTTCTTCGAGGCGAAGGTGCGACCGCTTCTCAGCAGCAAGTGCCTCGCGTGTCATGCGGGTGTGAGCGCGAAAGGGAAGCTGGATCTGCGCTCCCGGGAAGCCCTGTTGAAGGGCGGCGAGCAGGGTCCCGCCATTGTTCCGGGAAATCCGGAGAAGAGTCTCCTCATCCACGCGGTGCGTTACCAGGGCAAGACCAAGATGCCGCTGGGCACCCCGTTGGCTGACGCCGAAGTGCGCACGCTCACCGACTGGGTTCGGATGGGGGCGCCGTGGGGCATTGCCGCCGGCAAGAGCGCGCACGCGGAGCCGGAGAAGTTCTGGGCCTTTCAGCCGGTCCGCGTTGCTTCGGCGCCGGCGGTGGGAAACAAGAGCTGGGCCAAGAGCGACGTGGATCGCTACATCCTCGCCGGCCTGGAGAAGAGCGGGCTAAAGCCGAATCGCTTTGCGGACCGGCGCACCCTCCTCCGCCGCGCTACGTTCGATCTCACCGGTCTCCCGCCCACTCCCGAAGAAATTGACGCATTCGTCAACGACACCTCGCCCAACGCCTTTGAGAAGGTCATCGATCACCTCCTCGCCTCTCCCGCGTATGGGGAACGGTGGGGCCGGCACTGGCTAGACGTGGTCCGCTACTCCGATTCGAACGGCCTGGACTGGAACGAGGTCTTCCCCAACGCGTGGCGCTACCGCGATTACGTGATCAAGAGCTTCAATCAGGACAAGCCGTACGATCAGTTCGTGAAGGAGCAGCTCGCGGGCGATCAACTCCCGGCTGCATCGGACGAGGAGCGAAATGAGCACCTCGTCGCCACGGGCATTCTGGTGATGGGGCCGAAGCTCCTGGCACAGCAGGATCGGGTGCAGCTCGCGCTGGACGTGGCGGACGAGCAGATCGACCTCACTTCCAAGGCGTTCCTGGGGCTCACCGTCTCCTGCGCCCGCTGTCACGACCACAAATTCGATCCGATCTCTACGAAGGACTACTACTCCCTCGCGAGCATCTTCAAAAGCACGACCACCCTGTATGGCACCCTGCCGCGCAACAACCGGGTGATGTACTGGATGGAGCGCCCCCTCGCCCCTACCGAAGCCGTGACCGCCCGCAAAGCTTACGACGACACGGTGAAAAAGCTCCAGGACGCGCTGAAGAAGTCCAAGGACGAAGCGGAGAAAGCCCGCCTCACGGCGGAGCTGAAGGCGCTGGAAGCCAAGGCGCCCCCCGCGGTACCGATGGCGATGGCGGTGGCGGACGGCAAGGTCGAGGACCTGCGGGTCCACTTGCGCGGCAGCTACAAGAACCTGGGGGACCCCGCCCCCCGCGGCTTCCTCACCACCGTCGCCGGCCACAAAGAGGCGATCCCTGCGGACAAGAGCGGCCGGCTCCAGCTTGCCGAGTGGGTCGCCAGCGCGAACAACCCGCTTACCGCCCGCGTGCTGGTGAACCGGGTGTGGCAGCACCACTTCGGAACCGGCCTCGTGCGCACGCCGGACAACTTCGGCCGCCTGGGCGAGCGTCCCAGCCATCCGGAATTACTGGACTACCTCGCGGACCGGTTTGTGAAAGAAGGCTGGTCGCTGAAGAAGCTGCACCGGCTGATCATGCTCTCCGCGACTTACCAGATGACCACGGAGCCGAACCCGGTGGCCCAGGCGAAGGACCCGGAGAACCGGCTGCTGTGGCGCATGAATCGCCATCGACTGGAAGCTGAAGCGATCCGTGATGCGATCCTGGTGACCAACGGCCAACTCGACCTCAAACCGGGTGGCACCATGCTCACCCGCACCAGCGGACTCGCCGGTAAAGAGTTCGGCGTGGAGTACGCCAGCACCACCCGCCGCAGCGTCTATCTGCCGGTGGTCCGCGGCGTGATCTACGACATGTTCCAGGTGTTCGACTTCGCGGATCCGCACGTGGTCAACGGCCGGCGCGATACGACGACGGTGGCTCCGCAGGCGCTCTACATGATGAACAGTCCGGAGATTCGAGTGGAGTCCGGCAGGTTTGCGGAGCTGCTCCTTTCCTTGCCCAACGCGGACGACGCACGCCGGGTGGAGGCCGCCTACGCGCGTGCCCTCAGCCGTCCCGCCAGTTCCGAGGAGCGCAACCGCGCCCTCGCCTTCATGCAGGACTACGAGAAAGCGCTCGAAGCTACCGAGCCAAATCCGGAGAAACGCCGTGTCGAGGCCTGGCGCAGCTTCTGCCAGACTCTCTTCGCGTCCAGTGAGTTCCGTTATGTAGACTAGGAGGGAGGCCTCACGCAGAGCCGCAGAGGCGCAGAGAATGAGGCAGAGCGAGAGGATTGGCCATTCGAAGTGCGCCGGGTACCCACCAAGTGGGTGATAGGTGCGGATGAGCCAATTAGTCGTCTACTAAGTATTCTAGGAACCGATCTCACCCGGTGAATTTCGTCGATCCCGTCTTAAGGCTCTTTCCCCCTCTTCTCCGCGCCTCTGCGTGAGGCCCTTTCCAATTAAAGTAGTGCAGCGTAAAACCACACGTAGAGAATTGTTGAAAGCCGGGAGCCTGGCCGCCCTGGGCGCCGGACTGGCGCCGGCGCCGGCCTGGGCGAAAGGGGACGTCGTGGAGGCGGACCTCATCGTCTACGGCGGCACCTCGGCCGGGGTGGCGGCGGCGGTGCAGATGACCCGGTTGGGTAAGCGCGCCGTGATCGTGGAGTTTGGCAAACACGTGGGCGGGCTGACGTCCGGTGGGCTGGGCGCGACGGACATTGGAAATCGCGGCGCCATTGGCGGGCTCTCACGCGAGTTCTATCGCCGCATTCGCGAGTACTACGTCACCACTTTCGGCGCGGACTATCCGCAAGTGCGCGAGTGCAACGAAGGCTTCCACTTCGAGCCGCATGTGGCCGAGCGGGTCTTCAAGCAGCTCCTGGCGGAAGCGAAGGTCCCCGTCTACTTTGGGCAGCGCCTGAAGTCGGTTAAGAAGTCCGGCAATCGGATCAAGGAGATCCGGATGGAGGACGGTCGGGTCTATCGCGGGGCGATGTTCGTCGATGCCACTTATGAAGGCGACCTGATGGCGCAAGCCAAGGTCTCTTATACCGTAGGCCGCGAGGCGAACTCGGTCTACAATGAGACGATCAACGGCATCCAGTTCGGCCACCCGAACCACAACTTCCGCGTGCCGGTGGACCCCTACGTGGTGCCGGGCGACCCGAAGAGTGGGTTGCTGAAGGGCATCGTAGCGGAAGAGTTGGGCGAGCAGGGCGCGGGCGACCACCGGGTGCAGGCGTACAACTTTCGGATGTGCCTCACCAATGTCCCGGAGAACCGCCTCCCGTTTCCGAAGCCGAACGGCTACGATCCGGACCGGTACGAGCTGCTGTTGCGCTACCTCCA
>Ga0255338_1004261_pt1 | contig 15174 bp, 11 predicted proteins | sample MeOH1_35cm_T4_19_FD_203715 | JGI IMG/M metagenome (GOLD analysis project Ga0255338, IMG submission 203715) | Sandy soil microbial communities from University of British Columbia, Vancouver, Canada - MeOH1_35cm_T4_195 | ecosystem: Engineered > Artificial ecosystem > Sand microcosm > Unclassified ...
CAGCAGCTGGGCCACGACCAGGTTTGCGGTCTGGTCGTTCACTTCGCCGACCATGAACACCACGCGCTCCTTGAGCAGGCGCGAGTAGATGTCATACGCGCGCTCGCCCCGGCCGGACTGCTCGACGACCATCGGCACCAGTCCCAGACCCTGAGTCTCCAGAGCAGAAGCCTGCGTCGTGGCGAGACGGTCAAGCAAATCATTGCGGGTCATGCAGGTTCTCCAGGAATTCAGGAATTGCGCCAATCCGGCCCCGGCCCGCTTTCACGCGAAGCCGGGGGCCGCGCAACCGGGCCACGCCCGGAGGCGCGGCGACCGGTCATGCCAGACCTCAGGCTTGCTGCGGGTTGGTCTCGGCGGTGAGTTCCTCGAACGACACCGACTTGTCCGTGATCTTGGCCTTGTCGCACACGAAATTTACCACGTTGTTTTCGAGCACGTAGGCTTCCATTTCGGCCAGGCGCTGCTGGTCGCCGTAGTACCAGCGCATGACTTCCTTCGGGTCTTCGTAGCTCTTGGCGAAGTCCTCGACCTCGGCCTTGATCTGCTCCGGCTTGGCCTGCAGGCCGTGTGCCTTGACGATCTCGGCCAGGATCAGGCCCAGCTTCACGCGGCGCTCGGCCTGTTGCGCGAACATCTCGGCCGGAATCGGCATGTCCTTGGCGTTCGGCATGCCACGTTGCTCCAGGTCGCGGCGGGCCATTTCCACCAGGCGTTCCTGATCCTGCTCGATCAGCGCCTTGGGCACGTCCAGCTCGCTCACCTTCAGCAGCGCGTCCATGACCTGGTCCTTCAGCATGGCGTGCGTGCGGCGCTTGACTTCGCGTTCGAGGTTTTCGCGGATGTCGGCGCGCATCTTTTCCACGCTGCCGTCTGGAATGCCCAGCGACTTCGCGAACGCGTCGTCAACTTCGGGCAAATGCGCCCATTCCACCTTCTTCAGCGTGATCGTGAATTCAGCGGTCTTGCCGGCCACTTCCTTGCCGTGGTAATCGGCCGGGAACGACAGCGGGAACGCCTTGTTCTCGCCCACCTTCAGGCCCAGCGCGGCTTGCTCGAACTCGGGCAGCATGCGGCCTTCGCCCAGCACGAACGCGAAGTCGTCGGCCTTGCCGCCGGCGAATTCCACGCCGTCGATCTTGCCCACGAAGTCCAGCGTCACGCGGTCGCCGTTCTTGGCGGCCGCGTCGGCGCCACCGTCGCCATGGGCGCCGGCTTCGCCGCGCGCGTGATAGTGCACGCGCTGCTTGCGCAGGATGTCGAGGGTCTTGTCGATCTCGGCGTCGCCGATTTCCGTCTTGGTGCGGGTCACCTCGGCCGTGGCCAGGTCACCCAGCTTGACTTCCGGGTACACCTCGAACGTGGCCTCGAACGCCACTTCATCATCCGCCACGCCGTCGGTCTTCAGATCGAATTTCGGCTGGCCGGCCACCTTCACTTCCTGGGCCTGGGTGATGTCGAAGAACTTGCGCGCGGCCTTGTCGAAGCGCACTTCGAACTCGACCTGCTGGCCATATTGCTTCTCGACCATCTTCATCGGCACCTTGCCCGGGCGGAAGCCGGACATCTTCACCGTCTTCGACAGCCGCACCAGGCGTTCCTGGGTTTCCTTCTGCACTTCGGCCTTGGGAATAGCCAGGGTTACCTTACGGTCCAGCTTGCCGAGGTTTTCAATGACGTTCGACATGGTCGTTAATCCAATCCAGAAATGTAGTTTTAAGCGCAACCGCCTGCGCACCGGCCTGGCCGCGGCCAGTGGAATCTACGGAATCCCGCGCGAACGTGGGTCTTCCGCGCAAACGGAAAACGGGGATTATCGCACGGTTTCCGTTCGCTTCCGGCAGTTTTTACCCTGAAGCGTCCGAGGCGGCCCCGGCCGCGTCCGGCATGCCGCCGTGGCGCAATGCGCGCAGCAGCAGCCGCGCGGGGTCCACGGCGTCGGCCAGATCCGCCTCGATGGGCAGCGGCTCGCCTTCCAGCTGGCTGGCGATCAGTTCCGCGCCCAGCGCCGCCCAGGTGAGGCCGCGCGACCCGTAGGCAAGGGCCGCGAACAGGCCGGGCTGCCGGGGCAGGTCACGCAGGTGCGCGCCGCGCAACGCGCCGGCTTGGGCTAGCGCCTGGGCGTCGTCCGCCATGCGGCCGATCAGCGGCAGGCGATTGTGGGTCACCGTGCGCACGCCGACATAGCCGGCCAGCGCCGCGGGGTCCAGGCGCGCGATGGCGGCGGCGCGGTCCGGCAGCAGCGTGGCCAGGCGCTCCAGGTTGGCCGCGTGAACCTCGGGACGCTCGGCCAGTGGGCCCTCGTCCGCGTCGTAGCTGGAGCCGAATCGCGCATCGCCATCAGCGGACCGGGGCAGCAGGTATCCGCCGCCGGTCACCACGCAATCGGGCCAGCGGCCCAGCGCGGCCGCCTGTGCCCCGGAAAGATCGGTCAACTGGCCGCGCACGCGGCGCAAGGCCAGGAACCGGCCCGACAAGCCGGACACCAGCCGCTCGGCCTCGAAGGCATTGGCCAGCACGAGCACAGGTGCCGAGGCCAGCACCGCGCCATCGTCCGCCCTCGCCTGCCAGACCTCCCCGTCATGGGCAATGGCGGCCACGCGGCAGCCGAACCGCGCATCGAGGGCCGCGCCGGCCTTGTCCAGCTGGGCGCGGCAGATATCGGGCGGCGCCACCCATCCGCCGCGTGGAAACCAGAGCCCGCCGCGCGGCACGGTGGCACCATGGCTTGCGGCCGCCTCGGCCGGGTCCATCCAGCGCACGAACGATTCCGGGAACCCCAGCGCGGCCAGCGCCGCCTGCTGGGCCGCGTTGTCCGCCTCGTCCTCGCCGATCTGGAGCACGCCGCAGCCGTGCCAGTCCACGGGGTGGCCGGACGCGGCCAGCGCCGACCACGCGCGCAGCGCATGCAGGTTGCCGGCGCGCGAGAGCCGCGACAGCAGGCTGTCATCGGCCGACACATGGGCATGCATCGCCGCCGCGCGATGGCCCGAAGTCTGGCGGGCCGGACCCTCGTGGGCATCGAACAGCGTCACGCGCCAGCCGCGCGCCGCCAGCCGCTCGGTGACCGCGCAGCCGGCCAGCCCCGCGCCGATCACGATGGCGTGACGCTCTGTCCACATGACCGCCGGCGGCGGCGCATAGCGCCGGTTCTTCCACGCGGGGGCGAAGCGCGCGACGGTCATGTCGCGCTTGTCGCCGAAACCCGGCGCCTTGCTCACCTCGAATCCAACCGCCCGCAGGCCCCGCCGCATAAAGCCGGCCGCCGTGTAGGTGGCCAGCGTGGCGCCCGGCCGGGCCAGCCGCGACACGCCGCGAAAGACGGCATCGGACCACATCTCGGCATTGTGCGACGGCGAGAAGCCATCCAGATAGAACGCGTCGGCACCCACCGCCAGCTTCGGCAGCATCGCGTCGATGTCGCCCAGCGCCAGCGTCAGCGTGACCGCGCCATCCTCGAACGCCAGCCGGTGCAGGCCCGGCAGCGCATCGGGCCAGCCCGCCTGCAGTTGACTGGCGAGGGGTAGCAATTCGCCGAGTCCGGCATGCAAGGTGGCAAGCCCGTCACGCGTGAATGGATGTTTTTCGATGGAAACGAAGTGGAGACGCCGGCAGCGTTGCAGGTCGTCGCGCCACGCCTGCCAGGTTGCCAGGAAGTTCAGCCCCTGCCCGAAGCCGGTTTCCACGATCACGAACTGGTCGCGCCCGGCCCAGTTGCCGGGCAGGCCGTTGCCGCCCAGGAACACGTGACGCGCCTGCGCCAGCCCCCCTTCGGTGCTGTGGTAGACGTCGTCGTAACGTGGCGAATAGGGGGTACCGTCGCCGGAGAGGATCGGCTCGGCGGACTCAAGGGCACGCGGCATGTCAGGCATCGGCGGACGGAGAACTTCGGGCGGCAAACGGCCGCCAAAACGGTCAAAAAACGGTCTTCTGGCGGCGGCGGATGGTAGCATAGCGCCCTTCGCGCCACGCGCCCGCCGGAAGCTATTCCGCCAGAGTTTGCGCGCCGTCATCCCGCCTCATCATGCTCAGTTATCGCCACGCCTTCCATGCCGGCAATCATGCCGATGTCCTCAAGCACGCCATCGTCGTCCAGTTGCTCGAGCACCTGACGCAGAAGGACAAGCCGTTCTGGTACATCGACACCCACGCCGGCGCCGGCCTGTACGCGCTGGACCATGCCTACGCGCAGAAGAAGGCCGAGTTCGAGACCGGCATCTCGCGCGTGTGGCAGGCTGCCGCGAGCGGTCGGGCCCTGCCTGCGTTTCTGGACGAATATCTAGACCAGGTGCGCGCCCAGAACCCCGACGGGAACCTGAAGCATTATCCCGGCTCGCCGTGGCTGGCATGGCAGATGCTGCGCGACCAGGACCGCCTGCGGCTGTTCGAGTTGCACAGCACCGAGATCCAGGTGTTGCGCGACAATTTCCGGGGCGCGGGCCGCAAGGTCATGCTCTACGACGGCGATGGGTTCAACGGCATCAAGGCCATCCTGCCGCCGCCGCCGCGCCGCGCGCTGGTGCTGATCGATCCGTCGTACGAGGACAAGCAGGACTACGCGCGCACGGTGCAGACACTGGAAGACGGGCTGGAGCGATTCGCCACTGGCGTTTATGCGATCTGGTACCCGCAGGTGCAGCGGCGCGAATCGACGCAACTGCCGGCGCAGCTCAAGCGGCTGCCGCTCAAGAGCTGGCTGCATGTGACGCTGACGGTGAAGCATCCGGCGGAAGGCGGGCTTGGATTGCATGGCAGCGGCATGTTCATCGTCAATCCGCCGTGGAAGCTCAAGGAGACGGTCCAGGAAGCGATGCCGCTGCTGGTGGACCTCCTCGGCCAGGATGGTGGCGCCGGCTTTACGCTGGAATCGCTCGACGGCTGATCAGACAGACGCCCGGGCCAGCGCGGCGTGCGACACGGACTATTGATGCATCACAAACAGCCCTGCCGCAGGCACTCTCGATATCCACATCGGTAGTGCTAGGCTCCCTGAATGGCCGGCACCGCATTTCGCGGTGCTGGCGATTGGTTGGAGCCCTTCCGTGAAAAAACAGATCGTGATTTTGGCCGCCTTCGTTGCGGCGAGTACGTCGGCATTTGCGCAAACCGGTGGTTTCTCGAACTCCCAAACGGCGACCGCGGCGCCGGCATCCGGCGGCTTCTCCGGTCCGGGGGCCAGATCCACGACCGTCCAGAACGCACTAACGATGTCCGACGACAGCCTGGCGACCTTGCAGGGAAATATCGTCAAGCATATTGGCGGCGACCATTACGAATTCCGTGACGGATCGGGTTCGATGAATGTGGAGATCGACAAGGACCATTGGTTCGGCCAGACGATTACGCCGAACGACAAGGTCGAATTGCAGGGAGAAATCGACAAGGACTGGAATCGCGTCGAACTCGACGTGAAATCACTGCGGAAGATTAACTAGCATTATCTCGCCAGTTATTCCTTGCGATGAAAAACTGAAAAAGGCTGGTGGTGCGAGGGAGGGGACTCGAACCCCTACACCATTGCTGGCGTCAGGACCTAAACCTGGTGCGTCTACCAATTTCGCCACCCTCGCGGTCCTTGCGGCGCCAGCCCTGACGGGTGGCCGCTTGAAGGCTGCGGATTGTAGCGCAAGCCGCAAAGGGAATCCAGCCCCCTCCCCGGCCTGCGCCCCAGGCCAATCAGCGCCGGGCGCGGATGAACGCCAGCACCAGCACCGTCGCGCACGCCTCCAGCGCCGCCACGAAATACAGCCCCGACGACAACTGGCCCGTGTTGGTCTTGAACCACCCGATCATGTACGGGGCCACGAAACCGGCCAGGTTGCCGATCGAGTTGATCAGCGCGATGCCGCCCGCGGCGGCCGTGCCGGCCAGGAACGCCGACGGCAGCGACCAGAACACCGGGAACGCCGCCAGGATGCCGATCGACGCCATCGTCAGCGCCACCAGCGCCAGCACCGCGCTGTGCAGCCACATGCCGGTCAGCGTCAGGCCCACCGCCGCCAGCAGCGTCGCCATGGCGCAGTGCATGCGCCGCTCGCCCGAGCGGTCCGAGTGGATGCCGTTGAGCACCATCGCAATCGTGCCGGCCACGAACGGAATGGCCGAGATCAGCCCGATCTGCAGGTTGCCCTTCACGCCCAGCTCCTTAATGATCGACGGCGACCAGAACGCGATGGTGGCGTTACCGCTCACCACGCAAAAGTAGATGGCCGCGCAGAGCCAGACCCGGGCATTGGCAAATGCATCCTTCAGCGCCGAATGCTTGGCCGGGTCGCGTGCCTCGGCCTCCACCTCGCGCGTCACCAGTTCCTGCTCCGTGGCCGTCAGCCACTTCGCGTTGCGCGGCTTCTCGGGCAGGTACATCAGCACGACGATGCCGGCCAGCACCGACGGAATCCCCTCCAGCACGAACAGCCACTGCCAGTTGGACAGCCCGTCCACCCCATCCATCGTGCTCATGATGAAGCCGGCCAGCGGCCCGCCGATCACGCCCGCAATGGCGAACGAGGTCATGAACAGGCCGTTGATGCGCGCGCGCCGCTCCGCCGGGAACCAGTAGGTCAGGTACAGCACCACGCCCGGGAAGAAACCCGCCTCGAAAATGCCCAGCAGGAAGCGCAGCGCGTAGAACTGCCCCGGCGTCTTGACGAAGATCATCGTCATCGAGGCCAGGCCCCAGAGGATGGTGATGCGCGCCAGCGTCTTGCGCGCGCCGATCTTCTCGAGCAGCAGGTTGCTCGGCACCTCGAACAGGAAGTAGCCGATGAAGAAGATCCCCGCACCCAGCCCGTACACGGCCTCGCTGAACTGCAGGTCCTGCAGCATCTGGAGCTTGGCAAAGCCCACGTTGACGCGGTCGATCCAGGCCAGGATGAACAGGAATACGAGGAATGGAATCAGGCGCACGGTGATCTTGCGATACGCCTCGTTGCGTTGCTGAGCCAGCTGCGCCGGCAACAGGCTCTCCAGGGCGCCAGCGGCGCCGGTCATCACGGAAGACATCGGTGATTACTCCTTGGGTGTGGTGGGTGGGGCGCCGCTACGTTGGCGGCGCCCTCGGGCTTGCGCTGTGCTGGAGTGCGCGGCCGCCTGGCTTACGCCAGGCCTTGCTCGATGGCGCCGGCCACCTGCAGCACGCGGGCGTCTTGCCCGTGCAGGCCGCAGATGGCAAGGCCGATGCCTTGCGCCATCGGCAGCGACGCGGCGCAGCCGTCGAGGAAATTGATCACGCTGGGGTTGCGCAGCACCAGCCCGTTCGTGGCGAAGAAGTCCTCGTCGCGCGCCAGCGCATCCAGGCGCGGCGGGCGCACGGCCACGGTAGGCATCAGCCAGGCATCGGCATCGCGCAGCAGGTGGGCGGCGCGTGCCTGCATGGCGCGGCGCTCGGCCAGCAGCGTGATGTAGTCGGCGGCACTTTGCTGCTGGCCCCGGCGAATCCGCTGCGCCACGCGCGGGTCGTACCGGTCGCCCTGCGCGGCCAGCAACTCGCGATGCCACGTCCACGCCTCGGCCGCGGTCAGGCCGCCGCCGGCGTTGATCTCGGCCAGCCGGCGCAGTTCGGGGAAGTCGAACGGCACGATGCGCGCACCCTGCGCCGACAGCCGCGACAGCGCGGCCTCGAACGCCTGCGCCACCTCGGCCTCCACGCCATCCATCACGAAGTCACGCGTGACATGGAGCCGCAGGCCGGACAGGTCGGCGGGCCGGGTGTCCAGCGCCTCGCCGCTCAGCACGGCGTCCATCGCCACGCAGCACGCCACCGAGCGTGCCAGCGGGCCGGCCGAATCGAGCGAGGTGGACAGCGGCACGGCGCCAGCCAGCGACACGCGGCGCGCGGTGGGCTTGAAGCCGGTCAGTCCGCAGAACGCCGATGGAATGCGGATGGAACCGCCCGTGTCGGTGCCGAGCGCCGCCACGGCCATCTCTTCGGCCACGCTGACCGCGCCGCCCGACGTGGACCCGCCCGCGATCCGCTCCGGGTCGAATGGCGTGCGCGGCGTGCCGTAGTGCGGATTCAGGCCCAGCCCCGAGAACGCGAACTCGCTCATGTTGGTGCGGCCGATCAGCACGGCGCCAGCGGCGCGCAGCCGCGCCACGGCCGATGCATCGGCCTGGGCCGGCGCGGCGCCATCGAGCGCCTTCGAGCCGGCGCGCGTCACCTGCCCGCGTACATCGAACAAGTCCTTGATGGAGACCGGCAACCCGGCCAGCGGCGAGGCCACCAGCCCGGCCGCGCGCGCCTGGTCCGCCGCGCGGGCCTGCGCCAGCGCGCCGTCGGCGTCCACGTGCATGAAGGCCGTGCCGCCGGCGCGGGCGTGGCGGTCGATCCGGGCCAGCGCGTCCTCGGTCAGCGCCACGCTGGTCGTGCGCCCGGCGGCCAGTGAAGCCGCCAGCGTGTTGATGGTCGGGGCGCTCATTCGGCCACCTCCAGGGTTGCCACGCGGTACGCATGGCGCAGCGTGCGGCCGCGCACGGGGTCATGCAGCTCCACCTCGAACGCCTCGCCGTGGCCCAGGTCGCCGATCACGGCCTGGGTGCCGCAGAACATGGCGGTGCCGGGCGGCAGCTGCGATTCGCCGGTCAGCCGCTCGATCAGGTCGCGCGGGTCCAGCAGGCGCGTGACCTTGCCCTCCTGGTACAGCGTGCGCCGGCCGTCGCGCACGCGCCAGCAGCGCATCTCCAGGGTGTCCCAGTGGTCGGCCACCTCGTCGAAACGCCAGACTTCGCGCCCCATCGGCTTGCCGCACATCTGCTTGGAGACGGTCACGTCGTACGCCTCGACCTTGCGGTCGGTGTGGTCGGAGCCGATGCCTATATATAGTGTGTCCGCGCCCTGCAGCAGCACGAACTCGGTCTCGCCGGACGAATCGCCGCGCGGCACTTCGAGCACGTCGGCGGTGGTCAGCAGCGAGGCCGCCAGCGGGTAGAACGTCGGCACGGTGGCGGGCGGCTTCACGCCCAGCGCCTGCAGTTCCTCGATGTGATGCTGGACCGCGGCCTGGTCGCGGCCGGTCCAGCCGGCGATGATCAAATGTTCGACGTCGAGGGCGAGCGCGCCCCCGCCGGCTACCTGTAGGTGCAGTGTCGGCATTGCGTACTACCTTGTTGGCTAGAGGAAAAGGTCGGTCAGAGGGTCCGGATGATGTTCTTCCGGAATTCGTCGATGTGTTCGCGGATGGCCTCGCGCACGGCCGGAATGTCGCGCCGCTCCAGGGCGTCGACGATCTCCAGGTGCTCCTGGTACACGTTCTCCAGGTGCTGCGGATCGGACAGCGAGAGGAACCAGAAGCGCGCCTGCTTCTCATGCAGGCCGCGTAGCAATTCGGCCAGTACGCGGTTGCGCGACGCGGCCGACATGGCGGTATGGAACTTCAGGTCGAGCGATGCCAGCGCGGGAATATCGCGGCGTGCGATCAGTTCCGGCGAGCGGTCCACGATGTCGCGCATGGCCTTGAAGTCGCTGTCGTGCCCGCGCTCGCAGGCCAGCGTGGCGCACAGTACCTCGTTGGTGGCGCGCACCTCGATCATGTCGAACACGTCGTTCAGCGATAGCGGCGTCACCAGCACGCCCTTGCGCGGCAGGATCGACACCAGCCCTTCCACTTCGAGCCGATGCAGCGCCTGGTGGACCGGCGTGCGGCCCAGGCCCAGCAGCGCGGCCACCTGCGCCTCGATCAGCGGCTCGCCGGGGCGGAACTCGCACGCGATGATGCGGCGCTTGATTTCGGTGTACGCATGCTCGCGCATGGCCGCGCCGCTCTGTGCGGGCGTGGGGGCCGTCGTCGGCGGGTTGGCGTCGGAAGTACCGACCAGTCGGATGGGATTCGCCACGGGGGATCGCTCGGTTACGGTTCTACGGGGGAAGTTCCGTTTGAAGTTGTAGTGATACTAGTGTGATATTTCACTGTGCACAACCCGGTAACTTCTAGGGGTAAACACCAGACACGCGCCAGCAGAGCCGGACCCGCGTATCATGGGCCGTCCGCCATGAATCGATAATCGATTCATGAATATCTTGGTGCAATATGCGGCCATCGTGGTGCAGCGGGTCACGACGATGGTGCCGAAACCCGCCGTCCTCATGAACGCTCCCGACCGCCCGGACCCCCTCTTCAACCAGTCGCTCGAAAAAGGACTGGAGGTGCTGAGTGCCTTCAACGCCGTGCATCGCACGCTCACGCTGTCCGAACTGGCCGGCCTGACCGGCATGACCAAGAGTTCGGCCCAGCGCACGATCCATACCCTCGAGCGCCTGGGCTATGTCGACAAACACCCGCAGACGCGGCGCTTCCGCCTGACGCCCAAGGTGATGGAGATCGGCTACAACTACCTGGCCGCCGATGCGCTGATTCCCATCGCCAGCCCGTACCTGTCGCAACTGGCCAATACCAGCGGCGAGACGGCCAACCTCACCGAGCCCGTGGGGCTCGACATGGTCTACGTGGCGCAGCTGATGACCGCCAAGCACATGCCCGTGCTGACGCCCGTGGGCATGCGGATTCCGATGTATTGCACGAGTTCCGGCCGCGCGTACCTGAGCACGCTGCCCGATGCGCAGGCCCGGGCGATGCTGGAAGCCTCCCCGCGCGCCCAGCGCACGCCGGCCACGCTGACCGATGTGGACGCGATCTTCGCGCGCGTGGTGGCTTGCCGCGGCGTGGGCTATGCGTGCAACGAGGAGGAGCTGTTCCTGGGTGACATGGGCGTGGGCGCGCCCATCGTGAACAGCCAGGGCGTGGCCGTGGGCGCGGTGCATGTGTCGCCGCCGGCCAGCCGGTGGACGATGGCGGAGGCCCAGCGCAAGCTGGGCCCGCTGGTGATTGAGTGCGCCTGGGCGATTTCCAGGTCGATAGGGCATTGAGGCGCCGGCCCTCTCCCCCAACCCCTCTCCCGCAAGCGGGCGAGGGGAGCAAACCGGCGGCAACAGATATACCCGGGGTGTTCCTCCCCTCTCCCTCCGGGAGAGGGGCCGGGGGAGAGGGCGAGCGCTTGCAGCACCGCCCCCCAGCCTCAACCCGCGTGTGCCAACATGGCCTGCAGCAGCACGTTGGCGCCGGCCTCGATGTGCTCGGGCAGCGCGTCTTCCAGTTCGTTATGGCTGATGCCGTCCTTGCACGGCACGAAGATCATGCCCGTGGGCGCACGCTGGGCCACGTACACCGCATCGTGGCCGGCACCGCTCACCACGTCCATGTGCGGCAGCCCCAGCGCGGCTGCCGCGCTGCGCACGCTGTCCACGCACGCGGGCGCAAACAGGCACGGCTCGAACTTGACCACCTGGCGGACCGCCACGCCCACCCCGGCAGCATCGGCAATGCCCGCGAAGGCCGCGCGCATGGCCGCATCCATGCGATCCAGCCCTTCCTGCGACAGGTTCCGGAAATCCACGGTGAAGTCCACGCGGCCCGGAATCACGTTGCGTGAGTTCGGCTTGACCTCCAGGTAACCCACGGTGCCGCGGCCATGCGGCGCCGCGTCACGCGCGATGCGGTTCACGGCCTCGATCATCCGCGCCGACGCCAGCAGCGCGTCGTGCCGCAGCGCCAGCGGCGTAGGGCCGGCGTGGGCGTCCTGGCCGGTCACGGTCACGTCGTACCACTGCTGGCCCAGCGCGCCGGATACCACGCCAATCGGCAGCCCGGCCGCCTCCAGCACCGGGCCCTGCTCGATATGCGCCTCGAAGTAGGCCGCGTACATGCCGCCCGGCACCTCGCCCGCGGGATGCTCGCCGCGATAGCCAATGGCGGCCAGCGCGTCACCCACGCTCACGCCCTCGCGGTCCTGCTGCGCGCGGGCGTGCGCGGCGCCGAACACGCCCGCGAACACGCCCGAACCCATCATCACGGGCGTGAAGCGCGTGCCTTCCTCGTTGGTCCAGAACGCCACTTCCAGCGGCGCGCGCGTGCGGATGCCCAGGTCATTGAGCGTGCGCATGACCTCCAGCCCCGCCAGCACCCCGAAGTTGCCGTCGAACTTGCCGCCCGACGGCTGCGTGTCGATGTGGCTGCCCGTGGCCACGGCGCGCGCGTGCGGGTCCGTGCCGGCGCGGCGCGCAAAGACATTGCCGATCTCGTCCACGCGCACGTCGAGTCCGGCGTCGCGGCACCACTGCACCACGAGGTCGCGGCCCCGGCGGTCTTCATCGGTCAGCGCAATGCGGCACACGCCGCCCTTGGGCGTGGCGCCGATCGCGCCGAGGTCCATCAGCGATTGCCACAGCCGGGCGCCATTGATGCGGGGAAGGTGGTCCATGTCTGTCTTGTCTGCTCTGTGAGTGAATAGCGATGAGCCTCGTTGCAAGAAGCAGACCACGCGCGGACGCCGCCACTGGCACATGACTTGCTTGAGACAACGCAGCCCTTCCCCCCCACTCAGGAGCATTGTCTGTGAACCGTCCAACGTCCGCCCAAGCGAAAGGTTTCTCCACTGCCGTCCGGTCCGTCTCCGCCGCCGTTGTCTTTGCCCTGCTCGCCCTGCCCGGCGCCGCGATGGCCGAGAAGGTGCTGCGCATCGGCATGACCGCCGCCGACATCCCGCGCACCCTCGGCCAGCCCGACCAGGGCTTCGAGGGCAACCGCTTCACCGGCATCCCGATGTACGACGCGCTGACGCAGTGGGATCTGTCCAAGGGCAACGGCCCCAGCCTGCTGATTGCCGACTTGGCCACCGAGTGGAAGGTGAACGCCGCCGACAAGACCAGGTGGACGTTCAAGCTGCGTCCCGGCGTGAAGTTCCACGACGGCTCCGCGTTCAACGCCGATGCCGTGGTGTGGAACGTCAACAAGGTGCTCGACAAGACCGCCAGGCAGTTCGATCCGAGCCAGGTGGGCGTCACGGCCTCGCGCATGCCCACGCTGCGCACGGCGAAGAAGATCGACGACCTGACCGTGGAGCTGGTCACGTCCGAGCCGGACTCGTTCCTGCCGTACAACATCTCGAACCTGTTCATGGCCTCGCCCACGCAGTGGGAGAAGAAGTTCGCCGCGGTGCCGGCCTCGGTCACCGATCCGGCCGAGCGCACCAAGCAGGCCTGGGTGGCGTTTGCCGCCGATGCCTCGGGCACGGGCCCGTTCAAGATGACGCGCTTTGTGCCGCGCGAGCGCCTGGAACTGGCCAAGAACCCCGCCTACTGGGACAGCAAGCGCGTGCCGAAGATCGACAAGGTGGTGATGGTGCCGATGCCCGAGGCCAATGCGCGCACGGCCGCGCTGCTCTCGGGCCAGGTGGACTGGATCGAGGCCCCCGCGCCTGACGCCATCGCCCAGATCAAGAGCCGCGGCTTCGATGTCTACGCCAACGCGCAGCCGCACATGTGGCCGTGGCAGCTCTCGTTCGCGCCCAACTCGCCGTGGCTCGACAAGCGCGTGCGCCAGGCCGCCAACCTGTGCGTGAACCGCTCGGGCCTGAAGACGCTGCTGGGCGGCTACATGGCCGAGGCCAAGGGTATCGTCGAGCCGGGCAACCCGTGGTGGGGCAGCCCCAAGTTCGACGTCAAGTACGACGCCAACGCCGCGCGCAAGCTGATGGCCGAGGCCGGCTACTCGGCCGCCAAGCCGCTGAAGGTGAAGGTGCAGGTCTCCGCATCGGGCTCCGGCCAGATGCAGCCGCTGCCGATGAACGAGTACGTGCAGCAGAACCTGAAGGAGTGCTTCTTCGACGTGGATTTCGATGTGGTCGAATGGAACACGCTGTTCACCAACTGGCGGATCGGCGCCAAGGACGCCAGCGCGCACGGCGCCAACGCGATCAACGTGAGCTTTGCGGCCATGGACCCGTTCTTTGCGATGGTGCGCTTTGTCAGCACCAAGACGCAGCCGCCGGTCTCGAACAACTGGGGCTTCTTCGGCAACGCGGAGTTCGACAAGCTGATCGAGACCGCGCGGACGTCGTTCGACGAGAAGTCGCGTGACGCGGCGCTGGCCAAGCTGCACGCGCGCATCGTGGAAGAGTCGCCGTTCGTGCTGATCGCCCACGACGTGGGCCCGCGCGCGATCTCGAAGAAGGTCAAGGGCGTTGTGCAGCCGCAAAGCTGGTTCATCGATATTGCGACGATGTCGATGGACTAGGGGCTCTAGCCCTGCCTGTGGTTATCTCCCCTCTCCCGCCTGCGGGAGAGGGGCCGGGGGAGAGGGAGGGCGTGTCTCGATGCGACCACGCAGATGGAACCGTCCGCCCTCTCCCCCGCCCCTCTCCCAAAGGGAGAGGGGAGAACACCTCCGGCAAGCGCAACCTTTGACACCGTTTCCCCAACCAGCCGGCCACAGACCATGACTTACCTGCTCCGCCGCATCCTGTATGCGCTGCCTATCCTGCTTGGGGTCGCCCTGCTGTGCTTCTCCCTGGTTCACATCGCGCCCGGTGACCCGCTGGTCTCGGTGCTCCCGCCCGATGCCTCCGAAGACCTCCGGCGCCAGCTGACCGCGCTGTACGGCTTCGACAAACCGTTCCTCGAGCAATTCCTGCACTGGCTCGCGCGTGCGCTGCATGGCGACCTGGGCACCTCCATCGCCACCAACCGGCCCGTGATGAGCGAAGTCTCCACCGCCGTCATCAACTCGATCCGCCTGGCCGCCGTGGCCACGCTGATCGGCTTCACATTTGGCTGCCTGTTCGGCTTCGTGGCCGGCTACATGCGCGATTCGGTCTCCGACCGCGTGGCGTCGTTCCTGTCCGTGCTTGGCGTCAGCATTCCACACTACTGGCTCGGCATGGTGTTGGTGATCGCGTTCTCGGTGCTGCTGGGCTGGCTGCCGGCCACGGGCGCCGGCCCGGGCGGTTCCGGCGACTGGGCGTGGGACTGGGAACACTTCCAGTACATGCTGCTGCCGGCCATCACGATGTCCGTGATCCCGATGGGCATCGTCGCCCGCACGATCCGCGCGCTGGTGGCGGAGATCCTGTCCAACGAATTCATCGTCGGCCTGCGCGCGCGCGGCCTGTCGGACCTCGCCGTGTTCCGCCATGTTGTCAAAAACGTGGCGCCCACCGCACTTTCCGTGATGGGCCTGCAACTCGGCTACCTGCTGGGCGGCTCCATCCTGATCGAAACCGTGTTCTCGTGGCCCGGCACCGGCTTCCTGCTGAACTCGGCCATCTTCCAGCGCGACTTCCCGCTGCTGCAGGGCACGATCCTCGTGCTGGCCGTGTTCTTCGTCCTGCTCAACCTGCTGGTGG
>Ga0255338_1004262_pt1 | contig 15172 bp, 11 predicted proteins | sample MeOH1_35cm_T4_19_FD_203715 | JGI IMG/M metagenome (GOLD analysis project Ga0255338, IMG submission 203715) | Sandy soil microbial communities from University of British Columbia, Vancouver, Canada - MeOH1_35cm_T4_195 | ecosystem: Engineered > Artificial ecosystem > Sand microcosm > Unclassified ...
GGCTCACGAACTCCCAGCACGCGAACAACCGGGCTTGGGTGCGGGCGAGACCGCCCCGGTGCAATCCCGCGGTATCTACGAACACGAAGGTCCCGCGGGGCTGCGCACAGCACTCGATGTCACCGGGCGCCACCAGGGCGGTGACCTGTTCGGTGGGAGGACGGCTTCCCGAGGGCACCCGGTGGGGCCAGAGGTCGCCGAAGCGCTCGCCGCGACGGCTGTGCGGGAGGTACTCCAGCGCGCCGGCTTCCCGGGTCACGTCGGAGAAGTAGAGGAAGACCTTGGCGATCTTCACATCTTCCGGGTCGCGATGCCAGCACTGCGAGCCGGTGAGAGAGCGCTCTTCAGCTAGAGGCACGGTATACCAGGCATCGATGTACCGCAGGATCGCATGCATCCGGAGGTAGCTGTTCACCACGTCCAGGAGCCGAGCGTGCACGCCCAGGCGCAGCAGCGGGCTGCTCCAGGGGAGTACCCGGTGCTCGTCGTAACCGTACAGCTTGACCAGGTACTCCTTGAACACCCCGGTCCGGAAGCCGCCTGCTACATAGGCTCGCTCCTTCTCCCGGACCACGTCTCCCTGGGCCCACTCCCGCAGCAGATCATCCGCTTCGGACCAGAGGCCCGGATCCCCGATCAACTCGTCGAAGGTGGCATACGCCACGCCGCGCCGGTCCCAGTCCGTAAGAATGCGCTGCTGCACCAGATTCAACGCCGGCAGGTGCTCCTGGAACCGGCGCCGCGCCGGCGAGTTCTGGGAGGCCCAGTACTGCTCGCAGCGTCGCTCCAGCCAGGCGTCGTGGGCTCGCTTCACGTGGCGTCCGAGTCTTGGCACCCGGATCAATGAGTTGACCACTAGAGGTCGTTTCGGCATGACCGCCCCTTCTCAAACCAGCCAGTAATTGTCAGATGTTAGAGCCCGCTATCAGACCGGATATCCCGGAAGAATGGGGCGAAGTGATCCATGCAGTAAACCCGGCCGGTCGCGCGATTCTCGATGATGTACCAGCCCAGCAGCTTGTAGTCACCGTCCAACCGGATCGACCCGATTCCTCCGGGAGCGAAATGCTGGCGCAGATCCGGATAGATCTCCTCCAGCGGGCGAACGAGGTAGTCGCACGGCCCCAGCGTATGCCGGAACCCGGAGAGCGGCGCGCCTGCCGCATTGTAGAGGGTGACGAAAAACGAAGCCGAGCGCGGCATCGGGTTGATGGCCAGCAGATGCGTGCGATAGGTGTCGTCCGCCACGATGCCTGGCTGCACCTGGGACTCGGGTGAGATCATGCTCTTCCGGGCTCCCCGGAACGGGGCACACGGGAGGGACGCGAACCACCGGCCATCTTCGCTCTCGAAGTCCATCCAGCACTTCAGGAACCGCGGGGTTGCCGGCTGGGCGCCCACCTGGAAGGTGTGCACCTCCATCACTCCATCCAGGGTGGCCAGCCCCATGGCGTCCGCCGCCTTGCGGAGGGGCAATCGTAGTACTCCGTCTCCCGTCACCTCTTCGGTGAAAAACTCCCCGATCGGCTCCGCGCTGCGGCTGAAGTAGCGCAGGCGGCAGCGGAAGCGATCCGTCTCGTTCCGGCTGACGATCCGGGGGTAGATGTTGAGGCGGCAGTGAAAGTCAGGTCGCTCCTGCGCCCAGCTATAGAGGGGAATCCACTGGTCCAACTCATTTGCGGTAGGTCGTTCCGCTAGGACCTTTTCGGTGATGGACATGGTTCTTCTCCTGGGCTATTCAAGGTGCTGCCCCTGCCACCCGTCCGACTGGCGATCGTGGATCAGGTAGTAGGTCATCAGCGGTCCGACGGTCTCGAAATAGAGCACGCCCTCCTGGTCGCCGAGGAACGACTCCGCGAGAGGGAAGATCTCCGTGATCGGCCGGAACAACGTTCCCATCCCAGGGATCGCGATTGGGCGAGAGCGCAGCACCTCGCCGTCCGGTCTCGCCAGCCGTACGCGCGTGTTGAAGCGCGGCTCGCGGCAGTTGACCACGATGGGGTAAGTGCGGAAGCGGTCCGTAGCCATCACGCGATGGACCGCTTCGAAGCCGTGCAGCCGAGCCGGGAAGATGCTGCGGAAGCGGCGTTCGTGACTCGCCGTCAGGGAGACGTCGTTGTACCACTGGGTGTAGCAGCGGCCGGAGCGGACGTACCGGTTGGCGTAGGAGACTTCGAGCATCCCGTGCGCCGGTGCGGAAAGTCCCAGTTCGGCGAGGAGATCGCGGGTCTCCAACACCAGGGTCTGGTTCCGGCCGAGAACGCGGTGCACCGTGCCCGCGCGCCGGCCGTCCGGAGTGTAGAAATCGATGTGCAGGTGGAACGGGTTGAACGCCCGGCCGTCGCCGGGACACTCCAGGTTGCACATTACCAGGCGAGAGTGCAGGTTCTCCTGTTCCACCACCCACGTTCCCAGTTTCCACGGGTTGCGCCGCCAGGCCAGCTCACGCCGGACCTCCTTCACCGCACGACGTGCTTGCTTACTCAGGACCTGCACGCCCGGGATGAGCGTGGTGAGTGAGCTCAGTCCCCGGCTTTGCGGCTCGGGCTCAAGCCGCTGCTGGTAGAGAAGGTCCTCCACGTCGGCAAGGCACCCGTAGCACTTGCTGGTGGCGCCGGTCCGCTCTCGCAGTTGCGCCACGGTTGAGGCGCCCGACCGGATGGCGGACTCGATCTCCGCGCGATAAAGGTTCTTGCAGTAGCACACGGGTACGCTGTCCGTGGACTCCTTCATAGCAGTTTCTCCAGGGAAATAACTCCGTCGAACGCGCCGTCCCGCGCGGATGGGATCACGCCTGGCCATTACTCCGTGCGAGCAGGCGCTCTGCGGTCGCGAAGTCCTCCAGGGTGTCCAGGTTGATGTCTTCCAGGTCGCATTGATAGAGCGGCAGGCACCGGTCCCCGTACAGGGAGCCCTGCTCCAACACAACCTCGGTCCGTACCGCATAGAGCCGTCCGTCCCGGATGTAAGCCTCCGGCAGTAGCTGCCGGCGCGGGAGCGGCTCTCGCTCTCCGGAAGCCAGGCGCAGCACCCCGTCCCGATCCGGTTGGAACACCCAATGCGGGTTGTAGCGATGGGGAACGGGACGCACGCTAATCACGGAGGTAGCGTTCCGTTCCTGCAGAATCTTCACTGCCTGATCGATGATGCCCGGAGCGCGGAACGGGCTGGTGGGCTGCAGTAGCACCAGCACGTCGAAGCGGTCACCACTCTGTTCCAGCCACCAGAGCGCGTGGCGCACCACGTCCAGCGTCGGCGTGTCGTCCGCGGCCAGAGCGGCCGGCCGCAGGAACGGCACGTCCAGACCCTGGGCGCGGCCAGCCGCGGCGATCTCCGGGTCATCCGTGGTCAGTACCACCCGGTCCAGGGTTTCGGCAGAGAGCGCCGCATCCGCCGTCCAGCTTAGCAGCGGCCTGCCTCCCAGCAGGCGGAGGTTCTTTCGCGCCACCCCCTTGCTGCCGCCGCGGGCCGGGATGAGCCCTACCACGCGTAATCGCGCCTTCATTAGTAGGTGATCCTCTTCTGAAGCCGGGGCTGAACGGAAGCGAGGCAATCCGCGATCCGTGCTCCGGCATGCCCATCCCCAAACCGGTAATCAGGAGCGTAGCGGCCATGCTCGCACTGCCGCTGCACGGCGGCGAGGATGGATCGCCGGTCGTAGTCGGCATCCACCACGTTCAACCCACGCTCCCGGCCCTGTTGGCGTGAGCCCACGTTTACGCAGGGCGTTCCCAGCAGCGCGCCCTCGCGGATCCCGCTGGAGCTGTTCCCCACGATGCACCGGCTGCTAGCGAGCACTTTCACGTAGTCCTCCGGCGAGAAGTTCTTGAAGAAGTGGAGGTAGGGGGAGCGGGGATACTGCTCCCGGAAGCGCCGGATCTCGGCCGACACTTCGTCGGAGCCGGCATCCACGTTCGGCCACAGCCACACGGTGGGGCGGTTCAACTCCCGGACTGCCTCCAGGGTCTCGCGCACCTGTTCCCGGCCGCTGCCGTACTCCGTGGTGACCGGGTGCTGGACGACGAGTAGGAAACCCCGGCTCAGGTCGAACTCTGGGCCCACGCCGCCATACTTGCGGAAGAGGTCCACGTCCATTCGCGTCTCCGTCTGGACCACGATGTCCAGCGCGGGGCAGCCGGTGCAGAACACGGTCTCCGGCTCCTCTCCCAGGCGGATCAGCCGCTCCTTCGATTCGACCGTCGCCGGGAAGTGAATGTGCGCCAGCTTCGTGATCGCGTGCCGTACCGACTCATCGATCGAGCCGGTCACCTCGCCGCCCTGGGTATGGGCGAGGGGGATGTTCATATACGTGGCCGCTACGGCGGTACTGAGCGTCTCGTGTCGATCCGCCACGGTCAGGACGATGTCCGGCTTGAGGTTCTCGAAAACGCTAGAGAGCTCGACGATGCCGAGGCCGGTGGACTTCGCCATGGTCGTGGGGTTCTCTCCCTCCACCACGAAGTACGGGCACGCGACCGGCTCGAAGCCGTCCGCGCGGATCACGTTAATCGCGGGACCGTACCGGCTGAGGAGCGCGCTGGCCCCCACCACCAACTGCAACTCCAGCTCTGGATGGCTTCGGATCGCCGTGAGGGCGCTCTTGATCCGGCCATAGTTGGCGCGACTGGCGACGACCACGCAAATGTGCCGCTTAATCATCTTACAACTCCCTGATCAGAGGTACCGCCTTCCGGCGACGATCAAAGTCAAGCAAGAGCCGTGGCAGTAGCCCCTTGTTCCATCGGTCCAGGAGGCTGCCGAGCGCTTCCGGGGTGAAGTCCCGGTTGCGGCAGTACCGGCTGCCGGGCTCGTCCCACTGCGGAACCGGGGAGACCCACTCCTCGGCGTACTCCCGGAGCGCGGCGCAGAGGGCGAGCGTGCCGGCGCGAATGGCCCGGTTTCCGATGGTATGCGGCGTATCGTCCGCCTTGATCCGCGGCCGGGCGTGCCGGAGGATGGCGCCGGTATCGACGCCCGGGTTGATCAGGTGGATCGTCGCCCCCACGTACTCCGGCTCCTCGTGGTAGAGCGGCCAGAAGTTGGTCGCCGCGCCGCGGTAGTAAGGAGAGAGGCCGAGGTGGATATTGACCATCCGGCCGGGAAACGCCGTCAACCAGGGCTCGCGGAGGATGGAGCTGCCGAACACGGCCACCAGTTGCACGCCCGCGGCGCGCATGCGCTCCGGCCACTTCGGGTCGTTGATCTCCCCGTGCGGGATCTGGGTGATCTCGCCGATCTCGACGTCCCAGGCTTGGCCCTCGGGCAGCAGCCACGTCTCGGCTGCGGCGCGCTCGCGGAAGTAATCGAGTATCAGCGGATTACCATCCGCGGTGTCCGATGCGAGCGCGGTGATGGGGCGCTTCTCCTCGGTCAGCACCAGCGGGAGCGCGTAGTCTCGTGCCAGCGCGTTCGCCACAAATCGATGGCGAGTATGGGTGCTCGTGATCAAACCGATTCGCATACCAGTCTCTCCCAGTGCATCGGCTGCTTTCCACCGGGGGCGTCGTTGGTATCCAGCCGCCCGATGGCGAGCGGGGCGAGCGGCATCCGATTGACCTGGCGGGTCATCGTGAAGCCGCCCACCAACCCCATGTCGCGGGCTGCCCGCTGCACTGAGGTCGACCACGCGTCCGGGCCGCCGTACGGGTAGCTGATCCACCGGGGGCGGACGCCCAGCAGGTCGTGCAAGCGCGCGGCGTTCTCGGCCAGGTCTGCCCGCATGACCGCATCCGGCACGGCGGCCAGCGGGAGGTGGCGGTGGCTGTGCAGCCCGATGGCCATGCCCGCCGCATGGAGCTCTTGCAGCTGGGCGGCACTCGCGTAATGTCGATCCACGAACCAGGCCTCCTCGCCGAACCGGGAACGGAACACTTTCCGCAGCACCGCGCACCGCTGCTCCGGGTCAAGTTGGAAGTTGAGGTAGTACTTCACCCGTGCAGTCTCCGGATCGTCGTACCGGTACTGCAGGGGTGCGCGGCGCAGACAGGTATCCTCCGGGCCCGCTACTCCCAGGGAGCCGGCGGCCTGGAGCAGCTCATCCCAAAGCTCCAGGTAACCGAACTTTCCTGACAGTAGGTGGGCCCGGTGGACTGATAGGAGAATGCGTTCCACCAGCGGCTGCGTGCAGACGAAGAATGCCGCCCGCAGCCCCCTCCGCCGCAGCTCCGGAAGTACCACTTCGTAGTGATCGCGCAGGCCGTCGTCGAAGGTCAGTAAGCAGGCGCGCGCGGGCAGCGGCGCCTCGTCCAGGATGGCGCGCTCCAGATCCGCGGGGGCGATTAACTCGAATTCCCGCCCGAGGGCGTCGAGCTGACGCTGAAACTGCGACAGCGAGAGCCCGTGCAGGTGCGGAAACTCCGGGTCCGGCTCCGCTCGCACGTGATGGAAGTTGACGACGATCAAGCAGCCCGGTTGCGTCCCCGACGATCGATCCATACGCTCCTCGCTTCCTCTTCCACGGGAGTGAGCTCGCGCTGCGGCTGGCCCAGTAGTTGCTCCACCTCGCGCGCGTATGCCACGAGCTCGCGGAATTCATCGGGGGTCCCGGACATAGCGCTGTACGGGTCTTGCGGGTTCCGCTCCAGGGTGAAGTGTTTCTCCAGGTAGACGGCGCCCCGCGCGATGGCCAGCTTGCCGGCGGCGGTGCCCAGGCTGTGGTCCGAATAACCTACGCGGGGAGAGAACTGCCTGAGCCAGTCCAGCCGGGCGAGGTTGACCTGGTCGGCGGGGGTGGGGTAGATGGAGACGCAGTGACAGAGGCAGAAGGACCCGCCCTGCAGCGCCCGGGCGCACCCGGCCACTTCCACGTCGTAAGACATCCCGGTCGACGCAATCACCTCGTCGAACGCCTCGCGAACTTTGCGCAGGAACGGATAGGCGCCGCAGTCCGGCGAGGCGATCTTGATGGTCTTGAGTCCCAGCGATTGTAAGAACGGGATCCGCTCGGCGTCGAAGCAGGTGGTCAGGAAGTCGATCCCGCGCGTGATGCACCGGTCCACGAGCTTCCAGTGCGCTTCGTCCGAGAGCTCTCGCTGCTGGTGGAACGGCAGTCCGGGATCGTCCGGACGCAGGTTCTTGGCCTGCCAGCTCTGGAACTTGATGAAGTCGCAGCCAAGGTCGGCGGCTGCGTCTACCATCTCGAGGGCTCGGCCCACGTCGCCGAGATGGTTCGTCGCGGCCTCTGCGATGATCTGGGTTTTCATGCTGCCTTCCTTCCGAAGTGGGCGACGTGCGGACGGCTACGTCGCGAATAACGGGGCGAGGTTCAGGACCAGCGGGGCAGTCCGAGCGTGTGGCCGCGCACGGCGCAGAGTGCTTCCGCCTCGTCCGCGTCGTCGTCCATCTCGGCGGGACCTGCCGCGGCCGCGGTGGTTGGGAGGCGCTCTCCTTCGACGCCGCACCCGGTGAACCAGTCGATGGTCTTCCGCAGCCCGTCGCGCACCGTTACGCGAGGCCGGTAGCCGAGCACGTCGCGCGCGCCTGAGATGTTAGCCAGGGAGTGCAGCACGTCGGCGGGGCGGCGGGGCCCATACTCCGTCCGGACCTCCCGCCCGCTGAGGGTGGCGATCATCTCGATGAGCTGGTTGAGGGTCACCGAATTCCCACACGCAATATTGAAGACCTGTCCGGGAGCGGCCGGTGCCGTGAGGGCCAGGAGGTTCGCGTTCACCACGTTGTCCACGTGGGTGAAGTCCCGGCTCTGGCACCCGTCGCCGTTCACCACGAAGACCCGTTCCTCCAGCGCCGCGGTGATGATCCGCGGCACCACCGCGGCGTAGGTGGAGCGGGGGTCCTGTCTCGCACCGAACACGTTGAAGTAGCGGAGGCACACGGTTTCCAGCCCGTACACCCGGTGGAATACGCGGCAATACTGCTCCGCGGCGAGCTTCTGCACCGCATAGGGGGAAAGCGGAGCCGTCGGGAGGCTTTCGACCACCGGCAGCGTCGCCGGATCCCCGTATACGGAGGAGGAAGAGGCATACACCAGGCGCCGGATTCCCGCCGCGCGGGCGGCGATGAGCAGGGCCAGGGTGCCTTCCACGTTGGCCGCGTGGCAGGTGGCCGGGTCCTCGATAGACCGGGGGACGCTGGGGATGGCGCCCTGGTGCAGCACGTAGTCGATCTGGCGCAGCGCGCGCGTGAGCCCACTGGGGTCCGTGAGACTGCCTTCCACCAGGTCGATCGGCCCGGAAAGGTGCGCCAGGTTGCGCCTCGAGCCGGTGGAGAAGTTGTCTAGCACGCGGACGGAAGCGCCGAGTTCCAGCAGCGCCCGCACGAGGTGCGATCCGATGAAGCCGGCGCCTCCGGTGACGAGCACGCGGGAGCCGGCCAGTCTGGCTTTGAATTCCATGGCAGGTTCTCTTCAGCATCCCGGGCGGGATGCGGGTAGCTCACAGCCGGATGATCTGGCAATCGTGGTAGCGACGCAGGACATTCCGCGTGTCGACGATCAGTGCGGAGCAGCGGACAATCGTCTCGTAGTCCACGTCGGTGTGGTCCGTCACGATGATCACCACGTCGCTGGCCTGCAGCAACGCCGGCTCCAGAGGCACCGACTCGAACGCGCCGACCTTCGTCTCCAGGGTAGGAACGAAGGGATCGTGGTAGGTGAGCGCGGCCCCCTTTCTCACCAGATGTTCGATGACGTGCAGCGACGGAGACTCGCGGATGTCATCGATATCTCGCTTGTAAGCCACTCCCACAACCATCACGCGGGCTCCGCTCAAGCTCTTCTGTTGATCGTTGAGGGCGTCCTGAACCCGGCGCACCACCACTTGCGGCATCTGGTCGTTCACCTGGCCGGCCAGTTCGATGAAGCGGGCGCATCCCTTGAATTCCTGAACCTTCCAGGCGAAGTAGTAGGGGTCGATCGGGATGCAGTGCCCGCCCACACCCGGCCCGGGGTAGAACGGCATGAACCCAAACGGCTTGGTGGCGGCGGCGTCGATCACTTCCCAGATGTTGATCCCCATCTCATGGCAGAGAATGGCCATCTCGTTCACCAGCGCGATGTTCACGTGGCGGAAGGTGTTCTCCAGCAGCTTCGCCATCTCCGCTACCCGCGGGGTACTGACCGGCACGACCGTGGCGATTACCGAACTATAAAGGGCGATCGCCGCGTCGCTGGACTGGGGCGTTGTTCCCCCGACGATCTTCGGGGTGTTGCGGAGTCCGAACCGCTTGTTTCCCGGCTCGATCCGCTCCGGGGAGTAGGCCAGCAGGAAGTCCTCGCCGCACCGGAGCCCGCTCGCCTCCAGCCGCGGCTGCACCACTTCCTGGGTGGTGCCGGGATAGGTGGTGCTCTCCAGCACCACCAGCATCCCGGTGCGTAGGTGTGGGCGGATCGCCTCCGCTGCCGCGCGCACGTAGCGCAGATCGGGCTGCTTGGTGCTGGTATAGGGAGTAGGTACGGTAATGATCACCACGTCCGCGCCGGCGAGAGCCGCACCGGAGTCGCACTCCGGACGGAACCGTCCGGAGTGTACCGCCTCCGCCAGCGCTTCGTCTTCCACATCGATCACGTACGACTCTCCGGCCCGCAGCCGGGAGACTTTCTCCTCGTCCACGTCGAGGCCGCGAGTAGAGAATCCCGCCTGGGAGAGGGCCACGGCCAGCGGGAGTCCCACATAGCCGAGGCCGATGACGCATACATTTGCCTGGCGAGTCTCAATTCGTTCACAGAGGCTCAGCGAGAGGCGGGAGTGTTCAGTCACCATCATGGATTTCTCCGGTCGGATCAGTGCCGCCGTCAGGCTATTCGCGAACCGGCGGCACGGGAACGGTAAGCCGGCAGTGCACCGGCTTTTGACGGAAGGGGATCTTCCTTCGATGGCTCGTTGCGGGCAGCGGCGGTTAGAGGCCGCCTCCGAATAGACCCAGGAGCATGGTCAGTGGGCTGAGATAGTTCATCCACTGTCCCCGGTTCGTGTTGTCTCGCGGGGGAATGAAGAGCAGGTCGCCGGACACCACGTTCACGGCGGCCTGATTGCTACGTGAGGTCAGCTTCTTGAGATCGACGGGAATGATCTCGGGTCGTCCATCCTTACCTCGCCGCATGATCGTCGCCTTCGAAAGGTTGGCGGACGACGTGGGGCCTCCGGACCGGATCAGCAGATCAAGGGCCGTGTCGTTCCCTTCCAGCGCCTGTTCGCCCTGGCGGGCAACCTCACCCAGCACCACCACCCGGTTGCGGCTTTCATGCAAGATGAGCGTATCCCCGGTCTGAAGCTTCCGGTTCTGCACTCCGTCTGCGCCCTTCAAGAGCGCCTGGAGGTCGATGTCGGTCACCCCTTTCTTTTCCTTGGACGCAAACGACGCCCGGTGCAGGTCCGCACGAGGAGTAGGACCGCCGGCGAGAGTCAATGCCTCGATCAAGGTGGCATCTGGCTGGATCTCGTAGACACCGGGGCGGACGACTTCGCCCAGCACCGTCACCGTCGGGCGGGTCCGTTTGGCTTCGAGCAGCAAGATGAGATCGCCGTCCCGCACCAGCCGGTTGTCTTTGAACACGCCGTCAGGGGCCGCGGTCATACTTGCCACCTCCAGCGTGCGGTCCGCATGGGTAATGCTGATGCGCTCCAGGTCGGCCTCCGGACTGGGTCCGGCGGCGGCGGCGAGGGCCTCGGTGAGACGCCAGCCGGTTTGAAGGGGGAAGAGGCCAGGCGAGCGCACTGCACCAAGCACGGTAATAGAGGGTTGGCGGGGGAGGTCCCCCTCCAGCACCAGGATCAGGTCGCCCGCGCGGACTTCCCGGTTGCCCCCCGGGACGCCCGTGGCGCCGGGCATGAGGTCGGCGGTGAGAATCTTCTGATCTTTTCCCGTGATCGTGATCCGGTGCAGGTCCGCATTCGGCTTCGGGCCGCCCGCGGCGGCCAGTGCCTCCGTAAGCCGCCACCCGGGGCGGAGATCGAAGAGGCCTGGTGCCTGGACGGCCCCGAGCACGGTAATCTGCGGTGCCGGCCGGGGCGCGGTAGCCTGGATGCTCAAGGTCACCTGGGGACGATTCAGCTCTTTCTCCAGCCCCCGCTCCAGCAGTTGGGTGAGCTCCTGGATCGTCTTTCCCGCCACCGCCAGTTCGCCGGCCACCGGAAAGCTCAGCTTACCGTCCGGCTGGACCGTCACCAACCGGCCGTACGTGGTCTGTGGCGAGACAGTGACGTTAAGCACGTCGCCGGGCTGGATCCGGTAAGGGGCTTCCTCGGCCTGCACGGGCCACGCCAGGAGGGCGAGTAAACAACCAACCAGATAGAGTGACCTGCTCATCGGATCTCCTCTCCGTGTGGATGGACCGGGGCCTCCAGCCGCTCCTGCAGCGCGTGTTCAGTCTGCGCGGCGGCGTGCTGGTCCGGTTCACCCGCTGTCCGGGTGTGCCGAACGCTCTTCCAACTCGTAGGGGACACGCCGCCCGCTGTCGGCCCGTAGTACCCGCAACGTCCGTAGTAGGGGCGGCCCTCGCGGCCGGCGCGGTTGAACACCATGCCGAGTACTCGCGCGCGGGCGCGGTCCAGCAGGTCGCGGGCATGGCGCAGGGCGAGCTTGTGTGTGCGCCCGACGTCCACCACCAGGAGTACCCCATCCACCTTTGTCGCCATCACGAGGGCATCTGTCACGAGGGTGCAGGGAGACGAGTCGATGAGGATCACGTCGTACTCGCCCGTCAGCGTGTGGAGCAGTTCCGTCATGCCCGGCGTGTTCAGCAATTCCGACGGGTTCGAAGGGATCGCTCCCGAGGGAATCAGATCGAAGCCGGCTTCCGGGATGTGGCGCACGATCTCGCGGCCCGCGCAGCGATGGTTCAAGAACTCCGAAAGCCCCGGCTGGGCCTCCACTTTCGTCAGGGTGTGAAGGCTCGGGCGCCGGAGGTCCGCGTCCAGCAGCAGCACCCTCTTTCCATCCATCGCAATCGCGGAGGCCAGGTTCACGCATGTGAGGCTCTTCCCCTCGCCGCGCGTGACGCTGGTGATGAGAATGGTGTGGATCGGCTCGTCCAGGGTTTCGAACGCGATGGCTGAGCGGAGGATGCGGTAGGACTCGGAGACGGCGGAGTGGCTGGGTAATGCGGACAGCAGCCGTGCCGAAGGCACCATGATCTCCGGGACATTGGCCAGAAGCGCGGACTGCGAGAGGCGTTCGGCTTCCTCCGGGGTGTGGACCCGATCATCGAGTCTCTCGGCCGCAAAAGCACCCGCCAGCCCCACGATCAGGCCGAGGATACAGGCGACCAGCAGCACACGCGGAGGATCCGGGAAGGCGGGATGACTGGGAGCGGAAGCCCGCAGCAGCACCCGGGCGCCGGGTCGGTTTGCCTTCTCCCGGATCCGCAGGTCCTGCAGTTTGTCCAGAAACAGGGTCTGCATCTTCTGTGCCTGGTCGCGCTCGCGCGTGAGCGCGGCCTGGCGGATCTCCCAGGTGCCCAGTTCTTCCGCGGGGCGCTGACTCTCCCGCGCCTGCAGCTCTGCATCGACCCGGTGGTACTGGCCACGGAGGCGACGTGCTTCGTCCTCGCGCTCGCGGAGCCGGCCCACGAGCTCCACGTGCCGGGTGTTGGGCACGCGCGTGCGGGTCTTCCGGGTGAGCGGTTCCGCGGAGAGTCGCCGGCCCAGGTCTCTCAATTGGATGTCGAGCTGCTGGATGATCGGGCTGGTGGGCTTAAAGTTGATCGCTTCCACGGTCCGGCGCTGCTCCAGTTCCGCAATCTGGTCTCGTAGCTGCTGGATGCGTGGATTGTCGACCTCGATGACCTGGTTGAGGAACTCCGGATCGTGTGCGAGCTGAGCGCGCAGATCATTCACTTCTCCCAACACGCTGTCCAGATCGGCCTTGATCTCCCGTACCCGTGACTGCAGGTCCAGAGACAGCCGGGTTCGCTCCTGCTCCTCCAGGGTCACCTGCTCGACGCGCCGCTGCTTTCGGAACCGCATGAGGCGGTCTTCCGCATCCGCCAGGGCCACGCGGGTGCGCTCCGCCTCCCGCTCCGTAAACGCGAGAGCGTCCCGGATCCCGCGCAGGCTCTGTGCACGGCTTTGCTCCAGGTGGAGGTCGACAATGGCGTTAGCCAGCTCGGCGGCGTACTCCGGATGGCCTGCCGTGACCCGTATTGCGATGATGTCCGTGGCTTCCATGTTCTCCACGCGGATGTCGGGGTCGTCATCGTCTGCCGGGGGCTTCACCTGAACCCGTTTCTTCGCCTCCCGCAGAAACGGGCTGATCTGCATTGCCTGCAGTTGCGTGGCAAGCGTATCCGGCCGGGTTCGCGAAAGGAGCTCCGCAAGCGGGTTCTGGGCATCCACCATGCTTACGCCCTCTCCCTGCGCCTCCACCACCATCCGCGCCTCCGCGGAGTAGCGGGGGGAGGCGCTGCGAAGATAGACGAGCGCTGTGAGCAGCACCAGTGTGAAGCCCGCGAGAATCAGGCGCTTGCGCCGCCAGATGACTCCCAGGTATTCACGGAGATCGACATCGTGCTCAGTATGAATTGCGTCTACGCTCATGGCCGGATACGCCCCTTTGGATAGACCAGCTCAAGCCGCAATCTCGGCGTGCGCAGTGCCTACCCGCGGCGTTATCGCGAGGGCGGGCTCGGCACTGCTCCAACCGGCGCCGCTCTGGCGCCGGTAAGTAGGGACCAACAGCTGGAAGAGACGCAGGATTTCCTCGTCGTCATGTCGCGCTGCCGCCGCCGCCAGTGCGTCGATCTGGCGGTACAGCCAATCTTCGTCGATGGGCGTGGGCGCGGCCTGGAAGATCCGGTCGTGGAGTGTCGACGAGCGCACCTCTTGCATCGTCAGCAGCTCTTCCGACAGCTTCTCTCCCGGTCGGATCCCGGTGTAGCGGAAACGCACATCCTGGTCCGGCACCAGGCCGCAGAGCCGGACCAGATCGCGAGCCAATTCGACAATGCGAATCGGATCGCCCATGTCCAGCACGAAGACCTCCCCGGTCTGCCCGATGGCCCCCGCCTGGATCACGAGGGAGACCGCTTCGGGAATGGTCATGAAGAACCGCTCCATTTCGGGATGGGTAATCGTTACCGGCAAACCCTGCAAGATCTGGTTCTGAATGATGGGAACTACGCTCCCACGGCTGCCCAGGACGTTCCCGAAGCGCACGATCATGTAGCGGCCATGCGCCCCGTAACCGCAGCTCTGCACCAGCAGTTCCGCGATGCGCTTGCTGCAGCCCATCACACTCGTGGGGTCTACGGCCTTATCGGTGGAGATCAGTACGAATGTGCGGACGCCGAACCGTTCACTAACACCCAGGAGGTTCTTCGTTCCCACGATGTTGTTCTTTACCGCCTCGGCGATGTTGGACTCCATCAGCGGCACGTGCTTATGGGCAGCCGCGTGAAAGACGACCGTAGGATGGTACTGCGCGAAGATCTGCTCCAGGCGGGCGGCGTCGCGAACGTCGGCGATCAGGGGCACCGCCTCGATGCCGAGCTCCTGGCGCAGCGCCAGGTGGATCTGGAAGATGCTGTGTTCGCCTCGTCCCAGGAGGAGGAGTTGCCGGGGCCGGAGTTGCACGATCTGGCGCACCAGCTCCGAGCCGATGGAGCCGCCGGCGCCGGTTACCAGCACCACCTCATCTTCCAGGTAACCGGCAACCGCCTTTAGATCGACGCGCACCGGAGGGCGGCGAAGGAGATCGTCGAGCCGGATATCCCGGACCTGGGCCATCGCGAGCTGACGATGGCCGTTCCACGGGTCTTGGAGGATGCGCAGCTTTACCGGCAGTCGCTCGCAGAGCCGGATTATCCTCCGGATCTCCGCGCCGGTCGCCTCGGGCAGGGCGATTACGACCTCCTCAATTGCCTGGGAGACCACCACCGCGGGCATGTCAGCGATGGTGCCCACCACCGGCCGGCCGTGAATGGTCTGCCCCTGCAGTTGCGGCCGATCATCCAAGTATCCCGCCACGTGGAACTTGGCGTCGTTCCGCCGTTCGAAATCACGCGCCACGGACTCGGCCAAGTCATTGACGCCGACCAGGAGCACGCGGCGCCGGGGCTGCCGATCCGGGCGTGACCGGCGCATGAGGGTGGATCCCAGTCGCAGCAGCAACCGGAACCCACCCACGAGAGTCGTTGCCAGCAGCCAGTCGAGGATCAGGATCCCGCGAGATAGCGACGGATAGGCTGCAAGCATGATCGCGAAGAGGATCAAGGTGCTGA
>Ga0255338_1004263_pt1 | contig 15167 bp, 13 predicted proteins | sample MeOH1_35cm_T4_19_FD_203715 | JGI IMG/M metagenome (GOLD analysis project Ga0255338, IMG submission 203715) | Sandy soil microbial communities from University of British Columbia, Vancouver, Canada - MeOH1_35cm_T4_195 | ecosystem: Engineered > Artificial ecosystem > Sand microcosm > Unclassified ...
CTGCCAGTGCTCCCCCGGGAAGCGCATGAACGTGAGCAACTCTTCCCAGTCTTCCGCCAAGCAGTGCACGGCCTGCTCGTGTTTAGCACCGAACTCGGCAGCAAAGGCCTCCCGTGCCGCCTCCGCGACTGCCTCGCTCTCCGCATACATGGCCTGCCGCAGGAGTTCCTTGGCCCGCTCCTGCAGCCGATCCGGGAGCTTATCGAGGACGTTGCGCAGTTTGTGGACCCAACACCGCTGGACCTGCGTCTCGGGGTACACCTGGGCGAGCGCGTTCCAGAATCCGAGCGCGCCGTCACCCACGGCCAGCGCCGGTGCCGGCAGTCCGCGCCGCTTCAGGTTCCGCAACAGCGTCAGCCTGGCTTCCTCACTCTCACGGTAACCGTCTTCCAGCGCGATCAGTTCCTTGGTCCCATCCCGGCGCACCCCCACCACAACCAGGCAGGTGAGCCGATCTTCCTCCAAGCGGATGCTGAAGTTCACTCCGTCCGCCCACACATAGACGTAGTCCATACCGGTGAGGTCCCGGAGCCGCCATTCCCGGTATGCCGCTTCCCAATGCTCTTTGAGCCGGACGATGTTCGTGGCCGAGAAGCCCCGCGCGGCCTCGCCCAACAGCTCTTCCAGCGCCGGAGCAAAGTCTCCCGTGGAGAGGCCCCGCAAGTAGAGCAGCGGCAGCACCTGATCGAGCCGCGGGCTGCGCCGCAGATACGGCCGCAGGAGCTGGCTGCTGAACCGCTCTCCGGCCCGCCGGTCGTCCACCCGCGGCGCCTGAACGGGGACCGCCATCCCGCCGATGATCACCTTCCGCGGCTGGGCTCGACCATTACGCACCACTAACCGACGCCCGTCCGGACTGCGGGCGCCTCGATGGCGCGCCACGTACTCCGCGACTTCCAACTCCAACGCGGCGGCCAGCATGCGGCGAGCACCCTCCCGCGCGAGTTCATCGAGCGCGGGGGTGACGGGAGTGCTCGTTTGCTGCCGGACCTCATCTACGGTAAGCTGAACCTGCATAGCGGCGTTTCCTTTCCCTCGTAGTTGGCGCTACTCAAGGAAGGGTTACGCCGCTTGCTTCTTCACCTCATCCACAGGATTCGATCATAGCTCCCGGGTTGGGCCTCGACTCTTTAGCGGTAGAAACCTGAGACTTGACACTGAATTCGGAGTTCAGTATGGTAACACTAGGTTCTGGCCCTGAATGTTCCGGATGGAGAATCCAGTTTCTACCGCCGAAGTCTAGGCACAAATGGGCCGTTGAAGCACCACTGCGGGAGTAGTTCAGTGGTAGAACGTCAGCTTCCCAAGCTGAATGTCGTGGGTTCGAGTCCCATCTCCCGCTTCGCACCCCCCAATCCGAGGGGTCGAGTCTAGTTTCGCACCCCCCAACGTCGATAGGTAGAGTCCGGAAGCGGCCCTCAGTCTCGCGGATGATATTCCGTAAGAAAGAGGGCTTTTGCCATGCTTCTCCGAGAAGCCATCGAGGACTACCTCCTTTATCTGCAGCACGAGCGGTCGGCGACCCCGGCGACCATCCGCACTTACCGTCCTTCCCTGCGGCGGTTCCTGGAATGGGCCAAGGCGAACGGCCAGCCCCAGCCCACGATCCAGGACATTACCACGGCGTTTGCGCGGCGCTATCTCTACCACTTGAGCGAGTTGGGTCTTCGTCCCCGAAGCCGGCTGCGCTACTGGCTGCCGCTCCGCTCACTCTTTCGGATGCTGGTGGAGCAGGGCGGCCTGAAGGAAAACCCGCTGGAGCACATTGCGCTCCCGAAGAAGGACCCCGCGCAGCGACTGCTCGTCACCGACGAGGAGTTGCTCCTGGTGCTGGAGGCCGCGGGCCGGCAGCGATGCGCGTGGCGGGCAGCGCGGGACCAGGCCGTCCTCGCGGTCCTGATCTTCACCGGCCTCCGGCGCGCGGAAGTAATCAACCTTCGGGTGGGTGACATCCGGTTGGAGGAAGGAACGCTCCACGTCACCCACGGCAAGGGCGACAAAGCACGGACCGTGCCCCTGTGTCCGGAAGCTCGGGAGTATCTCGGCCGCTGGCTGAAGCTCCGGCCGCGAGTGGACCACGACTACCTGTTCGTGACCGACGAGGTTCGGCGGATGGCGGAGAACGGCCTGCGCGCACTCTTGGAGAAGGCCAAGACGACCGCGGGCCTAGCCGGAGCGGAGAACATCAAGCCGCACAGCATTCGGCACGCCGCCGCGACGCGCCTCCTACAGAACGGCGCCGACCTTCGGAGCGTGATGGGCTGGCTCGGGCACTCGCACCTGCAGACGACCGCGATCTACCTCCACACGGACGCGCAGCGGCTGCAGTCGATCGCCCACTGTGCGTCGATTCAGCGTCCCCAGTCGGAATCGCAGCCAGACACGGATCGCGGTCGGGAGGGGAAGTGCCGCCCCACCGAAGCAAGTGGGCGGCACCGACTGCGGCGGGTCAACCGTCGCGACTAACCGCCCGGGGCTTTCGTGGTCGGACAGTGAAATCCGTATGCCACGGGAGCCCCACCCACTTCTCCGCGGGGTTATACTTTCTTGGAGAACGACCCCCGGAATGGATGCTGCGAACAGGAAAATAATGGTTACCGATACCGAGAGAATCCAGGTTCTCCCCACGGATGCGATTTCGGGGCTCCGCTCCCTCCCCAGCAAGAGTATTCAGGTCTGCCTCACGTCGCCTCCCTTTTACCTCCTGCGGAACTACGGGACGCAATCTATCTGGCCGGACGGCTGGGAAGGCGAACTCGGCCATGAGCCGCACCCTAACGACTTCGTCCGCCACCTGCTGAACGTCTTTGACGAAGCGTGGCGAGTCCTGCGAGATGACGGCTGCCTTTGGGTGAACCTCGCGGACACCTACAACAACAAGCAGGGGAAGAAAGGCACCACCAACGCCCCGAATGGCTCCAACGGTCGTTTCGCGGCCGGCGGTAAGGGCTATGCCGAATCGCTACGTCAGCAGCCCGAGTTCTTCAAACACTACGTTCCGGGCATCGGGCACAAGTCCGAGATGGGTGTGCCGTTTCGCTTCCACCTGGCGATGACCGACTCAGATTTCCGACGGTTCGTGGGCGCCGGAGATGGGCCACAGTGGATCTGCCGTCGGACCGTAATCTGGGCCAAGTCGCTAGTCCGCGTAGAAAGCAGGGAGGCGGAGGGGAACGCGATGCCCGAGCCGACGCGAGACCGCCCCTCCCGCAACTACGAGTTTCTCTTCCTCTTCTCGAAGCAGCCGGACTACTACTTCGAGCGCAAACTGATCGACGTGCCGTCTCGGGCTAGTGCCCGTTCGGGCGACACCGCCAACGCCGGTTCGGTTTGGGAGACGCAGGCGGAGATCCTGTCGGACACCGATGCTGACCTGGACGGCCTCTGGCGCGTTAACCCGGAAGCCTCCCCTTACCGACACATTGCGATGTGGCCGCGCGCCCTGGTGCGGCAGATGCTGCTTCCTACCACGCGGCTGGGGGATCTCGTCCTGGATCCGTTCGCCGGCAGTGGCACGACCGGGGAGGTGGCGGCAGAGATGGGTCGGAGGGCAGTGCTGATCGAATCCTCCGCGACCTGCCAGACAGCCCTGAGCGACCGCGTCAGTCAGGTTCACCCCAAGCTCTTTGATTGATCTGGGCACTCGGGGAAGGTTGTTCATCATGTCTCCATCCGGAATCCAGGCAGGATTGGTCGCTCACCTGCCGATAACCGTCGTAAGTCATTAGCGCTCGGAAGAATAGGACCGCATGGAATCGACAGGTGATCAAGTAGCGGTGACTGCGTCCGCGCGTGAGGCCGTCACCCGAGCATTTGGGTCAGAGAATCGCGCTCGCTTGCTGGAGCGCTACTTTGACCAGGCCGGAACCGTAACCCCCGACAACGCGTGGCAGCATGTCTACCGATTGCTGCTCTGGATCGACCGTACGACGGCGCTCGCGCATTGCTATGAGTCGGATAAGGCCCAACCAGGCCGGGCCTGGTACGCCCGCTCGCTCGCCTTTCACGGCTGGGTCGCGGCCGGGCTTGGCGTATCCCCTGCTACTCTGGCAGAGGAGGTCGATTGGCTTTTTAGAGAGGCCGTGAGAGATCTTGCCGGTCGTGCCGTCACTACCCGTGCAGCAGAGTATGAGCGGCAACGCGCGCCCTACACCGGCCGCGGGTTTCCGGAGCCGGGAGAAGACCCCGAGTTGGTAGCGATCCTCCTGGAGGTTCTTGGGAAGTGGCTGCAAACTGATCCTCCACCTGAGGAACTGCGACGCCTATCCCGCCGGATCCATACGCACTTGACCCAGGAGAATAAGCGCAAGAACCTGGTCGGCGAGGGGTTTGAGGATGTAATCGCGGCGATCCTGCACCGATTGCCCTTCGCTAGCCCTGTGGAGATACGGACCCGAGCCTTGCTGCACAGCCTTCCCGGTTTCCACGTGCCCCCTCGCACGGAAAAGCCGAAGAAGGTCGACCTTGCGCTTCTCGCCGATGGGCGCAGAACGCTGGTCAGCGCCAAATGGAGCATTCGAGCGGATCGAGAAGAGCAGTTCGGCAGTGACTTCCAGGCCTATGAGCGGCTGGAAGCTGCCGGGGAAGACTTCGACTACACCCTGATTACCAACGAGTTCGATGCCGCGAGACTGAAAGCCGCTTGCGAGCGTCGGCGACAGAATGCGCCGCTGTTTATGCACGTAGTTCACATCAACCCAGCCGCCGTGCTCAATGCTTATCAGAGCGGCGGCGGGCAGTCAACGCAGGCGCTGTCGGAGCACCTAGACCGTGGGCGCATCATCGGGTTGGAAACTTGGCTTGAGCGGCTAATCAATCCAAGATAAACAGCGGTGACTCCCCGGTGCAACCCAGTCGCGGCTCTCAACGGTCCAACAATGGCGCGAACGGCAGGGGCCACATCTCCATCATCAACTCCTGTAAGACCTTCGATGCGGACGAAGTCTCACTCGAACACTCGAACGGCATCCCGTCGATAAATCAAGCGGTCAAATGGGGCGATGGAGAAGGCGCTGGCGGCTGCAGTTGCGGGAGAGGTCTGAGTATCGCTGCGGTTGGCGGAGGCAGACGTGCCACGCCCCTTGTTCGGTAGCTGAATAAACGACAGCTTGAGTGGCCGGTCATGACTTGACACTCTTGCCTGAACGAGAGGTACTACAATGCACGCAGATCAAGATATCGTTAGCTAGCTTCCTGGTTCCGTCGCTAACGCGGGGCCCTGTCGCATAGGAGTATTCGAATGGCTTACCAGCTTCGAGTAGCAGGGATCGGCGGGATCCTCTCACTCACCGCACTTTGCGCGCTACTTCTCTCCGGCTGTAATTTGGGCGGTACCAGCGCGGCGGTCCCGAAGGATGAGTCCGTTTATGATCGCGTCATCAGAACTGGCGTGATCCGTGCTGCGTATATCAGCTATCCCCCCGCCTGCATGAAGCATGCCCAGACCGGCGAAATGTCCGGAATCTTTGTGGAGACACTGGAGAAGGCCGCCAAAAACCTCGGGCTCAAGGTAGATTGGACCAATGAGGTAGGCTGGAGCGCACAAATCGAAGGGCTTCAGCGCGATCAATATGACATAGTCGGCTCACCGGTGTGGGCGAATCCCAACCGAGGAAAGCTCACCACGCTCTCGAAACCTCTGTACTACAGTGGCATTGGTATTTATGTCCGCAAAAACGAGAGCCGGTTCAGTGATTGGCGGCAAATCAATTCCCCATCTGTTCGGATCGCGACCATTGATGGTGAAACGGGCGATTTGATCGCACGCACGCAGTTTTCCAATGCAAAGCGCCTTTCATCGCCGCAAGACACGAACCTGTCACTTAAGTTCCTCGATATCACCGGCAACAAGGCCGACGTCTTTTTCACCGAACCTTACTTTGCCTACAAGTTCCTCGAAAGCAATCGGGGCACGATTAAGAACATCGCGTCCGACAATCCGATTCGCACGCTTGGCAACTGCTATATGTTCAAGAAAGGCGAGCCGGAATTCAAGCAGATGCTGGATGTGGCGCTCGAGGATCTGCTGAACAGCGGTTATGTAGACCAGTTGTTGGACAAGTACGAGCCGGCAAAGAACACCTATTATCGCGTCGCGCAGCCATACCGGATCGTGAAGTAAGCGTGGTAGCGAACCGTCCCGCCTCCCCTGTTAAGCCCGCTCGCTCTCAGGCGAATCCACGCTTGTGTAAGCGACCTGACTGTTTCGCTCTGGAAGGTTTGGGGGGAACGAGAATTGACTGTATTCGACATCATAATGCGGTACCGGGAGGAATTGTGGTATGGCCTCTCGGTAACGCTTCGCCTCTGTGCTTTCATCTGGCCGATTGGTATCATAATCGGAAGCTTGCTTGGCATCTCGGGTGCTAAATGGAAGCTGCTGGTCGGCGTTCCCACGAAGGTCGCCTCTTTCATCCTGTCCGGGATTCCAGTACTGGTCCTCCTATTTTGGCTGCACTACCCGCTGCAGTCGATGCTTCGGATCGTAGTGGATCCGTTCATCACGGCCGTTGCTGCCCTGTCGATCGTGAATGTCCTCCTGGTGGCTGACTTGATTCGCGGAGTGCTGACTGACTTTCCCGCACAGTACTTGCAGGCGGCGCGCGCAACCGGGCTTACGTCGAGACAGACAGTTCTTAATATCCAACTCCCGCTCATCTTTCGACAAGTGCTTCCTGGTCTGCTCGTGATCCAGGTTGGAATCCTGCAGTCGACTCTTTTCGCGAGCTTGATTTCGGTAGATGAGATCTTTCGCATCGCACAGCGCATTAACTCCGAGATTTACCGACCCGTCGAGATATACACGGCACTAGCAATGCTCTTTCTGGCCGTCTGCCTTCCCTTACATGGGTTAGCGGCATGGCTTCGAGTGCGGTACACGAGGAATTACTCCGAGCAGTAGGATCATGTCAGAATGCTTGTAGCGAAAGATGTAAGGAAGTCGTTTGGGCCGACTGACGCGCTGCGAGGAGTGAGCGCGGTAGTCACCCCCGGACAGATCACTGCGCTGATCGGCCCAAACGGGTGCGGTAAGAGCACCTTCTTGCGGGCAATGTCTCTGCTTGATCCTCCAGATTCGGGCAGTGTTACGATCGACGAGCAGGAGTACTCGTTTCCTCGAAGGAACGGTAAGGCTTACCCGCCGCCTTGGCCTAAGCTGACCATGGTCTTCCAACAACTTTTCCTTTGGCCTCATCTCACTATCCGGCAGAACATCACTCTGCCGCTGAGGAACCTAGAGGGTGATCACCACGAAAAGGTAGAAGCGCTCGTAGACTTGCTGGAGATGGGGGAGTACCTAGATCGCTTTCCCAATCAGGTTTCGCTTGGCCAGCGACAACGGGCCGCAATCGCCCGCGCCCTGGCGTTAGAGCCTAAGTACCTACTGCTCGATGAGATCACTTCTGCTCTCGATATCGAGCAGGTCGGTGTAGTACTTAACCAGCTCAGGATCGTGAGCGGGCAGGGGACCGGCGTGCTGCTCATTACGCATCTGATAGGCTTTGCCAAGCAAGCAGCGGACCAAGTTCTGTTCATGCGGTCGGGGAAGATCGAGGAGGCCGGCGGTCCGGAAATACTGACCTCTCCGAAAAGCGACTACCTGATAAAGTTCCTCTCTCTGCTTGAAGCGCGTGTGTAACGCAAAGACATGGAGGTGCGATGGGCGACGAGTTTCTTGGAGCCGCATTCACGGCCGACGCAGTTGGAGCTCTCATTCGTTCCGGGAGATATCCGGGAGAAGGTGAAGCCCGCGCTATTGATCGACTGCCTCTGATCGACCTGCTGCGCCGGGGTGTTACCAGTGATGCAGTTCCCGGTCTACTTGCACTCGTCGCAAGTGGGCCAGATGGAACCTCTGGACTCGCATGTAGTCTCCTCAAAGACTACACCACGACTCCTGCGGTCCGGAGCTGCTTCGAGAGAAGGTGGGACTCGGCCAGCCCCTATCTACGTAATCGATTGATGTGGCGGTTACTGGATGTCGAGGATTTGGATTCAAAGTGGCAAGGGCGCTTCACCGAATTCATTCGGTCCGAGTGGGGCACGTTTCGCGCCTTCAACCGCGAGTTTTTCGGCACTTCTCTAACGGGAATCGCTCGGGTCCTGGCGCGGATTACTGATCCGCGGTTTCCATCGTCCAAGCGGTGGATCTACCTCTGGTCTATCCCTTCCCTCGTGGATGAACGCCAGGTCGCGGGGACGCTGTTATCCGGCGCCATAGCTAGTCTCGCTGATACCTCTCTACGGGATACCGGGGAAGCGATCCTCCGGGAAGTCAATAGCTCGCCGAGCCTAGTCACCCCCGCACCTGAAGTCGGATCCCTGGAGGTGCATACCGAGAGCTACGAATTTGTCGCTGACGCAGTGGCCGCGTGGCTTCGCGAAGGACATCAGCCCTCGGAGCAGGAGGCGAACTCTCTCAATAGGCTCCCGTTGGTGGATCTGCTGCGCGATCGAGTCGCGGAGGACGATCTGGGCGATGGGCTCTCCTGGCTCCTCGCTGTGGTCAACGAGCAAAGTGGAGAGCTTGCAGCTCTAGCTCTGAGTTTGCTTCGGAGATGTTCAACTAGAGCCGACATCCGTGATCTACTGCACGGCAGATGGGCAGATGCCGCGCCATTCTTGAGAGCCCACCTCCTCTGGCGCATTCTGGACGATCCCGACCTGCCGACCAGTTGGCACGAAGAGCTGTTCGAGTTCGTAATGAGCGATGAAGGCTGGCCAGTATTCCGGGAGGTTTCCTTGAGATTCTTGGGTACCCCGCAGACCGTGGTCCTGCAGGCACTGAAGCGGATTGCCGACCCCTCGTTCCCAGACACCAAGAAGTGGGCGTATCTTTGCCGAGTGCCGGAGGTTGCCGAGGATCGAGAGGCCGCCAAGGCGCTGGTCACCTTAGGCCTGTCGATGGAAGATCCATTCGCCCGGAAGGTAGCGACTAGGCTGCTGGCAAGGTTCTTTTGAACAAAGTTGTCGCTTATGCTGGTTGTGGATCAGGAGTGAGGAACTATGGCAGGCAACCATGAGCCGACGAGCAATGCTCTGATCAGTTCTAGCTTCATCGCAGAAGCGATCGTCGAGCACCTGCGAAAAGGTACCAGCCCTTCGGAAGAGGAGGCAAAGCACTTCGATCGTCCGCCGTTGCTGCTCACACTACGGCAAGCCATGACGCCGAGCGACCTGGGATGGAGTCTGCGCGTCGTTGAGGAAGCGGCTGGGCCGGTGGCCGGTCTTGCCGCTAGTTTAGCGCACGATTACATTGGCGAGCCCGAGGTCAGATCCTGTTTTGAGAACCGCTGGAGCACTGCCGATCCGTATCTCCGCAACCGGCTGATGTGGCAGATGCTTGATAACCCGGACTGCTACCGACTGTGGCGGGAGCGTTTCTTTGACTTCGTTCTCATAAACTGGGAAGTCTTCACCGCCTTCAACCTGGCGTTCTACGGTGAGCCAAGCAAGGCAGTCGCACATCTCGTGTCGCGCATTGAAGATCCGACGATCCCCGCTTCCAAGAAGTGGCTTTATGGTTGCTGCGTCTTCAGTGTTGACTCTGGAGTTGTGGGTCGGGCTTTGGTGTCGCGCTCAGAGCATCTGGCGGCAGATGCATTTTCTGGAATGGTGGTCCAGGCGCTCTTGGATCGACCTTGCCATGGGGGCGACGAGCAGCTCCCCAACTTGCCCACCGTCACACATCAAGGGGTCTCACTACCCCTGGTTTTTGTCGCTGACGCAGTGGTTGCCCGGATGCGCGAGGGGCATCGCCCCACGGATGCTGCAGCCGGCGTCCTCAATCGGCTGCCTATTATCAGCGCGCTGCGAGGCTGTATCACAGCGGACGATCTGCCCTGGCTGTGTCAGTTGGTGGGCGAAGAATCCGGAGAGACTGCCGCGCTCTACCTCAGCCTAATTGACGAGTATGGAGCCACGATTGCTTGGGTCGGTGACCTTCTGCGTGCCCGCTGGGCGACTGCGGACGCCTTCTTTCGTGCCCATCTCATCTGGAGGCTTCTAGATGACCCCAATCTGTCACCGGCGTGGCACGACAAGCTCTTCCATTTCGTGATGGAGGAATGGCCAACCTTTCGAGACGTTTCGCGGCAGTTTTTAGGGCCGCCGGAAGGCGTCCCAACGCAGATGCTCAAGCGTCTAGGTGACCCGTCGTATATCCCATCCAAAAAATGGGCCTGCCTTTGCCGCTTGCCCGACGCAACTGATGATCCCGCTGCGGCCAAAGCGCTGATCAGGCTCGGGCGTGATTGCGGCGATGGCTTTACCCGGGAAGTGGCTGACCGTCTTCTCAAACGATTCTACTGTGGAGACTCCGGAGATGTCTGAGCTGTCAGTGAATACGCCGGGAAGCGGCATGGCGGCTCCCGGCGGAGCAGCCCTAACTACTATTCCCTACCAACTCCTTTTCCTTGACCTCAATGGCACGTTGGTGGGAGAGACGGACACGATTAGCCCGCGGACACTGTCCGCCTTGCACCGGGCACAACGGCTTGGTTGCACGCCGGTCCTCTGCACGGGGCGCAACCGGTGCAATACGCTGCCGGTAGCCGACCAGATCGGCGGTCTGGGTTACTCGATCATCTACAGCGGTTCAGTCACGTTCGACTGGCGGGACGGTCGGGTGCTCGCCAGAACGGCGCTGCCCAAGGTCACCGCCATTCAGGCAATCCAGGTGATCCTGAAATTGGGATTAGCCCCCGTCTGCGAAGGGTTTGAGGAAGACGACCGGTGGATCGCGACTGACCCTCGGTTTCCCTTGCCGCCTGGATACGTGACCTGGAACAGTGATCGCCTACGATATGTCGACGGGATCGCGGAGCAACTAGCGCGGGATCCTATCGCCGTGGGCGCCTATGGTCCGCCTGACGTGATGCGACCGTTAGCGAATGTGTGCCGTGACACGCTCGGTCCTTCCGTAAGTGTCATCGAGTCGGTTTCTCGTGGCTATGGCTGCTCAAGTGTCGAAGTGTATCCAGAAGGTGTCACGAAAGTTAGCGCGGCTCAGCGGTTGGCGGGATCGCTGGGGATCCCGAGGGAGCGCGTGCTGGCGATCGGCGATCATGTCAATGATTTGGACGTGATCCGGTGGGCTGGGTGGGGCGTATGCATGGGTGACGGCCAGTTAGAGGCACGGGAAGGTGCCGACTATGTCACCGGCAACTTCGCCGATGACGGGGTGGCCCAGGCCATCGGACAGTTCGTGCTGGCCCCCGCAGGTCAGCCGGACGCCAGGTAGCCATTAAGGACCGGGGTTGTCAACCAAAAGCGCTGCACACGATTGGCCGACCAAAAAGGCACTGTGCTTCTCTACAGGAGAGAGGGAGCTGTAGTGATGCCGAGCGTCGCTTCGCACGCAGAACAGCCAAGTAATCTTAATGCCGAAACACCGGCCCTCCCGTATCGCCTGATCCTCCTGGATGTGGATGGAACGTTGGTTGGCGCCACCCACACAATCGCGCCTCGCACGCTCGCCTCCCTGAAGGAAGTCCAGGAGCGCGGTTGTACTTTGGTCCTTAGCACCGGGCGGAGCCGTCATACAGCCCAGCCTGTGGTGGATCAGATCGGTGGGCATGGTTACGGAATTCTGTTCAGCGGGGCCGTGGTCCTCGACTGGCACACAGGCGCGGTCATCCAGAAGAGCGCCTTGCCTCCAGCGACGGCGGTCGAGGCGACCCGCCTGATCCGCGCGTTCGAGCTAGCGCCCATCTGCGAGGGGATGGAAGAGGACGACCTCTGGCTAAACTCGTGTGGTCGCTTTCCTCTTCCGGAGCTATACGCCGAGCTGAACGCCCACCGCATGGTCTACCCGGACGATCTGGAAGTCCGGTTGGTGCAGCAGGCCATCACCGTGGCTGCGTATGGCCCTGCCGAAAAGGTAAGACCACTTGCCCAGGCCTGCCGCGAAGCCTTTGGTGCGACCGTGAACGTGATCGAATCGGCCTCGAAACGGTACGACTGCTGGTGTGTCGAGGTATACCCGGCTGAGATCAACAAGGCGAGAGCGGCACAGGCTGTTGCCGACTTGTTGGGTGTGCCGCGAGAACAGACATTAGCCATTGGGGACCACCTCAATGATCTTGAACTGCTTCGCTGGGCCGCAGTCGGCGTCTGCATGGGCGATGGGCATCCCGATGCGAAAGCAAGCGCTCAATACGTGACCGGCAGCCTTGATGAGGATGGTGTCGCCCAGGCACTCAACCGTTTCGTCTTGGGTGCTTGCTGATCCCAAGAACGAACATCCCAGAAGCGGCGGCTCCCTTCCCTGGCAACGAGTGCAGCGTTGGTGCACCCGGGCACCGATCTGCTTGGACAACACCAGAGCACGCGTGGCCATTCCAGACCGGGCAAGTGGTTTGGCCTGCCGTCCAACGCGCGTGAGCCAGGCGGTGTTGGCCCTCCTGGTCCTCGTACCATCGAGATTCTTGTGGCGGGGTCGCTGCAGCCGAATTTACCGAGCCTGACCCCGATTTCCCGGTTCCCGGACTTGACACATCACTGGGAAGAGCCGGCACTATCATTCGATTGTGTGTAGGGAGACCTTGGAGAGAACACTCTCTGCTCGCTACTGCGTCAATCATCGCACGAGCACCGGCTGGGCACTCGCGCATGAGTACGCTTGTCACCTCAACACATCCACCTTGGTTTGTTCCGTCAAATCGTCTACCAGGACCGAGAGCGACCGAGAGCCCTCAGACTTGACACTTCCACCGGAAACACCAGTGGGATAATCCAGTCGTTGGGGAGATAGTGTGGTCGCAGTCGGGTTCATCGATCCGCGGGATGAACACCCGCAGGCGGTATGTTTGTTGAAGGAAACCTGCTTCGTGATACGGGATTACACCGATTGGCGGGACATCGAGTACCGCCCAGCCATACCAACGCTGCCGCCACACTCACTAGTGCCCTTCCTTCGACCGCAGGATAGGGTGTTGGAGGTAGGTTGCAATGTCGGGGCAGTCACCCGGTTTCTGGCCCGGCACGTTTGTCACGTAACCGGGGTGGACATAAACCCCACAGCGATCGACGTGGCACGCAGTCAACCAGTAGATCCCCTGCTGACCGAGCGCATCAGCTTCGTCGCTGCAGATTTCCTGAACTGGACTTGGGACCGTCCGTTCGACGTGGTTGTGCTCATCCGCGTCGTGGGATGCTTCTCCGAGTCGCAGAGCTGGCTTGAGATAGTTCGTCGGAGCAAGGAGGCCCTGCGCAAAGAGGGCCTTTTGTATGTTCACGACTTTCTCACGTTCGAGGAAAGCTATCGCTCACGCTACGAGGAAGGCGAGCGGGCCGGCTGGCGACGGGGCAATTTTCCCGTCCGTGACGCAGCGGGACGGCTACAATGCGTGGCTCACCACCATTCAGAAGACGAAGTTGCTCAAATAGCGGCTGGCTGTTCGGTGTTGGCCCGGGTAGATCACGAGACCCTCTCGATGAACGGCAACCGTGGGCGGATGTTCGAACTGATCGCACGCAGAAATTGAACCGAAGGAACCAGTTCTCAACTGGACAGGTCTGATCTGCCACAGAACTTACAGTACCATTGAGGGAACGGGACATGATTCACGCTAACCACTACCCCAGTAGGTGCGGGGCACCACATTTTGGCGGTCGTGATGGGGCTGGAAGCCGCTACTCCCCCTCAACAACGAGCTGGGAGCGAGGCAACGGATGCACGGGCAAAGATATGCAGAGTGAGCCGATTGAATACAAGTGGGAAGATGCCGATTTGGAGATGCGCCGAGCCGCAGAGCCGTACCAGGACGAGTACGGTATCAAGTTCGAGACCTTGTTGCATTTCCCCCGGGAGGTGTTAGATGCTCTCCATGCGCCCGCGCAAACGGCGGCGGAAGTGGAAGGAACAGTAACCATCGCGTCTGACCGTGACACCTCGATCTTGGCACACATGCGGGTCTTGCGGCGCATCGCCAAGGTCGCTGGCAGCAACCCCAGCGATCTACCTGACTCCGGTCGCGAGGAGTACCGCAGCGCGCTGGTGGAGATTTACAACAGGCTTCCCAGCCATCCTGATCAGTTGATTCGGGATGGTGGGACGCTCTGTCTAGGGATCGAAAGAGAGGGCCGGTTCCTCGCTGGGCAGACAGGCTGGCTTCCGAAAGATGTTCCGGGCATACACGCCAAACGGATCCCATTCGCAGGCGGGTTGCTAGTGGGTCTCACCAAATGCCAGACGGCGACAGCCTCCGAACGATGCGTCATTGTTGACGGAGCGATCGCGAGCGGTGCAACGGTAGTTGCCGTTCTCAAGAAGCTTAGTGCGTCACTACCTGCGGAACAGGCGTATCCGGTTTACCTCTACTCCGTGCATGGTTCGTTTGAGGGGCTGCGAGCAATTATGCGCTACGGGACGTTAGCGGGCATGGAGGTGCGGATCACAGTCGGCCACGCGACCCCCGGAATCAACGACCACTTTTATGCAGTGGACGAGGCTGGCGACGTTTTGGTGGGTGACTTGGGCGACACTCTGTTTGGAACGGCACCTATCGCACACTGAAAGCGAACCATTGGGACCACTGGATCGTTATTTCCGCATCACCGAAAAGGGCAGCTCGCTAGGGACTGAGGTTCTGGCGGGCTGCTCTACTTTTCTGGCCCTCTCATACATCTTCGTAGTGAACCCTGCGATCCTGGCACACGCCGGAATGGATCGGAGCGTCGTACTCTTTGCGACCATCGTCGCGTCCGGTGCTGCCACGATAGCCATGGGGCTATGGGCACGGCTCCCTTTTGTCCTGGCCCCCGGTATGGAAATGAACGCCTACGTGGCGTTCTATGTCGTGAGCACCCTGGGGTTTACCTGGCAGGAGGCGCTCGGCGCGGTCTTCTGGGCGGGTGTCATCTGCGTGGTGCTGAGTATCGCGCGCATCCGAGAAGAGATCATCAACGCAATTCCAGACCGCATGAAGAGCAGTCTCGCGCTGAGCGTGGGCGCGTTCCTCGGCTTGGTCGCGCTAAAGGTCGCAGGGCTCCTCGTATACGATGGAGTGACCCTGAGCGGCCTAGGGGGCTTCACGACTCTGTACTAGCCCCTTAAACTGAGACACACACCAGGGAAATGCTGGCGGCCCGGTAAAACGACGCCATGGGGTTCCGGCGGAATACTCAGTCTGGGTTCCGCCTCCACCCCATTGCTCGGTGGGAGT
>Ga0255338_1004264_pt1 | contig 15160 bp, 16 predicted proteins | sample MeOH1_35cm_T4_19_FD_203715 | JGI IMG/M metagenome (GOLD analysis project Ga0255338, IMG submission 203715) | Sandy soil microbial communities from University of British Columbia, Vancouver, Canada - MeOH1_35cm_T4_195 | ecosystem: Engineered > Artificial ecosystem > Sand microcosm > Unclassified ...
AAGTTCCACGAGGTGGCCACCTAGACCAAGGACCGCATCACCCACGAGGCCTGGGGCACCTTCTACAACTACGCCGCCGCGGCGGGCTTCCATACCTGGGTGCCCAAGCAGGACGAAATGGCATGGCTGACGGAGAAGTATCCCGACACCTTCGCGCGTTACTACAAGCCGCGTCTCGACTACTGGCTGGAACGCCAGCAGGAAGGCGAGCGCTTCTATAACGGAACGCTGCCCATGCTGTGCCAGACCTGCCAGATCCCGATGGTGTTCTCGGAGCCTGACGATCCCACCCAGACCTGCTACCGCGAGAGCACCTACCACGGCATGCAGTTCCACTTCTGCTCGGACGGCTGCAAGGACATCTTCGACGGCGAGCCGCAGAAGTACGCCCAGGCCTGGCTGCCGGTGCACCAGATCTACCAGGGCAATTGCGGCGGCGCCTCGCTGGACGATGTGCTCAAGTGGTACCGCATCAACGTCGGCGCGGACAACCTCGATTTCGAAGGCTCGCAGGATCAGAAGAACTGGAACACCTGGAAGGGCGTGCCCGACACGGCAGCCTGAGCGCGCAACCGACAAGAGACAAGAGACAAGAGACAAGAGACAAGAGACAGAAGATAAGGAGACCACCATGTCCGTCGTATCCATTGGCCCCTACGAGTTCGAGCCGGCCGATCGGGAGGCCGTGTTCCACGGCAACCGCCTGCTCTACATCGGCTGGGACCGCCACCTGCTGTTCTGCGCGCCGCATTGCCTGCCTTTTCCGCCGTCGATGCGTTTGCGCGATGTCGTGGAGAACGTGCTACCCGGCGTGTACGGCTACCACCCCGACTTTGCCCGCATCGACTGGAGCCGCGTGGAATGGCTGCGCGGCAACGCGCCCTGGCAGCCGGACCTGGACCGCACGCTGGAAGAGAACGGCCTGGGCCACAAGGCAGTAATCCGCTTCCGCACGCCGGGGCTGGGCGGTATCGACGGCAGTTGCAGCTAAGCCGGCGCCGTGGCTGGAACGATCAGAAGGCCTAGTAGGCTAGTAGGAGACACAAGATGTATTCCCTGACCATTGAACCGATCGGGCAGACCATCCCGATCGCACCCGGCCAGACCGTGCTGGATGCCTGCCTGCGCAACGGTGTGTGGCTGCCGCACGCCTGCTGCCACGGCCTGTGCGCCACCTGCAAGGTGCAGGTGGTGGAGGGCGAGTTCGAGCATGGCGAAGCGTCCAGCTTCGCCCTGATGGACTTCGAGCGCGACGGCGGCCAGTGCCTGGCTTGCTGTGCCACCGCCCAGTCCGACATGGTGATCGAGGCCGACATCGAGGAGGACGCCGACTCGCTCGGCCTGCCGCTGGCGGACTACCGCGCCGAAGTGGTGGAAACCCGCGCGCTGACGCCCACCATCCGCGGCATCTGGCTGCGCGTGAAGGATGGCAATGCCGCCGCCTTCCAGGCCGGCCAGTACCTCAACCTGCGGGTGCCCGGCTGCGAACAGCCGCGCGCCTTCTCGCTGGCCAACCGTCCGGGTGACGACCTGGTGGAGCTGCATGTGCGTCGCGTGGAAGGCGGCCAGGCTACGGCCTACCTGCACGAGCAGCTCGCGGTGGGCGATGAGCTTGGTTTCTCGGCGCCCTACGGCCGCTTCTTCGTACGCAAGTCCGCGCAGGTGCCGATGCTGTTCCTGGCGGGCGGCTCTGGCCTGTCCAGCCCGCGCGCGATGATCCTGGACATGCTGGCTGCCGGCGAGACCTTGCCGATCACGCTGGTGCAAGGCGCGCGCAATCGCGCGGAACTGTACTACGACGAGGCGTTCCGCGCACTGGCCGACGCGCATCCGAATTTCCGCTATGTGCCGGCGCTATCCGACGAGCCGGCCGGCAGTGGGTGGGATGGTGCGCGCGGCTACGTGCATGACGTTCTGCACGGGCTTTACGCCAATGGCGCGACCGCTGACTTCCGGGGGCACAAGGCCTACCTGTGCGGACCGCCGCCGATGATCGAAGCCTGCATCCGCACGCTGATGCAGGGCCGGTTGTTCGAGGAGGACATCCACACCGAGAAGTTCATCTCCGCCGGCGATGCGCAGAACAGCGCGCGCAGCCCGCTGTTCAAGATCTGAAGGAGCCGGCGCCATGCATACCGTGGAGATCGCGGGAAGCGGCCAGCGCTATCCGTGCGCGCCGCAGCAGAACCTGTTGCGCGCGATGGAAGCGCTTGGCAAGCGCGGCATACCCGCCGGCTGCCGTGGCGGCGGCTGCGGGGTTTGCAAGGTGCGCATCGAGGCCGGCCGCTACCGCACCGGCAAGATGAGCCGGGCCTGCCTGTCGGCCGAGGAGGAGGGCAGTGGCCTGGTGCTGGCGTGCAAGGCCTATCCGGACAGCGATATCCGCCTGCGGCCGGTGGCGCTGCTGCAGCGCTGCCTGGACCGGCAGCGGGAGCGGCAGAGGGAACAGGAAGCGAAGGGAGCAGGAAGCGAAGGGATCAACGTAGCAAGCTTGCAGCAAAACGTAGCAATAAGAAAGATGGACCGATAACCCCATCATCAAGGAGACCGTCATGGCATTGACAGGCGTATTGCGCCCCGGGCACGTGGCATTGCGCGTGCTGGAACTCGAACCGGCGCTGAAACACTACACCGAAGTACTCGGACTGATCGAAACCGCGCGCGACGACAAAGGGCGCGTCTACCTGAAGGCCTGGGACGAGCACGACCACCACAGCGTGGTGCTGCGCGAGGCCGACAGCCCGGGCATGGACTACATGGGTTTCCGCGTCGATAGCGGCCGCACGCTGGAACGGCTGGCGCGGGAGGTGGAGCAGTCCGGCCTCGCATCGGATTGCCAGTGGATTCCTGCCGGCGAGCATCCGCATACCGGCGTGCGCTTCCGCTTCACCATTCCCACCGGCCATCCGATCGAGCTCTTCGCCGACAAGGACAAGCTGGGCTGCCTGACCGGCGACAGCAACCCGGACCCGTGGCCGGACGACCTGCGCGGCATGGCGCCCAGCCGCTTCGATCACTGCTTGCTGTATGGCGACGATCTGGATGGCACCGTCAGGCTGTTCCGCGACGTGCTTGGCTTCACGCTGGCCGAGCAGGTGGTGGCCGGCCCGGACAAGATGATGATCGGCGCTTTCCTGACCTGTTCCAACAAGGCGCATGACATTGCGTTCATTCGCCATGCCGAGAAGAACAAGTTCCATCATGCGTCGTTCAACCTGGACAACTGGGGCGAGGTGCTGAAGGCCGCCGACATCATTTCCAAGAGGGATGTGTCGCTCGATATCGGGCCGACGCGGCATGGCATTACGCGCGGCGCCACCATCTACTTCTTTGACCCTTCGGGCAACCGGAATGAGGTTTTCTCCGGCGGGTATATCCACTATCCGGACAAGCCGACCATCACCTGGACCGACAACGAACTGGGCCGGGCGATCTTCTATCACGACCGGAAGCTGAACGATGCGTTCCTGAGTGTATTGACCTGATTCCCGGCGTAGCGTCACCGCCGATGCCGAGTGTTTTCTCCCCTTTTCCCGTTTGCGGGAGAGGGGAGAGCGGCGAATCACCAGCAAGACGCGGCACACCCTGCCGCAACCAGCGAGATAACATGAAAGAGTTCAAGAACTTCATCAACGGCGAATGGGTGGCCACCAACCGCCAGTTCGACGACCGCAACCCGGTCGACAACAGCCTGATCGCGCGTGTGCACGAAGCCGGACAGGCCGAGGTCGATGCCGCGGTCGCAGCGGCAAGGCAAGCGCTGAAAGGGCCGTGGGGCAAGATGACCGTGGCGCGGCGTGTCGAGATACTGCACGCCGTAGCGGACGGCATCAACCGCCGTTTCGACGACTTCCTGCAAGCCGAGATCGCCGACACGGGCAAGCCGCTGTCCCTCGCCAGCCATGTCGATATCCCGCGTGGCGCGGCCAACTTCAAGGTCTTCGCCGACCTGATCAAGAATGTGCCGGCCGAGAGCTTCGCCATGGCCACGCCGGACGGCGGCGAGGCCATCAACTATGCGGTGCGCTCTGCGCGCGGCGTGATCGGCGTGGTGTGCCCGTGGAACCTGCCGCTGCTGCTGATGACCTGGAAGGTCGGCCCGGCGATGGCATGCGGCAATACAGTCGTGGTCAAGCCGTCCGAGGAAACCCCAGCCACCGCCACGCTGCTCGGCGAGGTGATGAACGAGGCTGGCGTGCCGCCGGGCGTCTATAACGTGGTTCACGGCTTCGGCCCGGATTCCGCCGGGGCCTTCCTGACCGCGCACCCGGATGTGAACGGCATCACGTTTACCGGCGAGACCCGTACCGGCGAGGCCATCATGAAAGCCGCCGCCAATGGCGTGCGCCCCGTCTCGTTCGAACTGGGCGGCAAGAACGCCGGCATCGTGTTCGCCGACGCGGACTTCGACAAGGCAGTCGCGGGCATCACGCGCTCGGCCTTCGAGAACAGCGGCCAGGTTTGCCTGGGCACCGAGCGCGTCTACGTGCAGCGGCCCATCTTCGCGCGCTTCGTCGCGGCGCTCAAGGCCAGGGCCGAGGGCTTGCGCATTGGCCGGCCGGGCGACGAGGGCGTGAACATGGGCCCGCTGGTGTCGCTGGAGCATCGCGCCAAGGTGCTGTCCTACTACAAGAAGGCGGCGGAGGCGGGCGCCACCGTGGTCACTGGCGGCGGCGTGCCCGAGATGCCCGGCGCGCTGGCCGAAGGCGCCTGGGTGCAGCCCACCATCTGGACCGGGCTGCCCGAGGATGCGGCCGTGATCCGCGAGGAGATCTTCGGTCCCTGCTGCCATATCGCGCCGTTCGATACCGAGGAAGAAGTCATCCGCCTCGCCAATGACACGCCCTACGGCCTGGCCGCCACGGTGTGGACATCCAACTTGGGTACCGCCCACCGCATGGGTAGCGCCCTGGACGTCGGCATCTGTTGGATCAACGCGTGGTTCCTGCGCGACCTGCGCACCGCCTTTGGCGGCGCCAAGCAATCCGGCATCGGCCGCGAGGGCGGGGTGCATTCGCTGGAGTTCTATACCGAGTTGCGCAATGTGTGCGTGAAACTGTGAGCCAGTCCATGAAACCCGAACAAATCCTCGATATCGGCGCCAGCCTGCACCACGCGCTGTCCACGCGGCAGGCCGTCGCGCCGCTGACCGAGCAGTACCCCGAGCTGTCCATCGATGATGCCTACCGCATCCAGCTCGCCATGGTGCAGCACCGGCTGGACGCCGGCGAGCGCGTGATCGGCAAGAAGATCGGCGTGACCAGCCGGGTGGTGATGGACATGCTCGATGTGCGCCAGCCGGACTTCGGGCACCTGCTGTCCGGCATGGTCTACGCCGATGGCGCGGCCATCGCCGCCGATACGCTGATCGCGCCCAAGGCCGAGGGCGAGATCGCCTTCGTGCTCAAGGACGACCTGGAAGGCCCGGGCGTGACCAATGCCGATGTGCTGCGCGCCACCGCCTACGTGCTGCCGTGCTTCGAGATCGTCGACTCGCGCATCCGCGACTGGAAGATCCGCATCCAGGACACGGTGGCGGATAACGCCTCCTCGGGCGTGTTCGTGCTGGGCGATGCGGCGGTGGACCCGCGCGGCCTCGATCTCGGCACGGTCGGCATGACGCTGGAGAAGAACGGCGAAATCGTCGCCACCGGCGCGGGCGCCGCTGCGCTTGGCCATCCGGCCAACGCCGTGGCGTGGCTGGCCAATACGCTGGGCCGCCTCGGCATCGGGCTGAAGAAGGGCGAGGTGATCCTGTCCGGCTCGCTCGCCGCGATGGTGCCGGTCCAGGCCGGCGACCAGCTTCGCATCAGCCTGGGCGGCATCGGCTCGGCCGGTGTGCGCTTCATTTGAACGGACCCCAGATCTAGATAAGCAGCCCGGGACATCGCCATGAACCTCACCCAAGACATCATCCAGCAGCTCGCCGAGCACCTGGAAAACGCCGAGCTCAACAGAGAGCCGGTGCGCAAGATTACCGACACCCATCCCGACATGGACTGGGATGACGCCTATGCCATCCAGGACGCGATCCGGGCACGCAAGGAAGCGCGCGGCACCCGCATCGCCGGCCTCAAGATGGGGCTGACCTCCTTCGCCAAGATGCGCCAGATGGGCGTGACCGAACCGGTCTACGGCTTCCTGACCGACTACGGCGCCTGCATGGACGGCGGCGCCATCGACACCGCATCGCTGATCCATCCCAAGGTGGAGGCCGAGATCGCCTTCGTCCTCAAGCATCCGCTCAAGGGGCCGGGCTGTCATATCGGCGACGTGCTGGCCGCCACCGATTTCGTGCTGCCCGCGGTGGAGGTGATCGACTCGCGCTACGAGAACTTCCGTTTCGACTTGAAGAGCGTGATCGCGGACAACACTTCGTCGGCCCGCTTCGTGGCGGGCGGCACGCATCGCAGCGCGCAAGGCATCGACCTGAAAAACCTCGGCGTGGTGCTGGAGAAGAACGGCGAAGTGGTCGCCACGGCGGCCGGCGCGGCGGTGCTGGGCCATCCGGCCAGCAGCGTGGCCATGCTGGCGAACATGCTCGGTGCGCGCGGGCGCGAGCTGCCGGCGGGCGTCTTCATCATGACCGGCGGCGTGACCGAGGCCATTGCGGTGGCGGCCGGTGACAACATCACGGTGCGCTACCAGCATCTCGGCACCGTATCGATGCGCTTCGTCTGATGCGCCCGGCCAGCGTGATGGTGGCGCTGTACGATGTTGCCCACTCAACCCACCCAGCAGGAGAAAAGCCATGCCCATCATGCAAGTGTTTCTGATCGAAGGCCGGACCGAAGAACAAAAGGCTCGCCTGATCAGCGCGCTGACGGACGCCGCCGTGGAATCGATCGGTGCGCCGATCGAGAGCGTGCGCGTGATGATCACCGAGGTGCCCAAGACGCAGTTTGGCATCGCGGGCAAGACAGCGAAGGAACTCGGCCGCTGAGGGAGCGGCATACGGAATGCCCGGCGGTGCTGGACTGCCCGGGCACGGAGACAACATGGACATGAAAGCAGGCGCCGGCGGCAGCCATCCGCCCGGCAAGCACAAGGTAGCCATCATCGGTTCGGGCAACATCGGCACGGACCTGATGATCAAGGTAATGCGCCACGGCCGGCATCTGGAGATGGGCGCCATGGTCGGCATCGACGCCGCGTCGGACGGCCTGGCCCGGGCCGCGCGGCTGGGCGTGCCCACCACGGCCGAGGGCATCGAAGGCCTGGTGAGGATGGACGGCTTCGGCGCTATCCGCATCGCCTTCGATGCCACTTCGGCCGGCGCGCATTCGCACCATAACAAGATCCTGCAGCAGCACGGCATCCAGGTGATCGACCTGACCCCGGCGGCGATCGGGCCTTACGTTGTGCCGGTGGTCAACCTGGACCAGCAGCTCGGCGCCAGCAATATCAATATGGTCACCTGCGGCGGCCAGGCCACCATCCCGATGGTGGCGGCGGTATCGCGCGTGGCGAAGGTGCACTATGCCGAGATCGTCGCGTCCATCTCCAGCAGGTCGGCCGGGCCGGGCACGCGCGCCAATATCGATGAGTTCACCGAGACCACCAGCCAGGCGATCTGCTCGGTAGGCGGCGCGGCGCGCGGCAAGGCCATCATCGTGCTGAACCCGGCGGAGCCGCCGCTGATGATGCGCGACACGGTGTTTACGCTATCCGAGAACGCCGACGAAGCGGCGATAGAAGCCAGTGTGGAAGCCATGGCGAAGGCGGTGCAGGCCTATGTGCCCGGCTACCGGCTCAAGCAGCGCGTGCAGTTCGAGCGCATCGATCCGTCCGCGCCGTTGAACATCCCGGGGCTGGGGCTGATGAGCGGGCTGAAGACATCGATCTTCCTCGAAGTGGAAGGCGCCGCCCACTACCTTCCCGCTTATGCCGGCAACCTCGACATCATGACCAGCGCCGCGCTCGCTTGCGCCGAGCGCCTGGCGGAAACCCGGCTGGCCGCGTAAGCGGCGTGCGCACGGAGACAACATATGACCCAGCAAGCCACGCAGAAGAAACTCTATATCTCGGACGTCACGCTGCGCGATGGCAGCCACGCCATCCGCCACCAGTACAGCCTGGACGACGTGCGCCGCATCGCGGCGGCGCTGGACGCAGCCAGGGTGGATTCGATCGAAGTCGCGCACGGCGATGGCCTGGCCGGCTCCAGCTTCAACTACGGCTTCGGCGCGCATACCGATCTCGAATGGATCGCCGCCGCGGCCGAAACGGTACGCCATGCAAAGGTCGCCACCTTGCTGCTGCCCGGCGTGGGCACCGTGCACGACCTGCGCGCCGCGTACGATGCCGGCGCGCGGGTGGTACGGGTTGCCACGCACTGTACCGAGGCCGATGTCTCGCGCCAGCATATCGAGTACGCGCGTGAACTCGGCATGGACACGGTGGGCTTCCTGATGATGAGCCACATGACCACGCCCGCGGCGCTGGCGCAGCAAGCCAGGCTGATGGAAAGCTATGGCGCGCAGACTGTCTATGTGGTGGATTCCGGCGGCGCGCTCAATATGAATGACGTGCGCGACCGCTTCCGCGCCTTCAAGGATGTGCTCAAGCCGGAAACCCAGACTGGCATGCACGCGCACCACAACCTGAGCCTGGGCGTGGCCAACTCCATCGTCGCCGTGGAGGAGGGGTGCGACCGCGTCGACGCCAGCCTGGCCGGCATGGGCGCGGGCGCCGGCAACGCGCCGCTGGAGGTATTCATCGCCGCGGCGAGCAGGCTGGGCTGGCACCATGGCTGCGACCTCTACACGCTGATGGATGCCGCCGACGAGATCGTGCGCCCGCTGCAGGACCGCCCGGTGCGGGTGGACCGCGAGACGCTGGCGCTGGGCTATGCGGGCGTCTACTCCAGCTTCCTGCGCCATGCCGAGGCCGCTGCCGCGCGCTATGCGCTGAAGACCGTCGACATCCTGGTGGAACTGGGCAAGCGGCGCATGGTGGGCGGCCAGGAAGACATGATCGTCGATGTGGCGCTGGATCTGGTGGCGCGGCGCGAGGCGGGAGCAACGCGGATCGCGGCGTAAGGCCGGGCGCCCGCGTCGGGCGCGGGCGCCGCTTCCCTCAAGCCTGCGCCGGTTCCTCCTCCACCCTCGTCATCCGCCGTATCGCCTGCGGCGGCTGCCCGAATGCCCGCAGGAACGCCCGCCGCATCCGCTCGCGATCGCCGAAACCGGTCTCGCGCGCCACCACGTCGACCGGGTGCCGGCCGGACTCCATCATCAGCCGCGCGGCTTCGATGCGCAGGTGTTCCACCGCCTTGGCCGGGGTTTGCCCGGTCTCCTCGCGGAAGGCGCGGCTGAACTGGCGGGGACTGAGGTTCGCGGCGTTGGCCAGTTGCTCGACCGACAAGCCTTCATGCAGGTTTTGCCGGGCAAAGGCGAGGGCGGACTGGATGCGATCGGATTTGGGTTCGAGTTCCAGCAGCGCGGAGAACTGCGATTGCCCGCCGGCGCGGCGGTGATAGACCACGAGCTTGCGCGCCACCTGGCGCGCGATCACGGCGCCGGCATCTTTCTCCACCAGCGCGAGCGCCAGGTCGATGCAGGCGGTCATGCCTGCCGAGGTCCACACCGGCCCGTCGATGATGAAGATGCGGTCTTCCTCCACGCTGACGCCGGGATAGGCGCGCCGCAACCGGGTGGCATAGAACCAGTGGGTGGTGGCGCGGCGGCCGTCGAGCAGGCCCGCTTCGGCAAGGTTGAACGCGCCGGTGCAGGTGGCGCAGACGCGCCGGGTGGACGTTGCCGCTTGCCGGAGGAACGCCACCAGGCCCGGCGACGCGGGCTGGATATCGTTGTCGCCGACTACCAGCAGGGTATCGAACGCCTCACCGCCGAATGGCTCGGTAGTGACCGAAAAGCCGCCCGAGGCGGCTACGGGGCCGCCATGCTCGGACAGCAGGCGGACGTCGTAGAGGGCCTTGCCGGCGGTGCGGTTGGCGAACTCCAGGACCGTGGTGACGCCCAGGTTCATGACCTGGAACCCCGGATAAAGGACGATTCCGATACGTAGCATGACGAATCCCGGCGATGGCATAAAAGGTGGTTTCTATGACATTGATGCCATCCGATTATGCACCTAATCTTCGTTCCGTGAGCGCCGGCATGGGGCCGGCGGCATCGGAGAACGAACATGGCAGCCAACACGGCAACCAACACGGCAACCACAGCAAACACAGCAACCACGCCGCATCGCGGCACGGCCTTGATTACCGGGGCATCCTCGGGGATCGGCGCCGTCTATGCGGACCGGCTCGCCCGGCGCGGCTACGACCTGATCCTGGTCGCCCGCAACCGCGAACGGCTCGCCAGGCTGGCCGGCCGCCTGACCAGCGAGACCGGGCGTTCCGTCGAGATCGTGACCGCGGACCTTGGCGCGGACGCCGACGTGGGCCGCCTTGAGACGCTGCTGCGCACCGACGCCAGCATCACATTGCTGGTCAACAATGCGGGCATCGGCGCCGCCGGTCCGTTGCTCGAGTCCGATGCCGCCAAGATGCAGGCGATGATTGCACTCAATGTCACGGCGCTGACCCGGCTGACCTACGCCGCCGCGCATGGACTCGTGGCCCGCGGCAGGGGGACGATCATCAACATGGCGTCGATCGTGGCGGTGGCTCCCGAGTTGCTCAACGGCGTGTACGGCGGATCGAAGGCCTTTGTGCTGGCCTTCACGCAGTCGCTCCAGCACGAGCTGGCGGACAAGGGCGTGCGGGTGCAGGCTGTGCTGCCCGGCGCGATCCGGACGGAATTCTGGGATGTGGCCGGGCGGCCGGTGGAGAGCCTGCCGCAAGACTGGGTGATGAGCGCGGACGACCTGGTCGACGCGGCCCTGTCCGGGCTGGACCAGGGCGAAGTGGTGACGCTGCCGTCGCTGCCGGACGCGGCCGACTGGGACGCCTTCGAGGCCGCCCGCGCGGCGCTGGGGCCGAACCTGTCGCGCAGCGTGCCGGCAGCGCGCTTCAGGGTGGCAGCGGCAAGCTGAGGCTGACGGCGGCCGGGACGCAAGCTTCAGTGGCTGGCGTCCCGAAAGCTCAGGCGCGCCGCCACACCGGGGACTCCGCCACCACCACCTTGCGCGGCAGGATCTTCTGGCTGGTGAAGGCATCCGCAATGCGCTGCTGCTCGTCGAGCGATGCCGCGTCCACGGTCTGCACCTGGTAGGTCCGGCGGCGATTGGCGGCTTCCACGGTGGGTGCGTCCAGGCCAATCAGCGGTGCTTGCCATTGCGCGGCGACGGCCGGGTTTTGCTTGATCCATTCGCCGGCGCGGCGCAGCTCATCGTAGACCACCGCCAGCACGCCCGCGTGCCGCTGCGCATAGGGCGTGGCGGCCAGGTAGAAGCGCCGGTAACTTGACAGGCCCTTGCCGTCGCGCAGGATGCGGGCGTTGGCCTGGCGTTGCACGGCTGCCAGGAAAGGGTCCCAGATCACCCAGGCCGCCACGCTCCCGCGCTCGAAGGCGGCGCGCGCGTCGGCCGGGCTCAGGTAGGCGGGCTCGATGTCCCGGATCGACAGGCCTGCGCTGGCCAGGGCTTCGAGCAGCAGGTAATGCGCTCCCGCCCCCTTGGCCAAAGCGATGCGCTGGCCCTTGAGCTGCGCGATCTCCCTGATCGGCGAATCCTGCCGCACCACGATCGCCTGTGCCTCGGGCGAGGGCGTCTCGATGGCGTAGTAGGTCAGGTTGGCGCCGGCAGCGAGCGCGAAGGGCGGCACTGCGTCGGCCACGTCGGCGCTCAGGTCGAGATTGCCGATATTGAGCGACTCCAGCAGCGGCAGCCCGGAGGTGAATTCATACCATTGCACCGACGCGCCCAGTGGCGCCAGTGCCTTCTCCAGTGTCTCGCGCGATTTCAGCAGGATCATCAGCGTGGACGATTTCTGGAAGCCGATGCGCAGCGTGTGTTTTTGCGCCTGCGCCTGCGCGCGCGCGGGCAAGGCCAGGCCGAATGTCACTGCGGCGCCCGCGGCGGCCAGGCTGCCCACCACGATTTGCCGGCGCCGCCTGTCGAATGCCCTTGTCAACTTTGTCATTGTCGCTCTCCCCGTGTGTTCCGCCGACTCCATCGTCAGCACAAGAGCGTAGGGCATGGCACGGGGGCGGGGAACGAAGAATGCCGCAGTTGCTTATGCGGGGAGGTGTGGATAAGCCGGCGCCGGTGCGTGCCGATGTGCATGATGGCGCGTCAAAGAAAGGTCCAATGAATATCGGCTGGGTCCAGTGCGTTAGACTTCATCAAGCTCGACGCTGTGATTCTGATATCTACAAGTTCCTTTCGCAGAGAATCCCATTTGATGAAACCAACCAAAGCATGTCCTGTCGTGCTAAGAACAGCGCAGAACCGCCTTGAGATCCTGGCATTCGAGCACCCCTTGGCCGGTCTACAGATTATCAAGGGCACGATCGAGGCCGAAGAACATCCCGCGGATGCCGCCGTCCGCGAACTGTGCGAAGAGTCTGGTGTAAATGGAGTGGCTACGGTCGACCTGGGCTTATGGCAATCCGGTTACGAACACCAGATATGGTCTCTGCACATCTGCGAGGCAACCCGTTCGCTACCCGACACTTGGGTGCATCACGCAAAGGACGATGGCGGTCATGACTTCAGATTCTTTTGGCATCCGTTAGGCCACGCTCCATCGGATCGGTGGCATTGGCTGTTCAGAAACGCACTCGCGACCATTGAAAAACGACTCGCAGAGCTTGTATAGGATCGGACCAACTTCCGCTTGGCGTCGTTTTGAGACCCTCACCTCATCGCGCAGATCGGCGAAGAGCCAAAAAAAAGAGCCCCGCATGGGGGCTCCCTGGCAGCGCCGCGCCATCGGTGCGCGGCCTGGCTTAGCGCTGGTACGCCGGAGGCAGGAATCCGGCAAAACGCTGCTGCGTGGTGGCCTTGAACTCCGGCGACTGGTACGCGTCGCGGATGTCCTTGACGAACGGCTTGCCGGTGTCGGCGGTACGCACGGCAACCAGGTTCATGTAGTAGTCGGGGATCTTCTCCAGGCTCAGCGCCTCGGTCAGCTTGAGGCCCGAGGACAACGCGAAGTTGCCGTTGACGAAGGCGTAGTCCACGTCGTCGAGCGAACGCGGCAGTTGCGCGGCTTCGAGCTGGATCAGCTTGAGCTTGTGCGGATTGCCTTCGATATCGCGCTCGCTGGCGCGGATCGGATCGGTGCCGGCCTTCAGCGTGATCCAGCCGATCTGCTGCAGCATGGCGATGGCGCGCGCCAGGTTGGACGGATCGTTGGGCAGCGACACCGAAGCGCCCGGCTTCACTTCCGTCAGCGACTTGTGCTTGCGGCTATAGATGCCGATCGGCGCGGTAGGCACCTGGATGACTTCGGACAGTTGCAGCTTGCGGTCGCCGGAGAACTTCTTCAGGTAGGCCACGTGCTGGAACGCGTTGGCGTCGATGGCGCCATCGGCCAGCGCAAGGTTGGGCTGCACATAGTCGCTGAATTCAACGATGGTGACCTTGTAGCCCTTCTTTTCCAGCAGGGGCTTGATGCCGTAGCGGATCTGGTCGGAGTACGGACCGGCGGTGGCGCCGAAGCGGATTTCCTTCTTGTCCGGATCGGCCGCGCCGGCCGTCTGGATAACACCAAGCGCGAGCACTGCGGCAATCAGTCGAATCCCGAAACCCGTCTTCATCTAAAGCTCCCCTTATTGGATTATGTGCATCGTGGCGTGCCGGCGTGGCGCCAACAAGCAGGCCATTGTAGGGAAGTTGATACGTTCAAGGAACGAGTAAATGTGCATGGTCATATAACGCTAGCGCATAAGCAGGGAAAGGGGTTCCAGGCGCTTTCGTACAGGTATCGGCTATTGCGCCGCGGTATATGGATATGGCAATTGCGTCGTTGCGGGATTCCCCGGATTGCCGCTAGTATTGAAACGTCTCCTCCATTCCCGCCAGGGAATTGGGTTTGCGCCCGCTTAACCAGCGGGCGTTTTTATTCAGGCCTCCGCGGCAGGGGGCAAGGCAGGGAGCAAGCGTCGCGGTTTCCGGAGTGACATCAAGACCAACGCGCGGAAACCGGGCGGCAGGAAGAAAAAATGCCGGTGGCACCATGCCACCGGCATTTTTTGCCAGCACCGCGGCGCGGCGCTACCCACGCAGGACTCAGGCCGCAGCCAGCGCCCGCTCCAGGTCTTCCAGCAGATCGTCGATATGCTCGATGCCGATCGACAGCCGCACCATGTCTTCGCTGACACCGGCGGCCTTCAGTTCCGCCGCGTCGAGCTGGCGGTGCGTGGTCGACGCCGGATGCGTCGCCAGCGACTTGGCGTCGCCGATGTTGACCAGGCGCGTGAACAGCTGCAACGCATCGAGGAAGCGCGCACCGGCTTCGCGGCCGCCGCTCTTCAGGCCAAACGACAAAATGCCCGGCCCGCGTCCGCCCAGGTAGCGTTGTACCAGCGCGTGGTCCGGGTGCTCGGGCAGGCCGGCGAAGTTGACCCATTCCACCTTCGGGCTGGCCTTCAGGTGACGCGCCACCGCCAGCGCGTTCTCGGTGATGCGGTCCAGCCGCAGCGCCAGCGTCTCGATGCCTTGCAGGATCAGGAAGGCATTGAACGGCGACAGCGCCGCGCCGGTATTGCGCAGCGGCACCACGCGCGCGCGGCCGATATAGGCGGCGGCGCCGAGCGCTTCCGTGTAGACCACGCCGTGGTAGGACACGTCGGGTTCGTTCAGGCGCTTGAAGCGTGCCTTGTGCTCGGCCCACGGGAACTTGCCGCTGTCGACGATGGCGCCGCCCACGCTGTTGCCATGGCCGCCCAGGTATTTGGTGAGCGAGTGCACGACGATGTCGGCGCCGTGTTCAAAAGGCCGGCACAGGTAGGGCGACGGCACGGTGTTGTCGACGATCAGCGGGATGCCGTGGTTGTGCGCCACCTTGGCAATGGCTTCGATGTCGACGATATTGCCCAGCGGATTTCCCACGGATTCGACGAAGATCGCCTTGGTGCGCGCGTCCACCAGGTCGCCGAAGGCGGCGGGATTGCGGCCGTCGGCAAAGCGGGTCTCGATGCCGGACAGCGGCAGCGTGTGGGCAAACAGGTTGTAGGTGCCGCCGTAGAGCTGGCTGGCCGAGATGATGTTGTCGCCGGCCTCGGCGATGGTCTGGATGGCGTAGGTG
>Ga0255338_1004266_pt1 | contig 15157 bp, 12 predicted proteins | sample MeOH1_35cm_T4_19_FD_203715 | JGI IMG/M metagenome (GOLD analysis project Ga0255338, IMG submission 203715) | Sandy soil microbial communities from University of British Columbia, Vancouver, Canada - MeOH1_35cm_T4_195 | ecosystem: Engineered > Artificial ecosystem > Sand microcosm > Unclassified ...
ACCCAAAGTCCTGCCGTAAAGAGAAATCCTGTGAGGGCTAGCCGCTTTGCCCAAGTGCTAATCATCTTCTCGTTTAATACTCCGGTACTGTCCGTTTCTAACTGGCCCGCTAACGCTGAGGATCTGCCGCCGCGGCTATATGAGTCCAACCAAACGAGGCCGCGGGCGGCAGAATCCGATGGTTAGACAGCGCCGTTCTTCGGCTATGCATGAAGTCTCTCTTTTGATGCTTTGGAAAGAAAGCCGTTCAATGGCTTTTTCGCCTTGATTTGTCCGAGGTGCTCAAGAAAACACGTTCCAAATGCATTCTCGAGATCTCCGCCGGCATCGACGGCCGCATTCACCAGTTGTGCAAATTCCTTAATCTGCTTTTCAGAGAACGAGCTGTTGTTGCTTCCAAAGTAAGTGCAAAAGTCGATCATGATGCCGTGTAAAGTCGGCGTTTCGCCTACCGTTTCCTCAAACAGATAGTCCGGAAACGTTTTTACGAGTGCTGCCATCAATTCTCTCGGTGTTTGAATCATCGTTATGGCTGTCTAACGCAGTGGGTCTGCCGCCGCGGCTAAATGAGTCCAACCTAACGAGGCCGCGGTCGGCAGCACCCGATGGTTAGACGCCGCCCATACCGATTCTAGTTTGATTTCTAACTGCCCCATACGTTTAGCCCGATCAGCATTGCGGCAGCGAAGGCCACGCCGCTAAGAACCGTTCCAGCAACGTATCCCTTTAGCTTTCCAAATCGGCCAGCAAAAGTCAGCACTTGCCCGAGGACAATAGTCCCAATGATTGGCGTGAGCGCGAACACAACTATGTCTGAGCTAAGCAATGGCTCCAGAACGTGAAACCTTCCGGGAGTGATTATAAACGTCGTAATTCTTGCCCAGTACAAAACAACAATGGCCGCAATTTGCGCCAAAACTATCAGAGCTGAAATCAGTTTCCCGTTAACGCCGTTTCTTCCGTTCATCTTTAATGTGCGTCTAACGCAGAGGCTGACCAGCGGCGGCTTCAACAGTCCAACCAAACGAGGCCGCCGGCTGGTCTAGCCAATGGTTAGACATCACCGTCCCGGTATTCGTAAATTCCGTGCAACCTTTTTCTCTAGTTCGACAAAAAGTCGTTCGCGCAGTTCTTCCGTGAGGCGAGTCCAATCCTTCCGATCATAATATCCAAAGGGATGTTTTCCTTCGACAAAAATTCCCGTGGGTCGGTGCGTCAGCTTCATCCACATATCTCGGCGGTCCGCTGATCTGCCCTGCTGCGCAGACGTTCTAAATCCTGTTGTAAAGCTTCCGCGAGATTCATCCGTCTCGGCCCGATTTAGGTGCCATCGCTCCCTTGAGTGCTTAGCCATTTGGATGTCTAACGCAGACGATCTGCGGCGGCGGCTATAAATCTATTCCTCACCGGGCCGCCGTCCGCAGAATCGAATGGTTATGGCTCCCACCAGCACCGACGCCAACGCCGTTTGAACAGTGTAGCCACCGCACGGGGCCGGCGCCATCGATTCCATTTTCGATTCTCCCGCCGTTTTCATAATCCGTTCGACTTCTTAATCGCTCTTCGGAAGCTACGCATGTGAGCCCTTGGCAATGGAAAGCGACAAAGGCAGGAGCAGCATTTCAAAGAGCATATACGTTAAGCCAAAGACGCCCAGAGAGAATGCGATACCGAATTCGCCTTGCGCACAGCCGCCACCATAGTCACATGTGAAATAAAAATGGAGTGATTTGGCCGCTCCAATGGCAGATGCGAATACACCGATTGAGGAGACGCCTGCAAGGCCCACAATTGCCTTACCCCACGGCACGATGCGCTGATATCGCTGCCGGAGATCACCCTTGAGAAGTTGGATAATCCTGACAGTGATTCCGACTAAGGCGATGGGGCTCAGGAGCGGCCCGATATACATCAGAAGAGTCCACATCACAGAGCTCATCGATCCTCGTTCGATACGTTAAAGAGCTGGGTAGCCATAACGCAGACGCTGACCGGCGGCGGCTATTAGGATACTCCTCACCGGGCCGCCGGCCGGTCCAGCGAATGGTTAGACTTCAGACAGGCGCTCATATTTGCGTCGCCGCATGTCCCGCAATATTTTCCGTTTGCGCGACCTGTCGCATCAAAATAAACTTCGACGCTCCCTGTCGTATACGATGAAAAATCCAAATCGTATGCCATGGAACTAACGACATTTGACCGTAGTGCAGAATTTCTTCCTTCAACGACGTTTGGCTTTCCAAGAATGCTTTCGACTTCCTTCTTAGCCATGCCTAATTCAATGCGTGAATATTCTGGAATCGGACAGATCCAATAGTGCTCCTTTGCATTCAATACCCCGTTTTCTGGACTCTTCCTTTTGAGAAGTAACCCAGCTACAACGGCGAGCGCGGTAAGAGCAAAAACGATGATTGCTGAATGTCCGGTTTTCATTTCCTGTGATAAGACTTAATGCTTTGGAAGTCTAACGCCGAGGATGAGCGGCGGCGGCAATTAAGATATTCCTCACCGAGCCGCCGGCCGCTCTATCCATTAGTTAGACGGCCCTCTGATAAGACTTTTTGATTGCCCAATTTACTGACAGCGCAACAAGCCCCGCAATTATCCCCAAATCCGATTTGGGATTCAGAACTTCCACTCCAGCCTGTTCATAAAGCCACATGGTGAGTGGCAGGCTGATGAAAACTAATGAATATCGCCACTGGCCCCAGAGATTTAGCCCGAACAGAATCATTGCCATGCCGGCAATCATTGCCGCACCAGTGCCAAGCAATTGCACGATATTCAGAGGCCCTAGAGCTGTGCCTACAAAACCTACGGTCGCCAAAAAGAATAAGAATCCGCCCGGAACAGCTACGAAGATGAACTTCGTTGCCGTAATCGCCGTTCGTTCCTTTCCGTTCATGCTGTTCATTCTTGAATGGCCGTCTAACGCTGAGGCTGTGCCGCGGCGGCTACAACTGTCCATCCAAACGAGGCCGCCGGCGGCACAAGCCGATGGTTAGCCTGAAGTATGCTTGTTGGACATCCGTTAACGCCCTTCATAAAGTGCCAGCTTACAATTTGAGCATTGATAGCGATCTGGTGGTGGCGCAGAATCATCCGAGTCCGTGAAGAATTTCCGACCGCAACGAGGGCATGGGAAACGAGCGACGCGAAATGCCAGCGGTGCCCAGACTGCACACCAAACAAAAATCAACGCTGGGAAGAAGTTCTCTCGTCTGCTTTGGAAAAATCTTTCGAATACGAGCGATGAAAGAAGTGCCACGGGCAACCCAACGACGAGGACGAGCCCCGCCGTCCAGGTCTTTAGCTTATAGTCACGCCACTGTTTTTGATATTGCCCTGCCATTATGAGCCGTTCGAATTCCATTGCTCAGCCTACAAATGCCTCCGCAGGCCGTTTCAGTGTCGTTCGACTCCTTTATTCCCGTTGTTGTACATTCACGATGAAATGCAAACTCCCGATCTTTCAGGCTAACTTGTGATTATGCTGGTCGGCTTAAATCGGCGGGGTGGCCAGCTTATCCCGGATTATTGCGCTAATTTCAGGAATTATCCAGGGCTGTGAATGAATAATAAAACCGCGAAAGACTGCAGTCCGCAGGGATAATAGATATCACGTCGGGGTATCCTCAAAACTCAAAGAAAGGCGGTCTGCCGGGCTCAAAATCCCCTTCCCGCCCCTATTCAGCACATGGGTATAGATCATCGTGGTGCTGACATCGGAGTGCCCGAGGAGTTCCTGAACCGTGCGGATGTCGTATCCGTCTTCCATCAGGTGCGTCGCGAAAGAATGCCGCAAAGTGTGGCATCCGGCAGGCTTGGTCAACCCGGACCTCGTCCGTGCATCCCGGAACGCCCGTTGGAGGACCGACTCGTGCAGGTGGTGCCGCCGCCGCTCGCCCGTTTCTGAGTCGACGTAGTGGCTCGTCGCGGGAAAGACCCATTGCCAGCCCCACTCCTTCGGGGCTCTGGGATACTTTCGCGCCAGGGCGTGCGGCAGTTCGACCGCGCCGAGGCCGCGAGCGATATCTTCCGCATGCTGAGAGCGCACCTTGCCGAGGTGCAGCCGCAGGGGTTCCCGGAGGGCGGCCGGCAGCGCGGTCAACCGGTCCTTGTCGCCCTTCCCGGCACGCACGACGACCTGGTTCTGGTCGAAGTCGATGTCCTTGACCCGCAGCCGGCAGCATTCCATGAGCCGCAAGCCTGAGCCGTACAACAAGGTCGCCATGAGCCGGGGCGTGCCGGACATGACCGACAACACGCGCCGCACCTCGTCCTTTGAAAGGACGACAGGCAGGCGGACCGGTTTTTGCGAGCGGACGACGCCCTCGATCATCCCGGCTTCACGGCCGAGGCCGTGCTTGAAGTAGAAGAGGAGCGCATTGAAGGCCTGGTTCTGGGTCGAGGCGCTGATCTTGGCCTCGATGACGAGCTCGGTCAGGAAGCGGGAGACATCGGCGTCGGCGGGATCTTCGACCGGGAACCTCTCCTGGAAACGGCGGATCCATCCGAGATAGGCATCCACCGTATGGGGGCTCATGTGGCGGGCGCGCATCACTTCTTGAGTCCGGCCGAGGGCGTCCGGCGAAGCCGGCGGGGCCGCCTGGACCCGTGGCGCGTCTATCTCGTCCATCGGGAACGCGGCGCGAAGGCGGGAAATCAGGTCTGGCGAATCGGCCAAAGACCACTTCTTCTCGTCCGGCAGCCAGCGCCGGTCGGGGAACGCCTTGATGGCCGCCAGGCGCTCCCGGGAGTAGGGGACCTGGACATGGACACGCCCGGGTTCGCCGGGCCGGACGACGATGGATTCGGAGGGCACACTATCATACGATCGAGCCCCTGAAAAAGTTCCCTGCTTCGTTACCCGCCCGCCATGGACCCGCGCGCCGCCATGCGGTAATTTGGTCCGGCCGGGACGGATCCCAAGGCGCAAGGAGAGAACCTATGCGGACTTTGATGAAGGTCGTCATGCCGGTCGAGACGGGCAACCGGGCGATCGCCGACGGCACCTTGCCGAAGACGATCCAGACTTTGATCGAGCGGAACAAGCCGGAGGCGTCGTACTTCTATTCGGAGAACGGCCGGCGCACGATGCTGTTCGTGATGGACATGAAGGAGGCCTCTCAGATCCCGGAGATCGCGGAGCCGTTGTTCATGGAGCTGCACGCCGAGGTCTCGCTGTATCCCGTGATGAACGCCGCCGACCTCAAGACGGGGCTGGAGAAGTTCTCCGGGCGCAAGCACGGACGTGCCGCGGTCGAGGTGTAGTCTAGGCCGGGCCGCAAGCGGCCCGGCACAGACGCGTCGGAGGAAATCCTCTTAGCGTCTAGTCCTTGCGCAGCATGCGCTGAAGCCAGCCGACGATCCCGCCCCGGTGGATGGCGCAGTCGCTGCGCGGCTCGGTGCCGGCGAGGAACAGCTCGGAGCGCTTGCCGGGGCAGCCGGAGCGGGCGACCATGCCCGAGGCGGGGCAGACGACGACCTCGAGGACGGATTCGGGGCGGGTGAACTCCTCGCCGGGGCGGTCGGCGGCCGCTTCCTTCATGAAGGAGGCCCATAACGGGAGCGCGTCCTTGGCGCCGGTGAGCTTGAGGGCGCGGTTCTGGTCGTCGCCGACCCAGACGCCGGCGAGGAGGGCGGAGGTGTAGCCGACGAACCAGGCGTCGCGGCCGTCGTTGGTGGTGCCGGTCTTGCCGGCGGCGGGGAAGGTCACGCCCAGGGACTTGAGGCTCCGGGCGGTTCCCTCTTTGACGACGCTCTCGAGCATCGAGTTCATCAGGAAGGCGGTGGCGGGGTCGAGGGCGACGGAGACCTCGGGCGGGGGCGCTTCGAAGACGACGCCGTCGGAGTCCACGACCGAGGTGACGAGGCGCGGGGTGGGGCGCAGGCCGGCGTGGGCGAAGGGCTCGTAGGCGGCGACGAGCTCGAGCAGGCCGACCTCCGAGGCGCCGAGCGCGAGGCCGAGGTCGTCGCGCATGGGGCTGGTGATGCCGCAGGCGCGGGCCGTTTCTTGAATGCGCTTGAGGCCGACGCGCTCGGCGAGGTCGAGCGTGGCCGCGTTGAGGGACTTGGCCAGGGCCTGGCGCATCGTCGCGGTGCCGTAGTACACGCCCTCGTAGTTCGAGGGGGACCACCCTTTCCCGGCGCCGGGCCACGTCTTGGGCTTGTCGCGCAGGATGGTCGCCGGGGTGAGGTTGGCCTGGAGGGCGGCGGCGAAGACGAAGGGCTTGAAGGCGGAGCCGGGCTGGCGCAGGGCCTGGGTGGCGCGGTTGAACTGGCTCTCGCTGAAGCTGCGGCCGCCGGTGAGGGCGAGGACGGAGCCGTCGCGCGGGTCGATGACGGCCAGCGCGGCCTGGTGCTTGGAGGGGGAGAGCGTCTTGCGCGCGAGGGATTGCAGGAGCGGGTCCATCGCGGTGTGGATGGACAGGCCGTGGCGGTACAGCGAGTCGCCGCCGTAGCGGGGCAGGAGCTGGCGCACGACCTCGGCGGCGTAGTAGGCGGAGTCGCGGCGGTCCTCGGGGGCCGTGCCGCGGGTCAGGGCCAGCGGCTCGGCGAGGGCGGCGTCGAGCTCGCGCGGGCCGATCATGCCCTCTTCCTTCATGCGGCGCAGGACGTGGTCGCGGCGGGACTTGGCCGCGACGGGGTCGCGGAAGGGGTTGTAGACGCCGGGGCCGCGGATGACGCCGGCGATCAACGCGGACTCGGTCAAGGTCAGGTCGGTGACCTCCTTGGAGAAGTAATGGCGCGCGGCGGAGCGCACGCCCATCACGCTCGCGGCTCCATCTTGGCCCATATAGATATGGTTGAGGTAGAGGGTGAGTATGCGCCGCTTGTCGAGGCGCATCTCGAGGTACAGCGAGAGGGCGGCCTCGGCGAGCTTGCGCCGGAAGGTGCGGCGCGGGGAGAGGAAGAGGTTCTTCGAGAGCTGCTGCGTGATGGTGCTCGCACCCTGCAGGTCGCGGCCGCGCAGGTTGGCGAGCGCCGCGCGCGCCATCGCGCGCGGGTCGAGGCCGTGGTGGGTCCAGAAGCGCTTGTCCTCGGTGGCGACGACGGCGTCGCGGAGGAACGGGGGGATCTGCTCCCAGGCGGCGGGCTCGCGGCGCTCGGACTTCTCTCCGGCGAGCTCGACGACGAGCTCGGGCTCGAGGCGGATCTCGCCCACCGTCCCGCCGAGGCCGTCGTAGACGTTCCACTCGCCCTCGTCCGTGCGGCGCAGGAAGTAGGCGCCCTCGCGCTGCTCGGAGCCGGGGATGCGGTGGCCGCGCAGGTGGACGGCCAGCTCGGGCGGGGTCCAGCGGTATTCGCCCTTGACCGGCGTCCCGGCCGTGCGCCGGTAGCCGAGGCGGTCGAGGCGCTCGACGAGGCGCCCGGACTCGCCGCGGGCGCCGTCCTTGACGACGAACGGGGCCGACCAGATGCGCGTGGAGAAGCTCACGCCCAGGCCGCCGACGACGAGGGAGGACAGCTTGCGCTCGGCCTGGGCCGCGAGCCACAGCGAGCCGAGGGCCGCCAGGCCGAGGAAGGCGGACGCCGCCCAAAGCCAGGCGGGACCGTAGGGGCGCCGGCGCCGGGTCATCCGGTTAGAAGCGGACGCCGAGGCCGGCGTAGTGCGTCTGGCCCAGCGAGCGCTTCTCGGCCATCGCGTAGTCGAGCGAGAAGCGGCCTTCGCTCATGCCGACGCCGACGGTCAGGCGCGCGTAGTCGGAGTTGAGGCGCCAGCCCGCGCGCAGGGCGATCGAGGTCGCGGCGCCGAAGTCCATCGCGAGCTCGGAGCCGAGGGCGCCGATCACCGCCTCGTCGCGGGTCTTGACCGCCTCGGCCGAGGCCAGGAAGCGGGTGCCGGTGACGGTGCTGAGGGACTCCTCCTTGGTGGTGGCCGCGGGCCGGCTGCGCCAGGACCAGGAGGCCCCGCCGCGCGTCGTGAGGGGGAGCGGGTCGCTGTCGACCTCGAACTTCACGCCCGGGCCGGCGTTCTGGAGGGCGGCGCCGACGACGAGTCCGGGGACGGGGGTCTTCCACTGGGCGCCGAGGTCGCCGGCGAAGCCCGAGGCCTTCGCCTCCTGGGCCAGCTCGAAGCGGTAGTGCTTGCCCGTCGCGCCGACCGAGAGGCCTCCGGGCAGCGGCAGGCCCCAGGCGAGGTGGCCGACGACGTCGCGCTGCGCCGTCCGCGTCTCGATGCGGCCGCCGGTGAAGCGGAGGTCCACCTTGCCGGCGTCGTAATATGAAAGGCCGGCGGCCAGGACGCCGATCGGGAGCGGCTGCGCCCAGCCGATGAAGCCGAAGGAGTCGTCGAGCACGCCGCTGGTGAAGGCCGTGTCGAGCTGGGGCCGGCGGGCCGCCGAGAGGCCCGCGGGGTTGGAGCTCAGGGAGGACAGCCCGCCCGCGACGGGGGAATAGGCGTCGGCCATCGCGGCGGAGCGCGTGGACAGGGAGCGGCGCAAGGTGGGCGAGCCGGCCGCGGCCGACGGCGAGGCGAGCGCGAAGGTCAGGAGGACGGCGAGCAGAGGTCGCGGGGTCATCGGATCACGACGATCTTGCTCTTGACCGCGATCTTCGGCCCGTTGACCGCGACGAAATACAGGCCGCTCGGCACCGCCGCGCCGGAGGCGTTCTTGCCGTCCCACCGGAAGCCGAAGGAGCCTTCCGCGTGCTCGTCGTCGAACAAGGTCCGGACCGGGCGTCCCTCGGAGTCGTAGACGCGGACCGAGACGCGGCCGGAGGTGAAGGTCTCGATGTCGATGAGGGTCGAGCCGCCGCTGCGCGGGCGCAGGAGGTTGTCGGTGAGGGTCACGGTCCCCGGCGCGTAATCGATGAGCAGGGCGTTGGGTAGGGTCGTCGGGACGCCGTCGGCGTTGGTCACGGTCAGGTCGTAGAGGCCGAGCGCCTGGCCCAGGGTCGCGAAGGTGGCGCTCATGGTCTGGTCGTCGGTCCGGCTCACGCCCGTGCCGGCGATGGTGACCGCGCCCTTGGTGATCGAGGCGCCGAACAGGCCTCCGGCGGCGGAGAAGACCTCTCCGGAGATGCTCGACGGGTTCGCGCCCGCGCTGCGGTACACCGTCGCGGGCGTCACCGCCGTCGGATCGGGCGCGCCGGTGAGGGCGGAATGGATGTCGCCCGTGGAGTTGTGCGCCTCGTAATAGGAGTAGTACAGGCGCCAGCGGAAGCTGTCGGTCGAGCGGACGGGCACGGGGAAGGACATGGCGCCGGTGACGACGGGGGTGGAGATCCTGACGCCGGTCTCGGCCGTGAAGGCGGCGCCGCTGACGTCGTCGGAGAGCGAGCTCAGGATCACCGTGGCGCTCGAGCCGGCGCTCGGGGGCTGGGTGTAGAACAGGCGGATCTTGCCGCTGGTCAGCTTGGCGACGCCGGACTCGTAGGCGGTCGTGGACACGACGATGGAGGAGGCCCCCCAGGTCGCGCCCTGGTCGGTCGACAGCGCGGTGTAGATGCGGCGGTCGGCGAGCTGGTCGCCGCCGTCGAAGTCCCGCGTGTAATAGAGGCGCCAGTCGCCGGAGGTGAGGACGACGAGGCGCGGCACGCCGGAGTAGGTCGTCGAGCCGGTGTTGACCGCCTCGGCCGTCTCGTTGGCCCAGGCCAGGCCGTCGGCGGAGGTGGCGCTGTGGATGCGGAAGGCCCCGGTCGTGGAGACGATCGAGTACAGCATGCGGAAGCCGCCGCCCGTCAGCGGCTGGATCGCCGCCCCGGTGATCGAGCTGGCCGAGACCGACGGGACCGTGTTCGTGTCCACGCGGATCCCGGCCTCCTGGACCCAGGTCACGCCGTCGACCGACGTCGCCGACAGGATCGCCGTGCCGGAGCTCGCGTGGGGCGCGCCGCTCGAGATCGCGGGGAGGTAGTACATGCGCAGGTTGGTGTAGGCTCCGCCGGCGACCGTGTTCTCGCCGGTGAACGCCTGCGGGGTCGCCGACGACAGGCTGATCCCGTTCTCCTTGTTGAACACCGGGATCGCGCGCGCGGGCGCCGCGAGCGCCCACAACAGGGCCAAGGAGGCGGCTGCCCGTCCCGCCTTCTTAAGGAAAGCCAGCTTCTCCGTCCTCTCGAGCGACTTGATCCGGGCTTCCTCGACGAGGGCGGCCGAGCGGGTCATGCCGTTGCGGTGATAGACGAGGCGGACGGGCTTGCGGCTGCGGGTGTACGCCGCGCCCTTGCCCAGGTTGTGGGCGGCGACGCGCGCCTTGACGTCCTTGGCGATGCCCGTGTAGAGGCTCCTGTCGGCGCAGCGCACCAGGTACACGGACCACTCCTTGGGGGTCTTCACCGCCTCAATCCTAGCAGTCCTATCGGCGTCCGTCCAGAAGCGGGCGGCGCGGGGGCGGGGCCCAGCCCTTCGTAGGCCTTAAGGCCCATGCGGGCCCATGCGGAAAGGCCTATCCTCGCGGGGTGAAGATATTAGGAGGCGCCCTCGCCCTCCTGCTGGCCGCGGGCTCGCCGTCGCATGCGGAGCTTCCCGAAGCCGCCTGGTCCGCCGCTTTACCCGTTCCCCTGCTCCCGGCGCTCCCGCCTCCTTCCGCCCCTTCGCTCCCGGCGTTCGCCGCCATCCCGCCGGTCCCCGTCGTCTCCTTCAAGGGCCTGACGATCAAGGGCGTCCAGTTCAGCCGCACCGACCGCATCCCCGAGTCCTTGGTCGCCGCCATCGACCGGACCGAGAAGACCCTGATCCTCGCCATCTACGACCTGCGCCTGACCGAGGTCGCCGACGCCCTCCTGCGCGCCAAGGCCCGCGGCGTGGACGTCCGCATGATCTACGACGAGGGCCACACCAAGCCCGCCGCCCCCGGGGCCGGCTCCGGCCCGTCCGCCGAGTACCAGGCGCTCGTCGACGCGGGGGTGCCGATCAAGCTGCTCAACGGCGGCGGCTCGTACGGCATCATGCACCACAAGTTCGCCGTGTTCGACGGGGCGCTCCTGATGACCGGCTCCTTCAACTGGACGCGGGCGGCCGACACCAAGAACTTCGAGAACGCGGTGTTCAAGACGGACAAGGCCCTCATCGAGGGCTTCACCCGCAACTGGACCTGGATGTGGGGCCTCTCCAAGGGAGGCGTCGGCGCTCCGCCCGCCGACCCGCTCAAGCCCGTCGCCTTCGCGGGCGGGAGCTATCCGCGCTACGCCTTCTCGCCGCAGGGCGGGGTCGAGGACATGCTCGTCGACGCGATCGGCCGCTCGAAGCGGACCATCGACGTCCTGATCTTCAGCTTCTACGCCCAGCGCGTGGCCGACGCGCTGATCGCGGCCAAGGCCCGGGGCGTCGTCGTGCGCGTCGTCGGGGACTCGTCGCAGACGCGCCGCTCCCAGGCGATGCTCTCCCTGTCGAACGCCGGCATCGGGATGCGCCTGAGCTCCGGGCGCGACGGCACGGGCGCCATGCACCACAAGTACGCGCTGTTCGACGGCGCGATGCTGATGAGCGGCTCCTACAACTTCTCCCAGAACGCCGAGCTGTACAACTTCGAGAACGACCTGTTCACGACCGTCCCGGGCGAGGTCGCCGCGTTCGGCGGCGAGTTCTCCGCGGTCTGGGCGCAGGGCCACGCGCCCGCCCCCGAGGAACTCCCCGCGCCGAAAAGCCTATAATCGCGGGATGGACTACAAAGTCTTCGCGACGACCTTCGTGACGCTGTTCCTCGCCGAGATGGGCGACAAGACCCAGCTCGCCGCGGTGAACCTCTCCGCCTCGACCAAGCAGCCCCTCTCCGTGTTCCTCGGCGGCACCTGCGCGCTGGCGGCCGTGACCGGACTCGGCGTCGTCTTCGGCGAGGGCATCGTGCGCGTCGTGCCCGAGGTCTACATCCGCCGCGGCGCGGCCCTGCTGTTCGTCGGCATCGGCGTGTTCATGTGGTTCAATAAAGATTAGTTTATGAAGGAACGTCACGCGAAGCGGAGCGGAGCGTGAGCGTCGCGCGTGAGTGGGCCACCTTCTCCGGCGCGCTCTTCTTGTTGATGGGAGTCTCTCTGGCGGCCGCCGCCCGCCGCAGCGCGGAGGACGCGCTGTCCTGGGAGCGCCAATGGCGCGTCGCCGTCGGCTCCTCCGAGCCCGCGGGCGACGAGGAGCCCCGCCGCCGCCTCCTCGTGCTCGCCTACCGCGCCGGCGGGGCCGTCTTCGCCGCGGCCGGCCTCGTCCTTCTCGTCCTCGCCGCGACGGGCCGCGCGCCGTTCGCCGGGCGCGGCGCCGGGCGCGACGCCCTGTTCGGCGGGGTCTTCTTCACCGCCTGCGGACTGGTCCTGGCCGTCAACGCCTGGCTGCGCCGCAAGCGCGCCCCCCGGTTCCTCGACGGAGAGCTCCTCGGTCCCGAGACGCCGTTGCCGCTCGGCGAGCGCGTCGCCGCCGTCTGCACGCGCGGCATGATCGTCCTGTTCCTGTCCTTCGGCGCGCGGCTCCTGCGCGTGGGCCTGCGATGACGCCCGAGCTCGTCTGGGTCGTCACGGTCCTTCTCATCGTCGCCGGCGTCGCCGGTTCCGTCCTGCCCGCCTTGCCCGGGGCGCCCCTCATCCTCGTCGCCGCCGTCCTCCACCGCTGGCTGCTCCCGGGCCGGGTCTCGCTCTGGACGATCGCCGCGCTCGCCGTCCTCGCCGCCCTGACCGTCGTCGTGGACGCCGCCTGCGGCGTCTTCGGCGTGCAGCGCTTCGGCGGCGGACGCTGGGCCATGCTCGGCGCGGGCGTGGGCGCCGCGATCGGCTTGTTCCTCGGCCCGCTCGGCCTCCTCCTCGGCGGCGTCGCCGGCGCCGTGGTCTGCGAGATGGTCTTCGACCGCAAGGCCTTGAACGACGCGCTCAAGGCCGGCGTCGGCGCCGGGCTGGGCATGCTCGTCGGGACCGTCCTCCGCCTCGGCCTCGCGCTCTTCATGGCGGCCTGGCTCGTCGCCGACTTCCTGATCAATTAGCGCGTCGCGCGCCGAGGCCGGCCTGTGCGAACGGAACTATCCCCAAAATTCCACCGGTGGAATTCCGGGGATGACTTTGGTGGCGCTACTTGTCGAAGATCGCGGAGGCGAAGGAGACGACCCCGCCCGCGGGATCGGGGGCCTGGCCGTAGGACAGGAGGCGCCCGGGCTTCGTCGCGCCGATCATCTTCATCAGGCGCAAGCCGGTGTACAGCGCCGAGAGGCCGCACACCTTGCGCCAATGGCCGTCGGCCACGACGGACTTGTAGAAGCCGTCGGCGTCGAGGGCCATCGCGTCGACGAGGGACTTGCGGTCCTCGGTCTCGATCTTCGTCTCGAGGTCGGGCGTGATCTCCAGGTCGTCGCCGAAGCGCGGGCCGACGTGGGCCAGGTCGATGCCGCACACGATGGTCACCGAGCGGCCTTTCGCGACCTCGGCCTTGAGGACGGCGCCGAGGTCCTTGATGCCCTTCTCGATGGTGTCGATCTTCGACGGGGCCTCGTCGGGCGAGAAGCGCTCGAAGGTCGAGACGAGGATCGGCACCCATTTCGGCGTTTCATCACGCCACAGGTACTTGAGCCAGACGGCCTGGAACTCGAGGGAGTGCTCGTGCTTGTGCACCCACTCGTCGGCGCGGGGCTCGTACCACACCGCCGTCGACAGCTTCGCGTACAGCTCGTCGTCGAGGTCCATCGGGCCGAAGGGCGTCTCGTAGGCCTTGGGGGTGAACACCCAGGGGGAGTGCGGCGAGGCGTGCGCGACGCCGAGGGCCACGACGACGTCGGGCGCCGCGCGCTCCGACAGCGCCTGGTAGGCCCAGGCGTAGGAGGGGCCGCCGCGGGTGAAATCGATGTGGGGCGCCACGAGGCCGAGCGGCGCGGGCTTGGCGGGCGACTCGCTCTTGAGCTTGCCGGGGCCGTGGGCGCCGGTGAAGAAGGTCAGGAGCCTCGCGTCGAGCGGGAGCGGCTCCGCCGGATAGGAGGTGCCGGCGAACATGGCCGGGCGCTTCGGGCTGCCGCGGAAATGCTCGAGGGCCTTCTCGCGCTTGGCGGCTACGGCGGGGGTCTCGAGGTAGCCGGCCTCGTCCAGGGCGTTGACGAGGCCCAAAATGGCCGGAAGCTCGAGGAGGGCCCCGGAGTTCTTGAGGAACTCGTCCCTCACCTCGATCGCGTTGCGGGAGCCGTCGAGGAGGGAGGCGAGGAGCATGCCGCCGCCCGACAGCGCGAGGGGCTTCTCGGTCAGTTCCTCGAGGTCGCGGAGGACGAAGACGCGCTTGCCGTCCTCCTCGGCCGGCACCGCTTCCAGCCTTGCGCGCAAGGCTGGAAGCGGCGACTCGGGTCCGAGCGGAATCTTAGTCCCTCGACGACTGGACGGCGGCGGTGTCGCCGGCCGCGCCGACGGACATCAGGAGGGAGGCGAACGACGGGCCCATCTCGGCCACGCGGCCGCGATGGCGGGCGCCGGGCAGCTTGGCGTTGACCACGTCGATCTTCGTCACGTCCTCGCCGCGGCAGCCGTCCGAGGAGCAGACGTTGGACACGCGGCACGAGCCGCGGTACACGTAGTCGGTCTCGCCGCGGACCAGGATGCCTTCGATGAGGCCGGTCTTGGCGTTGAAGACCGCCGAGCCGGAGTTGCCGCCGTACGTGTCGAGGTTGGCGACGAAGTAGCCGTTCTTGGAGTTGTCGCGGACCTCGGAGCCTCCCGCGATCTTCGTCGGCAGGCCGGCCGGGTGGCCGATGACGACGATCGGGGTCTTGTTCGCGATCACGCCCGTCTGGTTCAGCTTGAGCGGCGTGTGGCCGGTCACCGCGCGGTCGAGCTTGATCAGCGCCCAGTCGGCGCCGTCGTTGACCTGCTCGCGGCCGAGCAGCTGCTTGCAGCCGTACACGTCCTTGGACGCGACGGAGGTCGGCATCTTGCCCTTCTCCTTGACCGCGAAGCCGAACACGAACTTCGTGTTGGCGCACGAGGAGTCGGAGGTGATGCAGTGGCCGGCCGTCATGATGATGTCGGGCGCGACGAGCGAGCCCGAGCAGAAGGCGGCGGTGACCTGGTCGTAGAAGGGCTCTTCCTTGCAGAGGCCGTTGCCCGTGCCGTAGGGCTCGGTCTCGAGGCGGGCGACGGCGCCCTCGGTCCGGATGGAGCCGGCCTGCATCAGGGCGACGGTCGAGTCCGCCATCGAGCGCAGCTTGGCGTTCTCGGTCTGGTACAGATCGATGCGGTCGTCGGAGCCGTAGATGACCTG
>Ga0255338_1004267_pt1 | contig 15156 bp, 15 predicted proteins | sample MeOH1_35cm_T4_19_FD_203715 | JGI IMG/M metagenome (GOLD analysis project Ga0255338, IMG submission 203715) | Sandy soil microbial communities from University of British Columbia, Vancouver, Canada - MeOH1_35cm_T4_195 | ecosystem: Engineered > Artificial ecosystem > Sand microcosm > Unclassified ...
TCGCCAGGCCCGGCGGTGACAGCGTCCATTCCCACGCCGCGACCGGATCGACGGAGCCCACGTATGAACGAATCTTCCCCGGCTCTCCGACGGCGAATGCCCAGAGCACGATCGCTCCGACGACCGCGAACGGCACCGTCGCCTTGGCGAGCGAGACGATCGCGATTTCCCGGAGCGATCCTTCGGGAAGCCTTCGCCCGAGCTCGACCCTGCAATACCCGCGCAGGGCACCGACGCCGAGCAGGACCACGGTGGCCATCCCGAAAGTGGTGGCCTGGCCGAGGAACTCGAAGGCCTCTTGAGGCCACGAAATCCGCCTTGCGATGAACGATGCCACCAGGATCGAAAAGAACTGGAAGGCCAGGACCAGGAATGCGATTTGGAAACCGGTGGCCGTTGGCATGAGCGGGTCTCGTGAAGAGGGGCTGCGGCAGCGCAGCCCCTTGGAGGCTGGTGGTCAGACCGGCGCCGTCAGTTGCCGATGACGCGTTCCATCACGTGCGACGTGAAATCGACCAGGTTCTCGTACGCTTGCGTGAGGGAGTTGGTCAGGGCCAGCAGGTCCTGGGCGGAGCAAAGATCGCCTCCCGCCACTTGCTCCGCCTGCGCCGTGTCCAGCTCGGTCGTCTCGAGGGGTTTCGCCACTTCGGGGTTGCTCATGGTTGTCTCCTTTTGCCGGTTCGGGAATTACTTCACGCTGAAGAAGGGGTCCGGGCCGATCGGATCGACCGTCGGGTCGGGAAACGGCCCGATGGGCGCCTTCGGGTAGTCGACGGGCAGCGGGATGCAGCCGCCGTCGTTGGGGGAGTAGCCGCCCGGCACGTCCGGCGGGTCCTTCGTATCGATGTCCTTCATGGAGTTCTCCTTGGGCTGCGGTCGCGGGAATGTCGGCGCCGCGCCGGGCGACCGGGCAAGCGCGGCGCCCGGGTCACTCGGCTGCCCCCGCGCGATGCTCCCCGGCTGCGAGCTCGGCGAACGCCACCGGATCGCGAAGCGGCTCGGCGGGCGCGCGGTAGAGGATTTCGTCGAGTGCGGCGCCGGGCGGCAGGCCGCCGGCGACACAGACGACTTCGAGGTCGGTCAGTTCTTTCATGGGTTTCTCCTTTGCATTCCGGCCCGCGCGGCACGCGACCGGACTGGGACCCATGCTAGGAACGCGGTTGCGATCGCACCCGCGAGAATCGCGAAAACAATGAGCGCTATTTCCGCCGCCGCGGGGAACGATTCCCGTCCTCCGGGCGGCGAAGCTTCAGCGTGCCGCGACCCGGCCGTGCGCCGCGAAGAACCGCCGCGCGGACCTCACGAACCACGCGATGTGCCGCAGGCCCTTCGACGCCGCCTTTCCGCCGTGGTGCACGATCCGCACCTGCGGGCAGTACGCGACCGTGGTCACCTTCGACAGGCGCAGCGTGAGGTCGAAGTCCTCGAAGTACAGGAAGTAGGCCGGGTCGAACCCCCGCACCGCGTCGAGCGCGGTCGCCCGGCAGAAGAGGAAGCAGCCGCTGGCGATCCTGACGGGAGACTGCACCTTCTCCCAGTCGAGGTGCCGCAGCTCGTAGGCGTCGAGCGGCTTGCGGAAGAACCCCCGCAGGAACCGCGGGACGAACCCCCGCACGAAGAGCACGCCCGGCGAGGGGTGCGCCTTCACCAGGTACTCGCGCCGGCCGTCGGGGCCGCGCGCCGAGGGCGTCACGGCGCCGACCTCGGGATGCACGTGAAGGTAGCGAAGGGCCGCGTCGATCGCGTCGCCAGCCATCTCCACGTCCGGGTTCAGGATGAGGTGGAAATCGTCCGTCGAGCGCGCGATGGCGAGGTTGTGGCCCTGCCCGAAGCCCACGTTGCCGTGGCCGGTGATGACCTCGAGCGTGACGCCCTGCGCGCGGGCGAGTGCCGCGTCGCCCAGCGTCCGCAGCATCGGCGCGAGGCCGGCGGGGCCGTTGTCCACGATCTGCAGCCGCGTCGCGCCCAGCGACCCGCGCTCGCGGGCGAGCGCGATCGCGTCGGCCGTGCCCGCCAGCGTGCGGGCGAGCAGCCGCTCGTCCGGCGCGTAGGTGACGATCGAGATCGAGAGGGAGGCCGCCTCCATGGCCCGCATTATGCGCGGGCCATGGCCCTGCCTAGAACCCCTGGCGGATGATTGCCTTCGTGCCCTGGACGCCGTCCACGACCCACGTGAAGGAGCCGGTGTTCGCGTCGGAGAAGTTGAGGGTGATCGAGCCCACCGGGTTCAGCTTCACCCGGGCCGGGTCGAAGGTCGGCTGGTTGTAGCCCGGACCACTGGTGCGGTAGAGCGCGCCCGTGAACGTGCGGCTCGTCACCCAGCTGCCGCCGGTCATGACCAGCCACAAGGGGCCGGAATCGGCGGCGTAGGTGTACCACACGCCGAACACATTCCCGCTCGGGTGCTGGGTGAGGTTCATGCCCCAGCCGCTTTCCGACGGGTCAAACCAGAGGTCCGTCACGTCGAAGTCGGGAAGCGAGGTCGCCTCCAGCCACTGGCGGACGTCGGCATACGCGACGTCGAACCGGGAATACCAGTCGTTGCCTACGTAATAGCCGTTGGTCTGGCGCGACGAGCAGACGAAGATGTTGCCGTACGAAAGGGTTCCCCGGACGTGGTACTGGCCGGTCGTGGACGAGAACGACAGGAGGGCCGAGCCGCTCGATCCCGGCTCGGTGATGCCCTGGTTGTACTCCGCCCGCCAGTACCCGGTCGGGGCGTTCAGGGGGCTCGAGAGCGTTTCGAGGGCGCGCACGGTGCCCGAGGTGTACTTCTTGAGGTCGCCGTACGGATGGTGAAGCACGGTGATCGAGGTGCCGATCGGGACCGGGTTCGCATCCCAGCCGGCGAGGAACGCTCCGGCGGGCGCCCATTCGTTCAGGCGCAGGAAGAGCACGTCCTGGGACAGGCTGTGGTGCAGGTACGTCGCGCCGTTGAAGCGCTGCACGTAGGGGGGCGTGGCGAGGCTGTTGCAGGTCGCGGCGCTGAAGAAGAAGAACGTGTTCAGCGAGCTGGCCACCTGTTGCATCTGCTGCGCCGTGTAGTAGGGCGCGCTGTCCGCCTCGAAGCAGTGGTTCGCCGAAAGCAGGTACGGGATCTGGTCGCCGGGATGGAGGTCGACAAGGAGCGTGCCCGTGCACAGGAAGGAGCCGCCGCTCGGCTTGGTGGCCAGCATGTGCACTACCGCGTTCGCGGCGTTCAGCAACCCCTGCGGGGGATTCGAGACGCACGCGACGTCGATGTTGCAGGTCTCGGACCGGCCGATGTCGGAAGCGGTCTTGCGGAACTGCGAGGAGGGGCTCGCGACGACGTGCGACACGGTCGCGACCTGCACGAAGGGTTCCGGCTGCGAGGCGGGCGAGGCGATCTCGATCACCTGCGCGTCGCCCTCCGTGAGCGGCGTCCAGTAGGTCTCGGCCTGGCCGAGGGGGCCCGCCATCCGCAGCGGGCCGAGTGACTTCGACTCGTCGTCGCTGCCCGCCACGCGCAGCACCCAGGGCTGCCGGGTGGCGCCGATGCGAAGGCCCACGCGCAGCGATGCCGCGCCGGGCGACTGGACGCGCAGCTTGGCGATGCGCCACTCGCCCACGCTGCTCCACGCGAGCTTGTCGCCCGTTCCTTCCACGGCATGCACGGCGACTTCGCGGCCGAAGCCGATCTTCACGCGCTTGGCCGCGGCATCGGCCTTGTCCGCGAAGCTCAGTTCCGCCCGGGACGGCGCCGCGAGGCGCAGCCGGCGGGCGGGCATTTCCTCCTCGGTAGTGAGGAGCCCGGGCGCCTGCGCGGCCTTGGGGGTGCCCACGACGGGCTCCCCGGAGACGATGGGTAGGTTCTGCGCCCACGCCGTTGCCGTGGCGGCGAGGCCGATCGCGAACAGGAAACGGGTGAAGCCCTGCAATCTGGCGGCGAAGCGCTTCATGGCAATTCCGGGAGGAGATCGAAAGGGAAGTTTAGCAGCGCGGACGGCACCACCACGCCTTTTCGCCGCCCCGCTGGTTCGGACCGCGCGAAGGGCCCGCGGTTCCCGTTTTCCGCCCCCGGGGAAGCTCCAGTCAGGTGGCCCGCCGCGCGAGGAACTCGTCGGCCGCGGCGACGACCGTCTGCACGCCGATGGCGTGCATGCAGCGCGGCTCCGGGCACTCGTCGGTCCCGCGCGCGCAGCGTCGCACCCAGGCGACATCGCGGCGGAAGATCTTCGCCTGGTCGCGGCACGGGAAGCTCGCCTCGCCCAGGGCCCGCCACGGCGTATCGCGCCAGAACCGTCCCGGTCCGCAGAGCGGAGCCGAGCCGGGTCCGTAGAGCGTGATCGTCGGCGCGAAGGTGGCGCGCCCGAGGTGCGACACGCCGGTATCCGCGGAAACGAGGAGGGCGGCCCCGGTGAGCAGGTGCCAGAGTTGCGCGAGGTCGAGGCGGCCGGCGGTCGAGGCGTGCCTGTGGCCGGGGTCGCAGGCTTCGACCAGGGGCTCCTCGCCCCGCCCGGCGCTCCACACGACGGCGAGGCCGCGCGCCGACAGCTCGGCGGCAAGCGCCGACCAGCGCTCCGGCAGCCAGCGCTTGAGCGCCGTGCTGGCGCCCACGTGCAGCACCGCGTACGGCGATCGCGGCCGGTCGGTGATCGCCGCGGGCGGGTCGGGCCAGTCGCCCCGCGCGTAGGGCGGCGGCTCGACCCCATCCACCAGGTCTGCCACCAGGTCGCCCCACGTCGCCGGCGTGTCCCGATAAGGGCGCGCGTCGTCGACGAACCAGTTCTTCGTCGCGGGCACGTCGCCCGCGTGGGCGACCACGTGCCGCGCCCCCATGGCGGCGGCGAGCCACGCGTGGCGGTTGTCGCCCGGGACGACGGCGAGGTCGAAAGGCTCCTCCTCGAGGAGCGGCCGCAGGGTCGAGGAATCGCGCGGCGAGAAGGCCAGCGCGCGCACGCCCCAGGGGCGGGCGGCATACAGCGGCGCCGTGGCGGGCGCGACGGTCATCGCGATCTCGGCATCGGGATGGCTGGCCCGCAGCTTCGCGAGCAACGGCGAGAGCATGATCGTGTCGCCGAGGAGCAGGTGGTGCGCCACGAGGATGCGCCGCGGGTGCGCCGGTGCATGCGCGAGCCCCGGGGTGCCCATCCGGCGAAGGATCGCGCGCGACACGACGGCGGCGCGCGTCGCGAACCGCTCACCCACGCGAGGCCCTCGACACCACCCTGAAGACTTCGAGCATGCGTTCCACCATGCGCTCCTCGCCGAAGCGCTGCAGGGCGGCCGTGCGCGCGCTCGATCCCAGGCGCTTGCGCAGCTCCGGGTCCGCGAGAAGCTCGCCGATCGCCGAGCGCAGGGCCTCGCTGTCGCGCGGCGCCACCAGCCGGCCGGTGTCGCCGTCGTGCACGATCTCGCCGATGCTGCCCACGGGCGTGGAGATCACCGGTAGCCCGCAGGCCATGGCCTGCATCAGCGCCTGCGGCACTCCTTCATTGGCGTACGAGGGCAGGCAGAAGAGGTCGAGCGCGCGCATCCACGGCGCCACGTCCGCCTGGTTGCCCGCGAAGCGCACGCGGTCGGCGATGGCGAGATCCTTCGCCAGGGCCTCCAGCGCCTCGCGTTGCGGACCGTCACCCACGACGACGAGTCGCGTCCCGCGGTCGGCCAGGCCCGCGAAGGCCTCGAAGAGGAAGGTGTGTCCCTTCCAGCTGCGCAGCGTGGCGACGATGCCGATGACCGCCCCGTCGCGCTCCATGCCGAGACTTTCGCGCGCCGCGGCCGCCGGGCCGGGCCGGAAGCGCTCCAGGTCGATGCCGGTCGGGATGGAAACCACATGGTCCGGGGGCGTTCCGGTCTCCTCGATCACCTGCAGCCGGAGGCGCTCGCCGGTCGTGACGATCCGGCGCGTCGCGCGGCCGTAGAGCCAGCGCGTGGCGAAGTTGCGCGGAACGGGCGCCGAGATGTGCCGGGTGCGCACGATCGGAGGCGCTTGCCGCAGGAAGGACACCGCGATCGCCGCGAGCCAGCTGTCGGTGGAGCTGTGCGTGTTGATCACGTCGAAGCGGCGGTTGCGCAGCAGCCCCATCATCCCGTGCAGCCCCCCGATCGACTTCCTCGCGATGGGAATCGCGACCGCCTCGACGCCGTAGCCGCCCGCGGCCTGGTGGATGCGCGATTCGCGGGGCGCGGCGATCGTCACCTCGTGGCCGCGCTGCGCGACGCCGCGCGCCTCCGTGAGGACGCGGATCTCCTGGCCGCCCCAGCCGAGCGAGGACTCCGTGTGCAGGATGCGCAGCCCGTCGCCGGCCACCGCTAGGCCCCGGCGAACTGCAGTCGGTGCAGCCCCGCGTAGACGCCGTCGGCGGCCAGCAACCGGGCGTGCGGGCCTTCCTCGACGACGCGCCCGTGCGAGAGGACCACGATGCGGTCGGCGTTCTCGACGGTGGAGAGCCGGTGCGCGATCACGATCGTGGTGCGCCCCCTCATCAGCGTCTCGAGCGCCGCCTGCACCGCGCGCTCGCTCTCGGTGTCGAGCGCCGAGGTGGCCTCGTCCAGGAGCAGGATCGGCGCGTCCTTGAGGATCGCGCGCGCGATGGCGATGCGCTGGCGCTGGCCGCCCGAGAGCTTGGCGCCGTTCTCGCCGATCTCGGTCGCGAGCCCCTGCGGAAGCTCGCGGATGAAGCCCATGGCGTGCGCGGCCTCGGCGGCGCGCGCGATGTCGGCCTCGTCCGCGCGGTCGCCGTGCCCGTACGCGATGTTGGCGGCGACCGTGTCGTTGAACAGGACCACGTTCTGCGACACGAGCGAGATCTGCCGCCTCAGGCTCTCGAGCGTCAGGTCCTGGAGCGGATGGCCGTCGAGCGTGATGCGCCCGTCCGTGGGGTGGTAGAAGCGCGGCAGCAGGTGGATGAGGCTCGACTTGCCGCTGCCGGAGGCGCCCACCAGCGCGACCGTCTCGCCGGGACTGATGTCGAGCGTGACACCGTCGAGGGCGGGATGCGTGCCGCTGCGGTAGGTGAGCGAGACGCCCTCGAAGCGCACGGCGCCCTTCGCGCGGTCCAGGCTCACGGTGCCGAGGTCCTCCTCCGGCCGTTCGTCGACGAGGCCGAAGACGCTCTCGCACGCGGCGAGCCCGCGCTGCAGGTGCTCGTTCACGCCGGTGAGGCGCTTCAGGGGCTGGAGCAGCATGCCCGTGGCGGCGATGAACTCGACGAACCGGCCCACGTCGGTCTGCCCGGCGAAGGCGAGCTCCGCGGCGAAGTAGATGATCGCGGCGACCGCGCACGCGACCAGGAGTTGCGTCACCGGCACGGTCGCGGCCGCCGCCGTCGCCTGCTTCATGTTGTAGCGGCGGATGAGCTGCGCCGCCTTCGCGAAGCGGGCGCCCTCGTAGGCCTGGCCGCCGAAGACCCGCACCACGCGCTGGTTGGTGATCGCCTCGTCGAGCACCTCGGCCACGCCGCCGATGGCCTTCTGGCTCGCGCGGCTCATGTCGCGCAGCCGCTTGCTGAAATAGCGCACGGCGAGCGCGAGCGGCGGGATCACGGCGAACGTGATGAGGGTGAGGCGCCAGTTCGACCAGAGCAGGATCGCGAGCAGCGCCGCGATGGTGACGGTGTCGCGCACGAGGGTCGCCAGCACGCTCGTGGAGGCCGAGGCGATCTGGGTCACGTCGTGGGTGAAGCGCGACACCAGGCGCGCGGTGGGAACCTCGTCGAAGTACGCCGGCGGGAGCCTCAGCACGTTGGCGAACATCGCCTCGCGCAGGTCGAGGATCACCTTGTTGTTCACCCACTGCGTGAGGTAGCCGGAGGCGAAGCTCGCGAGCCCGCTCACGAGGAACACCGCGACCACGCCCAGCGGGATGAGGAGGGCGAGCTCGCGGTTGCGGTTCACGAACAGCTCGTTCACCAGCGGCCCGGTGAGCTTCACGAGCGCCGCGTCGGAAAGCCCGCCCACGACCATCGCGGCGATGGCGGCGAAGAGCGCGGCCCGGTAGGGCCACACGTGCTTGAGGAGGCGGGCGTAGAGCGCGCGGCCGTCGGGCTGCGGGGCGGTCATCCCGGCATTATCCCAGTTTGCCCGCCAGCAGCCTTTCGTAGAGGGCGAGGTACTCCCGGCCCATGGCCTGCGGCGTGAGCGGGGCGACGGCCTCGCGCGCCGCCTCGCCCATCCGCCGCGCGGTGCCCGGATCGAGCCGGTCGAGGCACTGCGCGAGCCCCCCGGAGTCGAGCGCGTCGCGAACGAAGCCGCTCTCGCCCTCGCGCACGATCTCGGCGGCGCCGCATTTCGTGCTCGTCACCAGCGGCAGCCCCGCGGCCATCGCCTCGAGCGCGGCGTTGGGAAACGGGTCGTAGAGGGTCGGCAGCACGAACGCGTCGGCGGCCGCGAGGAAGGGCCGCACGTCGGAGACGCCTCCCACGAAACGCACGCGCCCGGCGATACCCAGCCGCACGGACAGTTTCCCGTAGCGCGCGGCGTGCTTGTCCTTGCCGGCGATGAGGGCCCAGGCGGGCTCCCGGCGCCTCGCGAGGGCGTGCAGGAACGGCGCCACGCCCTTCCTCTCGAAGCCCGAACCCACGAAGGCGAAGACGGTGGCCTCGCGCGGAATGCCGAGCTGCTGGCGCACGGCGTCGCCGAACTCCGCGCGCAGGCCGGGATGGAAGCGCGCGCCGTCGACGGCGTTGCGGATGAGGACGAGCTTCCCGTCCGGGGTCGAGAAGCGCCCCGCGATCTCGCCGCGCACCATCTCGGAGTTGCAGATCACGGCCTTCAGGCGCGGCGAGGTGAAGACGTCGCGCTCGGCGGCGAGGAGATAGCGGTGGTGCGGCGAGAGCCGGGTGGCGAGCCGCGCGATCGGCGACTGCACGCGCTCGCGCTGGGCGAGCCATTCCGCGTGCACCCCGTCGCCCGCACGGTAGACGTCGCAGCAGGCGATGCGCTCGTGCGACTGCACGAGGTCGAAGCGCCGCTTCGGCAGCTCCGCGCACACCGCGCGCGCGAAGCCCCGGTCGCGCCAGAGGCTGCCGAGGTAGAACGGGTCGAGCACGATCGCGGACGCGGCGCCGTCGGGCCAGCGGCGCGTGACGAGCGTGAGGGAGGCGCCCTGGGCGGAAAGCGCGGCGATGGCCGACTGCACGAAGCGCTCGGCGCCGCCGAACGCGTCGAAGCGGCTGCGCACCAGGGCCACGCGGGGGCCGCTCGTCCCCCGCCCCCGGGTGGTCGGGCTCACGGCTGCGCGAGGAGCTCGTTGATCGCCGAGTGCACCCGGTCGACCGGCAGCTGCGTGAGGCACTCGCTCACCTTGCTGCCGCCGCAGCCGTCGTTGCCGCACGGGCGGCAGGGGTGGCCGCTCGCGACGACGCGATGCGGCACCATCCACGGGCCCCATTCGCGCTCGCCGCTCGGCCCGAAGAGCGCCACCACCGGCGTGCCCATGGCGGCGGCGATGTGCATCGGCGCCGAGTCGACGCCGAAGAAGAGCCGCGCGCGGGCGGCGAGCGCCGCCATTTCGCGCAGCGTCAGTTGCCCGGAGAGGTCCGTCACCGCGATGCCGGCGCGCTCGAGGATGCGCTTCGCGATGGCCTGCTCGCGCGCGTTGGGCGCGCCGGTGAGCACGAGGCGGTGCCCGTCCCGGGCCAGGCGCTGCAGTAGCTCGGCATTGCGCTCGTCGGTCCACGCCTTGAAGAGCCAGCGCGAGGTCGGGTGGACGTGCAGGAAGCCCTTGGGTGGCAGGCCGTGCTGCGCGAGGAGGGCATCGACCTTCGCCTGCGCCTCGGGACCGGGGACCATCACCAGGCGCTTCTCGTCCTCGGCGGGATACAGCCCCACGCGGCGAAGGGCGTCGAGATTCGTCTCCACGGTGTGCCGGGGCGTCCCCTTGGGCATCGCGTAGCGGTGCGAGAAGCAGGCCTTCCAGAGCCAGCCCGCGCGCGCCGGCGCGACCGCCCAGCGCGGGCGCAGGAGCTGGGAAAGCCATGCCCCGCGCCAGTGGTCCGTGAGGTGGACGATGAGCTGGTAGCGGCGCTCGCGCAGTTGCGAAAGAAGCGCCGCCTCGCGCCGCATCTGCAGCAGGAGCCCCTGCCGCTTCCATTCGCGGTCGATCGTGTGGATGCGCGAGACGGCGGGGTGGCCGGCCAGCATGTCGCGCGTGTCGACGTACACCAGGGCGTCGATCTCCGCTTCCGGCGCGTGACTGGCCAGCACGCTGAAGACGGGCGAGGTGAGCAGCACGTCGCCGTGGTGGCGAAGCTTGACCACCAGCACGCGCCGCAGCGAGTCGACGCCGATCGGATCGGGGACCATGGCCGCCAGATTAGCAAACGGCCATGGTCGCGGGGAAGGCGAGCCGGATCAGGGCGCCTCGAACCGGACGTTCAGGAGCAGGCCGCGGCGGGGGGCGTCGTAGCCGATGGTGTGCTCGTAACGCTTGTCCGACAGGTTCGAGGCGACGAGCTCCAGGGACCAGCCCTTGCCGGCGGCGTAGCGCACGGTCGCGTCCGCGATCGCGTAGCCCGGCAGCCGCGTGCCGGGCGACTCGGTGGGCGAATCGAATCGCTCGCCGCTCCCCGTGACGCCGCCGGACAACGACCACGCCCCGAACGAGCGCGAGGCCTCGAGGCGCCCGAAACGCAGGGCCCGGCCCTGCAGGCGAAGGCCGGTGTCCTCGTCGCGCGGGCGTTGCGAGGCGAAGGAGGCCTTCAGCTGCACGCCCCACAGGGTGCCCTCCGCCGACGACTCGAGCCCGCGGATGCGCGCGCGGCGCACGTTCTGCATCGTCGGGAAGACATAGGTGATGAGGTCCTTGATGCGGTGGTCGAACCCCGTGAGGCGCAGGCGCCAGCCGGCCAGGGGCTCGCTGCGGAACCCCACCTCGCGGCTGCGGCTGTGCTCCGGGCGCAGGTCCGGATTGGGCACGTAGAAATCGGACGAAGGCGCGTAGAGGTCGAAGAAGGTGGGCGCGCGGAAGCCGCGGCCGACGGTGGCGGTGAGGAGCCCCACGCCGGCCCACGGGATGCCGCCGCTCACCGCGCCCGTGTTGCGCGCGCCGAACTGGTCGTCGTCGTCGCGGCGCGCGGAGGCCTCCAGGCGGTTGCCGCGCCACGATTCGTCGATCGCCACCCACGCGGAGTTGGTGTTGCGCCGCGTCTGCGTGAACTCCGTGGCCGATAGAACCTTCTGGCGCAGCGTCTCGACGCCGGCCAGGAGCTTGCCGGCGGGTGTCGCGAATTCGTGCACCCAGGCGGCCTGGTCCTGGCGCGTCTCGAAGCGCGCCGGGTCGTGTCCCTCGATCGAGAGCTCGTCGCGCCCCTGGCCCACCGTGATGCGGCTCGTCCACCCGCGGGCGTAGGCCATCGAGGAGGAGACGCTCGCGCCGGAGAGCGTCTGCACGTTGCGGTCGTCGGCGAACGCGCCTTGCGCGTCGGCGCAGCCGTCGTAGCGGGCGCGTCCGCGGCTCGCGAACCCCGAGAAGGCGAGCGTCTCGCCGGGCGTGAGGCGGCTCGTCACCTGCAGGTTCGCGAACGCGTTCTCGTAGCGGTCGCGATCGGGGTCGTGGCAGTAGGCGCGATCGTTCGTGGCGCTCGGCGCGTCGACCTTGCGTCCGCCCGCGGAGAACGAAACGGTGGTCGCGCCCTCGATGGCGGTGAACCCGGCCGCGAGGCGCGCGTCGGAGGCGCTCCCGTAGCCCGCGGCGGCGAAGAGGCGCGGCCGGGAGGTGGCGCGCGTGAAGATCTGCACGACGCCGCCGATGGCGTCGGGCCCGTACAGGCTCGACAGCGGGCCCTTCACGACCTCGATGCGCTCGATCAGCTCGAGCGGAATGTTCTCGATGGAGGTTGTTCCCACCGTGGCCGAGCTCACGCGCAGGCCGTCGACCAGCACCAGCGTGTGGCCGGCGTTGGCGCCCCGCAGGAAGATCCCGGCGGGCTGGCCCGCGCCGCCGGTGCCGCGGAATTCGGCGAGGGCCTGGCGCTGGAGCAGCTCGGCGAGCGATATGGGGCCCGCGCGGTCGATGTCCTCGCGCGTGATCACCTCGATGTCGCGCAGCGCGTCGGCGGCGCGCTGCGAAGCCCGGGTGGCGGTGACCACCATCGATTCGAGCGGGTGGAAGGCGAGGGTCGGTGCGGGCGAGGATGAAGCGAATTGCTGAGCATGGGCGCCCAGGGCCATCGCGGCGGCGAGGCCGGCAAGCGGCGTGGATTTCATGGAGGAGTCCTTCGATTCCGCGTGGGCCAGCGTCCCCGCAGGCCCACAGGTGATGTTTCTCCCCGCATTAAGGGGACGGTTCCTGGGAACCGTCCCCATGAACGCGGGGACCCGTTGCCGTCGGGCCGGTCTCCGGGCTCGCCAGACTTGACCACCGCCTTCCCGCGGCCTTGGGGGCCGCAGTGGCTGGAGGGTGGTCCACACTGGCTTACCGTTGCGGGGGCAGCGCCGGCATTTCACCGGCTTCCCGGACACCCGAATGCAGCCGCGATGATACCCCGGAGTCGGCGCATCAGCCTACTGTTACATTCGAAATCACTTTCAAAATAAGCGCTTACACGTTGACGAGGAAACGCTTTTCCAATAGTCTCTCGTTGATGGATGCCGAGCTTTCCGCCCTCGAAGCCAAGGTCGAGCAGGCCGTTTCGCAACTCAAGCAGTTGCGCGAAGAGGGGCGCGAGCTGCGCCAGCAACTGGCGGCCCGCGCGGACGAGAACGCGCGGCTCGCGGAGAAGCTCGCGGCGGCCAAGGCGCGCATCGAGGCGCTGCTCAAGCAGATACCCGAGACCGAGGCATGAGCGACGACGCGAAGTCCCGCGAAGGACTCACCATCCAGATCCTCGGCCGCGATTTCCGCGTCGCGTGCCCCGAGGGCGAGGAGAAGCAGCTTCAGTCCTCCGTCGAGTACGTGAACCGCCGCATGAAGGAGCTGCGCGACACCGGGAAGGTCACCGGCAACGAGCGCATCGCGATCATGGCGGCGCTCAACATCGCGCACGAGTTCCTCGCGCACAAGCCGGCGAAGGGATCGTCTTCCGTTGACGGTGCGGACATTCGGCGTAGAATCGCCGCGATGCAGGAGACGCTGGATACGGCGCTCGCCGCCGACCAGGACAAGCTCTTCTAGCGGCCCCCGGGCCGCCCGACCGGCCTGCCGGTTTCCTGCGGTGTTCGTCCGGGCTTACAGCTTCGAGCCGATAATCTGTTAAGCATGGACGCCCGCCCCATGAGTGCTATTGTGCGCGTCCCATGCGGATGTACCTGCGGCACTCGGTAGGCGACCGCCTTGAACCTCTGGGTTCGAGCGTGCGGCCCGGACGAACACCGCAGGGAACCGTTCCGACTTCCCGATCCCCATGTCCTACTGGCTCATGAAGTCGGAGCCGGACGAGTTCTCGATCGACGACCTCGCCCGCGCCCCCGACAAGTCCACGCCTTGGTTCGGCGTGCGCAACTACCAGGCGCGCAACTTCATGCGCGATGCGATGCGCGTGGGCGACGGGGTGCTCTTCTACCACTCCAGCTGCGAGGTGCCCGGCATCGCCGGGCTCGCGCGCGTGGCGAGCGGGCCCTACCCCGACGAGACGCAGTTCGACCGCAAGAGCAAGTACTTCGACCCCAAGTCCACGCGCGAGGCCCCGCGCTGGCTGCTGGTCGATGTCGAGCTCGTGAGGAAGACGCGGCTCCTCGGCCTGGAGGAACTGCGCGCCTGCGCCGATCTCGCGGACATGGCGACCCTTCGCCGCGGCAACCGCCTGTCGATCACGCCGGTCACCGCCGGCGAATGGAAGATCGTCACGAAGCTCCTCGCGCGCGATGGCCGGTGAAGTCCTCACCTGGCTGACCTACGCCGGCCTGGGCGTGCTCGTCGGGTTCTTCTCGGGGCTGCTCGGCATCGGCGGCGGCTCGATGATCGTGCCGACCCTGGGGCTCGTGTTCGTTGCCTTCGGCTTCCCGCCGGACCAGGTGATGCACCTGTCGCTCGGAACCTCGCTCGCGGCGATCCTCGCGGCCACCGCATCCGGGGCGCGAGCGCACCACGCGCACGGCGCGGTGCGCGCCGACATCGTGAAGGGGCTCGCGCCCGGCATCGCGGTGGCCGGGCTCGCTGCGGGGGCGATCGCGCGGGTGGCGCCCGTGGCGCTCCTCAAGTACTTCTTCCTCGCCTTCATGTTCTACGTCACCGCGCAGATCCTCTTCGGGCTGAAGCCCACGCGCGAGCGGCCGCTCCCGGGCCGCGCGGGGCTCTTCGGGGTTGGTGCGCTGATCGGGGGGCTCTCGGGGCTCGCGGGCGTCGGCGGCGCGATGGTCTCCGTGCCCTTCATGACGTCGTGGGGCGTGCCCTTCAGGACGGCGATCGGCACCTCCGCCGCGATCAGCTTCGTGGTGGCGGCGGCCGGGACGATCGGCTTCGTCGCCGCGGGGCTCACGGAGCCGTCGCTTCCGCCGTGGACCGTGGGCTACGTGTACCTCCCGGCGCTCCTGGGGATCTCGGTGACGAGCGTGTTCGTCGCGCCGTGGGGCGCGCGGCTCGCCCACCGCCTGCCGGTGGGCCTTCTCAAGAAGGTCTTCGCCGTCTTCCTGCTGGCGCTCGCGGCCAAGCTGAGCCTCACCCTGTGAGCGCCGCGCCAGCGTTCCGGGCCTACCCGGCGTAAAATTCGCGGTCTCGCCCCTCACGGTCCACTCCCCTTGAAGATTCTCATCCTCGGCGCCGGCCAGGTCGGCGCCAGCGTGGCAGAGAGCCTGGTGTCGGAGAAGAACGACGTCACGGTCGTCGACACCAGCGCCGAGCGCCTCAAGGACCTGCAGGGCCAGTTCGACCTGCGCACCGTGGCCGGAAACGCGGCCCACCCTGAGATCCTCGCCGAGGCCGGGGCGGCGGACACCGACATGCTCTTCGCGGTGACCGCGAGCGACGAGACGAACCTCGTGGCGAGCAAGGTCGCGCACGCGGTGTTCAACATCCCGACGCGCATCGCGCGCATCCGCTCGACGTGGTTCGAGCGCCACCCCGAGCTCCTCGAGGGCGACTGCTTCTCCGTGAGCCACGCCATCTGCCCCGAGCAGATCGTGACCGAGTACATCGAGCGCCTGATCGAGTTCCCGGAGGCGCTGGAGGTGGTCGAGTTCGCCGGCGGCAAGGTGGACCTCGTCGCCGTGCGCGCGGTCGAGGCGGGCACGCTCGTGCGCCACCCGCTGCGCGAC
>Ga0255338_1004268_pt1 | contig 15154 bp, 6 predicted proteins | sample MeOH1_35cm_T4_19_FD_203715 | JGI IMG/M metagenome (GOLD analysis project Ga0255338, IMG submission 203715) | Sandy soil microbial communities from University of British Columbia, Vancouver, Canada - MeOH1_35cm_T4_195 | ecosystem: Engineered > Artificial ecosystem > Sand microcosm > Unclassified ...
CTCCCGTCCAGGTTATGCTCTTGCATGGCGGTGGTCTTCTCTCCAGCCGAGTTGGCGCTCGGCATTTTGGTCTTCAAGAGAAGGTTCACCGCCTTTCCTATTTACACACCTTCTGACGCTACCTCTCTGGCGACCCATCTCCCCCCTGTTACTCAGGGCGAGGAGACGATCGCGTATCGGATTGAGGGAAGGCAACAGCATCACGAATTGCTCCTTGGCATCCCAGGTGAGTCCGGGACCTCCCGGGAGAACGCCGTAACTGTCAGGGCTATCGGCTCGACATTCAAGCATTCGGTCGCCATGATCGAGCTACTCAGACGGTTCGTGAGTAAACTGGAAGAGCAAATCAAAGTCGCGCTTCAGGATGTCACGATCGAGGACTGGGGTGAAGTCGAGGAGAACGGCTCGAAAAGGACGGCCCGCATAACGAGCGTCTTCTTCAGTCGCGACGAGTTCCTGGGAGCTTTCGAACGCTTCGGAGAGGAAGAGGCTCTGCTCAGCCGACTGCGAACAGCGCTGGTCGCCTTTGAGAACCGGTTGAACACTTACAAAAAGCGAGCCACCTCCGGGCGGGAAGTGGAAAGGCAATTAGACGCGAAGCGGGATGAGCTTCGCAAGCTGTTGCGGCGCTGGGACTCCCTCAAGCTACCAAATCTCTACGGAGCCATGTGGCGGGACGAGTCTCTGTTAAAGGAAGCTCAATCCAGTGGTGATCAAGGGCTTCAGGAGATCGCGACCTACACCACCGCGGCGCTGTCCGCACAGTGCGTCCCCTTTGAAGACGCCATGCCCCTCTTGTTATTAGAGGGGTTCTACCGGGGCTTCCCGTCATTCGCCAACATCGACCATGCGATCGTCGACGAGGCGCAAGACTACTCGTTCCTAGATTACTATTATCTAACACGGTGTCTACCGACCGCCTGTACACTCAGTATCGTTGGCGACCTGAACCAATCCATCAGTCCGGAGCTCAGCATCCCGAGCTACGACGTATTGGCGCGCCTATACGGAACCCGGATGCAGCGGCTCGAACTGTCCCGCAGTTATCGGTCCACCGGCGAGATCAATGCGTTTGCTGACAGCATCCTGGGGAACGAGCCTCGCGCGGAGAGCGTTCGCCGCACCGGAGAGCGGCCATGTCTGACGCTCCTGGACGGCGCCGAGTCGCAGTTGGAAGCCATCGCGGACGTACTCCGTGCCCTACAGGACGCAGGTAGGGGGCTTATCGCAGTGCTTTGCCGGACCCGGTCGGAAGCGGAAGCGCTGCACCGCAGTTTCGGGCCGCAGTTCAATGCGAATCTGCTAACGGGCGATACGACCGCACTCGAAAAGGGGGTGCACATCATCCCGATCTACCTCGCGAAAGGCCTGGAGTTTGACGCTGTAGTGATCCCCGACGTCAGTCAGGGCGTCTATTCAGGACTGTCGGACAAGCAGTTGCTCTACACTGCCTGCACCCGCGCCTTGCACGAGCTGCATCTCTTCTCACCGGGAGAGCTTTCGCCTCTCATCCGGCGCCCGGAACTGCTAGAGGTCACGGACCTTACTCAGCGTCGCACCCACCCTGCTCCCCTTATAGAAACCGTCCCGAGTGCTTTTCCAGAAGAGTGCGAAGCTGACACCTCTAGCGCCGTTCCGCCGGAAGCCGTCAGTTTACTAGCAGCGGAAGAAGTGGACGTTGCCGCCGGGGGCGAACAGGCCAACATTGCTGAGAGTAGCTCGACAGGCCAAGATGCGGAAGCATCTCCTGCGGGAGCGGGAGAGACTCCCGGCGAACTGGCAGCAACAGCGGCTCCCTTAACTGTTGATCCCACCCCTGGAACTTTTACAGATGCGACCACTTCCGGACCGGCTCCTGACATTGCAGCCCCGAGTGCGATTCTACTAACCTTCCCGACCGTGTACGGCGGCGCGGTTGAGATCCGCTTCCCCCGACGTGTGTCGCTCAAGGAGTTCGAGCGCATCCGCCAAATGCTGGATCTTTCGGCCCCCGCCCTGATCGAGGAGGAGGCCTCGCGCTAGTGCTATGCGTAGACCATCCGCTTGATAGACCAGGGTCCGGAGCCGGTCCTGTTTGGAGCAGCTTCGGACCCTGGACATAGTAACCCCCAGCTCAGGACTTCCGGCGTCCCAGGGTGACCACGCCGTCCCGGAGTACCTTCAGCGCTCTCCGCAGGTCGGGATCGTCGATCACAATCCACCGGGCCCGGGAGATCTCCGCAACGGTCCGCTCCAGCCCTAGCCAAGAACGGACTTCCTCGAGCCGCACGTCTAGTGGGAGCGAGCGGTTGACTCGGGGCCGGGCCAGGAGGCGCTCCAGCCGCTGCAGCTCGGAGCTCATCGCGATCTCCAAGAGGGCCGGGCTCATCTGGGCGATCCAGGTTGGCCGCTCCGCAGCAGTGGCAGGCAGCGTCATGAACCACTCGTTAACGGATAAGTCATTGGAATTATTGCCAGCCGCGAGTTCTAGCACAGCGCGCAGGCGAAACCCTCCGAAGTGGAAGACATGGACCGATGCGGAGTCGTGGAGTACCGGCCATTCATCCGGCTCGAGGCCGAGATACCGGCGAACGGATTGCGGCTGGCCGGCGCCCTTCACCCAGGCACGACTGGAATAACTCCAGTCACCGCGAGCGAGCTCCGAGTCGGCGACCCGGCGCACCTCGATCTTCTGAGCGCGCCACTCTCGCACCTGGAGCAACTCCCCCCCAGCTCGCAAACCAGTTCCGCCACGAAAGCTCACTCCATGAGCGATGGCTTGCCCGGATCGCTCATCGATGACCGTTTCACCGATGCCCCCCTCGATGTTAGAGTGGATCTCTCCACGAGCGGTTTGGTCTCGCCAGTGCTGCCCCAGTCGCACGAAGCCCACCTCTTCTTCCAGTTCACCCTCGGCTACGAGGTGTGGAAGCAGCGACCGTGCGACGACGGGCGCAGCACAGCACTCTAGGAGCGCCTGCACCCGCAGCGCCTGGCGCTGGCGGTGCGGCGCTTGAAAGATATAGGAGGCGACTTGCTGGCGGGCGACCCCAAACTGGGGGCCATGATCGTCCGGGCCTAACCAGCCGGCGCGCGCAGCCTCGATCATCGCGGAATGGACAATGAGCTCGGCGGTCGACCCGGAGCAGGCCATGACGCGAGTTTTGCCCGTGCGCCTGCTACCTCGCCCGATCCGCTGCAGCAGCGCAGGAAGGTCTGGAGCTGGACCGTCCAATACCACCAGATCGATGTCACCAATATCGACGCCCAATTCCAATGTGGACGTGGCGACTACGACTATCCGTGTCTCCTGCCGCACCGCCGATTCCGTGGCCTCTCGCTCACCGCGACTGAGGCTGCCGTGGTGAGCCCGTACGGTATATCCCAGCGGCTCCAGGCTCAAGCGCAACTCGGCCGTGAGATTGTCCACGCGCTTCCGGGCGTTACAGAAGACCAGAACCTTTTCAGCGGTAGCACAGCCGGCAAGATAAGCGGGAACGGCGGCTTCCACGGTGGGCCGTGCCTTTGGGATTGAGACTACTTCAATCTGCCGACTCCCAGGGATCAGTCGGATCGCTCCACCCGGTAGGTAATCGTCGCGGACGTGCTCCGGATTAGAGACCGTGGCACTGAGGCCCACGACCTGGAGCTCGGCGTCGCTACTCCAGCCCTTCCGGAAAGCTTCCCGGCGCAGCCGGCGCAGTCGCTCGAGAAGCCAGCGGACCTGCTCTCCCCGCGCGGTTCCCCGGAAGAGATGGATCTCGTCCAGTACGACCGCCGAGACGGAGGCTAGTACATGACCGTCAGGGGCCTTCTTCCGCCCCCGGCACATGAGGCTATCGAACGACTCGGGCGTGGTAAGCAAGACGTGCGGCAGCGGGTCGGGCTGAGTGGGATAATCACCGGTACGCCGGATTATCCGGAGCCCCAACCTCCCGAGTGGCTTCTCCAGGCGACCGAAGAGGTCGTTTACCAGAGCACGTGTTGGGGTGACATAGAGCACCGTCCAAGCGCCGCGCCTGCCGATGAACCGCTCCACCAACGGAGCGCAAGCGGCCTCCGTCTTGCCCGAAGCTGTAGCGGAGCAGACCAGCAAGTCCTGGCCTTCGAGGAGGACGGGCATCACCTCTCTCTGCACGGCAGTGAGGCGGCCGAAGGAGCTAAAAAAAGGATCCCAGGTACGCGCAAGTTGCCGTGCGAGCGCGCGGTCCTGATCGAGCGTGGAGCGCTCCATCAGGTGGGACCCGGCCCGTAGTGGGAGTCGAGTACGCCCAGATGGCGCTTGATGAAGGCTCGAATCAGGCCGCTCTCGTCCTCAAGGTGTTCCGTGGAGAGATCGGCGAGCGTCGTCGCGAGGACCTCCTCCTCGATCTCATCAGAAAGCGCATACGCCTCCTGATACACCCGGTTGATCCTGGCACCGAGATCCTGCAAACTGTCGCGGTGCCAGGGTTGGAGGGGATAGAAATTGCCCTGAGTGTGCTCAACGAGATGTCGCAGGATGCTCTGCTCTTGCTGTTCTCCTACGGTAGCCAGGAATACGGCCAGTGGGGCCGCCTGGAGCTTCATTTTGCCCGCCATATATCCGGCAAGGGTCTCCAACAGTTTTTCGACACGCGCGTACGTTTTCGGGGTGAGAAATGATTGCTCCACCTCGAACTCGTCGATCGTGATTACCAGCCCGCGAAATCCGGCGAGTGTCCCGACAAGCGTGTGGCCCACCAGCGCCTCCACGAAGTCTCGAGGCCGATCCGAGGCACGAGCGCCGACCATGCGCTTCACCGCGGACTCGGCGGTGGTGAGCTTCGCCTCCTTCCGGAGCATGGCCGAGACCTGACTCGCGGTGAACTCCGGGCTACTGGAGAGGATCCCGTCCAACGCATCGCCGTGTTGATCCAGGAATCCCTGCCGGCGAACTGACTGAACTACCTGATAGTTCTGCCGGACCCGGTCGTCACCATAGCGACCTATCCTCGGCGCGGAATGGCCGGCATCGATCGCCTTTACATAGAGGTCCAGGACGGGCGTCGGCGTCTGGAAGTCGGGCCCGGAAAGGGAACTCCAGAGCTGATAGAGCAAGGGTTCTGGATTCGAGAGACTGATGCTCGTACCGTCGACGTCCACGGACGCCGTCAAGTATCCCTGGCTCCGCGCCACATGGCGCACCACGGCCATCGTGTGACTCTTGCCCGTGCCAAACGGGCCACAGATGCAAGAAACTAGCGGCTTTCCGGCATGATTAACAGGTAAACCGCTGATGACCCACTGCTGAAGGTCCTCGAACCCGAGGGTCAGGGGTGCGAGGCAGGACGCGGGAACGAGCCCGAAGCGCAGCGCCTCCAGATCTTGACGTTCCCGACCGCCGCGGACCGGCAGTGCGGAGGACGCTGCCCCCAGCTGCTCCACCCGACCCGGGGCGCACTCTGCTTCGGGCAGCTCCCCGCTCACCCGGCACAACTGGGCGAGCGGGAACTCCAACTGCAAACCCGCCATCTCGTCAAGGATGACCAGGGCACCGATACGAGTGGGGGCCACGACACTCCCCGGACCGAACTCTTCGACAACTACCCGCTCGCCGGGCTGGAGCGTCAAGCTCATCTCAGACCTCATCCTCGATCCAGCTACCCATGTCTTTTGGCGGCTCGATCAACTGGCCGTTCTCGTACAAACGGCTCAGCACCGTGGCCGTCAACTTCACCATGGTCCGACGGTTACTCGTCGTAATGTCCTGCTCGACGATCTCGTTGGCGATCTGGGTGACCCGCTCCAGTACCTGGACTTTGCTGACCGTCAGCCTGTCCTGCTCCTCCTCGTAGAGGAGGTCCACTAGTCGGTGACCGATGGCTCGGAGGTCTTCTGCCGGGTCCTGGTTGCCTCTCCGCGTCAGATCAATTCTGGGCGCGAAGGTGTTTCCATCGAAGAAGCCATGCTCGACGGAGGGATCCGCGATCCGCTGGGCGAGCGCCGGAAACTTCTCCATCCGACTCACGATGTCTGGAGTAAACGCATAAAGGATGAGCACGGAGCCGTTCTTGAGACTGGTGACGGCATTAATGTCGGACTGGAGGAGTGAGTGAATGCGCTCTTCCTTTCTGCGATCCACTGAGAGCCCTTGCTCGGCTTCGTCATACGCGAGAACAGTGCCCTGGAAGCCGGCGTGTCGAATAAACTGAAACAGCGAAAGCAGCGCAAGACGACCATGTCTTCGCTGCTCTTCTCGTGGAACTGACGTCAGGCAGAGGTCACGTGCCAGTTGACGATCGGCGACTTCGCCACCAAGCCAGCGGCATGCCGCCTCGAAAACCAGCACTTCTCCGCGGATGAGCGCTTCCAACCCTCGCTTCGCGACTTGACCAAACAGCTCCAACTCGAAGTCTGCACTCTCAAGACCAGTAACCCACGCGTTCACCAGTTGGTCCCGAACTGCCTCGCTTGCGCTCTCTGTGCGCCTGCGCACCTCGTCCAGTGCCGCCATAAGCAGGGCACGAATGCCCCGGTGCTCACCATACGGTGGTCGGATGGCCCGCACCACCTCGCGATAAATCACCAGGTTCTGCGCGAAATCAAGATCCTTATTGAGCTGCACCTCCGCGGTCACACAGCCCATGTCGCGTGCGATCTCCATGAGCTGTCGCGAGAAATGAGACTTGCCCGAGCCAAACGGCCCGATGACGAATTTTTCGGCCGAGCGGCCCCGCTCGAAGCGACCCAGCAGGTACTTGTCGCGCAGTCGCCGATAGGCGTCCTCGTAACCCACGCCAAACAGCGCGCAGCCGGTACTCGGAGCCGTACCATGTTCAGCTAGCTCTTCCATCAACTCGAAGGCTTTGATTGAAGTCACGCCCATGCCTCCTAAGGCTCCAAACATTCCAGGGCCATTACTGCCAGTAGTTTCATCAGTTCGCGGCGATAACCGTCTCCCGCCTGTCGTTCCAGCACCTGAGTACCGGCCAAATGCATCCTGGCCTGGAGACCTGCGGTGTTGTGTCCCGCCTCCTTGACCAGTGCTTCTGCCTTCTGCGCCGCGGCCAGCAGGAAGTCTTCCGGTCGCTCGACGGTGGTTACCGCCCGGATTGGGATTACCGGCCAGCGCCAGCCCGGTGGCGGAGTCTCTTGTCTGATGACGTGAAGCCGTTGCCCGAGCGCTGGATATACACGCGCGCAGCGCTCCAGGAAGCCGGGCAGCACGGCATAAACCGCCACCATACCGGTGAGCGTCCGGTTCGCACATCCATCGATGAGTCGGCGCATCAGATTTGCCGAGATCTGCACTCGTCGCGAATGCGCGGTCCGCTCGGTACCGAGCGTCTGCTCGTTCTCGTCGAAGAGCAACATCGTGCCACGAAGGCCGAGGTGTCGGAGACCTCCCAGCGCCGTATTTAGTACCTGCTCGGCGTTACGCGCGGAGAGCGGGCTTTTGACACCGGTGATGCCCACTTGGCGGAATTGCCCTGCCCCCACCCTAGCACCGTTCAGGTAACCGTGAAGGTAGTGACGGGCCAGCTCCCCTAGGTCCGGGCTGGCGGCCGCCTTGAGCATTGCCGCGTGGAAACCAGTGTGCGGCAGTGTCGCCTGCCGGAGGCCCGCTAGGTCAGCATGTCCCCCTCGACCAAGGGTCTGTAGGATCCGGGGCAAACTTCGGACCAGTTCGCCGTCGATCTGCACCTCAATCCTCTGCAGAATGTGCAGCGTGATCAGTCGCCAGTCTTCGAGGCTAATCGCCTGGGAGAGGTCCGTCCAGGCGACCGCCATGCCTTGACGTAGGGCCAGGTCACGCAGCAGTTGCAGCAGGTGGGTCTTACCGGAGCCGTATGCCCCCTCAAAGAAGCGGCAGGTAGCGCCGCCCCCGGCGAGGAGATCGCCGAGTACCTCGGCTTCGAAGTAGCGCAGGTAGCTCTCCGTTCCCACATCCATGATCCTCGCAGTTTCCGGGTCGCCGGGGACCCCGTATTGCGCAATCTGCTCCAAAGCGATCCGGATCTCCTCCGTTCTCGCCAGTCCATCGGTACTCATGAGTGGGAGCGTGCGATCACGTAACAGACGACGCGCGTATCCTGTTGCGGGTCCAGCCCGTTAATGACCATCCCTTTAGTGCGCGTCTCCTGCTGACTTCCCACCTGAAAGCCCAGGCGTTTACCCTCAACTGCACTCTGCGTCGCACGATAACGGTCCACATTGTATAGAAAGGACCAGCGAGGAAACTCTACAGTGAGGAGGCGCGCGTCCGGCTTGCGCTCCCGCAGTTCGCACCGCACGAGAGCTACTCGCACCTCTCGATAGAAGTCAGTCATCGCTGCCGGTTCTGTTCCCCGACCCGCGGGACAGAGTTGTTGATAGGCGTCCCAGAAGACCCTGGCCAACACGTCTTCTGGCAGAGCTGCCTTTTCGAGCATCGAAAGGGCTCTGGCCTGTAGCGCGTCCAGGTCGGCGCGGGAGCCGACCGGAGACCACTCGATCAAGGTCTCGTGATTATAGAGCACCCGCACCCGCGACTGCTCGCGTCGCATGGCAAACTCGAGCGGTCCGATACGCCAGCCCGAGTCCAGCTCTCGGGCGAACTGCTGATTGGCGCGAGCCTCGCGTACAAACTCGGTCTCGATCCGGCGAAATACCTCGGCGCGGTGGTGTCGGGCCCGCTCCACAAAGGCCCGAGATCTGCTCCGCAGGTCGTCTACGGCCCTTCCTAGCGTTTCGCCCGCCGGTAACCCTTTGAGGGCCTTTTCCAGCTGATCGATCGTCTCCGCCTGACCGCTGCGCACCTGTCCCAGCACTTCGAACAACTTACCTAGCTTCCGATACTCTGACTGCAGCGCTTGCAGCTCTGCTTTCTCATCCATCCCTCTACTCCCCTAATAGTCCCACCCCGGGGTCGCGGATCCGGTCGCCAGCCACGTTCCCAAACGCCGTTCCGTGAGGGTATGCAGCGGATTCACCCCGACCGCCACGCCTCCGGCCGGCTCACGCTGATTGCACCCGACATCTAAAACCGGTTGCAAATGAGGCGCGGAAGGTCGGTCGGCACGCCTTCGACATCCAAGTTCTAGAAGTCCGGAGGCCCCGGCAGATACGGATCACCACGCTTATCACTACCATCAGCAGGCGGCCACCGGGTACCCGAGCAATCTCCCGTGTTGCAGGTCTAGTTACCCAGTGCCCGGTCGGATTCCTGTCTGGGTGCCGGACCTCGGCAAGCCAGCTCTTTGCTCCCCCTCTCCCGCGCCAGGCTTACACGCCGCTCTCGCGCAGGCCTAAATCCTGTCGGAGGTGCAGACCGGCACTGAAGATAACGAAGGAGCATCCGGCCTGCTCGCCAACGACCGTTTTCTAACTTCCATGCCCTCTGCGAAGCCCCTCGTGCGCGCCACCCAGGTCGGCGAGTACATCCGCCACCATTCCTGCGAGCGCCGCTTCAAGCTCGACTTCAACAACCGGGAGCTCACCCACGAGCTCCCGTTCTTCTTTCAACTCTCCGGCACGATGGACCCGGTGCTGCAGGAAGCCGGCCGGAAGCGGGAGCGGGAATGGGAGGAGCGGGTGCGGGCCGCGGGCCTCACGGATCTCTGCTGCTATGAAGACCGGCCGGGAGTGGAGTCGACCCCCTGGAGCTTCTTCGCGGCTGCCGCAGCCGCCGTGGCACCAGGGACAGCCGCCTATGGACGCGAGATCGAGGTAGAAGGCGAGTTGGGGACCTTCCGCGTGAGCGGCCGGATCGACTTCGCCCTGCTGCTCTGGGAGGGAGACCGGCCCCGGCTGCGGATTGTGGAGTGCAAGGCGAGCCGCAAGGACCGCACCTACCACCGGGTCCAGCTGGTCCTTTATCGGATGCTGCTCCGGCGGTGGCTCGCGGAAGTTCCGTTATTCGTCAGCGGCGTGCCCGTGGAGACGCTCGAGTGCGTGGTCGCCCGGATCGACGACGCGACCAATGAAGTCCACGACGTCCTCGCGCTCTCGCCGCTCGACCTGGAGTTGGAAGAGGCGGACGTGACGCGACTCCTGGCGGAGGACGGCGCCCTCCCCCGCATCCTCGCCGCGGACCTGGAAACTCTTCCTTATCAGCTGGATAGCCATTGCGGTGACTGCGCCCTGAACGTCGACTGCTTTCCGGAGAGTGCCCGGGGGCGGCGCCTGGAACTCCTGGGCCTCGATCCTTCCGCCGTGCGCGCTTTCCGGGCCGCAGGGCTGGAGTCACTGGACCAGGTGGCGGACCTGGATCCCGCGGGTCCCGTGGCGCAGGAGGTCCGCGCCGACCCGGGGTTCCGGGCGGACCTGCACTCTCTGGTCGTGCAAGCGAAGACCCGCCGGCGCCTCCTTCCCGGCGGCGACCTGCACCCGGAAGACCACGAGGTCGAGCCGCTGCCCCATGCAGGAGACGGCCAGCTCCCGGTCCACGATCAGGACGGACACGCCCTCGTGCGCGTCTTCCTGACCATTCACTACGACTACGTGGAGAACCGCATCGGCGCGATTGCGGCCCACGTCACCCGGAGTGCACACCCCCTGAGCACCCTGTTCCAGGACGAGGAGGGGCGCTGGCGGCCGCACCCGGACGTGCAGGAGCAGTGGAAAGTGGAGAGCGACGGCGGTTTCCGGTGGGAGCAGGGACCGGTCCAGGGAGAGGACGTCATCGGCTGGATCCGGGAGCCCTGGACCGGCGACTATGCGGCGGACAACGGGAAGGAGGCGGCGCTGCTCCGCGGCTTCTTCCAGAAGACGGTGGACGCGATTCGGAAGCTGGCGCCGGAGGGCTGGACGCCGCTCCACTTCTACGTCTGGAACCGGGGCGAGCTCACGCGGCTCGTGGAGGGGTGCTCCCGCTGTGGGACGGAGCTCCTCGCGCATCTACGGGAACTCCTGGGCTGCCGAGCGAGCCTGGAGCAGCTGATCTATAGCTGCCTGGAAGACGAGGTGCAGACCCGGTACGCGCTGGGCTGGACGGGGCGGGGCCTCGGGGTGGCCACCTCCCTGAAGTGGTTCGGGCGGCGCTTCCACTGGACACGCCGCGTGAAGGGAGAGGTGGTCCACCTGGACCGCGTTTTCTTCCAGGACCTGTTTGATTGGAAGACCTCGCTCCGCTTCGACGGAGCCAAACCCGGCCGCCCCTGGCGTCCACTGGAGGATGAAACGGCCGACCGGCACTCCTTTGAGCTGCGGGCCTGCTTTCAGGACGCGCTGTCGGCACCCTACTGGCGGGCGGTCTGGGGCACTCTTCCCGACCCGAACACTCCCGGGATGGACGCGCGCATGGCAAAGTCGATCCGGCGCTATCAGGAAGCTGCGCAGCCGGGCTATCTCCGCGCCTACCTGCAGGCGCGGGTGCAGGCCCTGCGCTGGATCGAGGAGAGCGTCCGCTTCAAGAACGGGGCGATTGCAAAGCCGCTGCTTTGCGTGGATGAGCTCCCCACCTTTTCGCTCGGGGTAGACGGGCCAGCCCGCGCCGCCCTCGACTTCCTGCGCCTGGAGCAGCACGTGAAGGTGAACGACTGGATCGCGAGTCGCCTCGTGCCCCCCATCCAGCGCGTCTGCGAGGGACAGACTCTCCCCCTCCGGGACCTGCGGCCGCTGGAGGCTAACCGGCTGGAGGGCTGGATCGACCTGACGGGGTACCCGCTCGACCTCGCCGCGCTCGAGGTACGCTGCAGCTACGGCCCCGGCTCCTTCGTGCGCGTCAGCCCCTGTGCGGACGATCCGGGCCGGGCGCAGACCGTGAAACAGCTGCTGAACGCGGGCAGCACCGGGACGGTGGAGAGTCTGGACTGGGAGACGGGCCGAATCGTCGTCTCGATCATCCCTTCCAAAGGCGCGGCCTATCTGGTGCCGAGTCGCGCCTGGAAGGAAGACGCGGACGGGTACTCGCGGGCGACCGTGGACGAGAGCCCTTCGGACTTCGTGAGCAGCCGGGTGGACCGGCGGCTGCGGGAGCACCCGGACGCCCCTACCCACCGCTGGTTCGATCCCCGCGGCGCGGAGATCCCCCCGCAGAGCCCGCTGGCGGGCGAGGTGCTGGAGGGCTACCGGAGCTTTCTCTCCGGCGTGAACCTGGGCAAAGGACCCCTCGCCACGGACCAGGTCCAGGCGGCGCTGGAGGGGCTCTCCGCCCGGGTCCAGCTCCTGCAAGGGCCTCCCGGCACGGGCAAGACGCAGACCACCGCGGCCGCGGTCCTGCTGCGGATCCTGGCCCGGCGCTCCCCGGGCGACGTGGTCCTGCTCACCGGCAACACGCACACGGCGGTGAATACCCTGCTAGAGCGCGTTCGAGATCTCCAGCCGCCCCTGCGGGCCGCGGCGCAGGCGGCCGGCCTGCCGTTGCCTCCGATACGGATCGCAAAGATCCACTCTTCCGAGCCGGAAGAGCCGACCGGCGGCGGGATCGCGGACTGGACGGCGGATCACGCGGCCGGGCGCCTGGCCGAGGCCCGTGAACAGGGAGTAGTTCTCGTCGGCGGCACCCCGGCGGCGCTGCTCAAGCTGGAGCATAAACTGAGCCCGACGGCCGCGTATAAGGGCGAGCACGGCTTCCGCGTGCCGCTCTTGATCGTCGACGAGGCCTCCATGCTGGTCCTGCCCTGTCTCCTGGCGCTGGCTTCGCTCGTGCGGGAAGACGGGGAGATCCTGCTCGCGGGGGACCACCGGCAGCTGACACCGATCGTGGGGCATGACTGGGCAAACGAGGATCGCCCGCCGGCTGTCGTCTTCCAGCCGTTTGTCTCCGCTTACGAAGCGGTCCGGAGCCTGAAGGCCGGTCAGAGCCTCACCCCCGCGCAGATCACGCAGTCGGCGCTCTCCTACACGTTCCGGCTGCCGGCGGAAATCCGCGAGCTCTTGACCCGGCTCTACCTGCAGGATGGGATCGAGCTGGCGGGCCGGGCCGCGGAACCGCGACTACCCGGCACGTCGTCGGGCTGGGACCGGCTCTGGGAAGGGGACGGCGGGCTGTACCTGGTGACGCATGACGAGCGGACTTCCAAGCAGAGCAACCCGGTGGAGGCGGCGATCATCCGGGCGATCCTGGCCGCGGGCGAGCGACTGGGCAAGCTGGCGCCCCGTTCCGTCGGGATCGTGATGCCGCACCGCTCGCAGCGGGCGCTGCTGAAGGGGGTGTTGGCGGAGCACTGGGAGGCCGTGGACGTGCTGGACACGGTGGAGCGGCTGCAGGGCGGAGAGCGGGAGACGATCATCGTCTCTGCGACGGCAAGCGATCCCGTGGCGATCGGCGCGAAGGCCGAGTTCATCCTGAACCTGAACCGGGCGAACGTTGCCTTCTCCCGGGCCAAAGCGCGGCTGATCGTCGTCTGCGCGGAGACGCTGCTGGACTACGTGCCCGCCGAGATCGAGCACTACGAGGCGGCGCTACTCTGGAAGAGCTTGCGGCGCCACTGCTCCGACGCCGTGACAGAGGTGGGGGTCGGGCCACACCGTGCCCGGGTCACAGCGCCGCCGACGCCTGGCCCGCTGGTGCATCGCGCCGCAGAGCAAGACCAGGAGAACGCGCAGTCGAGGGAGATCACACCGTCAGCGATTCGAGGGTTAGCGAGTGATTGAACCCCGACGTGATCGCCGGGGAGCGGCACAGGAGGCTAGCAGTCGCTGAAACAGTAACTGGCCCACGTGAACTGCCAGGACCTGCGCCAACAGCTCCGGAAGTCACGTCGACATTTCGATCTGATCCAGAGCTTCTTCAATCCTGCGGGTTACGATTAGACCATGCTGCACACATGATCCGGCCCGGCGCGAACCAGACCCGCCCCGGACTAATAGCTGGCCCGGATCGTGGTTCCTCCCCGCGCTACCCCGCGGGGGAGGAACACCCACTCGGTCGTCGAACAGGCAGGGAGAGGGGCGCCACTTTCCCTCCCCTCGTCGCTTCCAGGCTCCCGGGTACTCTCCACCCTCTTCAGGTAAGTGTCGTGCTGTTTGCCCCCTCCGTGAAACGATGGGTATGGATCGCCTTGCTGCTCGTGCAGGGCTTCGGCACCGCGCTGCTGGCGGCAAGGCCGGTAACCGGCGCCTGCGTCAACGAAGCCTGGCCGGTGCACCTCAGTGGTAATAGCTCCAAGAACCAGGGGCTGTTCACCCGGTGCGGCCCGGACGGCAGTGTCTACGTGGCGGGCACGGTGGCTGGGCTGGGCAGGAACGCGAACACCGCCCTGCTCCGGTATGACAGCACCGGCAGCCTGCAGTGGATCGCCGTCTACGACAGCCGCTTCCACTACCGGGACGTTCCCTGCGGCCTCCACGTCGACACCAACGGAGACGCCTACCTGGCCGGCACCTCGGACCAGGACCCGACCACTGGGGTCGCCAGCGAGGTGTTCCTCGTGAAGTATAGTGCCGCCGGCCAGCAGCAGTGGCTCCGCGAGTACGACCCCGGACCTTATGGCGACGAGGCCCGATCGCTGGTGGTCACCGCGAATGGGGACTGCTTTGTCCACCTGGAGTACGCGCGCAACGGCGCACACCAGGCGGTCACCCTCAAATACGATGCCTCCGCGCAGCTCCGCTGGGAGAGCCGGCACGATCTGGGCTTCGGCCACTTTGCCGGGTCATTGATGGAAGGAGAGCCTGGCACGCTCTATAGCCTCAGCACCGCCGCCCTGAGCGGGCCAGATGTGCAGTTGGTGAAATACTCCCAGGCTACCGGCGCGAAGCTCTGGACCCGAACGCTCTCCAACAACACGGGGGCGATGGGCTACTACGCCACCGGTGGTCCTCTCGTGGCGATGCACACCGGACAGCCGCCCAAAACCCTCGTCACCCGCTTCACCCCGGACGGGGACGTAGCCTGGACGGCGCAGCTTCCCGCGGAGTACCTGGGTGGGATCGTGGCTACGCCCGCGGGGGACTTCTTCCTCAGCGGGAGCGCCGTGCTCGCCCGGTTGTCCGGATCCGGTGCGCTGTTGTGGAGCGTCAACCGTCCGTCTACGGGCAGCTATCCCCTTAAAGCGACTCCGGATGGGGACGTGGTGATCGCCGGGCCCGGGGGCACCGTGCGCATGAGCGGCTCCGGAGCGGTGATGTGGAGCCAGCCCCTCACCACCACCCCCACGAACGGCTGGATGGCCGAGGATCTCGATTTCGATGCCGCGGGCAACACCTACATCGCGGGCGAAGCGTGGGCCGGCACCGTCGAGCGCTGGGACATGGTTACCCTCAAGTACGACCTTTCCGGGCAGACGGT